>Ga0164290_1000386_pt1 | contig 149929 bp, 120 predicted proteins | sample Micstemetagenome_FD_108782 | JGI IMG/M metagenome (GOLD analysis project Ga0164290, IMG submission 108782) | Contaminated culture microbial community from soil near Moab, Utah, USA - Microcoleus steenstrupii SON62 (Illumina Assembly) | ecosystem: Environmental > Terrestrial > Soil > Soil crust...
GATCCAGTCGTGGCTCCAGGGCCGCGAGGACTTCGACTTTCCCGGCACGGCGCGGCTGCTGGATCGGCTGCCGGTGAGGCCTGACATCGTTCACGGGCACAACCTGCACGGCGGCTTCTTCGACCTTCGCGCGCTGGCGCCGCTCAGCGCGCGGGTCCCGACCGTGCTGACCCTTCACGATATGTGGCTGCTGACCGGTCACTGTGCGCATTCACTGGACTGCGAGCGTTGGCGGGAGGGCTGCGGTCAGTGTCCGTACCTGCATCTCGAGCCGGCCGTCCGCCGGGACGACACGGCCGCCAACTGGCGTCGCAAGGCGGCCATCTACGCCGGTAGCCGGCTGTTTGTCGCGACGCCGTCACGGTGGCTGGGCGACAAGCTGGGCGCGTCGATGCTGGCGCCGGGCATCGCCGAATCGCGGATCATCCCCTACGGCGTCGACACCGCGGTGTTTCGGCCGGCCGGCAAGGCAGAAGTCCGGCGGGCGCTCGGGCTGCCGCCTGACATCTTCATCGTGCTGGTGACGACCGGCACCCGCGGCAGCATGTGGAAGGACGACCCGACGATTCGCGAGACCATTCACCGCTTGACCGAGCGGCCACCGGCGTTTGCGGGGTTGTTCGTGGCGGTCGGCCGCGAGTCGGCCGTGGCGCATACGGGAACGGCGCCGACGCGGACGATTCCGTTTCAGCGCGATCCTGCGGTGATGGCGCGCTACTACCAGGCCGCGGACCTGTATCTGCACGCGACCCGGGCGGATACGTTTCCGCTGGCGGTGCTGGAAGCCCTGGCCTGCGGCACGCCGGTGATTGCCACGGCCGTCGGCGGCGTGAGCGAACAGATCGTCTCCGCGAGCGTCGAGCAGATCCGCCGCGGCGCCGTCGGTGCGGCCACTGGCGTGCTGGTGCCGCCAGCCGATTCGGCGGCGATGGCGTCGGCGGTTGAGGCGCTGATGGCGGACGACCAGACGCGGGTCCTGATTGGGGCCAACGGCGTCCTCGACGTCGCCGCGAGGTTTACCCTCGATCGCCACGTCGACGCCTACTTGGATTGGTACCGGGAGATCATGGCGCGTGAGCGAACAGCTGTTTGACCTGACCGGCCGCGTGGCCATCATCACCGGCGGGGCCGGCCTGCTCGGCCGGCAACACGCGGCCGCGATCGCGGCATCGGGTGGCCACGTCGTGGTGGCTGACCTGCGGCACGACGACGCGGTGCTCGCCGCCGACGAGATTGCGCGCGCCTCTGGCGTTCGCGCGCTCGGCGTCGCCGCCGACATTACCGTGAAGGCCGACGTCGAGCGGATGGTGGCCGAGACGCTGGCGGCGTTTGGCCGCATCGACATCCTGATTAACAACGCGGCGATGACGGTCAAGGGGGGCGGGGAGCGGTCGGGTGAGTACTTCGCGCCGTTTGCGGACTACCCACTCGACTTGTGGGAGAAGGCGCTGCAGGTCAACCTGACGGGGACGTTCCTGTGCTGCCAGGCGGTCGGACGGCAGATGGTGGCGCAGCACCGCGGGGTCATCCTCAACATCGCGTCTGATGTCGGCACGATCAGTCCCGACCATCGGATTTACGATGGCGTAGTCAGTCCTCACACCGGCAAGCCGTTCAACACCCCGGCCTCCTACGCGACGACCAAGGCGGGCATCATCAGCCTGACCCGCTATCTCGCGACGTACTGGGCGACGGCCGGCATTCGCGTCAACGCGCTGTCGCCAGGTGGGGTTTACGCTGACCACGATGCCCAGTTCGTCCGCAATCTCACCGCGCGCATCCCGATGGCCCGCATGGCCGGGGCCGACGAGTACCGCGGTGCCGTGCTGTTTCTCGTGTCCGACGCGTCGTCGTACATGACCGGGGCGAACCTGATCGTCGACGGCGGCCGCACCGCCTGGTAGCGCCGGGCTCAGCGAGGCGGGTAGTGACCGGTGCCGCGGTTCCAGACTGCGGGCGTGCGACTGGGCAACCATGGCTCCTGGTACTCGGGCCGCTGGTTGGCCCACCCGGCGGGTTTCACGATGCGGGCGCAGATCACGAGGGGGTGCCCGGCGTCGCGGTGGTCGCGCTCGGTGGCCGTCAGTTCTTCGGCCGGCAGGTTCATCTGGTAGGCGACGCGCGCGAACAGGTTGCCGTAAATGCTCACCGAGAAGTCGTCGACGTCGAGCCCGGCCCGCCGCAGCAGGTTCTCCACCTGGATTGGCGTGAACCACCAGAACACGAACAGCGGCCGTCCCGTGCCCATGTCGAGGCCGTCCGCAAAGTAGTAGTCCACGCACGGAAAGTTCACCAGCAGGACGCCACCGGGCTTGAGGATGCGCACCGCGTGGTGCAAGGCGGCCGCGACGTCGTAGATGAGGTGCATGGTGAACGGCACGACGAAGCAGTCGAACGAGTCCGACGCGACCGAGTCGGCGCGGCTCAGGTCGGCGACGATGCTGACCTCGGGCCGCGGCGCCACGTCCATGGCTTCGGCCTGGGTCATGGCGGGTCCGCCCAGCCGCCGCAGGGTCTGCGTGGTGCCGATTTCCAGGCACCGGCCGCGCAGGTCAGCCTGGTGCGCGACGAGAAACCCTTCCCAATAATGACGAACCACCGGTTGTCCGCGCTCGCGGCCCCCGGCGAGCGGGTGCAACCGGCGGAGTTGATTCGCGCGGAGCCAGCGCACGCCCGGCAGCGAACCCAGCGAGAACCAGGCCGAGCGCAGCCGGCGACGTGCCGAGGCCAGCGTCGCTCGGGTGCGGAGGAGGGCGGGGTTCATGCCTGAGCCGAGTCTATCTGGACGGCGGCTCGCAATCGACCACGAACCGGATCGGCGATGGCTCTTGGTGCTCATCGTCAGTGGCGTCGCGGCGCGGATTGCCGCGCGGGTGTGGCGCGGCGAGATCTCCTTCCTGACCGAGGGCTACACCCTGTACCTGTCGTTGGCCGACACATTTCTGCAGGGCGATGGTCTGTGTTACGCGCCCGGCGACACCTGTGCGATCCGTCTTCCCTTGTATCCGCTCTTTATCGCTGCCATGAAGTGGGCCGGATGGCTGTACCCCGGCGCGATGGTGGCCCAGGCCTTGATGGGGGGCGGAACCGTGTGGGCCGCGTGGTCGATCGGCCGCACGCTGTTCGGGCCGGCGGTGGCGATCGTGGCCGCTGCGGCGGTGGCCCTCAATCCGTATGCCGTGATTCACGACACGGCCCTCCAGGACACCGTCCTGGTCAACCTGTTGATGCTAGTGACCGTGGTGGCGTTGCTACGAGCGGCCAGGTCACCGGGGGCCGGGGCCTGGCTGATGGCCGGCACCGTGCTCGCCCTGGCCCTGTTGACCTCGGCTCGTATCTCGTTGTTCCTCCCGTTCGCGGTCGCCTGGGCGACGATGGTTGCACCCGCACCCTGGCGCGCGCGTGTGCGGCAGGGAGCACTGGTGGCGCTCCCGATTTTGATCGCCGGCGGCGGCTGGATTGGCCGCAACGCCGTGGTGGTCGGCTCGCCCGTCTTGACTACCGACTCCGGCCGCTCGCTCTTTGTTGGCAACAGCCCCCTGACTTTCGTGGCCTTCCCTGACAAGAGTGTCGACCTCACCTTTGACGCGGTGGAGACCTTGCCGGCCGAGGTCCAGCGGCGGTTGCAGGCTGTTGACGGGCAGGAAGTGGCCCAGGACCACCTCCTGCGCGACCTTGCTGTCGCCCACATCGTCGCCCATCCGTTTCAAACCATCACCGGCATGGTGCGCAAGCTGTGGGTCGCGGCGTCGGCGCAGTTCAGCCCGGCCAGGGCGCCACTGGAGCAATGGGGCTACCGGCTGGTGTTCCTGCCACTCCACCTGTTGGCCCTGGCAGGTGCCTGGCACGCACGCCACCGGTGGCGTGAGCACGCCCTCCCGCTGTTGCTGATCGTGTCGTTTGGCCTGACGACGGCGGTGTTCTGGGCACACACGAGTCACAAGAGCCTGGTGGACCCGGTGATCTTCATCTATGCGGCGGCCGGGCTGGCCGTCATCAGGGCGGACCGCGCGCGATGACCCCGCCACCTGCCGGCGCCCCGTTGATCAGCATCGTCATGCCGTCGCTGAATCAAGGGGCCTTCATCGAGCAGGCGATGCAGTCAGTGCTGCAGCAGTCCTATGCCCCGGTCGAGCTGATCGTGATGGACGGCGGTTCGACTGATGGTACGGCCGGGTTGTTGGCGGAGTACCGTGACAGGCTCGCCTACACGGTCTCGGCACCAGACGCCGGACCGGCTGCGGCGTTGATCGAAGGCTTTCGCCGGGCTCGCGGCGACATCTTCGCGGTGCTGAACGCCGATGACTACTATTTGCCGGGCGCACTCGAGGCGGTTGCGCGGGCGTTTGCCAGCGACCCATCGGTGGACGTCATCTCCGGACACGGCTACTTTACCGACCGGTCCGGCACGCCCGGTGTGCCGACCTTCAGCGATCGGTGGCACCTTCGGCGGTTCAGTCACGGTGCCTGCGTGCTGGTGCAGCCGTCGACGTTCTTTCGGGCGGCGGCGTTCAAGCGTGCCGGCGGCTTTCGCGACAGTGGCCGTGTGTGTTGGGACATGGAATTGTGGGCCGCGCTGGCGGCGACCGGTGCCAGGTTCGGCACACTCGATGCGTTCCTCTCGGCCTTCCGCCTGCACGACGCGTCGATCACGGGCCGGGCGGGGTTGCGCCGGCGGCGCCGCGAACATGCGCGTGCCGTCATGGCCGAACTCAAGCGGCGTCCCGAAATGCCGATTGATCGCGTGATGCACGTGTTGTATCGGACGATCAAATTCTGCGCGCACCCCGTCAGGACGCTCCGCCAGCGCGCCTTCGTCCACTCGGTTCTCAAGCGGTGGTCGATCTAGACACTCAAGAATTCCGCGATTTTTCGTGCAAAACGACGAAGTTCTTATGGCTGAGCTGGTCTTTATTGACACAGTCCGCGTTGTTGCCGTATTCTCCATATGACTTTAGAGGACATTGGCGCGGTGTAGTGCGCGTAGTGGACCTCGAATCGCACACGCTTTGAGCAAACACATGAAATTCACTTTCCCCATACGAGTGCCGGCGTCGAAGCGAACGCTTTCGCTGCTCGCTGTGACCCTGCTCGTTGGCAGTGTCGCCGGTCTGCTCGCGCAATCGGCGCCATACGATCCGGTGCTCGAACGCCGACTCTGGAAAGAGTTGCTGCCGTGGGGAGAGAACACCGGTCCCAATGGGGAAGTGATCTGGACTGACCGGGAAGACCTCAACAACATTCCGAGTTCGTCGCCTGCGAGCATCTGGATCGACGATTTCGGTGAGCCGGTGTTGCGGTCGGTGACGCCGCACGGAACCTCGACTGCCTCGGCGCTGGCTGCAGCCCAGACCGAGTTCGGCTTGTTGGGTGCGATCGGCGAGTGCACCTTTTCGCATCCCGGCGACTACGACCTGGACGACGCCATTTACTGGCCGCAGGTCCGGCTCTGCAAGGGACCACAAGTCCCAGGCGGGCCCGCGAACACCTTCGCTCAGCTGCCCCCCGCCCCGGGACGCCTGCTGAACCCGGTTGGCATTGCCGTGAGCGGCGCCAAAGTGTTTGTCGGCGACAGCTTCAATCACCGCATCCAGGCGTTCGACTTTTACGGCAACAACATCCCGATGAAGTACCCGATCGGGAACGGCATTCCTGGCGCGGACTTCTACGACTACGACGCGCAGTACCCCGGGCTGAACTACCGGCCCTATCCCGGCCTGACGGATGGCGGTTTCAGCGGTCACCAGCTCCATGCGCCGCAAGGCGTGGCCGTGGACGCGCGCGAGATCGCCGGCGAGGCGTCGCCGCGCCTGCTGGTGGGCGACACCAACAACAATCGGGTCGCGCTCTTTAACGACGATGGCTCGGCCGCCTTCGGGACCCAGCAGGCACCGCTGCACTTCTACCCGCCAATTCCGGCTGACGGGGTCAACGGCCCGCCCCAGGGCACTGAGGCCTTCCGGCCAGTTCAATTGGCGATCTCGCCGGGGGCGGTGATTCGTGCCCCGGGTGCCCCGGGCGCCCCGGGTACCCCGATTGGATCGAACGACCCGGACTTCGGCAAGCGCATTGCCGTCATCGACGGCTATCACTGCTTCGTCGCCATTACCGACGTCGGCTTCAACGTGATCAAGATGCTGCCCGCCGAGCGTCCGGCACAGGTGCAGCAGCACTCCTGCCACCTGCCCGAAGCGGGGCCGTCGCAGCCGGGGCAGTTCAGCACGATCACCGGCGTCGAGATCGACGCGGCTGGCAACATCTACATTTCCGACCATGCGCAGCAGCAGGTTCAGGTCTTCGACCGCGACGGCGTTTACCTGACCTCGATCGGCAAGCCGGGTGGCACCAACCCCGGCGGCACTGGTGACCTGGCCGGCCCGGTCGGCCTGTTCATCGACGACTGGTTCGGCCGGCTCGGCGTGATTGACGCCGACAATGCGCGCGCGGTGTTCTACGACATCTCGGGCGGGCCGGCGGCGGTCGCCTTTCAGTTTCAGATCGACACCACCGTTGCGGTCGACGACTTTCCCATGGGTGTGGCGATGCAGTTTGGCGAAGAGGCTGATGGCCTCGACCCCAAGGGCCGCATCATGGTCACCGACCCGCATCGGCGCCGGGTAATTCGCTGGGAGCTGCCGGAGCTGGTGATTGCCAACGCCACGGCCACGATCACCAACCCTGAGCTCGACCCGAAGACCGGCGTCGGCTCCTTCGACGTGGTTGTGCCGTACCAGAAGCTGTCGCCGGTCAATGACGTGATCGTGGCGGTCGTGCCGCAGGATCTCGTCAACGTGACGGTGGTGCCGGGCACCATCGTGCCGACCCCGGCGTCGCGCCCTGACATCGCGTTTGGACAGTTGGTCCACTACACGTTCCAGTTCACCTCCACCGTCTCGGAGGCGAAGTTCGACATCACCGCCCGTGGCGACTGCGACGCTGAAGGGCTGAACTGCCTGGCAGAAGCGCCCGACGCCGCTGCGATCGCGCGCGCCCTGTGCGACGACTGTGCCGCCTCGCACGAGGTGTTCTATGACTTCCCGGAGGATCCGGACAACCCCGAAGCGGCGACGCTGGTCGACACCACGGACCAGGTGCGGGCCGGACGTCAGATTACCGGATGGTACGACGAGCCGGTGTTCGTCCGCATCCGTCCGGTCGTGCCGGAGGGCATAGCCGACGACGATCCCAATCGGGTGACCCATATTGCCTGGTGGTACGGCGGCGCCGGCGGCCTGCAATACGGCACGTTGGTTACCGAAGTGCCGACGCCCGGCAGTGATGATGCGGTCGACGCGTCGGTTCGCGTCAGCGGCGTTACGTGGCTGACCTACCAGGCGATCACTGCCTCGGGCAGCGCCAGCGCGCCGGTGGAAGTGCTGCTGCCGGTTGACGTGCAGTCGCCGTCAATGGAGTTCTACGCGCCGTCGCTCTCCGTGCCTGCCTGGACGCCCCCCACCGGTAATGATGGCGCGTTCGACTGGCACAACGTCCCGGTCACCGGCCACTACCGTACGCTCGACAACGACTCGGGCGCGGTGCCGGCGCCCGATGGTGGAGTCATCGAGTTTACGACTGAGGGCCGCGGCCAGTTCGTTCCGCTGTCCCTACTGGACGAAGCCGGGAACGCCGAGGAGGCCAGGTCGGACGATACGGGCCGCGGCGGCCGGGCGATCTACCTCGACATGACCGCGCCGGACTTCGTCAATGGCCTCGGCGTGGTGATCAACGACTTCTCGGATGGCCTGGTCTTCCAGGTGCCATTCTCCGGGGTCGATGGCAACGGCCTGTACGCCAACCTGTCGGCCGGGGCGCTGACGATTGGCGCGAGCGACCCGCTCCTGAGCACTGGGGAACCTGGTTCGCGGCCCATCCCGTTCGCGGCCGGCAACCTGGCCGCTTCTGGCCTGCGCAGTGGTGACCTGATCACGTTCCGGGCCACCGACTACGCCGGCAACTTCCGCGAACGCACCGCGACCATCGAGATCACCCAGGCGGTCGCGACGGTGCAGTACGTCGGCGAGGAGTCGGTGACCTACGGTGGCACGCTGCTGCTGAAGGCCGAGGTCGTGCCGTCGAACGCTACCGGTACCGTGACCTTCACGATCGACGGCCGCACCGTGACCGCCACGCTCGTGGACGAAACCGGGCCGGGTGGCTTGCGCCGCGTCGCGACGGTGCCGCTCACGAGCGTGCTCAGCGATGTCGGCACCTACACCGTCACCCTCGCTTATTCCGGCGACGAAACCCTTGAGCCGGCCTCGAATACCTACGCGGTGCGGGTGCTGAAGTTCCCGGTGCAGGTCACGGCGCTGCCGAAAGAGAAGGTCGCGGGCGAGCCTGACCCGGCGTTGGAATATGTGTCGGTACCTGCAGTCGAGGACTTGTTTCTCGACACCGACGCCTTTGTTGGCACATTGCATCGCGACGCGCCTGGCAGTAACACGGTTGGCGCGTACGAGATCCGGAAGTCGTCGCTTGCACTCAACAATCCGAACTACGAGCTGCTATTCCAGCCTGCCGCCTTCAAGGTTCTCGGCATAGTCCCGGTCACGGCCCTGCCGCAGCGGATCAACTTCGGAACCACCCCGGCGCCCTTTACCCTCACGTATGGAGCGTTCCCCTCGGGCACCTCGCTGGCCAACGTCGTGACGCCGCCATCGTGCAGCGTGCCCGGACCCCACAACCAGGCCGGCACCTACGAGATCGCGTGTGACGGCGGTCTTGGCCGCGTGCTCGACGGCAACGGCCAGGAACTCGTCGACCAGTACGGGAACCCGCTACTGACGTTCCGGTATGAGCCGGCCGAGCTGATCATCGACAGGATCGCGCCGGTCCTCACCGTCACCGGCGGTCCGTTCGTCTACAACGGCCTGACGCAGGGCGCGACCTGCACGGTGACCGGCCTCGGCGGAGCCGTGCAGGCCGGCGGTGTCGTCAGCTACCCGGTGAACGCGCCGGTGAACGCCGGCACGACGCTGGCGGACTGCAGCTTCCCCGGCAACACCAACTACCTGCCCGCGACCGGTTCCGGCTCGGTGCTGATCAATCAGCGGCCGATTACGGTGACCGCCGACGCCAAGTCGAAGCTGCTGGGCGCGCTCGACCCGGTCTTCACCTACAGCATCACCGCCGGTTCGCTGGTGGCTGGTGACAGCCTGACGGGAACGCTGACGCGCAACGCGGGTGAACTGCTCGGCGTGCTCTACCCGATTCTGCAGGGCACCCTGACCGCGGGTCCGAACTACGCGCTCTCCTACGTGCCCGCGAACCTGACGATTCTCGCGCTCAACCTGCCGCCCCTGGCCTTTGACGATACCGCGAGTTCGGCCGGCGCCGCGCCGGTCACCATCACGGTGCTCGCCAACGATCGCGACGTGGACGGTGGCACGCTCAGCGTGACCGGCGTCACGCAGCCGACCGGCGGCCAGGGTGTGGTCACCACCTCCGGCAACTTGGTGGTCTTCACGCCGACGCCCGGCTTTGCCGGCACGGTGACCTTCACCTACACCATCAGCGATGGCAACGGCGGCAGCGCCACGGCCAACGTCACGGTGACGGTGACCGAACCGGTGTGTAACACCGGCGCGGTGGCCCTCGTGCGCCAGCAGGTGATGATCAACAGCGGCAGCCGCACCGAAGGCTCCATCCACGTGATGACCGCGGCTGACGTGACCTTCAACGGCGGCACCCTCGTCGGCGACCTGCTGATGCTCGGCACTCCGACCATCCAGATCAATGGCACACCCGCTGCCTACGCCGGCGCGATTGACGGCACTGGCGCGGCCACCCCGAACAGCCACCGCGTGACCATCAACAGCGGTGTCTCGCTCGGCCGCGTGGTGCGCCGCACCGCGGCGGTGTGGCTGCCGACCGTGGCCAACCCGCCGGCTCCGGAGGGCACGCGTTCGGTTTCGCTCAACACCCCGGCTGACAGTCCCGGGAACTTTGCTACGCTGCGCGACTTGACGCTGAACAGCAACGTTGGCGCCATCGCGGTGCCGGCGGGCACCTACGGTTCGTTCATCGCCAACAGCGGCAGCTCATTTGTCATCGGCGTGGCCGGGGCGACGACTCCGGCGGTCTACAACTTCGAGACCCTCACCCTGAACAGCAACAGCGGGTTGCAGGTGGTCGGTCCGGTGGTGGTGACGCTGAAGAACCAGGCGGCGTTCAACGCGCCGGTGGGCGCCTCGGCGCATCCCGAGTGGCTCAAGCTGCGGATCGCCAATGGCGGCCTGAACCTGAACAGCGGCAGTTCGCTCTATGGCTTCGTCGACGTGCCGTCCGGTGAGGTCATCATCAACGATGGTACGCAGCTGGTCGGCGGCCTCACGGCCGACAAGTTGACGCTGAACAGCAATGGCCGCCTGATCCTGCGCAGCCCGTGCAACCAGCCGCCCACCGTGTCGGCGGCGAACCGCACCGACACGCGTGGCACAACCGCCAACGTCCAGATCACCGGTGTCGACGATGACGGCGACGCGCTCGTCTACACCGCGACCGGCCTGCCTCCCGGCACCTCGATGAGCAGCACCGGCCTCATTACGGGCACGCTCACGACGTCGGGCGTCTACACCGTCAACCTGACGGTGACCGACCCCTCGAACGCCACCGGCACCGGTTCGTTCGTCTGGACCGTGGTCACGCCGAACGTGCCGCCGGTTGCGGTCGACAACACGGCCACCTCGGTGGGCGCGGCGCCGGTCACTATCGCGGTGCTCGGCAACGACTCAGACTCGGATGGCGGCACGCTCACGCTCACTGCCATCACGCAGCCCGCCGGCGGTGCAGCAGTTGGCGTGGTCACGACTTCGGGCGACCAGTTGGTCTTTACGCCGGCCCCGAACTTCGTCGGCACGGCGACCTTCACCTACACCATCAGCGATGGCCAGGGCGGCACCGCCACGGCGACCGTCACGGTGACCATCACCGCGCCCTCGTCTTGCACCGCGAACGGCTACCTCACCTACTCGCAGGGCGGCTGGGGCAACAGCGGAGCGCCGGGCCAGTTCCTGGCGGCGCACTTCACCCAGGTCTACCCCTCGGGCGTGACGATCGGTGGCGTCAAGACGCTGAAGTTCACCAGCGCCAACGCCATCAATGCCTTCCTGCCGGCCGGCGGCTCGCCGGCCGTGCTGACCTCCAGCGCCGTCAACCCGACCAGTTCGTCGGCGGGTAACTTCGCGGCGCAACTGCTGGCGATGCGGCTGGCCGTTGACTACTCGGCCGCCGGCAAGAGCAAGGTCGGCCTCGGCGAACTGGTCATGCTGTCGGGACCCTTCGCGGGCTCCACGGTCAACCAGATCCTGGCGGTGGCCAACGCCGTCATCGGTGGACAGACCAGCGCGCTGCCGAGCGGCATGTCGATCTCGACGCTCAGCGGCATTCTCGAGTCGCTGAACATGAACCACCACGAGGGCACCGTCAACAACGGTCTGCTCGGCTGCCCCGGGCAGTGCATCGCCGGCAGCATCAGCCTGAACACCAGCTCGTATGCCACCTCGGGCACCGCCGGCAACATCCGCACCTACGCGGGCGCCGGTGGGGTGTCGGTGAAGGCGTCGGCCTTCAGCCGCGCCAGGAGCAACGGCGCCTGGTCGTCGGCGTTCCTCGGCGCCTTCGGCAGCGCCGGTCTCGGCGTGACCGACGGCAGCGAGGGTGACGGCTCGAGCGACAAGCACAAGCTCGACAACGTGGGCGATCGCCTGAATTACATCCTGTTCGAGTTCTCGAAGCCGGTGGTCGTGAACCGCGCCTTCCTCACCTACATCGGCGCCGACGGCGATGCCACGGTCTGGATTGGCACCAAGACCGACCCGTTCAACAACCACCTCACACTGAGTGATGCGGTCCTGGCGAGCCTCGGTACGCCGCAGTCGAGCGCCTCGACCAGCACCGCCGATCGCTGGGCGACCTTCAACGGCGGCTCCATCACGGGCAACGTCCTGGTGATTGCCGCCGACGTGACCGACTCGTCGCCCGAAGACGCCTTCAAGATTGCGAAGCTGGACATTACCTGCGCGACCGCATCGGGCCAGCCGCCCACGGTGACGGCCTCGAACCAGACGAATAACGAAGGCTCTGCCGTGTCGCTGCAGATTACGGCCAACCACCCGGACAACGACGACCTGACCTATGCGGTCACCGGCCTGCCGCCGGGGCTGTCGGTCAACCCGGCGACGGGGCTCGTCACTGGTACGCTCGACCATGCCAGCGCCGGCACTTACAACGTGACGGTGACGGTGACCGACGATGCCGGCGCGACCGCCACGGCGTCGTTCGTGTGGACCGTCGCGAGCGTGAACCGCGCGCCGATGGTGTCGGCCGCCAACCGCAGCGACAACAAGGGTGTGTCCGTCAACGTGCAGATCAGCGGCACGGACCCGGATGGCGACACCTTGACCTACACGGCCACCGGCCTGCCGCCCGGCGCCACCATGACGACCGCGGGCAAGATCACCGGCACGCTGACCACGCTCGGCACCTACACCGTGACCGTCACGGTCAAGGACCCGTCGAACGCGGCCGCATCGGCGAGCTTCACCTGGACCGTTGCGAACCCGAGTGCGCCCCCCGACGCCATCAACGACTCGGCATCGGTCAAGAAGGGGAAGTCGGTCGATATCTCGGTGTTGTCGAACGACAAGAACGATCACTGCTCCACGCTCAAGCTGAAGAGCGTGACGCAGCCGTCGCAGGGCACCGTGGTGATGCTCTCGAACGGCAAGGTGCGCTACACCGCGCCGTCGAGCTGGACCGGCACGACCACTTTTACCTACACCATCTCAGATGAGCACGGTGGCGTTGATACCGCCACGGTAACCGTGACCGTCAAGAAGTAACGAGCCGCTCAATCGGCCCATTGATGACGGGTTGGTTTCATCAGGTCCCGGCGGGTGCCGGGACCTGATTTCGCGTACAGGGTGCCCTTTCCCAGAATCCCTCCTACACTGGTTTCTCAGTTACGCACATCACGTCTCGCGCCGATAAGGACTTGCAAGGACCTGTCAGGCACTTGCCCGCAGTCTAAAAGTTCGTTAAAGTCACTTATTGTTCCATGTCGTCACATATTGCCTGTGACTTAGGGGGCGAAGCTACGCTCGCCGGAAGGCTTGTCCTGGCGATGGGCCTCGCGCTAATCGCGGTATCCACCGCCGGCTGCGGGCCGCATACTGATCCCGGTGCTGCCGTCGCCAGCTATGACAACTTCACGCGCCAGTTGATCCAGCTGAGCGCCGACCAGAACGGCGATGGCCGCCTCGATCAGTTCTCGTTCTTTGCCGGCAACCGGCCGCTGCGGGGCGAGGCCGACACCGATGCCGATGGCCGCATCGACCGGTGGGAGTACTTCGATGCGGGCGCGGCGCTGGTGCGTGTCGGGACCTCGAGCCTGAACGACGGCATTGAAGATACCTGGGCGTGGGTGGTGGCGGTCGACGGCGAGACCCGCGTCGAGCGTTCGCGGCGCCGCGATCGGCAGATTGACCGCCGCGAGCACTATCGTGACGACGTCCTGGTGCGAGCCGAGACCGACAGCAACGCCGACGGCCGGCCCGATCGCTGGGACCGGTACCAGGGGACGCTGCTGCGCCAAGTCGACTTCGACACGACGCTGGCGAATGGCCGTCCCAACCGGCGGCTGATCTTTGACGAGGCGGGCCGGTTCGTGCGGGTCGAGACCGATCCGGAGTTTGATGGCTCGTTCGTAGAATTGACCGGCGCCGAGGCCGAGGCGCTGGTCCGCAAGGGGAAATGAATATGTTGCGCGTGTCCGCCATTGTGACCGCTGGTCGCGTCTTACTCAGCATGGCGCTTGTGAGTGTCGTGCCTGCGGGGGCCGCCGCCCAGAACGTCGGCGCCGGCGCGTTGACCGCCTCGCTCGCCGACACCGAACCCGTGAGCGGCGTGTTCAACTGGGGCGCAGTCAAGCTCGCCCCAGGCCTGGTGGTCGAGGAACTCGGCGTCGACCTGAATGTGTTTGACGAGCGGGACGACCCGAAGCGCGACTGGGTGTTTCGCGGGACGCCCGACGTGTCGGTGTTCTCGGCGGTGCGGTTCGCCAAGCTGTCGGCGTACGCCGGCTCCGAAATGGCGTATTACCACAAGTACAAGGACGAACGGTCGATCGGCTACGAGTACCGAGGCCGACTCGACCTGCTGATCAGCCGGATGCAGCCCTTTGTGGGGGTCGGCGAGACCCGCAGCCGCGAGCGGCCTAACGGCGAAATCGACACCCGTGCCGACCGCAAGGAGCAGGAGCTGTCAGGCGGGTTTGCTTTTGCGCTCGGACCCCACCAGCTGATCTACGGGGCGGCCTCGCTCTACCGCAGCCAGTTTTTCAATGCGTTGGAGGAGGGCATCGAGCTGTCGACCGCCCTCAACCACGACCGCACCATGTACTCACTGGGCCTGCAGACCGCTCTCACGCCGCTGGCGACGCTGACCCTGTATGCCGGGGTGGGGAAGGACGAGTTCGAGTCGATGGAACTCCGGAACAGCGAGAGCCGCCAGATCACGGCGTCGCTGCGCATCGGCGCCGAGGCGGTGGTGTCGGGCACGGTCGCGGTGTCGTATGTGGACACCAAGGCGGTGGATCCGGCGATCGACCCGTTCTCGGGTCTCAGCGTGCAGGCCGGCATTGCATATCCTTTTCTGGAGATCGGCCGGCTGAGCGGCTCGTTCAATCGTGGTCAACAGTACTCGTTCGACTTCGGCGAGGCGTACTACATCGAGACCACCGGGCTGCTGGCGTATACCCACCGGCTGTTTGGCGAGGTCGACGCGCAGGTTCGCTGGTCGAAGTCGTGGTTCGACTACGGATTTCGCGAGGGCTCGCCAGCTCGGCAGGACAAGCTCGAGACCGCCGGCGCCAGCCTCGGGTATAATCTACGCAATCGCACCCGTGTCTCGCTGAACTACGAAACGGCACGACGGCGTTCGCCCGCGTTCGAAACGCGGAACTACGATCGTCGGCGTGTGTTTCTGTCGTGGATGTACGCGTTTTGATCATGGGCAAGTACCTTCTCACGCTCCTGTGCTCCGTCGTGGCCCTGGCGCCAGCCGTGCTGGCTGGTCAGGTTGCGGCCGTGCCTCAGCCGCCGCCGACCTACCTGGTCGGCCCATCCGACACGCTCGCCATCAAGGTGCTCGACGAGCCGGGGTTGAGCGGCGAATTCAGTGTCGATACCGATGGCACCATCACCTTTCCGTTCCTGCAGCGCATTGCCGTGGCCGGCAAGACGCTCAGGGAGATCGAGGAGATGATCGCCACGGGCCTGCGTAACGGCTTCGTAAATCGGGCCGAGGTCTCTGCCGAGATCAAGACGTATCGGAGCCGCTCGATCTACGTCATGGGCGAGGTCAAGGCCCCCGGCAGGTACAACATCGATGGACCGGTCACGCTGCTCGAGTTGATCGCGCGCGCCGGCTCGTTCACGACCGCCGCGGGGCCGCAGCTGATCGTCCAGCGCTACAAGGACGGCATTGCCGCCGCTGTTGCGACGGCGCCGGCGCAGCCGGGCAGCACTGACAGCGCGGAGCTGCTGCGTGTCAACATCGAAGACCTCAAGCAGGGCCGCTTCACTGCTAACTTCCTGCTGCAGGACAGCGACACCATCATCGTCCCGGCGGCCGATCGCTTCTACGTGACCGGCTTCGTCAAGACCCCCGGCGCGTTCGTGCTGCGGCCCAACATGACCGTGCAGCAGGCGATCGCCGAAGCCGGCGGCCTCACCGAGCGCGGCTCGACCCGCGGGATCAAGATCAACCGCACCGTCAACGGGAAAGACGTCGAGATCAGCGCCAAGATGTCGGATCGGGTGCAGCCGAACGACACCATCAGGATCCGCCAGCGTCTCATCTAGGGCCGCGCCGCCGCGGCCCCCTCACATGTCACTCGTCATCGAGCCGGGCCGGGCCTCGGCCAACTACTGGCGCGACCTTTGGCGCTATCGCGAGTTGATGTACTTTCTCGCCTGGCGCGACATCGTCATTCGCTACAAGCAGACCGTGATTGGCGTCGCCTGGGCGCTGATTCGGCCGCTGCTGACGATGGTGGTGTTCGTGCTGTTTCGCCGGCTGATGGGCAATCCGGCGTCGGGCGTGCCCGAGCCGGTCCTGGTGCTGGCTGCGGTGTTGCCGTGGCAGTTTTTCGCGGCGGCGCTTCAGGACAGCTCGGGCAGCATGGTCGGCAACGCCAACCTGATCGCCAAGGTCTACTTCCCGCGCATGATCGTGCCGATCGCGTCGGTGCTGACCGCGTTTGCCGATTTCGTCGTCACGCTGGCATTACTGGCGCTCCTGATGCTGTGGTACGGCGTCGCGCCCGGCTGGCCGTTGTTCGCCGTGCCGGCCCTGGTGGTGCTGGCCGCCGCCATGGCACTCGGCGCGGGATTGTTCTTTGCGGCGCTGACCGTGCAGTATCGCGACTTTCGATACGTGGTGCCGTTCGTCCTGCAGATCGGGCTGTTCGTCTCCCCGATCGCGTTCACGACCGATTCGGTTCCCCAGCCGTGGAAGTCGGTCTACGTGCTCAACCCGCTGGTCGGCCTGATCGACGGATTCCGATGGAGCATTCTCGGCGCGGCCACGCCGCCGGCGCCAGAAGCGCTGGCGGCCTCGGTCGTCATCACGCTGGTGGCCCTGATTCTCGGCGTCTGGTACTTCCGCCGGATGGAGCGCACGTTTGCTGACGTGGTCTGATTGCCCCGCATGATCACCGTAGAGGGGCTCGGCAAGCGCTACCGCATCCACCATCAAGGCAAGGGTGCGACCTCGCTGCGCGAAGTCATGACGGCGAAACTGCGGGCGCCGTTCTCCCGGCGTGAGCCCGAGCAGGTCCAGGACTTCTGGGCGCTGCGCGATGTGTCATTCACCGTCAGCCACGGCGCCGTGCTGGGCATCATCGGCCGCAACGGCGCCGGCAAGAGCACGCTGCTCAAGGTGTTGAGCCGCATTACCGAGCCGACCACCGGCCGGCTGGTGCTGGACGGGCGCGTGGCCAGCCTGCTCGAGGTGGGCACCGGCTTTCACCCTGAGTTGACCGGTCGGGAGAACGTCTTTCTGAACGGCGCGATCCTCGGCATGAGCCGCGCCGAGATTGTCCGTAAGTTTGACGAGATTGTCGCGTTCGCCGAAGTCGAGCAGTTTCTCGACACGCCGGTGAAGCGCTACTCGTCCGGGATGTACATGCGGTTGGCCTTCGCGGTCGCCGCCCACCTCGAATCCGAGATTCTCGTGATCGACGAAGTGCTGGCGGTCGGCGACGCGGCCTTTCAGCAACGCTGCCTGGGCAAGATGGGCGAGGTGTCGAGCACCGGCCGCACCGTGCTGTTTGTCAGCCACAACCTCAACGCGGTGGAGTCGTTGTGCACCTCCGCGTTATCGCTGGACGGCGGCCGCTTGAACGAGCATGGCAAGGATGTTCGCGGCATTGTCGGCCGCTATCTCGCCCGCAGCACCGACAACCGCGCCGGGGTGGTCGAGTGGGTGAACGATCACGACGCCTACAACCATCCCGAAGTTCAGCCGCTGTACTTTGCGATTACGGACGAGGCCGGCCGGCCGTTGACCGGCCCGGCCGCCAATGATCGGCCGCTGTCGGTAGTCGTGCGAACCGATGTTCGTCATGCTGACTCGTCCCTCCAGGTCGGATTCTCCCTCTACAGTCAGGACTCGCGTGAACTGCTCCGGTCGCTGACCACCGACGGTCCGCACGCGGCCTGGCCGAAGGTCGAGCGCGGGCTACTCGAGTTTCGCTGCGCTTTGCCGCGGCGGTTCCTGAACGAAGGGACCTACCGCCTCGAGCTGATCGTGGCCCTGTACGGCCGCGAGTGGGTGGTCGAGTCGGGGCACAACAGCCCCGTGTTGCAGTTCGAGATCCGCGGCGGGCTGAGCGACTCGCCGTACTGGCTCCGCCCGCGACCCGGCCTGCTGGCCCCCGAGTGGCCGTGGGAGCGCACCAAATAAGAGGGGCGGCATGCTCACGTTCGTGACCTCGATCCGCGCGCGGGCGGTGGCCGCCGATTGGGACCATCACGTCCGGCTGCTCGAACGGACGCTGCGGTCTTGCCTGGCACAGACCGAGCCGGCGGTCCGGGTCATTGTGGTCTGCCACGATCGCCCCGGCGTGCTCGTCGACGATCCGCGGGTCGAGTTCGTGCCGGTCGACCTGCCAGTACCCCGTCTCGACCATGCGGAACTGGTCTGCGACAAGGTGCTCAAGATCTCAATCGGGGCGCAGCAGGCCATTGCTTGCGGCAGCCGCTTCATCATGTTCGCTGACGCCGACGATCTCGTCAGCCGCAGGCTGGCCGCGCTGGCGCGCCAATGCCCTGATGTCAACGGCTGGTACTTTCCTCGCGGCTATTCGCATCGATATGGTCAACCGTGGCTCAAGCGCACTCACCATCACCATCTCCTGTGTGGCACATCCGCGGTGTTGCGAGCCGACCTGTTGAAGTTTGAGCGCAGCGACGAGTACCGGGGCGGCTGGGTCAACACCCTGGCAGCGGCGGGGCACGACCAGTACGCGGCGATTCTCGAGGCGCAGGGCCATCCCCTGGCGCCGTTGCCGTTTCCGGGCAGCGTCTACGTTCAGCATGCGGCCAGCCTGGCGACCATGGTGCCGGTCGGGGAGGCCTCAGGTTCGGCCTGGCGCCGGGCCGCGCGGCAGCTGCGGCACCGTGCCAGCGAATTGGCAACCGTGCGCCCGTTGACGCCAGGGCTGGCGCGGGAATTCACCATCGACCGGTCGGCCTTGTGACCCCCGCTGAACTCGCCACTGCATTCCGCGCGCACTCGCGGCTCACCGGCGCGCTGGCCGCCAACCTCGCGGGCTGGTTGCAGGAACCGGGTACGCTGACGCGCTATCTCGAGCTGACCCCCCGGCCGCTGACCGGCGAACAGCGTCTGGTCGACATTGGCTGCTACCAGCCGACTGTGGGCTACTACTTCAGCCTCGGCTGGCGCGAGGTTAAGGGCCTGTTCAAGGATGACGGTGAAGGCACCGCGGTTGACGCCTACGCGGGCGAGGATGGCGCGCGGGTCGAGTTCGTGATGGGGGACATCGAGACCGAGCCGCTGCCGATCGCCGATGGCTGGGCTGACGCCGTCGTCATGATGCAGGTGTGGGAACACTTTGCCGTCGACCCGATGCACGTGTTGTGGGAGATCAACCGGATTCTCAAGCCCGGCGGCCGGCTGATTCTGAGCACGCCCAACGGCGCCTGCTGGCGATACGCCATGCGCATCGCGCAAGGCTCGGCGGCGTGGGACGGCATGGAGTTCACGGGCTTCAGTACCAACCGCCACAATCGGCTCTACGACGCCGGTGAACTGCGGTTGATTCTCGCGCAAGCTGGCTTTGCCGTGAGCACCTGCGCGACGCGCGACTTTGGCACCTACCCGATCACCACGCGCCAGCGGATTTTCAAGACGCTCCTGGCGGCGTTCGACGGCCTGGCGGCGCTGCTGACAGGCCGCTGCCACCAGCGGGACATCACCTTGTACGCCCTGGCCACCAAGCAGGCGGCTCCGCTCGAGCGCTACCCGGCCACCCTCTACTTCGGCGACCAGGACTGGCCGGGCATTTCGGCGGAGCGAGACCGCCTGGCGCGCCAGAAAGCCGCGCTGTGATCGTCGTCGTCGACTCGGGCCTGAGCAATATCGCCTCGGTGGTGAACATGGGCCGCAAGGCCCAGGGCTCATTCGTGGTGTCGGCCGATCCGGCGGTCATTGCCGACGCCGGCAAGCTGATTCTGCCAGGCGTGGGCGCGTTCGGCAGTGCCATGCAGCAGTTGACCGAGCGCGGGCTGGTGCCGGCGCTCAATCATGCCGCGCTCGTGCGGCGTGTGCCCGTGCTCGGCCTGTGCCTCGGGATGCAGTTGTTCACGCGCCACAGCGAGGAAGGGGACTGCGCCGGGCTCGGCTGGGTGGCCGCCGATACCGTGCGGTTTCAGCCGGACGCCGGCCAGCCCGGGCTCAAGATTCCGCACATGGGCTGGAACCGCGTCGAGGTGGCGCGGCCCGATCCGCTGCTGCAGGCCCTGCCGCCGGATCCCCGTTTCTACTTCGTGCACTCCTATTTCGTGCGCTGCGATGATCCCGCCACGGTGCTGTTGTGGAGTACGCACGGCGTGCGTTTCGCGGCGGGTCTTCGCCAGGACAACATTTGGGGTATGCAATTCCATCCCGAGAAGAGCCACGCGTTCGGGCTCGCGCTGATCCGCCAGTTCGTGGCCCTCGCCTGATCGCATGGTCCAGCCTCGCGCCATTCCGTGCTTGTTGCTGCAGGGCGAGGGTCTCGTCAAGACCACGCGGTTCCGTGAGCCGCGCTATGTCGGTGACCCGATCAATGCCGTCAGGCTGTTCAACGATCTCCAGGCCGACGAGCTGATGATTCTCGACATCGCCGCGGGACGCGAACGCCGCGAGCCTGATTTCGCCCGCGTTGCCGACATCGCCAGTGAAGCCTTCATGCCGATCGGGTATGGCGGAGGCGTGCGGACCGTCGACCACGCCCGCCGCCTGTTTACCCTGGGCATCGAGAAGGTGGTGGTGACGAGCGCGGCCGCCGAGGATCCCTCGTTGATCGCGACCCTGGCCGGCGAGTTCGGCTCGCAAAGCATCGTCGGCGGCATCGATGTGAAGCGGGACTGGCGGCGCAAACCCCGGGTCATGACCCACGGCGGGGCCACTCGCACCAGTCACGAGGTCGTCGCCCTGGCCCGGCAACTGGCCGCCCACGGCGCCGGCGAGATCCTGTTGATGGCGATCGATCGTGATGGCACCCGCGAAGGCTACGATCTGCCGCTGATCGGCGAAGTCGCGGCGGCGGTCGGCGTTCCCGTGGTTGCGTGCGGCGGCGCGGGCCAGCTCGCTCACCTGGCCGAGGCCGTGAAGGCCGGTGCCGCGGCCGCGGCGGCCGGCAGCCTGTTTGTCTACAGCGGTGCGCGGCAGGCCGTGCTCATCAACTATCCGTCGGCGGCCGAACTGTCGGCCCTCTTCTCAATGCCATGACCATTTGCCGCCGCTGCGTCATGGACACGTCCGACCCGGAGATTACCTTCGATGCCGGCGGCGTCTGCGTCCACTGCCATCGCTACGACGAGCAGGTCCGCACCCTCGTCACGACCGGCGAGGCGGGCCGGGCACGCGTGGCAGAGCGCGTCCGACAAATCACCGCGGACGGCAAGTCGGCGCCTTACGACTGCGTGATTGGCGTCAGCGGCGGCGTCGACAGCACCTACGTTGCGTGGCAGGTGAAGCAACTCGGGCTGCGCCCGCTGGCCGTGCATCTCGACAACGGGTGGGATTCGGAGATCGCCGTCAGCAACATCCGCAAGGTGCTCGAGCTGGTGAAGGTCGACCTTCATACCGAAGTGCTCGACTGGCCCGAGTTCAAGGACCTGCAGCGCGCGTTCCTGCTGGCCTCGACGCCCGATGCCGAGGTGCCGAGCGATCACGCGATCTTCGCGTGCCTGTACCACACCGCGACGAAGTTCGGCGTGCGGCACGTCATCACCGGCATCAATACGCGCACCGAAACGCACATGCCACCGGCGTGGTCGCATGGCCATTTCGACTTCGGCTACATCAGCGCGGTGCAGCGCCAGTTCGGCACCCGGCCGTTGCGCTCGTTTCCCCACTACAGCTTCCTGCAGTACGCCACCGCGTTCGAGCGCACGCATGCCACCTGGCACATCCTGAACGACCTCGATTACTCGAAGACCCGCGCGCTCGAGTTCCTGCAGGCTGAACTGGGCTGGCGCGACTATGGCGGCAAGCATTTCGAAAGCATCTATACGCGCTGGTACCAGGGCGTCTACCTGCCGCGCAAGTTCGGTTACGACAAACGACGCAGCCACCTGTCGAGCCGAATCTGTTCCGGCGAGTTGACCCGTGAGTTCGCCCTCGACGAGTTGTCGCGGCTGGCCTACGACCCGATCCTGCAGGAGCAGGACCACGACTACGTGGCGAAGAAGCTCGGCTTCAGCGCCACGGAGCTGGCCGCGATCATGGCCGCGCCGCCGCGCCGGTTCCGCGAGTTCCCCTCGTACGAGCGTTGGCTGAAACAGCCGTGGGCGCGGCTGCTGGTGGCGCTCTATCGCCGGTCGGGTCCGCTGACCCGTCGGGTGGCGGCACCGCCACGGTGACAGTGGCGAGCTTCACGAATCTACCGTCGCGCGTGCTGGCTCGAACCCGCCGGACGTGGCGCGACTGGACGGCGCCGTCCCTGGACCGGTCTGCGGTGCTCGACGCGTTGCGGGCGCTGTTGCCAGACGGCCCGCGCCTGGTGATGCTGCACAGCTCGCTGTCGGCCTGCGGGCGGGTGGTTGGCGGCGCCGAGGCCGTGATTGCCGCTATCGAGACATGGAACAGCGGCGGCACCACCGCCATGCCAACGCACTCGTACTGTTACCCGTCGGCAACTGGCGAAGCGCCGCTGTTCGATCGGCACACGACGCGGAGCGTGGTCGGGGCGATCACCGAGAAGTTCCGGCAGATGCCCGGTGTGCAACGAAGTCTGCACCCGACCCACGCGTTGTCGGCCATTGGGCCGGCGGCCGAGTTTCTGGTGACCGGACATGAGACCTGCGATACGCCTTGTGGCCCCGCCACACCGTACGAACGACTGGTCGCTGCCGACGCTGCGGTGGTGATGTTTGGCGCCTCGCTCGATGCCTACACGTTCTTCCACACCGCCGAGGACGCGGCTGCGGTCCCGTACCTGTTTGAGCCGGCGCCGGTGACCCTTCGCTACCTGGACGCCGAAGGCCGCGAGCGCACGATGACGATGCGGCGTCACGATATGCGCGTGGCTCGCAGCTTCAGCGAGAAGGACGCCTGGCTCGAGTCGCTGGGGCTGCTGCGCCGCCAGTCGCTGGGTCGCGGCGAGCTTTTGCTGATTCCTCACGCCGGCCAGGCCCACGCGGCCATCGTCACGGCCCTGCGTGACGATCCCTGGTTTCTGACGACCCGTACCCGCCACTGATGTCATTGCGATCGAGCGCCGCATTCATTGCCCGGCAGACCGTCGGCCGCCTGCCGCGGTGGTCGTCGCGCCTGACCGGCCGCCTGGCGGTTGACGGCGGCGCGCCGGTTCGCGACATCCGGATGCAGCCGTGGCCGTCGCACGCGCCGAACACCGCGTGGCAGTGGTTCACAGGCGTCGGCCCGGCCTTCCGCGACATCTTCCTGAGCGGCGTCGAAGGCCTCCCGCAGACGCGGCAGGCGGCGTTTGCCGAACGCTGGGCGGCTTACTGCGGCTGCCGCCATGCGTTGTTGCTGCCGCATGGCACCGACGCCTTGCGCTTCGCGCTGGCAGCGGTCATGAATCACGACGGACTGGACTACGGTGGCGAGGTCATCATCCCCAACCTGTCCTTTATCGCCACCGCCACCGCGCCGCTCGATCGCCGGTTCGGCGTGGCACTGGTGGATGTCGAACCCGGAACCCTCAATCTCGATCCGCAGTCCGTCGAGGCGGCGATCGTGCCGGGCCGGACCCGCGCGATCATGCCGGTGCACCAGTTCGGCCAACCCGCCAACATGACCGCCATGCTGGCGATCGCGGCCCGGCACGGCCTCAAGGTGATCGAGGACGCGGCGCAGGCGCACGGCGCCGTGTGGGAAGGCCGGCCGGTCGGCAGCCTGGGCGATGCCGCCGGCTTCAGCTTCCAGTCGGCCAAGAACCTTGCGGCCGGCGAGGGCGGCATTCTCACCACCAACGACCCGGCCGTCTACGCGCGCGCCCACGCGCTGCACAACGCCGGCCGCGCGCCCGAACACGGCGCGCGCTGGGAACATCACACCCTGGGCTGGAACTGCCGTCCCAACGAATACCAAGCAGCATTGCTGTCGCATCGCCTGGATCGGTTTGACGAGGACCAGGCGTCGCGTCGCGAGAGTTTCTCGGCGTTGCGAGCGGCGCTCGCCGATGTGCCGTGCCTGCGGCTGTTGGAGATCCCAGCCGGTGTCCAGAAGCACGGCATGTACATGCTGGTGGCCCGCTATTGCGCCGAGGCGTGCGGAGACGTCTCGATCAACGAGTTCGTGCGCGCGTTGCAAGCCGAAGGCGCGCCGGTCCACCGCGGCTACGCCTCGACCATTGCCGGCCAACCCGTCATGCGCGATCTCGCGGTGCGCCGTCCGGAGTACGTGCGGGTGATGCCGACGCCGGTGGCCGACCAGGCTGCACGCGAGATTCTCTACATCCCGGGCAGCGCGCTGCTTGCCGGCCGGCGCGGCGTCGACGACATTGCCCAGGCTGTGCGCAAGGTCCAGGTTGGGCTGTCGGCCGGCGGGGCGCGCGCATGAACATCGCGATCATCGGTTGTGGTTACGTCGCCGAGTTCTACGGCGCCACGCTGGTGAACCATCCGCAACTGCAGCTGGTCGGCGCCTTCGACACCAATGCCGATCACCTGCGCGCGTTTGCGTCGCGCTGGCGGTGCCGCGCCTTCGCCAGCCAGGCGGAGCTGCTCGCTGATTCGGGGGTCGAGTTGGTCGTCAACCTCACCAACCCGCGCAGCCACCTGGCCATCAATCGCGCCGCGCTCGATGCCGGCAAGCACGTCTACTGCGAGAAGCCGCTGGCCATGACCACGGACGAAGCCGTGGCGTTGGTCGCGCATGCCGCGGCCCGCGGCCTGTCGATCGCGGCTGCACCGTGCAGCGTGCTCAGCGAGACGGCGCAAACCCTGTGGAGGGCCGTGCGCGACGGCGCCATCGGCCAGGTCCGGCTGGTCTACGCCAACTTCGACGATGGGATGATCGCGCCGAGAGAGGCGCCGTGGCGGTGGCTCAACGACAGCGGCGTGCCGTGGCCCGCCAAGGACGAGTTCGAGGTCGGCTGTACCTACGAGCACGCCGGCTACGTGCTGACGTGGCTGACCGCCATGTTCGGCGCGGGGACGCACCTGTCGGCCTTTGCGTCGTGCCAGATTCCCGACAAGGGCATCGCGGTCGACTCGATGGCCCCCGACTTCACGGTCGGCGGCATCCAGTTCGCAAGCGGTGTCGCCGCGCGCGTGACGTGCGGCCTGGTGGCGCCGCGAGACAAGTCGATCACCGTGATTGGCGATGACGGTGTGCTGTTTGTCGGGAACGTCCGCAACGACTCGGCCCCGGTGATGTGGCGGCACGACCGGCGGTCGGCGTGGACATCGGTGCTCGGGCGGCTCGCGCCGCTGCATCGCTGGTTGCAGGAGCGCGTGCCGGTACCTGGCGTGGATGCGTTGCTCGCTGAGAAAGTGCCACTGGTTCGCCAGCCTGCCGCACGCCTGCGAGCCGACAAGCCGGTGGACTTCTGCCGCGGCATTGCCGAGCAGGCCGAGGCGATTGCGGAACGCCGCCCAGCCCGCCTGTCGGGTGACCTCGGCGCCCACATCGTCGAGATGGTGGAGCGCCTGCAGTATCCAGAGCGCTTCGAGGGCCGGACCCGGCTGCGGACCACGTGTCCACCGATGGCGCCCATGCCGTGGGCGATCTGACGTGCTGGTGTCGATCCTGATCCCGTGCTTCAACGCCGAACGCTGGATTGGCCAGGCCATCGAGAGCGCGCTGGCCCAGGATGGGCCCGCGATTGAGGTGATCGTCGTCGATGACGGGTCGACCGACCATAGCCTGGCCGTCGTTCGACAGTTCGGCGATCGCGTGCGGTGGGAAACCGGCCCGAATCGCGGCGGCAACCAGGCGCGGAACCGGTTGCTGGAGCTGGCGCGCGGCGAGTGGGTACAGTATCTCGATGCCGACGACTACTTGTTGCCGGGCAAGGTGAGCCGGCAAGCCGAGTTCATCGTGACCCACGACGAGACCGACGTCGTCTACGGGCCGATCACCGTGAACTACTGGTCCGAGTCAGGCAGCCGGCTCGAGCTGCTGCCCATTCCCACCCCGCACGACGAGTGGATCCTGCTGGCCGGCTGGTGGCTGCCGCAGACGGGCGCACCTCTGTGGCGGCGGCAGGCGCTGCTTGACGTTGGCGGATGGAAGCTCGACCAGCAGTTGTGCCAGGAACATGACCTCTACCTCCGGCTGTTGCAGGACGGCAAGCGCTTCACCTACTGCCCGCACAACGGCGCGGTGTGGCGCGTCTGGGGGACTCACAGCCTCAGCACCCGCAACGCGGCGCGGGTGCGCGAGCAGCGCATGCGGATCGAGCAGGACGCCGAGAATCACCTGGCGGCCCGGGGCCAGTTGACGCCGGAACGCCGCCATGCCATCAACGCTGCCCGGTTCCGCATGGCGCGGGTGGCCTGGCGCGAAGGCGATCGCGCCGGTGCTCGAACGCTGCTCGCGTCGCTTCACCGTTCAGATGCGGCATTCACGCCGGGGTTCGAGCCGTGGCCCTATCGGCTACTGTGGCGCACCTTCGGGTTCTCGATCACAGAGACGTTGGCCGGGTGGCGGCGCGGGTGGCGAGCGTCGGACGGCGGGAGGCCATGACGCCAGGCATTGCCGGCATCATTCCCACGGTTGGCCGGCCGGCCATGCTGCGGCTGTGCCTGCAGAGCCTGGCCGGTCAGACGCTCCGGCCGTCTGAAGTCATCGTCGTACACTGTGGTGACGATCGCGAAACCCGGGTGATCACCGAAGACCCGCGCTGGCGCGACGCCGGCATCGTGTGCCGCTACTTTGCCCTCGATGTCCGCAACGCTGCGGCCCAGCGCAACTTTGCCGTGCAGCAGACCGCGTGCGAATACCTCCTGCTGCTGGACGATGACGTGGAGCTCGAGGCAGAGTGGGTGGCGGAGCTCATGGCGCCGCTGACCAGCGACCCTCATGTCGGCGCGACCATGGGACGGCTGATCAACCAGCCGCTGGGCCTGCCGACGGGGTGGTGGCGGCTCTATCGATGGCTCGTCGGCGGCCGCGTGGCGCTCGAACCAGGGCGGCTGACCGGCGCGGTCATGCCGAACGGTTTTCCGGCGAACCTGAGTCGAACCCTGCCGACCGAGTGGATTGGCGGCGGCGTCGCCGCGGTGCGACGCGCCGCCTTCGATTCGGTCGGTGGCTTCGCGCGGTACTTTGCCGGCAGCTCACCGGGCGAGGATCTCGATCTCGGCTTCCGGATCAGCCGCCACTGGAGGGTGCTGTTCGTCCCGGCGGCACGTGCCGTTCACCATGCCGCCGCCGGCGGACGCAGTCCCTCGGCCGAGTACCAGTTTCAGTCCATGCGTTCTCGCTACGCCATTCTCGTGCGGGGCTTCGCGCGCTCTCGCCCGGGCGCTCTCTGGCAACTGCTGGTCTGGATGGCCTTCCAGGCCGTGAGCGAAGTGGCCGCGCTGCGCAAGGGCGCAAATGGAAACCTCGCGGCCGTGTGGGCAGGCCGCTTGCGTGGCGTCGTGTCGTGCCTGTCGTGGACGCCGCCGGCCAATCGCCATGACCCCGCGCTCTTTCCGGGGTCGCGGTGACCACATCGGGTCGGAACCTGCTGGTACTTGGCGACTACCCGGTGGGGTTTGCGAACGGCATCGGCGAAACGCTAGGCAACCTGCTCGAGTCGTTTCCTGAGGAGCGCCTGTTCCAGACGTATCCGTCGCACTTCGCACCGGCTGCGGGCCGCGTACGTGGCCGGCTGGTGCCGTTTGCCATGCCGAGGCGGCCGGCTTGGGTTCCGGCGTTCTTCCACCGAGCCTACTCTCCGGTCCTGAAGGCGCAGCAGGCGCTGGCCGAGCGGGCGTTGGTCGCGAGTGCAGCCCGGGTCATTCGCGACCACGGCATCGGCGCGGTGTTGACCTATCCGGTCACGCCGTGGGTGCTGTTCGCGGCCGTGCGGTTGCGGCGGCAGTTCCCCGGCGTGCGTTTCGTCTTCTACGTCATGGACGACTGGGAAGGGCATCACACCTGCTTCGGCCTGCCGTTCACGTCCAAGCGCCGCGCAGCGCTGAACGAGATGGTGGTGACGGCCGACGTGCGCTTCGCCTGCTCCGAGCGCATGCGTGAGGACTACGAGCCGCGGTTTGGCAAAGCCTGGCAGGTGTTGCACAAGGGGATGCCGCCGGTGACGCCGCCGGTGGCCGCGCCGCGCCCGCTTCAGGAGCCCTGGCGAATTCTCTATGCGGGGGGCCTGAACGTATTTCGCGCCGACGCAGTCGTCGCCTTCGCGGAGGGGATACGACGCTTCCGTGCGTTGACCCGTCAAGACGTGACGCTGACGTTGCTGGGGGCCGCGGGCGACCGGGCGGGCTCGCCCCAGCTGCACCCGTACGAATTCGTGCACTTCGAACCCTGGGTTGACAACGTCACCTGCCAGCAGCGCCTGGCCGCCGCCGACCTGCTGTATCTGCCCTTGTCGTTTCTTCCGCATGTGGAGCGCATTGCCCACCTGGCGATGCCGACCAAGTTTGGCGACTACCTGGCTGCCGACCGGCCGATCGTCTTTCACGTGCCTCAGGCCTCGGAGGTGTGTGACCTGGCCTCCGGCGCCGGACTGCCGATGACGATCACCACCATCGATCCCGATGCGATCTGCCGGCAGTTGCAGGACCTCCACGAGCACCCGCCCGATCCGCTCGACTACCGGCGGCGCTCACAGACACTGCTGCGCGAGCGCTTTGCTGAGCCGGCCTTGCGCCAGCGGCTGCACCACGCGTTGTTTCCAGAAGGGGAATCATGACAAGCCTGCGCGCCACGCTGTCGTTGTGGATTCAAGCCACACCGCTGCGCTGGCACATTCGCAACAAGATCAGCCGTATGGAGCTGATTCAGCACGCCATCGACCGCCTGCACGCGGACCGCTATCTCGAGATCGGTGTGGCGGACGGACAGTGTTTCTGCGCCATCCGCGTCGCCGAGAAAATCGGCGTCGACCCGGTGGCCCCGGAACCGGCCGTAGCGCGCGAGCTGGTTCGGCCGGGCGCGTCGTACCACGCCATGACGAGCGACGACTTTTTCGCTCATGCCGCGCCCACCGCCCTGGCGGGCGGCGTCGATGTTGTCTTCATCGATGGGCTGCATACCGACGGCCAGGCCTATCGCGACTGTGTGAACGCGCTGCGCTACCTGTCGCCGGGCGGCGTCATCCTGATGCACGACAACCTGCCGACCTCCGCGGCTGAAGCCTGTCCGACGTCAACCTACGCCGAGGCCTGGCGCCTGAATGGCGACAACTGGAGCGGGCTGTGGACCGGCGATGGCTGGAAGGCCATCGTGCGCGTGCGCGCGCTGCATGCCGATGCGCGCGCCTGTGTCCTCGACTGCGACCACGGTGTCGGCTTGGTCTGGGCCGAACCAGGCGGCCGCGAGGTGGCACTCACCAGCGAGCAGATCGACGCGCTCGACTACGACGCCCTGGTCGCCGACACCACGCGTCTGCTCGGCGTGCGCGCGCCGATCCACCTGGACGACGTGCTCGACCGCTGCGTGGAGCGACGGCGGTGACCGGACTCGTCATGGTGCTCGGCGGCGGCGGCATGCTGGGACACAAGTTGTTCCAGACGCTGTCAGCCACCTTCCCGGAGGTGGCGTGCACGATCCGCGCCTCCCGCGAGTCGCGCTTGGCGCGGCTGCCGCTGTTTGCGCAGGCCGATGTCACCTGGGGCGTGGATGCCCGCGATTGGCCGGCGTTGTCGGCGCTGTTGCGCGCGCGGCGGCCGGCGGTGGTGGTTAATGCGCTCGGCATCATCAAGCAGAGAGCCGCCGCCAGGGACCCCCTGCCGTCCATTCAGATCAACGCGCTGCTGCCGCACCAACTGGCCGCGCTCGTCAGCGAATGGGGCGGACGGCTGATTCACTTCAGCAGCGACTGCGTCTTCAGCGGCCAGGGCAGTCACTACCGGGAGTCAGACCTGACCGACGCCGTCGATCTCTACGGCCGTTCGAAGGCCCTGGGCGAGGTCACTGACTGTCCCTGGGCCGTCACCCTGCGGACATCGATGATCGGCCGCGAGCTGTCGACCCACCAGTCGCTGCTCGACTGGTTCCTCGCCCAGAACCATGGCGAAGCGACCGGCTACCGGCGCGTGATCTATGCGGGCTCGACGACCAACGAGTTGGCCCGCGTGACCGCCGGCTTGATCACCAGCCATCCGGACCTGCATGGCCTCTACCATGTGGCCAGTCCGGCCATCGCCAAGCACGACTTGCTGCGACTGATCGCCGAGGCCTACGGCATGGACGTGCGGATCACGCCGGCCGCCGAACCGGTGAGCGATCGTTCGCTGAACGGCGACCTGTTCCACGCCGCCACCGGGTATGTGAGCCCGTCGTGGCCGCAACTGGTGGCTGCCCTGGCCGCCGACCCCACCCCGTACACTGAATGGCTGCGAGTTCTCGACCATGACTGACACCCGGACACCTCTTGAAGGCCAGCACGTCCTGATTACCGGTGGCACCGGTTCCCTTGGCCAGGTGCTGACGCGCCGGGTCCTCGGCGGCGAGATGGGCCGCCCCTCGCGCGTGGTGATCTTCTCCCGCGACGAGGCCAAGCAGCACTTCATGCGCCTGGCGCACCAGAACCTGCGGTCGGCCACCGACGAAGTGATCTATCGCAACTCGCAGGACCTGCTGCAGTTCCAGATCGGCGACGTCCGCGACCGCTGGAGCCTGGCCTCGGTGCTGCGCGACGCGACAGTGGTGATCAACGCCGCGGCCCTGAAGCAGGTGCCGACCTGCGAGTACTTCCCGACCGAGGCCGTCCGCACGAATGTCCTTGGCCCCGAGAACATCATCTCGATCATCGAGACCCAGAAGCTGCCGGTCCAGACCGTGGTCGGGGTCTCGACCGACAAGGCCTGCAAGCCGGTCAACGTGATGGGCATGACCAAGGCGATCCAGGAACGGGTCTTCATCCAGGGCAACATGCGCTGCGGCGGCACCCGCATCGTTTGCGTGCGGTACGGCAACGTGCTGGCGTCACGCGGATCGGTGATCCCGCTGTTTCACGAGCAGATTCGGCGCGGCGGCCCGGTCACCATCACCACGCCGCACATGACGAGGTTTCTGCTGAGCCTCGATGACGCGGTCGACACCATCTTTGCCGCGATCCGCGACGGGCAGCCCGGCGACACCTACATTCCGCGCGCGCCCTCGGCCCGCATGACCGACCTGGCGAAGGCGCTGATCGGCGATCGGCCGATCAAGACCGAGATCACCGGCATCCGCCCTGGCGAAAAGACGCACGAGATCCTGATCAGCGAGGAAGAGGCGTTCCGCGTCGAGGAACGCGGCCGCTGGTACGCCATTCGGTCGTTGCTCCCGGAGCTCGGCGCCGTATCCGGCCAGGCAGGGCTCGACCGCGAGTTCAGCTCACAGGACTATGTGCTGGCTGAGGCCGACCTCGAGGCCCTGCTCATCAAGCACCGCCTGATGGTCGACGATGCCGTCGATGAAGGTGAGCTGCTGCGATGAAGATCCTGACCATTCTCGGGACACGGCCCGAGATCATCCGGCTGAGCGCGGTGATTCCGCTGCTCGATCGCCACGCCGAGCACGTCCTGGTGCACACCGGCCAGAACTACGACGCGCGGTTGAGCGACCAGTTCTTCACCGAGCTCGGCGTCCGGGCACCCGACGAGCACATGGGCGTGCGCGAGGCCGGCATGGGCGCGCAGATCGGCCGCATCCTCGAGCACGCGGAGCGGCTGCTGCGCCAGCATCGGCCCGACCGCTTGCTGATCCTGGGCGATACCAACAGCGGCATGTCGGCGATCGTCGCGCGCCGGTTGGGCGTCCCGGTGTACCACATGGAAGCCGGCAACCGCTGTTACGACGACCGCGTGCCCGAGGAAGTCAACCGCCGGGTCATCGATCACAGCAGTTCCGTGCTGATGCCGTACACCGAGCGCAGCCGGCAGAACCTGCTGGCCGAGGGCTTCGACGGCCGCCGCATCTTCGTCACCGGCAACCCGATCAAGCAGGTCATGGATCGCTTCGCGGCCGGCGTCGCGGCGAGCACGATCCTCGCGACCCTGGGGCTCGAGCCCGGACGCTATTTCCTGGTGACCGCGCACCGCGCCGAGAACGTCGATCACGAGGTGCGGCTCCGCAGCCTGGTCGGGGCGCTGACCGGTTTGCACCAGAAGTACCAGATGCCGGTGGTGTGCTCGACTCACCCGCGGACACAGGCGCGCCTGGAAACGTTCGGTTTGACCGGCGCCGCCGGCGTCACCTTCGCGCCGCCTTTCGGATTCTGTGACTTCCTCCGGCTGGAGCAGCAGGCGTTCTGCATCCTGTCCGACAGCGGTACTGTGCAGGAGGAAGCCTCGATCATGCGCGTGCCCAACGTGACGATTCGCGACGTCACCGAACGGCCCGAGACGATCGAGTGCGGCTCGAACGTGTTGTCGGGCATCGAGCCCGATGCCATCCTCAAGGCGGTCGCGCTGGTCACGGCCGCGGCGCCAACGTGGACGCCGCCGGCCGAGTACCTCCAGTCGAACGTCGCCGAAACCGTCTGCCGCATCGTGCTCGGTGAGCGAGCCGCTGACGCGGCCGAACTCGAGTGGCAACAGCGCGCGCGCGGATGAGCAGCAGATTGCGGATGGTTCCTGGCACCAGGCAGCGATGGATGATGGCCGCGCTTGCGGGCCTGTGCGTGTGCTACGTGGCCGGCGCGATGACGACATCCCCGTCGCTGTTCCCGGACCCGGCACGCGGGCTCCTGGTCGAGCGGCCTGGGGCGGCCGGTGCGCCGTGGAACCATTACCTCGAGCCGTCGCCGGAGGACATCGCCCTCGACCGGTCCTACTTCAATGCGGCGTGGTCGCCTGGCCAGAACATGGTGCCGGCCGTCCTGGTTCGAGCCGGCTTCTCCTGGGGCGACGCGATGCGGGTGGTCAACATCGTCGCGTCGCTGGCCGGCCTGCTCGGCTGGTTCCTGCTGTATCGTGCCCTGGGTTTCGATCTCTCGGTGGTGCTCGCGGCCATCGTCCTGATGGCGGCCGCGCGCACGTTCGCCTTTCCTTTTCTGACCTACATCGGCGGGGAGTTGCTGGCGTTTGCCGCCTTCCCGTTCCTCGCGCTGGTGGTCCTCCAACTGCAGCGGTTGCCGTGGCTGATCGCCGCCGCGCCGGTTGCGATGCTGGCGGGCTTTTTCTTCAAGCACAGCCTGGCCATCTACGTGGCCGTCTGGACCGCGGCAGTGGTGGCGGTGCCACTCGGCCGCCGGCCGCGTCAGGTCCGGCAGGTGGCCGTCGCCGCCGCGGTGGCTGCCACGCTGGCGGGGACGGCCTGGCTGATCGAGTGGGGCTACGCCAGCCGGGGCTGGAGCGCGATCACCTATCAGCCTGTCTGGTCACGCGATCCAGCCACCTATCTTGTGCCGTGGGCGATGCCGATCCTGGCGTCTACGGGGATCGACCATGTCTTGAGCCGGATCTTCGATCATCCCCAGCTGCCGCGGTTCGACTACCGGCATTCGATCTGGTTCCTGCTGCCGCCCATCGGGGCGACGGCGCTGATACTTCGGTCGGCGCATCGTCTCGAGCACCTCCGCGACACCGTGCGCATGTCCGCGTTGATGACGGCCGGCATCGTCATGGTGTTCTCAGCGCTGCTCGTGACCGGATCGGCCAACGAGCTGTACCTGTCACGGCACTACGTCATTGCCGGCTTCGTCCTGCTGCCCATCCTGATCCAGACGTTGCAACAGGCGTCGTCCACCGCGCTGCGGCGGGCCGGTGCGGTGTGCCTCCTGGTTCCGGCGCTGTATGGGGTGGCGTCGTTCGCCTCGAACTGGCGGCGTCACTTCGACGGCCGGGCGATGCGCTCCGCGGTCACGGGCATTGCCCATCTCACGACCACGCCCGCCGTGTTGCAGGCCTTTCGCGCCCTCGATTCCGCCGGCGGCCCGACGACCCTGGTGGTGTTGCCGCAGCCGGCACTGGCGGTCGAGTTTGCGCAGAGCCGGCTGCTGGCCACCGGCTCTGCCGGAGAGCCGGCCGAAGGAGTGGGCCGCAGCCGGTGGCGGGGCCGCGCCCGCAACCTGGTGGTCATCACGGAAGATGCGGCGCAGAGCCCGGAGCAGATTCGCCAGTGGTTGGGCGCGTTCGAATCGTATCCGGCAGAGGGTTGGTCGAAAGTCACCGTCGACGGCTACTCCTTCCACGTGCCGGCCGGTCAGCCCATCGACGCAGCGTGGCTCGAAGCCCACGTCGTGGGGGTCGCGGGTGACTGAGACCACTCTGGAGACGACAGCGGCCGTCGCGGTGTCGGCGATGGTGACCGCCTTCGACCGGACCGCGCAGACGCTCGAGGCACTGGCTCGGATCCGGCGGTGCCGTCCCCAGCCGGCCGAACTGCTGGTTCACGTCGATGCGAACGCCGAGCGCTGCGCGGACGCGATCCGGACTTCGGGCCTGGCCGACTCGGTCGTCGTCAGCGCCACGCGAGTTGGTCCCGGTGGTGGCCGCAATCGGCTGATGGCGCTCGCGCGGTATTCCATCGTGGCCAGCTTCGATGACGATTCGTGGCCGCTGGACGACGACTACTTCAGCAGGCTCGTGACCTTGTTCGATCGGCATCCCGAGGCCGCCGTGATCGGCGCCAGCGTGTTTCATCGCGGCGAGCCACGCCGGGAGGCGACCGCGCAGGCGGAGTGGCGCGCCGACTTCGTTGGGGCCGGCTGCGCGTACCGGCGCGCCGACTTCCTTTCGGCCGGAGGCTATGTGCCGCTCGCGACGGCCTACGGCATGGAGGAAGTGGACTTGTCGCTTCGCCTCCATGCGGCCGGCCGGCGGATTCTGCATTCTGAATGGCTGCGCGTCGAGCACGACACGGACCTGTCGCATCATGCCGGTGCCGAGATCACTGCCGCCAGCATTGCCAACATCGCCCTGCTGGCGGGCCTTCGCTATCCCGCATCGCTGTGGCCAATCGGCCTGCTGCAGGCCGTGAACCGGGTGTGGTGGCTGATGACCCACGGCCGCCAGCGCGGCGTCTGGCGAGGGCTGGCCTCGATTCCCGGCCACCTGCGCGGGCATTGGGCGCAACGTTCGCCGTTGCCGGCGCCGGCGGTTCGCTCGTTCCTGGCCCTGCGACGAGGCCGGCACTCGTTCGGGCCGGAGGCGTCATGAGTCCGGTCGCCACCCCGGTGCGCTGGCTCTGTTGCCATCTCGGCGCGCGTGAACACTATGCGGTGCCGCGGGCGCTCTACCGTCGGGGCAAGCTCGGCTTCATGGTCACCGACGCCTGGACGCGTCCGGGGAGCCCGTTCGTCCACCTGCCCGGGCGCTGGTCGCGCCGGCTGGCCGAGCGTTACCACACCGAGCTCGAGACCGCCGACGTGCGCGACCTCACGTTGTCGCTACTCAAGGTCGAGGTCGAATGGCGGATGCAACGCCTGTCGGGCTGGGACCTGGCCATGGCCCGCAACGAGTGGTTTCAACGCGGCGCTGCTGAAGTGCTGGCCGCGCATCGCGCCGCGGCCAGCGAGAAGGTGGTGGTCTTCGCCCACAGCTACTCGGCCCGCGGCATCTTCCAGATCGCGAAAGCGCGCGGCTGGACGACGGTGCTGGGGCAAATTGATCCGGGCGAGGAGCACTTCGCCATCGTCAACCGCTTGTCGGCCTATGCGCCGCAGTACGGTCCGGCTCCGTCGGCGCCGCCGATCCTCTACTTCGAACGCTGGCGCGAGGAATGTGCCCTGGCCGACCACATCGTCGTCAACTCGCAATGGTCGCGCGAGGCTGTGATCCGGGCCGGGATTCCCGCCGACCGGCTTCATGTCGTACCGCTGGTTTATGAGCCGGCGACGGAAGGGCCCGCCGGGCGTACGTTCCCGGCACAGTTCAGCGCGGAGCGGCCGTTGCGCCTGCTGTTTGTCGGCAGCGCCTCGGTGGTGAAGGGCGTGCCGGCGTTGATCGAGGCCATGAAGTTACTGGCCGGGCTGCCGGTTGTGCTGCGGCTGGTGGGGGAGACCGGGATGACCGTCCCCGACGACTTCCGCGCACACCACGCTATCGAATGGGTGGGCCCGGTGCCGCGGAGCGAGATCACCCGCTACTACGAGACCAGCGACGCGCTGGTCTTCCCGTCGCACTCCGATGGCTTCGGCATGGCGCAGATCGAGGCGCAGGGGCATGGGCTGCCGATCATCGCGTCGCGACACTGTGGCAGCGTGGTGCGTGACGGCGAGAACGGGTTGTTGCTGCCCGAGGTCACGCCTCACGCCATTGCCGCCGCGGTGCGGGCGCTCGTCGCGGAACCGGCCCGGCTGGGACGGTTCTCGGCGCAGGCGCGGCCGGCCGCCGGAACCGGTCTCGTCAACCTGGGTGCCGAGCTGATGCGGCTGGTCACGCCGCGGCCATGACCGGCACCGACACCCTCGACCCGTGGTACCTCGAGCACCTGGTCTGCCCGCGCGACCAGCAGCGCCTGCACCTGGCCGGCGCGGCGCTGGCGTGTGAGGCCGGCCATCGCTATCCGGTCGTCGAGGGAGTCCCGGTCATGCTGGTCGATGGTGCGACACACACCATCGATGTGGCGCCGCGGTCGATCGCCTCGGCGGAGCGCGGCGCAGAGCAGGATTCGCTCTACCTCGACACGCTCAGCCTCAGCGACGAGGAACGGCGGGGCATTACCGACTTGTCGAAGCGGGGCAGCCGCATCGACCCGGTCGTGGCGTACCTGGTCGCGGCGACCAACGGGTTGATGTACCGGCACTTGATCGGCAGCCTCGATCGCTATCCCATACCGCCGCTGCCGATGCCGCCCGGCCGCGGCCGGCGGCTGCTCGACGTCGGTTGCAGCTGGGGACGATGGACGGTCGCCGCGAGCCAGTGCGGTTATGACGCGGTCGGTATCGATCCGTCGCTTGGCGCGGTCATGGCGGCACGCCGCGCGGCGCAGCAACTCGGCGCGCCGACGCGATACGTGGTGGGCGACGCGCGGCACCTGCCGTTTGCCACGGGCGCGTTCGACGCGGTCTACTCGTACAGCGTGATCCAGCATTTCTCGCGTCCCGACGCGGCGCAGGCGGTGGCCGCGATGGGACGTGTCCTGGCGCCCGGCGGCGCGGCGGCGGTCCAGATGCCGACCGTGCTCGGCCTGCGCTGCCTGTATCACCAGGTGCGCCGCCGGTTCCGCGAACCGGCCGGCTTCGAGGTTCGTTACTGGTCACTGCCGTCGTTGCGGCGGTTGTTCACCGCGGCCGTAGGGCCGGTGCGGTTCGAGGTTGACGGCTACTTCGGCATCGGTCTGCAGCCGTCTGACCGGCACCTGATGCCGCCGCGCCTGGCCCTGGTGCTGCGTGTCTCCGAAGCGCTCAAGGCCGCCAGCGTGTACCTGCCGCCGCTGGCGTGGGTGGCCGACAGCGTGTTCGTGCGCGCGTCGCGAAGCGGCAGGTCGTAACAGGTCCCGGATCCAGCAATCATGTGTGGCATCGCCGGCTTCATCAATCTCGATCGCGCGCCCGCCGATCCGGCGGTTCTCGCGCGCATGTCGGACTTGATTCGTCACCGCGGTCCCGACGACCGCGGGCTGGTGACGTGGTCGCTCGTCGGCGGCCTGGCCGCCGAGGTCTCCGGTGAGGCCGGCGCCGCCGGCGGCGCTGATTCAGGGATCGGCTTTCACCGGCTGAAGATTCTCGACCTCTCCGAGCACGGCCACCAGCCGATGATGAACGCCGACCGCACGGTGATGATCGCGTTCAACGGCGAGGTCTACAACGCCTTCGACTTCACCCGGGAACTCAAGGCCGCGGGCTTCCGCTTCCGCAGCCGCAGCGATACCGAGGTGGTCCTCTATCTCTACGAACACTACGGCCTGGAGGGCATGCTCGAACGGCTGAACGGCATGTTCGCGATCGTGATCGCCGACTTCCGATCGCGCGAAGTACATATCGTCCGCGACCACTGTGGGATCAAACCGATCTACTGGACGCGCGCGGGCTCGGCGCTGCTGTTTGCGTCCGAAGCCAAGGCCTTCCTCGGCCATCCCGGTTTTCAGCCGGCGGTCGACCCCTCGCTGGTCGACGAGTACCTCGCGTTTCGCTATGTCAGCGGCGACCAGTCGCTGCTGAAGGGCGTCAAGCTGCTGCGCCCGGGCCATCGCCTGCGCATTCACGACGGCGCGGTGACGGTGCATCGCTACTGGCAGGTGCCGGACACTCCTGACAAGACGGCCTGCTCGCGCGACGCGGCAGTGGATGGTCTCGACCAGGTCCTGCGGTCGAGCGTGCAGTCGCAGCTGCTGAGCGACGTCAAGGTGGGATGCCAGCTGTCGGGCGGCATCGACTCGTCGCTCGTCAGCCTTTTCGCGCGCGCGCATTTCGGCGCCGACATGGATACGTTCTCGGTGGTCTTCGACGACCCTCGCTATTCCGAGGACCGCTGGGTGTCGCAGGCTGCCGCGGCGGCCCGCGCCGACAGCCACCGTTTCATGTTCTCGGACACGTTCTTTCACGACACGCTCGACCGCGCGTCCTGGCACATGGACCAGCCGATCAGCCATCCCAATTCACTGGGGATCTGGTTGCTGGCCCAGGGTGCGCGCGATCGGGTGACGGTGTTGCTCAGCGGCGAAGGCGCAGACGAGGTGTTTGGCGGCTACACCCGGTTCCACTATGCGCAGATGCGCCCGAAGATCTCGCCCTGGGTCGGGGCGGTGTCGTGGGCGCCCGGCATTGGCGCGCGGCTCGCGCGCCAGTTCGGCGGCGATCCGGTTGACAGCTTCATCATGGCGTCCCTGTTCCAGCGCCCCGAGCACGTGCAGCGCCTGCGGCCCGAGGCCGACTTTTCCGCGGCCCTGGCGGGCCGGCGGGCTCTTTTTGCCGAGGGCCAGGCCGACCACCTGTCGAATTGCCTGAAATACGAGATGCAGACCTACCTGGGCGATCTGCTCGTGCGCCAGGACAAGATGACGATGGCTCACAGCCTCGAGAACCGGGTGCCCTTCCTGGACCGCCGCGTCGTGGAATTTGCCAGGACTTTGCCGGCCCGGCACCTGGTCGGAGAGTCCCTGTCACTGCGCGACGGCCGCATGCGGGGAACGAAGGTTGTAGTCAAGCAGTTGGCGCGGCGCACCTTTGACGAGGCGTTCGTCTATCGGCCGAAGTCGGGTTTCAGCCTGCCGCTCGCCCGGTACTTCGCCCAGCCGCGTTTCGAGACGCTGATGGAAGAACGGCTGCTGCCCGGCATGCGCTCCCGCGGACTGGTCGATGCGGGCGTGGTGCGGCAGATGTGGAAGGACTTGCCGACCGCCCAGCCGGGGGCGGACGAGTCGTTGTGGATTTCGGTGGCGCTCGAGTTGTGGGCGCAGCAGATGGTGGATGCCCGTGTTGCCCCTTGACGCCGCGGCCAGGCCGCTGCGCGTCGTGTTCTGCTGGTCGGAGCTGCCCGGCTACATGGCCGCCTGCTGGCAGGCCCTGGCGCGGCGGCCCGGCGTCGACCTGCACATCCTGCACCCCGAGCAACTGTTCGACACCATCAGGAACCCGTTCGACCTGGCGCCACTGCTCGAAGGCCTGTCCCACGAGATGTTCCGGAGCGATCGGCCGAATCTCGAACCGTGGCTGGTCGAGCAGGTGGCCGCGCGCCAGCCCGACGTGGTGGTGCACTGCGGATGGATCATCCCGCCCTACCGGGCACTGGCCACGGCTCGCGAGCTGTCGTCGGTGGCGATGGTGCTCGGCATGGACTCACCGTGGCGCGGCACGCTGGCGCAGCGGCTCGGCCGCCTGCGGCTGGGCGGCTTCGTCGACCGTATGGCCGCGGTCGTCACGGCCGGCGAGCGCAGCGCCGAGTACGCGCGCCGGCTGGGTGTGCCCGACCGCAAGATCTTCGGCGGCTACTACGGGTTCGACGACCGCCAGTTGCGCCCGGTGGCCGATCAGCGTGCCGCCACGGCCTGGCCGCGGCAGTTCCTGTTCGTGGGCCGCTACGTGCCGCAGAAGGACCTGCCCACCCTGGTGAAGGCCTACGCGGCGTACCGCCAGATGGTGGCGGATCCGTGGGGACTCACGTGCTGCGGCGAAGGGCCCGAGGCCACGCACCTGGCCGGTGTCGAGGGAATCACCAATGCCGGCTTCAGGCAGCCATCGGCGCTCCCCGGCGTATTCGCGTCGCATGGCGCCTTTGTCATGGCGAGCCACTTCGAGCCATGGGGCGTCGTGATTGCCGAGGCCGCGTCGAGCGGCCTCCCGGTGATCTGCACGACCGCCTGCGGCGCGAGCGTCGACTTGGTACGCAGCTACTACAACGGGCTCGTCACCGCCCCGGGTGACGTCGCTGGACTGGCGCGAGCCCTGCTCTGGGTTCACCGGCACGAGGCGGAGCTGGCGGCGATGGGGCAGCGTGGACGCGCGTTGGCCGATGCCTTCTCGGCAGAGTCGTGGGCGGCCCGCTGGCACAACTACCTGCTGAACACCGTGCCGGCGCCGCACGCCTGAGGTCGCGAGTTCTCTTTATGCACCCCCGCTACATCCTGAGCCGCCGGTTGAGGCGCCACGACGAGGCCGCGCAGGCCCGGCGGGCAGCGGCGACCCGCGACACCGGCAACCCGTCGGCGCGGCAGCTCGAGGCCTTCCGCGCGGTCTGGACCGACGCCGTTGCCGACGTGCCGTACTTCGCCGAGCTGGTCGCGTCGCATCGCGCGCCGGCCACCGTGATGACCTGGGACGAGGTGCGGGCGCTGCCGGTGTTGACGCGGCAGGCGCTGCAGGACGATCGCCAGGCCTTCATCCGCCGATCGGGGCCGCCCGACAGCGTGATGAAGACGGCCGGGTCGACGGGAACGCCGATCCACGTCGGCATGAACCAGTCGGAGCGCGACCTGATGCGCACGGTCAAGCTGGCGGCCTGGCAGGACCTGGGCTACACCGCCGATTCGCGGCTGTTCATCATGTGGGGGCACGTGCACTTGCTCGGCTCCGGACTGTCGCGGGCCATCAACCAGGTCAAGCGCTCGGTGGCCGACCGGATGCTGGGCTATCGCCGTGTCAATGCCTACCGGCTGACGCCCGAGATTTGCGCCGCCTTTGCCGAGCAGTTGATCGAGTTCCGGCCGGTCGGCTTCATCAGCTATGCGTCGGCGCTCGACCTCTTCGCGCGCTACACCACGGCCTATCGCGAGCGGTTCCGCGCCCTGGGCCTGAAGTTCGTGCTCGCGACGACCGAGCCTCCGCCGCGTCCCGATACGGTGAGCCTGCTCGAAGACCTGTTCGGCTGTCCGCTGGTGCAGGAGTACGGCGGGGGAGAATTCGGCCAGGTTGCATTCAAGACCGGGCCGCGGCCCTTCAAGGTCTACGCCGACCTCAACTACGTCGAGACCGAGCCGCCTTCGCCGGCCAGTCCCGGCGAGCATCCGGTGCTGGTCACGTCGCTCTACCGCCGTTACGTGCCGCTCATCCGCTACCGGGTTGGCGACGCCGTGACCAGGCCCTTGCCGCTGGCGCACGGCCACGTGGTGTCGTTCGACGCCGTGGCCGGCCGCCTCAACGACGTGATTCACCTGCCCGGCGGCGACGCCGTCCACAGCCTGTCGGTGTTTCACTGCGTGCACAATGAGACCGGCGTCTTCAACCTCCAGATGGTGCTGCGCGACGCGGGCATCGAGATGCGGCTGGTGGCGCCCGCCGGCGATCGCGCGGCGATGGAGGCGCGCATTCGCGAGCGGCTGGCTCGCGTGCATCCGGCACTCGGCGCCGCACGGTTCACGTTCGTGGAGGACGTGGCCACCACCAGGGCCGGCAAGCGGCGCTGGTTTATCGATGAACGGACGGTCACGCCATGTGCGGCATCGCCGGACTCCTGACGGCCGCCCCCGGCGCGCTCGACCTGGCGCGCACCATCGCGCCGGTGCAGCAGGCGCTCCGTCATCGCGGCCCCGACGACTGCGGCGCGTGGCAATCGCCTTCAGGACAGGCCGCGTTCGCGCATGTCCGTCTCGCCATCTTCGATCCCAGTCCGGCCGGGCACCAGCCGATGTCGATCGATGAAGGCCGCTACACCATCGTCTACAACGGCGCGATCTACAACTGGCGCGAGCTGCGCGCGGAACTCGAGAGCGCCGGGGTCAGGTTCACGACGCGCACCGATACCGAAGTCATTCTCAGGCTCTACGCACGGGAAGGCGTCAGCTGCCTGGCGCGGCTGCGCGGCATGTTCGCACTGGCGCTGTGGGACGAGCACGAGCGGAGCTGCCTGCTGGCCCGCGATCGCTTCGGCATCAAGCCGCTGTACTACGCGGCCACCTCTGACCATCTGGTGTTTGCATCGGAGGTGCGGGCGCTGGCGGCGTCGGGCATGGTGACCCGCGAGCTCGACCCTGCCGGGGTCTACGGCTACTTTCGCACCGGGTCGGTACCCGAGCCGTTGACCATTCTGAAGGGAGTCCGGGCGTTGCCCGCGGCTCACTACGCGCAGTGGCGCAACGGCCGATTCACCACGTCGCCGTATTGGCACCTGCAGTTCACGCCGCGCCCTGAGCGGTCGGCGGTGGCGGTCGACGAGGTCCGCCACGCGCTGGCCGACTCGGTGGCCGTGCACCTCGCCGGCGACGTGCCGGTGGGATTGTTCCTGAGCGGCGGCCTCGACTCCACGGCGATCCTGTCGCTGGCGCACCAGGCGGATCGTGCCCTCGACACTTTCTCGATGACTTTTCCGTCGCTGCCCGACGATGAAGGTCCGGCGGCGCGTCGTTCCGCCGAACATTTCGGAGCCCGGCATTTTGACCAACCGATGGACGCCGCGGCCGCGCGCCGCGCGGTCGCCGGCTTCCTGCGGGCGGTCGATCAACCGAGCATCGATGGCCTGAACACATACGTGGTTGCGCAGCACGCGGCAGCGCAGGGGGCCAAGGCCGTGATGAGCGGCACCGGGGCTGACGAATTGTTTGGCGGCTATCCCAGTTTCCGCGGTGTCCCCCGCTTGGCGGCCTGGCATGGCCGTGCCGCCGCCGTGGGGCCGCTCGCGGCGCTGGCCGGACGGGTCATCGAGCGGGCGGCGCCTGGCTCGAAGGCGCGGCGGGTCGGCGACCTGCTGCAGCAGCCGCCGGGCCTGGACGCCGCCTATGCCACCTACCGGGGCGTCTTCACGCGCCGAGAGGCGGCCAGGCTGACGGTACACTTCACCGGGGCTGTGCCACCGGTTGTCTCGAGGCCGGCTGAAGGCCATCCCGCGAGCACCGGCGCCGATGCCGACGAAGTGACGAGACTGGAGCTGACCCGCTACGTGCGCAACCAGCTGCTGCGGGACGGCGATGTCATGAGCATGGCGCACGGTCTCGAGCTGCGCACGCCGTTCCTGGACGGCCCGCTGCTGGACGTGCTCGCCCGCCTGCCGCCGGCGGTCAGGGTCGCGCCGGGCAAGGCGCTGTTGCGCCGGGCGGTGCCCGAATTGCCGGCCTGGGTGACGACCCGCACGAAGCAGTGCTTTCAGTTTCCGTTCGAGCAGTGGCTTGGCGGAGAATGGGGCGACGTTGACGGTGATGCGGCCCACCAGTGTGGTGTGACGACCGACACCTGGTATCGCAAGTGGAGCGTCTACGTACTTGAGTCCTGGATGATCGCCAACCGCCCATGTTGAGACTTGTCGAAGGCACGAGCGGTGCACGGCTCGCCGCATTGCTGTGCGCGATCGGCACGTTCGTCGCCTGCGTCGTGTTGTTCCCCGACGATCCGGCGCCGCGAGGCGCCTTGGTCGTGCCCGGCTCGCTGCTGGCTGCGGCGATCATGGCCGTGCCGTTGTTGCGGGCGCTCTCCGGCTCGGCACAGACCACCGACGCCGAGTCGTTTGTCTCGCTGGGCTTTGTCTTCTGGCTGCTGCTCGACCTGATCCAGGGTGCCTACATCCTCGACGAGGCCAGGCCCGAGAGCTTGCGGTTGGCGCTGGCGGCGGTCGGCGTGTCGGCGGCTGCGATGTGGATCGGATCGACCGGGCGCCCCTGGCGGTTGCCGCGGTTCGTCATCGAAGGCATCAACCGGCCGATCGACCTGAAGACCATTTCGATCGCCGTCCCGATCTGTTTCCTGGCCGGGATGTTCAATTTCGCCTATGCCGTCGACTTCGACATTCCGCTGATGTTTTCGTACCTCGGCGAGCAGCGTTGGGCCGTGCCCTGGGGCCGCTCGCAGTTCGGCGGCTGGGAAGCCTTCCGCGACCAGGCACCGTACTTCGGGTACGTCCTGCCGAGCCTGGCCGCTGTGCTGATCGCCCGCCGCGGGCTGTTCGACTTCCAGAGCCTGTTCGCCGTCGGCTGCTCAGCGATCATGCTGTTGTTCCTGTCGAGCGGCGGCGGCCGCCGCATTGTCGGTGTCGCCGCGGGCGCGGCCCTGATTGTCTGGGTGCAGATGAACCCCGGCATGCGCCTCAAGAACATCCTGGTGGTCGGTGTCGGGGCACTCGCACTAGCCTGGACGGCGCAGTTCATGCTCAACATCCGGACCTACGGCTACGAGGAGTTCCTGCAACGGGGCAGCGAATACGACTACCTGCACGTTGACGACAACTTCCTGCGGCTGGCTCAGGTCATCGAGATCATCCCGGAACGCCGCGACTACATCTATCAACAGCAGGTCCTCTTCACGCTGGTCCGGCCGATTCCGCGAGTGTTGTGGCCCGGCAAACCGATTTCGCCCGGCTTCGATCTGCCGAGCGAAATCGGCATGACGGACATCAGCCTGTCGACCTCGATCATCGGCGAGTGGTACATCAGCTGGGGCTGGGTCGCGGTGATCTTCGGCGGATGGTTTCACGGCCGGCTGGCCTCAACCGCCAACTCACTGAAAGAACTGGGGCGCGTGACCGGCAATCCGATCGTCTATGCGCTCTCGGTGATGGTCCTGATGGCCGGGATGCGATCAATGCAGGACCTGGTGCTGATGAGCTATGCCCTGGTCGCCTGGTGGGCGGTCATGCGCCTCACCGCGCCGAAGGCAGCCCTCGCCCGTTGAGGATTGTGCAGGTCGTGGCGTCGTACCTGCCGGCGGTCCGGTACGGCGGCACCATCGTGTCGGTGCATGGGCTGTGCAAGGCGCTCGTCGCGCGCGGGCACCAGGTCGATGTCTTCACCACCAGCGTCGACGGGCCGGGCGATTCGCCGGTTGCGCACAGCACGCCGGTGCCGATCGACGGGGTCCGGGTGTGGTACTTCCAGTCCCGCCACTTGCGTCGCCTCTTCTACGCGCCGCAGATGGCGACGGCCCTTCGCGCGCGGCTGGCCGGCACCGACATCATGCATACCCACGCAGTGTATTTGTGGCCGCAATGGTCGGCCGGCGCCGCGGCCCGGCGCGCCGGGGTGCCGTACGTGGTGTCACCGCGGGGCATGCTCGAAAAGGAATTGATCGAGCGCAAGTCGGCGTTGTGGAAGTCGGCGCTGATTGGTTTCGTCGAGAAGCGGCACCTCGAGGGCGCTGCCGCCATCCACGTGACGAGCGCACGCGAACGCGACGAGTTGGTGCGGTTCGGCTTCGACCTGCCGCCGCTGTACGAGGTCGCCAACGGCGTAGACGAGGCGCCGGCCACGACAGCAGATGCGGCCTCGCCGGCGATTGCCGCGGTGCTGGGGCGCGGCCCGTTCGTATTGTTCCTCGGCCGCGTCAACTGGAAGAAGGGTCTCGATCGCCTGATCGCCGCGCTGCGTGAGGCACCCTCCGTTGGCCTGGTGATCGCGGGCAACGACGAGGAGGGGTACTGGCCGGCGCTGGCCCGCCAGGCCTCGGCCAGTGGCGTCGGCGACCGGGTGACCTACGTAGGCCCCGTCCACGGCGCCGACAAGGCCGCCCTGCTCCGGATGGCCGCGGCCCTGATCCTGCCGTCATATTCAGAGAACTTCGGCAACGTGGTGCTCGAAGCCATGGCCGCCGGCCGGCCGGCGATCGTCACTCCCGAAGTCGGCCTGGCACCGGTCGTGAGCGAATCGGGTGCCGGCTGGGTGGTTGACGGCGATCCGGCGTCGCTCGGGGCGAAAATTGCCGAGGTCGTGGCTCAGCCCGAGATAGCCGATCGCGCGGGCCGGGCCGGCCGCCAGCTCGTTCACGAGCGGTTCTCCTGGCACCAGGTGGCGGGACAGATGGAGCAGGTCTACCACCACGCCCTGCACACGTCCCCGGGACACAGAGCCTGATGGCGATTCCGATCACGGCCGTCATCCTCACCTTCAACGAGGCCCCGAACATCGCGCGCACGTTGAGCCGGCTGGCGTGGGCTGCCGACATCGTGGTGGTGGACAGCGGCAGCAGCGACGACACCGTGGCGCTGGCGGCCCGTGACCCGCGCGTGCGCACTTTCACCCGTCCGTTCACCACGCACGCGGAGCAGTGGAACTTCGCCGTCCACGAGACCGGGATTGCCACCGAATGGGTACTGGCGCTCGACGCCGATTTCGTCCTTTCCGATCAGGCGATCGCCGAACTCGAGGCGCTGGCGCCGCCCGGCCAGGTCAATGGCTACTGGGCCTCGTTCGACTACTGCATTGACGGCAAGGCCCTGCGCGGGGCGGCGTATCCGCCGGTCGTCGTGCTCTACCGGCGGGCGCATGCGCGTTACCATCAGGACGGGCACACGCAGCGGGTGCGGGTCGATGGCATGGTCGGACACCTGGCGGGCCGCATTCGCCATGACGACCGCAAGCCGCTGGCGCACTGGCTGGCGGCGCAATCGCGCTACATGCGCCTCGAAGTGCCGAAGCTGACCGGGACGCCGGCGTCGGCGCTCAGCCGCGTCGATCGGCTCCGCCGGCTGATCGTGGTGATGCCGCCGGCGATGTTCCTGTACTGCTACGTGGTGCGCGGCGGGGTGTTCGACGGCCTGGCCGGGTTGTACTACGCGTTGCAGCGCACCGCGGCCGAACTGATCCTGTCGATGTACCTGGTTGAAGAGCGCCTCCTGGGCGGTGCGACGCCGGAGCGCTGAGGTTCAGCTCGCCAGCCGCGCGAACAGCGCGCGCCGCGCCGGCGGGTGCTTCAGCAGGGCCAGGATGAAGTCGCGGTGCTTGTTGAACCGCGCGGTCTGCCGGACCAGCGGCAAGATCCCGTCGGTGGTGGCCAGGGCGAAGAGCGAATCGATGTCGGTGTCGCGCATCTTCTGGGCCACGAAGCGCAGTGCCAACTGGGCGCTGAACTCCGATTGAAAGCGCGCGCGCCAGCGCCGCTCGTAGTCCTTCAGGCCCGTGGCCGACAGGTCGCCATCGGCGAGGCGCTCGCCGAGCACCTCGGCCGCAATTTCGCCGCTGACGACGCTGTAGTAAATCCCGCCGCCGGTCGTCGGCTTCACCAGTCCCGCGGCATCGCCCACCGCGACGACGCGGTCGGCGTAGCTGCGGCCGACCGCCCCGAGCGGCAGCATGCGCCGACGCGGCACCGCGTCGTCGCCGGCTGACACGCCCCACCGTTCGCGCACCCGCCCCAGCATCCGCTCGAAATACACCCCGACATCGCCGTCAGCCATCAGGCCGATGCGCGCGAAATGGCCGGAGGCCCGCGTGACCGGCACCGCCCAGGCGAAACCCTTCGGTGCAATCTCGGATCCGAAATGAATCTCGACGTCGCCGGGCCGCTCGACCGGCAATTCCAGCTGCGCTGACTGCAGGAACGTCGACGGCATGCCCATTCCCAAACGTTTCTGGAAGGCGTAGTTGGCGCCGCAGGCGAGGACGACCGCTCGCGCCTGGATCGGCTCCCCGTCGGCAAAGCTCACTTGCAGGCCGTTGGCAACCCGCTCGATGCCGATGGCCCGCGCACCGCGGACCACCCGGGCACCGGCCGCGACGGCGCGCACCGACATGGCGGCATCGAAGGCCGACCGATCGATCACCACGGCTTCGGTGGTCGCGGTGGTGTACTCAAAACAGTGGCCGGCCGGTGCCACGAACCGCACCGTCGACAACGCATTGAGGAGGATCCCCCCCGAGACGTCGAGGTCGCGAATGGCTTCTTCCGCCAGCACGCCGGTGCAGTGGACGGGCAAGCCGACGCTGTCGTGTTCCTCGAACACCGTCACGGACCAGCCATCGGCGGCCAGGACGCGCGCGGCCGACATGCCGCCCGGACCTCCTCCAATGATTGCTACATCCAGCATCGCGCATCGATTATACAGGCCGCGCTTGAACGTTCAGTCACAGTTTGCTGCCGCGATCTTCCCAGCGTCCCCGCGCCGAGATCCAGAACGACAGCAGGATCAGCCGCATGTCGAGCCACAGGCCGGCGCGGCGTTGATAGAGCAGGTCGTAGCGGAACTTGCCGGTCCGGGGCAGGTCGCGCGGGGCGTAGATTTGCGCAAGGCCGGTGAGCCCCGGCCGCACGCGGTGGCGGGCCTGGTAACCGGGGATGGCGTCGAGCGGCAGCACCACGCCGGCGGCGGTAGTGTCTGCTTCGCCCGGGCGCAAGGGCCGTGGCCCCACCACGCTCATGTCACCCCGCAGGATGTTCCACAGCTGAGGCAGCTCATCAAAGGCCGTCGCGCGCAGCAGGCGGCCAACCCGAGTAACGCGCGGATCGCCGGCAGTGGCCTGCACGGCGCCGGTGTGGCGCTCGGCGTCGACTACCATCGAGCGGAACTTGAAGGCGGCGAACACGCGGCCGCCCAGCCCGACGCGATCCTGGCTGAAAAACACCGGTCCGCCATCGTCCAGCTTGATGGCGAGAGCGATCAGAAGTGCGATCGGCGACAACACGAGCAGGCCCGCGCCGGCGACCACCATGTCGAACAGGCGCTTCACGCCGTGCCCCCGACTGCGCGCAGGACCTGCGCGTGTCGTGCGACCTGCCGATCGCGCGCGAACAGCAGCGCCGCCTCGCGGGCCCGCGCGCCCATTGCCGCCAACTGCGCGGGGTCGTCGGCCAGCCGGCGAATCTGCGCGGCCAGGCCCGCGGCATCGCCCGGTGTCACCATGACCCCGCCGCCATGCTGCCCGGTGAGCGCGGCGACTTCGCTCTCGGACTCGACCGCCGCCAGGTACGGCCGGCCGGCGGCGAGAATCGGATACAGCTTGCTGGGGACGATGTAGCCGGCCAGACCGGGCTTGAGCGACACCAGGCACAGGTCGCTCGAGGCGTAGGTCCAGCGCAGCTGGTCGCGCGGCTGGAAGGGCAGGAAGCGGACGTTGTCGAGCGCCTGTGCCGCGACCGCGGCTTCGAGCGCCGCCTGGCGGTTGCCGCCGCCGATGAACAGCAGCAGGATGTCGGGGCGATCGCGCAACAGCGCCGCCGCGTCGATCACCACGTCGAGGTTCTGTGACATGCCGAGGTTGCCGGCATGCAGGACCACGAAGCGCGTGGCAAGTCCATGTGCCCGCGAGAAGGGATTGTCCTTCGCCGACGGCACGATCGCAGCGGTGTCGGCCCAGTTGTGGATCACCGTGACGCGGTCGGGCCGCGCGCCCTTGCCGTCGATCAGGCGTCGCGCCATCGTATCGCCGAGAGCGATGGTCCGCGCCGCGCGCGCCAGCAGGAAGCGGTTCAATCGATCCAGGATCGCGTTCGCGACCGGGCTGTGAAAGTCCTCGAGCAGTCCGGCGACCTCCGGAAAGATGTCCTGGCAGAAAAACACCATGCCACGCCGCGGCCGCGCCGCCAGCGCCGCCAGGCCGATGATGGGAGGATCGGTCAGCGCGACGGTGACATCCTGGCGCGGCAAGCGCAGCCCGATCCAGAGCGCCGACATGAAGTAGGTCAGGTAGTTGGTGGCCCGGCCGATGAAGCGTCCCGCTCGCAGCGTGGTGCCGCGGGCCCGGTAGACCCGGACACCGTTGCGCACCTCGACAGCGGCGCCCCCGCCGCCGGCCAGCGGGTAGCCGGTGACGACGGTCACCTCCAGGCCATGGACGGCGACCAGGTCTTCGGCCAGCTCCGTCAGCAACTGGCCGGTCGCGCCCGTGTCGGGCCAGTACGAGCGATTGAAAAAGCACACCCGCAGCGGCGCGTTCATCAGTGACGTTTCCGCAGAATGTGCGGTCCCATGACCAACACGTCCATATCGGTGCGCAGGAAGCAGTCGAGGGCCTGCTCCGGCCGCTCGACGATCGGCTCATTCTCGTTGAACGAGGTGTTGAGCAGCACCGGCACCCCGGTCACGGCCTTGAACGCCCGCAGCAGCGCCCAATAGCGCGGGTTGCTCACCCGGCTGACTGACTGCAGACGCCCCGAGCCGTCGACGTGGGTGACTGCCGGAATGACGCTGCGCTTGTCCGGCGCCACCGGGTAGACCTGGATCATGAACGGATCGTGCACGGCGTCTACGAAGTACTCGCCGATGTCCTCGGCCAGGATCGACGGCGCAAAGGGCCGGAAGCGTTCCCGGAACTTGATCTTCTGGTTGATGACCTCGCGCATGTCGGCCCGCCGCGGGTCGGCCAGGATGCTGCGATTGCCGAGCGCGCGGGCGCCCCACTCCATGCGGCCCTGGAACCAGCCGACGATCTGACCGCCCGCGAGCAGCGCTGCCGTCTCCCGGCACAACGCCGCCTCGTCTTCGTGCGTGGTCCAGTCGCATCGCCCCAGGTCGACGACGCCGCTGGCGGTGATCACCGCGGCCACCGCGGCCGCATCGTACTCGCTGCCCCAGTAGGAGTGCTCCATGCGCGGACTGGTCGGCCGCGCCCCCGATTCGTGCCACGCCGTGAGCGCCGCGCCGAGCGCGGTGCCGTTGTCGCCGGCGGCTGGCTGGATGAAGACCGACGTGAACGGCGTGTGCTGGCGGATCTTGCCGTTGGCCACGCTGTTCATGGCGCAGCCGCCCGCCAGGCACAGCGTGTCGAGGCCGACGCGGGCGTGGACGCCGCGCAGCACGTGGAAGGCGGCTTCCTCGAAGACTCGCTGCACCGAGGCCGCGAGGTCCTCGTGCCGGCTGGTGACCGGCTCGTCGGGGCGCCGGGCGGGACCGAGCAGGTCGATCAGGCGGTCAGTGTAGACATCGGGCACCGTCGGCGCGCCCGAGGCCCAGTTCATCGAGACGTTGCCGGTCCAGTGGTTGAAGAACTCGAGCGCGAGGCTGAACCGGCCGCCGGGCTCGAGGTGCACCAGGCGGCGGATGGCCTCGACGTGGTTCGGTGTGCCATACGGCGCGAGGCCCATCACCTTGTACTCGTCGCCGAAATGCTTGAAGCCCAGGTACTGGGTGATGGCCAGGTAGACCAGTCCGAGCGAATGTGGAAAGTAGACGCGATCGAGCACGTCGATCGCGCCGCCGTGGCCGTGGCCGACCGAGACGCTCACGAAGTCGCCAAAGCCGTCGATCGCGCAGCACGCCGCCTCGGTCAGTCCGCTGGTGTGAAACGCGCTGGCCAGGTGCGCCGGGTGATGCTCGATGTAGCGCGCGCGCGAGGCCACCACGTCGGGCGGCAGGTTGAAGGTCTGTGCGATCACATCGGGCACTGCGCCGTACTGGCTGCCGCTGTTGCGATACTGCCGCAGCAACGCCGCGCCCGGCCGGTGGGTGAGCGCGAACTTTGCCTTCTGCAGCAGGTGGACGCGCCGGCCACGGGCGATCGCCCACAGGTCGACGTCCCCGGCGTCGGCCTTCGCGATCGCCAGTCCCTGGGCAAGGGCCTGGGCCGGGAAGCCGGCGACGTGCTTGATGCGGGAGAACCGCTCCTCTTCGACGGCGGCGATCAACTTTCCATCGCGGATGACAGCGGCGGCAACGTCGCCGTGGTAGGCATTGAGTCCAACGATCAGCATGGGGCTACGGGGTCTGCCTGGTGCGGTGTTCGGAGCTGGACGCGGTGGCGCGGCGATGCAGCAACAGACCCGCGAGGACGGCGGCGAGCACCGCGTTGGCCGGCATGACCAAGGGCACTTCCCAGATGCTCTGCACCGCGATGCCGGCCAACCCGGCGGCCGCGCCCACGCGCATCCAGAATACCTCGCCCTTGTCGGTGCGAATCGCCGCCAGGCCGAGCTTTGCGGCCAGGATCATCGCAGTGACGACCGGCAGCGCCAGCAGCAGGCCGCCTTCGGCCAGTACCTGCACGTAGTGAGAGTGCGCGGTGTTGAAGTACGCCCACTGCTGCATCGACCCGACCCAGAAGCGCGATTCCTGGTAGAGCCCCATCGCGAGGCCGTAGGTGCCGGCGCCGGTGCCAGTCAGGTAGAAGTCGCGGATGATCGGCAGGCTTTCGCGCCAGATGGTGAGGCGGCTGAAGCCCTCGCCCGCGACGCCGAGGCTGTGCTGCATGCGCGTGAGCCAGCCCTCGATGTCGATGAATGCCGCCAGCAGCAAGACCACGACACCGACACCAATCAGAATGCCGGGCATGTTGGTGCGCTCGAACCGCATGCGGGGTTTCCCGAGCCACCCGCCGACCAGGGCGCTGGCGCCCAGGCCCGCCGCCGCGGACCGCGACAAGGTCATCAACAGCGCGCCGACCATGATCACCACGCCGATCGCTGACAGCAGGGCCCCGGACGCGATGAACCTCTTGAACGCCGCGCGCCAGCCCTGGCGATAGGCCGGATGGATGTGCAAGTGGGCGATCAGGTAGCCGACCGTGCCGGCAGCGGCCAGCAGCAGCCAGCCCGCAAAGTGGTTGCGGTTGAGGAACGGTCCGAGCGGATTGGCGTTGCGCTCGACCGGTCGCAGCAGCCCCATCAGCAGGTCGGGGACGATCGCCTTCTGGACCACCGCGATGGCGGCAGCGAGAGCGGCGAGCAGCCCCAGGGTGCGGAAGAACTGCCGGGTCTGGCCACCGGCGCCGAAGGTGGCGCGAGCGATCCAGAACGTCGCGATGGCCAGCAGCACGGTGCCGAGCGCATAGGCCGTCGCCACGGTATCGATGGTGAGCGGCTGCCACCATGACGTTGGCGGCGCCAGGGCGAAATGCACCGCCTCGTCGAGGCGCGCGGTGTGCGGCGACAGCAGGGATGTCACCGGCGAGGGCAGCGGCACCAGCTGCAACGCGATCGCCGCCGCGACGGCGATCAGGGCCAGGTCGAGCGATCGGGTGGCGTCAGGAAAGGTGAGGGTCCGGCGCGGTGCTGCGAGGACGCCGGCGGCGGCGAGGCCGCCGAGCACGGGCAGCGTCCATTTCGGCCCGCCTGCGAGCAGCAGGTAAGAAGCCGCGACCAGGAGGAGAAGCAGCGCGCGCTGCACAGCTTAAGCCGCCGGCGATTCAGCGTAGTAGTTCTTGTACTGGTGGCCGTAGTAGCGCGAGTAGTAGTACTTGTTGCGGCCGAAGTTCACCTTGTTCAGCACCGCGAACACGTGGCGCGGGTTGCTGCTGAGCAGCGTTTCGACGGCTCGCTCGGCCAGCCGCCAGCGCGTCATCTCGGCGCCGATCACGAAGGTCATGGCGTGGACCAGCGGGGCCAGGATCACCGCATCGGTCACGGCCAGCACCGGCGGCGTGTCGATGATGATCCAGTCGAACGGGCCGGTCTCAAGACCGGTCAAGAGCGCCCGCATGCGGTCCGAGGCCAGCAGTTCCGACGGGTTGGCCGGGGTTCGGCCGGCGGTAATGGTCAACAGGTTCGGATCGTGCGTGCGCTGCACCACTTCGCGCATGCGCGCCTGTCCCGCCAGCAACTGCGAGAGCCCGCGGTCGTTGGTCATGCGCAACGCCTTGTGCACGCTGGGACGGCGCATGTCGGCGTCGATCAGCAGCACCCGGGCGCCGCCGACGGCAAGCGCCATCGCGATGTTGACGGCGGTGGTGGTCTTGCCTTCGAGCGGTTGCGAGCTGGCGACCGCCACGACCTTCGGGCCGTCGCCCGGCAGTTGCGCCGACAACGACGTGCGAATGGCGCGATAGGCCTCACCGAAGTCGTGCGGCACCGGTCCCGAAATCAGCGGATGGCGATCGCCCGCGACGATCGGCACCAGGCCGAGGAACTTCAGTTTCAGCCGGCGGGTGACGTCTTCCGGTGTCTTGACGGTATCGTCCAGGTAGTCGATGCCGAGAGCCGCGGCCACCGCCAGGCCGAGGCCGAGCATCAACGCGTACATCCAGTCGCTGCGGTGGTTCGGCGTGAACGGGGCGCCGGGCACGTCGGCGCGATCGACCACCCGCACGTTGTTGGTCCGGCTGTTGGCCACCACGCGCAGCTCTTTCTCGCGCGTCAGCAGCTGGTTGAAGATGGTCTGGTTCGATTCCGCCTCGCGCAGCAGGACGGCGTAATCGACGCCCTTGCGGCCGAGGGCCGTGGCGGCCGACTTGGCTTCGTTCAGCGACGACTGCAGCTCGCGTTCGTTCTGGACCGCGGCGTCGAACTCGTTCTTGATGTTCAGCCGCGCGTTGCGAACCTCGATGCCCAGCTGGCGCTCAGCGTTGGCCAGCGAGGTCATCACCTTCTGGTACTCGGGGTGCTTCTCGCCGTAGCGGTCCGAGACGCGCGACCGTTCCTGCTGCAGCGCGTTGACCTGCGTGCGCAGGTTCTGCACCGCGCCGCTGTTGATGATGGACGAAATCGACTCGACATCCGTGCCGGCCGATTCGATCTGCCGCCAGGCGTTTTCCTTCTGGATGCGGTCGAGCCGCGCCTTGGTCAAGGCATCGCTCGATTGGTTGAGCCGTGACACGACGATGTTCTGACCGCTGTCGAGGGCGCCGGCGTCCTGCGTTTCCCGGTAGCGGGCGAGCTTGAGGTCGCTTTCCTTGACGAGCTGGGCCTGCTTGGCCACTTCGCCCGTCAGCCACTCGGCGCTCTTCTCGAGGTTGCCGACCTTGAGGGTCAGGTTCTCCTGGACGTAGCGTTCGGCGAAGGCGTTGACCGCGCGGGCGGCAAATTCGGGATCGGACGAGTCGAAGCTCATGTCGACCAGCTGGCTGCCGCGGACCTGGCTCACTTCCAGTCGGCTGACCAGCGCATCGGCGTAGCCCATGGCGTCGCTCGCCCCGTTCGGCACGGGCATGACCTGCGATGGCGTCGAGGCCGAGGTGATCATCCGGTAGGGCACGGCCGCGTAGCGCTTGATCGTGGCAATGCCCTGCGCCATCGGCGTCGGCTTCGGACCCTGGCCGTTGAACTCGGGCACCCGCTCCAGGTTCAGTTCCTGCGCGACACGGCTGGCGAGATCGCGGCCACGCATGATCCGCAGCTGCGTCTGCATGTAAACCTCGGGGTCGGTCACCGAGATGTTGCGCGCGATCTCTGCCGGCGTCGCGACGTCGTTGTTGGGATCCTCGATCAGCACCTGCGCCGTCGCCCGGTAGGTGGGGATCTGCGAGTAGCTGTCGACCATCATCCAGCCGACCACCGCGACGAACACGGTGACCGAGGCCCAGCGGTACTTGTACAGGACCGAGATGCGATCGAACAGGTGCGAATCGGAGCCCTGCGGCGCGAGCGGCACCACCTGTGGCAGCGCCTGCGACGTTGACGGCGTGTTCTGAGGTTCGTTCGACATTGCGCGACTACTGTGGCGAGACCCGCGTCCCGGGATTGGCCGGTTTCAGTTCCTGTTCGACGGCGAGCTGCACGGTGGCCGCGGTCATGGTCGTCTCGGCGCTCATGCCGAAGAACGTGCTCATGTCCTGCGGCATCACCATCGTGCGGGTGACCTGGTTCCAGCGGCCGGGCAGCTGCACGACCGTCTGCAAGGTCTCGAAGCGGGCCAGCGAGCCGGCGTTGCTGAGGGCCACCACGTAGCCGTCCACCATCACCATTTCGACCACATAGCTGCCGGTCTCTTCCAGCACGAATTCGTACTCGCCGTCCTCGTCCGACTCGCCGGCCTGTTCGACGTTGCCGGTGTCGAGGTTGCGCAATTGCACGCGGACGTTCGCCACCGGCACCTGCCGGATGTCGATGACGGTGCCAATGATCCGGGTGTCGCCCGTCGAGCCGGCCGGCCGGTAGGGGCCGGCGAAGTTCACCGCGGAACGCTCGATGTCGCGGCTCGGCGGTGGCGGATCGTCGCGGCGGATCACGCCACCCTGACCTGCGGTGCTAGCGGTCACGGCCAGAATCAGGCCAAACGTGGCGAGCAATTTGTGGTGTTGCACTGGTACTCCTACCTGCGGGTCGGCGAGGGGACGCCTGCATCTGCAACTATATCCCCCTCACTTATCGGACGCTCACGAACCGGCCGTAGTCCAGATGACAATATAGGACAGTAACGTCCTTCTTGTCAATTCCTGCACGCCGAAACGGGACCAACCAGCCTGCCACACCTTTTTTCTCGGCCCGCCGGCCAATCGGCCCCGGTCGCGGATACGATCGCGGGAACAGGGCGGCCGTAAACAGGCCGTGAAAGGATTGCGTAACCGACACATGTATCCCCCATTGATTCAAGTGGTTCTGCGCCGGACCGCACTGGCCGCCGGGCTCGTCGCCGCGGTGTTCACCGTCACCGGCGCCGCCCAGTGGCCTGAATGGCGCGGACCCTCTCGCGACGGTCGTTCGGCCGAGAGCAACCTGCCCGCCGCGTGGTCACCCGCCGGGCAGAACCTCGCGTGGCGCATTCCCATCGGCAGCCGTTCGGCACCGGTCGTGTTCGGCAACCGCATTTACCTGAACACCCCGACCGGCGATCCGGCCAGCACCCAGGAACGGCTGGTCGCGCTCGACGCCGAGACCGGCAAGATTGTCTGGGAGCGGCGCTTCAGCCAGTACCTGAGTGACGTGCCGCAGCACCGGGCGTCGTGGGCCTCGCCGTCGGTCGACCCGGCAACCGGCAACATCTACCTGTTCACGGTCTCGGCGCAGCTGGTGTGCCTGGCGCCGGACGGCAAGATCCTCTGGGATCGATCGCTGCCCGACGAGTACGGCGCGGTCACCACGCATGGCGGCCGCACCGTCTCCCCGATCATCGAGGGCGACAAGGTCATCCTGAACGCACTGGTCATGGCGTGGGGCGACTTGAACCGCACCGGCAACCGGTTCTTCGCGTTCGACAAGACCACCGGACAGACGGTGTGGATCGCGTCGCCGCAGGTGCGTCACTACGACACCAACTACTCGACGCCGATCGTCGCTACCATCGACGGCACCCGCGCGCTGATCGTCGGCGGCACCGACGGCGGCTACCATGCGCTCAAGCTCAACACCGGCGAGCGGATGTGGTCGCTCGATGTCAGCAAGCGCGCCATCCTGAACAGCCCGCTGTTCCGCGACAACGTCGTTTACCTGACGCACGGCGAGGAGAATCTCGACACCACTGAAATGGGGATGATCGCGGCGATCGATGCGACCAAGACCGGCGTGCTGACGCCCGACGTCTTCAAGTGGCGGACGCGCGGGTTCCTCCCGAGTTTTGCCTCGCCGGTCTTCGATGGCGAGCGCCTCTACACCGTCGACAACAGTGCCATCGTCGGCGCCTTCGACCTGAAGACCGGCGCGAAGTTGTGGGAGAAAACGCTCGGCACGCTTCAGAAGGGCTCGCCCCTGCTGGCCGACGGCAAGTTGTACGTCGGGACCGAGAACGGCAAGTTCTACATCCTGCGGCCCAGCGCGACCGGCGTCGAGGTGCTCGACGAGGATGCGCTCGGCACCGCGGCGGCGCCGGAACCAATCGTCGCCTCGCCGACCGCCGCCGACGGCCGTATCTACGTGACGACGATGGAGGCGATGTATGCGATTGGCAAGCGGGTCCCGCGCCCGGCGACCCGTCCCGCGAGCACCGCAGCACCCGAGCACCCAAGCACTTCAGCACCCGCTCTGGTGCAGGTGTTCCCCTACGAATCCCTGCTGTCGCCGGGACAGACCGTCGCCCTCAAGGCCCGCCTGTTCGATGCCAAGGGCAACTTCATCCGCGAAGAGGCGGCCGCGCAGTGGACGGTCGAGCAACTCACCGGTGCAGTGGATGCGAAGGGCACCTACACCGCGGCGAAGACCGGGTCGACCGCCGGTGTGGTGAAGGCCACCGTGGGCGGCATCAGCGGCACGGCGCGGGTTCGCGTGATCGAGCCCATGCCATGGGGCTGGGATTTCGAGAATGCGACCGCCGAGGCGCCGCCGGCCTGGTGGGTGGGCGCCCCCGGCAAGGTGTTTCAACGCACCGTTGAAGGCGCCGGCAAGGTGTTGATGCGCCCGCGCGACGAGACCGTCGGACGCCGCGCGAAGGTCTACTTCGGCGCGCCGAACCTGGCGGGCTACACCGTCGAAGCCGACGTCCGGGCGCGCGAGCAGCGCCGCCAGCGCGGTGACCTGGGCCTGCTGAACGAGCACTACGGCCTGGTGCTGTTCGGCAATGGCCAGAAGCTCGAGCTGCACCCGTGGCAGGCCGCCGACGAGATGACCGTGCGCGTGCCCTTCGCGTGGGACGCCGACAAGTGGTACCGGATGAAGCTGCGCGTGGATCACCTGCCCGACGGCACGGCCCGCGTGCGCGGCAAGGTGTGGCCGGCCGCCGACGCGGAGCCGGCCGCGTGGACGATTGAAAAGATCGACAGGATTCCGCACCGGGCGGGAAGCCCCGGCATTTATGCCGACGGCATCTCGGATGTTTATTTCGACAACGTGAAGGTCTACAAGAGCCAATGATGAAACGCGCGTCTGCTCTCCTCGTGCTCCTCGTCGCCACCGGCACCGGCCTGTCCGCGGACTGGCCGATGTGGGGCGGCACTCCCAGCCGCAACATGATGTCGCCCATGACCGGGCTGCCCACGACCTGGGACGTCAAGACCGGCAAGAACGTGAAGTGGGTCGCCGAGCTCGGCTCGCAGTCGTACGGCAACCCGACCGTGGGTGGCGGCGTCGTGCTGGTCGGCACCAACAACGAGGCGCTGCGCGATCCCAAGCAGGGCGGCGATCGCGGCGTGCTGATGGCGTTCCGGGAAGCCACCGGCGAATTCATGTGGCAGGCGACATTTGAAAAGCTGTCGGCCGGCCGCGCCAACGACTGGCCGTTCCAGGGCATTGCCAGCTCGCCGCTGATCATCGACGGCGTGGCCTACTTCACGTCGAACCGCGGCCAGATTGTCGCCGCCGACCTCCAGGGCTTCCACGACAAGGAGAACGACGGCCCCTACAAGGAAGAGAAGCTCACCGGCCAGCAGGATCCCGACATCCTGTGGATCTTCGACATGATGGAGGAGGTCGGCGCCTTCCCCCACAACCTGGCGAACTGCTCACCGGTCGCCGACGGCGACCTGCTCTACTGCAGCACCGGCAACGGCCAGGACGAAAGCCACGTCAACGTGCCGTCACCGAAGGCGCCGTCGATCATCGCCGTCAACCGCCAGACCGGCAAGCTGGTGTGGGAAGACAACTCGGTCGGCGAGAACGTCCTGCACGGGCAGTGGTCGACGCCGGCGGTGGGCGACATCGGCGGCGTGCGCCAGGTCGTGCACGCGCAGGGCGACGGCTGGGTGCGCGGCTACGAAGCGCAGAGCGGCAAGAAGCTGTGGGAGTTCGACACCAATCCCAAGGACTCGGTGTGGCCGAAGACCCGCAACGAAGTGATCAGCACGCCGGTGATCTTTGACAACGTCGTCTACATTTCGAACGGCCAGGACCCGGAACACGGTGAAGGCGTCGGTCATGCCTATGCCATTGACGGCACCAAGCGCGGTGACATCACCACCTCGGGCATGGTGTGGCACTTCGACAAGATTCGCCGGTCGATCTCGACCGCGGCGATCAAGGACGGCCTGATCTACCTGGCCGACTTCAGCGGCTTCCTGCACTGCCTCGACCTGAAGACCGGCAAGCCGTACTGGACGCACGACATGTTCGCGGCCATCTGGGGCTCGCCGATGATCATCGGCGACAAGGTCTACCTCGGTGACGAGGACGGCGACGTCGCCGTCATGGAACACAGCAAGACATTCAAGCTGGTCTCGGAACAGAACATGGGCAGTTCCGTCTACGCGACGGCGGTGCCGGCCAATGGCGCCCTGTTCATCATCAACCGCAACCAGATTTACGCGCTGGCCGAAGGCGCCCAGTTGAAGAAGTAGAGTCCTATAGCCGGACCATCCTCTTTCGCCGCCATGAACCGTCGAGACTTCCTTCTCACCTGCGGGGCGCTCACGATCGCGCCCCGTTTGCTCCGCGCCCAGGCGCCGGTTGCCTCGCCGGCGGATCGCTGGGTGCAATTCCGCGGTTCTCCCTCGTTGACCGGCATCTCGGCGACCACCATGGCCCCCGCGCCGAAACTGGCATGGGCGTGGGAGGGCGGCGAGGCGTTTGATTCATCGGCGGCGATCGTCGATGGCGGGGTCTACGTCGGCACCGCGACCGGCGAGTTGATCGCGGTGGGGTTGGCCGACGGCAAATTGCGCTGGCGCTACAAGGCCGGTGAACCGATCGGCGAATCGTCGCCGACGGTCGCCAACGGGCGGGTCTACATCGGCGACCTGATCGGCGTGGTGCACGCCGTCAACATCGCCGACGGCAAGCCGGCGTGGACCTTCAAGACCCAATCAGAGATCAAGTCGTCGCCGGTCGTGGCTGGTGATCTGCTGCTGATGGGGTCGTACGACGGCAAGTTGTACGGCCTGCACGCTGCGACCGGCAAGCAGGCCTGGGTCTATGGCACCGAGAACTACGTCCACGGCACGCCGTGCATCGTCAACGGGGTCGCGCACTTCGCCGGGTGCGACGAGATTTTTCACGCGGTCGACGTCAAGACCGGCAAGACGCGCGTTTCGACCTCGGCGACCGCCTACACCGGCGCCTCGGTGGCCATGGTCAACGGCGTCGCCTACTTCGGCACCTTCGACAACCAGGTGCTGGCGCTCGACCTGGCCTCCCGGAAGGTGCTGTGGCGGTACGAGCATCCCGATCGCAAGTTCCCGTTCTACTCGTCGGCCGCGGTGGTGGATGGCACGGTCGTCATCGGCGGCCGCGACCGCATGGTCCACGCGCTCGATGCCAAGACCGGGCAGCCGCGCTGGACGCACATGACCCGCGCCCGCATTGATTCGTCCCCGGCAATTGCCGGAGGCCGCGTCTACGTCGGCTCGAACGATGGCCGGCTGTATGCCTTTGATCTGGCCACCGGCAAGGTGGTGTGGGAACACGACGAAGGCGCCGCGCTCAGCGCGTCGCCAGCGCTCGCCGCCGGCCGTCTCGTCATCGGATCGACTGAAGGCCGTCTGCTCTGCTTCGCGTAGCGGCGGTCTTCAGACCCGCCTCCTCCAAATCTTCGCGCCTATCGGAACGTGACGTTGATGGTCGGGCCGTCGACCTTGATGCCCTTGATGTCCTTCAGGAACGGCTTGATCGCCGACAGCGAAGGCTCCGATCCAATCTGGCCCTGCAGCGCCTTGAGCTTTGCCTCGTCTGCCAGCAGCGAGTCCATGTCCATTTCCAGCAGCGTCAGCCGCGAGCCGCTCACGTACTCGGCATTGGTCTTGACGATCGCGCCGGCGACTTCGAGGTCGATGTTCAGCTTGAAGCCCGCGAACATGGTCTTGAGCATGCCCATGATCATCGGGTTGGTCAGGTCGGGCATGTCGCCGGGCTTGTCGCCGGCCTGCATCGACACGCCGCTGGCCGGCTTGTCGACGAACGCGATGGTCAGCGTCGAGGTGCCGCCCGACCGGGTGAGCGTGAACTTGACCGGGTCGTTGGCGGTCGGCTCCGATGACATGCGGCCATCGCTGCTGCCGCTCAAGTTGGGGCCCTGGCTCACCTGCACCTGGTTGATGTCGTCGAAGGCGAAGATGGCCTTCGAGCCTTCGAAGCCGTTGGCGCCCTTCATGGGTTCGGCCGACACCAGCCGCACGCCCTTGCCCATGCGCGCGGCGGTGCGCTCGAGGTCGGCCTTGTTGACCACCGCGCCGCCCATCTGTTTCTCGGCGCCCGGCATCATGCCCTTGATCGCTGCCAGGTTCATCAGTGTGGTTTGTTCGACGGTGCCGCTGCCGTCGGCGTTCAGCTTGACGAGCGTGGTGCTGTTGATGCACCCCGTGAGCGCGACGGAGGTGACGATGGCGAGCAGGACGCGAGTGACACGCATATGGACTCCTCTGGCAGCGACGCCCCATCATACCCCTCATGATGTGGTGTCCGGCCCCTCACGATGTGGTGTCCGGCTTTAGCCGGACCGTACCGGACCTATACTCGTCGAATGCGAGAAGGACAGGGGAAGACCGCGCTCGTGACCGGCGCGTCGTCTGGCATCGGCAAGGCATTCGCCGAGCTGCTGGCTGCCCGGGGTTACGGCCTGGTCCTGACGGCGCGGCGCCGCGATCGGCTCGACGAGTTGGCCGGCCGGCTGACCGCCGAGCACGGCGTGCCGGCCCACGTGATTGTCGATGACCTGGCCGATCCCGACGCCTCGGCGCGCATTGCCGAGGCCGTGCGTGCCAGGGGCCTTCACATCGATGTCCTGATCAACAACGCCGGCTACGGTGTCCCGGGCAGCTACGAGAAGGTGCCTTGGGCCGATCACCAGCGCTTCATCCAGATCATGATGACCGCCGTCTGCGACCTCACCTATCGGCTGTTGCCGGCGATGCTCGAGCGTGGCTGGGGCCGCGTGATCAACATCGCCTCGGTCGCCGGCATGGTGCCGGCGCCGGCGGGGCACACGCTCTACGGCGCCTCGAAGGCCTTCGTCATCCGCTTCTCCGAGGCGCTGTCGGCCGAGAACGCCGGCCGGGGCGTCCATGTGACGGCCGTGTGCCCGGGCTTTACCTACAGCGAATTCCACGACGTGACCGGCACGCGGCGGCAGATGACGAGTGTGCCGGCCATGCTGTGGCTTGATGCCGGTGACGTCGCGCGCGAGGGCTACGACGCGGTGATGCGCGGCGACCCGGTCGTCGTCAATGGACGCGCTTACAGGATCTTGCTGTGGCTCATGGGCATCGTGCCCGGGGGACTGGTCAAGGCCGTGTCGCGGGCCGCCGGCCGCCGGTATCGCAAGACCTAGACACGACGCGGCGGGACTGAAAGTCCCGCCCTCCTGGCACCACGAACCCGAACTTCGGGCCGCCGCCCTCGTCTAAGGGGACGTGGATACCCTGCTCAAAGACATTCGCTACGCGTTGCGCTGGATGGCCCGGAGCCCCGGGTTTTCGGCCGTGGCCGTGCTGTCGCTCGGCCTGGGCGTCGGCGTTAATACCGCGATGTTCTCGCTGGTCGATTCGCTGCTGTTTCGGCCGTTGCCGGTCACCGAGCCCGCGTCGCTGGTGGACGTATTCACGACCGGCGGCGATGGCGACGAATATGCGACGTCGTCGTTTGCCGACTTTCAGGACTTGAAATCCCAGAACACGGTGTTCTCCGACATGCTGGGCTACAGCCCCATGATGGCCCCGCTCAGCCTGGGCGACCGCTCGCGCATCGCGCTGGGGCAGCTGGTGACCTCGAATCACTTCACCATGCTTGGCGTGCAGCCCTTCATGGGACGAATGCTGGTGCCGTCAGATGACGAGCCGTCCGCGCCGCGGGTCGTCGTGGTTTCACACCGCATGTGGCAGCGCGAATTTGGCAGCGACCCGGCGATCGCCGGCAAGCTGCTGACGCTGCGCGGGCAGTCCTACACCATCGCCGGCGTGGCGCCGGCGTCGTTCACGGGGGTAGTGCCGTTGCTGACCCCGGAACTGTGGCTGCCGGTGACGCACGCCGAAGAAGTGGAGCCGGCCGGCATCACCGACTCGGTGCCGTCGCCGATTGGCACGACGCGGCTCGAGCGCCGCGGCATGCGCTGGCTGTTCATCAAGGGCCGGTTGAGGGCGGGCGTGTCGGCGGCGCAGGCCCACGCCAACGTCGCCTTGATCTCGACTCAGCTCGCCGCGGCCCACCCGGTCACGAACAAGGACCGCAAGATGGCGGCGGTACCGACCGAGGATGTCCGCCTGCTCGTCCCGCAGGCGGGCGGCGTGTTGTCGGCGGGCGCGGCCGGGCTGATGGGCATTGTCGGCCTGGTCCTGCTGATCGCCTGCGCCAACGTGGCCGGCATGCTGCTGGCGCGCGCCTCGGCGCGGCGCCGCGAGATCAGCGTGCGCCTGGCGATCGGCGCCAGCCGCGCGCGGCTGATCCAGCAACTGCTGGTCGAAGGCCTGCTGCTGGGCGTCTTCGGCGCGATCGCCGCATCGGGGCTGGCGTGGGCGCTGGTGCAAGGCCTGCAGACGATGCCGCTGCCGTTGCCCGTTGAGGTTGCGTTCGACCTCCGCGTGGATGCCCGCGTGCTGTCGTTCTCGCTGTTGATTGCCGTGGGCACCGGCCTGCTGGCGGGCCTGCTGCCGGCGCTGAAAGCCTCGTCACCCAGCCTGGTGAGCGACTTGCGTGGCGACGCGCCGGCCACCAAGGTCGGTGGTCGCCGCTGGGCGTTACGCGATGCGCTGGTCGTATCGCAGGTGGCGCTCACCGCGGTCCTGCTCGTTGTCGCGGGCCTGCTCCTGCGCAGCCTCGGCGCCTCGCAGCGCGCCGATGTCGGCTTCCAGACGCGCGGGCTGGCGGCGATTGCGCTCGACACCGACATGGTGCGCTACGAGCCGGCGCGCGGCCTGGAGTTCTGGCGCCAGGCACTGGCCCGGGTGCGTGCGCTGCCGGGCGTCACCTCCGCCGGCCTGGTGTCGCCGACCCTGCCGTTCACGTTCAACTTCAACCAGCAGGAATTGCGGATCGACAACCGCACCTACAACGAGGGCCAGCGCGGCGAGATCATCGAGAACGTCGCGATCTCCCCGGGCTACCTGCCGACGCTGGGGGTGCCGGTGCTCGAGGGACGCGATCTCGATGCGACCGACAGGGCCGGCGGGCAGGACGTGGCCGTCATCAACGAAACGATGGCGCGAACGTTCTGGCCGAATGAATCGGCGGTCGGGCATACCTTCCAGGCCGCGACCAACAAGCGGGTCTACCGCATTGTCGGGGTGACCCGCGATCACAAGCGCCACGGCGTGCTCGAGCGGCCATCGCCGTTTGTCTACTTCGCCGAGGCGCAGCGCGCCAGCCGTTACAACTTCCTGTTGGCGCGCACCAGCGGCGACGCCGCCACGCTCGTCAACGACATCCGGCGTGAACTGCTGGCCATGGAACCAAGCCTCGTGTTCATGTCGGCCAACACGATGGAACAGAACCTGGGCCTGAGCCTGATGCCGGCCCGCGTGGGCGCCATGCTGGCCACGGCGTTCGGCGGACTCGGCACGCTGCTCGCCGCGATCGGCCTCTATGGCGTGATCGCGTTCTCGGTGGCGCGGCGCACCCGCGAGATCGGCGTGCGCATGGCCCTTGGCGCCAGGCCCGGGGGCGTCCTCGGCATGGTCATGCGCCAGGGCTTCTCGATCGTGGCCATTGGCCTGCTGGTGGGCGGGATCCTCGCCGCAGTGGTGGCGTTCGCCCTGCAGGGTGTGCTCTACGGCGTGCAGCCGCTGGATCCACTGGCCTGGGCGGCGGCGTTCGCGGCCATGGCCCTGGCCGCCGGGCTGGCCAACTTCGTCCCGGCGCGCCGCGCCATGCGCATCGATCCGATGACGGCGCTGCGCACCGACTGATCTGCTGGTAGAATTCCCTCTTTCCGGAGGGAATTCATGTCACGTACCTTGCGCTCCACGCTTACCTGCGTCGTCCTCGTTGTCGCCGCCGTATCCTTGTCGGCCCAGCAAATGCCTCCGACGCCGGCCCGCGGCACCGACGGCGAAGGGCCGTTCGACCGCATGGTGATACGCGGCGTCACCGTCATCGACGGCACCGGCGCGCCGCCGCGCGGGCCGATGGACGTCGTGGTGCAGAACAACCGCATCACCGAAGTGGCCAGCGTCGGGTTTCCGGGCGTGGCCATCAACGAGCGCAGCCGCCCGGCCAAGGGCACCAAGGAGATTGACGGCACCGGATTGTTCCTGACGCCGGGGTTTGTCGATGCCCATGTCCACTGCGGCGGTGGCCAGGCGCGCGATGCGGAGTATGTCTACAAGCTGTGGCTGAGCCACGGTGTCACCACCGTGCGCGGCGTGCCGTGCGGGTCGATGGACTGGGACCTCAACCAGCGCGAGCTGTCGGCCAAGAACCAGATCGTGGCGCCGCGGATTTTCGCGTATCACCGCCCGTTCAGCGGCGAGGGCTGGGACCGCACCCGGCCGCAGACGCCCGAGAACGCCCGCGAGTGGGTGCGCTTCGCCGCCAAGAAGGGCGTCGACGGCATGAAGCTCGGTGCGCACGATCCCGAGATCATGGCCGCGCTGCTGGACGAGGCGAAGAAGTTCAACCTGGGCTCGACCGCCCACCTCGACCAGATGGGCGTGAGCCGCATGAACGCGCGCGACGCCTCGCGCCTGGGCCTGGGCTCGTTGACGCACTACTACGGCCTGTTCGAGTCGCTGCTCAAGGACTACTCGCTGCAGCCGTTCCCGTTGAACCAGAACTACAACGACGAGCAGCACCGCTTCGGCCAGGTGGCGCGCCTGCACGACAAGATTCACCCGCGCGGCAGCGAGCCCTGGAACGCGTTGATCAAGGAATGGGTTGATGCCAAGTTCACGCTGGACCCGACCATGACCATCTACTCGGCGGGCCGCGACGTCATGCGCATGCGCGAAGCCGAGTGGCACGACAAGTACACGCTGCCGTCGCTGTGGGACTTCTACCAGCCCAACCGCGTCGCGCACGGCGCCTACTGGTTCTACTGGACCACCGAAGACGAGGTGCAGTGGAAGCGCTTCTACCAGGTGTGGATGTCGTTCCTCAACGACTTCAAGAACGCCGGCGGCCGCGTCACCACGGGCTCTGACTCCGGCTTCATCTACCAGACCTACGGCTTCGGCTACATTCTCGAGCTCGAGATGCTGCAGGAGGCCGGCTTCCACCCGCTCGAGGTGATCCGCTCGGCGACGCTGAGCGGCGCTGCCACGCTGGCCGAGCCGAAAGGCAAGCCGGCCGAGTTCGGCATTATCCGCCCCGGCCTGCTGGCCGACATGGTGCTGGTTGACCAGAACCCGCTCGAGAACCTCAAGGTCCTGTATGCCACCGGCGCGGTCAAGTTGAACGACCAGACCGGCCGGGTCGAACGGGTCGGCGGCGTGAAGTACACCATCAAGGATGGCATCGTCTACGACGCCAAGAAGCTGGCGGCCGACGTCGCGGCGATCGTGCAGAAGGCCAAGAGCAAGCCGGCCACCACGGCGCGGCAGTAGTTCGGGGAGCAGGGACCGGCGGTCAGGGACTAGCGAAGACGATGAAGACATTGCTCAAGGTCGTGGGTGGGGTAGTGGCGCTGGCGGTGTTGGCCGCCGGCGCCGGTATCGGGTACCTGATGCTCGCGTTCCCCAAGGTGCCGCCGCCCGCGGTGGTGACGCTCGAGGCAACGCCCGACCGATTGGCGCGCGGCAAGTACTTGAGCGATCACGTGACGGGATGCACGGTGTGCCACAGCGAGCGCGACTGGACCAGGTTCGCTGGCCCGATCAAGCCGGGCCGCATCGGCGTGGGCGGGCAGGAGTTCCTGTTGGGGTCCGCCGGCGCAGTCTACGGCCGCAACATCACTCCAGCGGCGATTGGTGCGTGGACCGACGGAGAACTGCAGCGCTCGGTGACGGCCGGTGTCTCGAAGGACGGCACGCCGTTGTTTCCGTTGATGCCGTATCCGCATTTTGGGGTGATGGCCGCCGACGACATGCACGCGATCCTGGTCTACGTGCGCTCGTGGCAGGCGATCGAGAGCCAGGTGCCGCCCCGGACCCTCAATTTCCCGATGAACCTGATCGTCCGGACCATTCCAGCGGCGGCCACGCCGCAGCCGCGTCCGTCGCCTGGCGACCAGGTCGCCTATGGCCGCTACATGACGCGCGCGGCCCTCTGCGCGGAGTGCCACACGCCGATGGACGACCGCGGCCAGCCGGTGCCCGGCCGCGACTTCGCCGGCAGCAACGAGTTCCTCGAAACCGGCTACCGCGTGCGGTCGGCCAACATCACGCCCGATGCCGATACTGGAATCGGTTCGTGGACCGAGCAGCAGTTCATCGATCGCTTCAAGGGCTTCGAGACGGCCTCGGACGCAACGCTGAGCGACGCCGAGCGCCGGCAGAACACACCCATGCCCTGGACCGCGTATGCCGGCATGACGCGCGAGGACCTGGCGGCGATCTACGCGTTCCTTCGGACGCAGGCGCCGGTCACCAGCCGGATCACCAAGTTCCCCGATGCGCAGTAGGGCAGTAGAGTAGGACGCAATGTTTGATTACCTCACGGGCATTTACAACATCACGCCGACCCCGTTCCAGCCCGATGGCGTCCTGGACGAGCCGAGCCTGCGACGGCTGACCGAGTTCACCCGCGGCACCGGCGTCAACGGCATGACGATTCTTGGCGTGCTGGGCGAGGCCGACAAGCTGACCGAGGGCGAACGCGACCGCGTCACGGCGCTCGTGATCGAGACGGCCGGCGCCGGGTTTCCGATTTGCGTGGGCACGACCCACGCCGGCACTGACGGTTGCATCGCGTACAGCCGGCGGGCGCAGGAACTGGGCGCGAAGGCCGTGATGGTGGCGCCGCCGAAGCTGGCGCGCACCAACGATGCGGCCCTCGAACGCCACTACCTCGCGGTTGCCGAAGCGGTCGACATTCCGGTCGTGGTGCAGGACTTCCCGCCCGCGTCCGGCGGCATCACCATGAGCGTCGAGCTGATTGCCCGGCTCGGCGCCGCGACCCCGCGCCTGTCGTTCCTCAAGCTCGAAGATGAGCCGGCGCCCATGAAGGTGACGCAGATTCGCGCGTTGTCCAAGGACGTGAAGATTTTCGGCGGCCTCGGCGGCATGATGTTCCTGGAAGAACTGCGCCACGGTGCCATTGGCACCATGACCGGATTCGCGTTCCCCGAGATCCTGGTCGATATCTACAAGCGCTTCACCGCCGGTGATCTCGACGGTGCGACCGAGGTGTTCTACCAGTTCCTGCCGATCATCCGGTTCGAGAACCAGCCGCGCATCAACCTCGCGCTGCGCAAGCATATTTATCAACTACGTGGTGTGATCAAGCACTCGCGCGTGCGCGCCCCGTTCACGCCGGTCGACGCCGATACCCTGGCGGATCTCGACGACATCCTCGCGCGGCTGGACCTCCTGGCCGCCCATAAGCACTAGACACAGACAGGACTCAGAGCAATGGACTTTGGACTCAAAGGTAAACGCGCGATCGTCATGGCCGCGAGCCGCGGTCTCGGTTACGCATCGGCGTTGGGACTCGCACGCGAGGGTTGCAACCTGGTGGTGTGCAGCCGTGACCAGGCTCGCATTGAAGCGGCAGCCGACACCATTCGCCGCGACACTGGCGTTAAAGTGAAGGCGCTGGTGGCCGACGTCAGCAGCGGCGCCGAGGCCCAGCGGCTGGTCGACACCGCCGTCGCCGAGTACGGCGGTCTCGAAATCGTCGTCCACAACGCAGGTGGTCCGCCGGCCGGCGAGACGCTGGCCATGACCGACGAGCAGTGGCAGAAGGCGTTCGAGCAGAACCTGCTGAGCTTCACGCGCATCGTCAAGGCCGCCGCGCCCGAGATGCAGAAGGCCGGCTACGGCCGCGTGCTGACCATCGCGTCTTCGTCGATCAAGCAGCCCATTCCCAACCTCGCGCTGTCGAACGCGCTGCGTGCCGGCATCTGGGGCATTGCCAAGACATTGTCGCGCGAGCTGGCGCCCCAGGGCATCCTGGTCAACGTGATCGCACCCGGCCGCATCGACACCGAGCGCATCGCCGAGTTGGATCAGATCAACGCGACGAAGAGCGGCAAGGATCTGGACGCTGTCCGCAAGGCGTCGCTGGCAACCATTCCGCTCGGCCGCCTGGGTCGTCCCGAAGAGCTGGCCAACCTCGTTGTGTTCCTGGCCTCGCAGGCCGGCAGCTACATCACGGGCCAGGCCATCACGGTTGACGGCGCCGCCGGCAACGCACTCTAGCCGCCATTCGATTCGCGCATGCCAGCAGGGCAGCACTTTAGTGCTGCCCTCACTCGACCCCGCAAGTAAAGTGAGAGGGTGACCCTGAAGCTGTTGTTGGTGCTTGCGCTCGGCATGCAGGTGGCCGTACCCACGCCCCAGGCCGCCCGTCCCGAATGGCCCGCGTTTCTCGCACAGCTCAAGGAACAGGCGCTCGGTAAGGGCGTCAGCGCTGCCACGGTCGAAGCGGCCCTCACCGGCCTCGAGCCGCTCGAGGTCGTGGTCGAGCGCGATCGGACACAAGCCGAAACCGTCCTCACCATCGATCAGTACATCGCGCAACGCCTGACGCCGCGCTTTGTGAGGACCGCGCGCGAGCAGGCGAAGACTCACCGCCGGTTGCTGAGCGAAGTCAGCGCCAGGCACGGACCGCCGCCCTCGTTACTGGTCGCGGTGTGGGGCATGGAATCGAACTTCGGCCGTTTCACGGGGACCCGGCCCACCGTGCAGGCGCTGGCCACGCTGGCGTGGGACGGCCGGCGCGGTGCGTTCTTCACCTCCGAGATGATGGACGCGCTGCAGATTCTCGACAAGGGCTACATCAGGCTCGACGAGATGAAGGGGTCGTGGGCCGGCGCCATGGGGCAGCCGCAGTTCATGCCGTCGAGCTACCTGGCGCACGCGCAAGACTTCGACGGCGATGGCCGCCGGGATATCTGGAAAGGGCTGCCCGACGTCTTCGCCTCGATTGCCAACTACATGAAGGCGTACGGCTGGACCGACGGCCAGACCTGGGGCCGTGAGGTCAAGCTGCCCGCGGGTGGGGCGGCGCCGCTCGTCGAGAAAGTCGGATTGCGCCAGAGCGGCTGCCGCGCATCGCGCGAACTGACCGTTCCGGTGCCGTTGAAGCAGTGGCAGCAACTGGGGGTCAGGACCGTCGCCGGTACGGCCCTCCCGCGAGTTGACCGTTCGGCCTCGCTGCTGCGAGCGGGCCGGAAGAGCTACCTGGTCTACTCGAACTACGACACCCTGCTCGGCTATAACTGCGCCCACGCCTACGCGCTCGCAGTCGGCCTGCTATCCGACCGCATTGGCGGGTAGTGTCGGCAATTGGATAGAATTGGGGACATGGGTAACAAGCCATCGGCGGCCGTCGTTGCGGCCGTGTTTGCCACCGCCCTCGTGTCGATGATGTCGGCGGTGTATTTCGGAGGCAACGGTCAGCTCCCGCTGGCCATGACCGGAACCGGACTTTTCGTCATTCTTGGAGGCGTGGGCTTCGAGCTCGCGCGGCGTCGATCATGAACCGAGTACTTGCCAGCGTTGCTCCCATCCTACTGATCACCGCGACCGTGGCCTGTGGCGGCGGGGCGCCGGCCAGCATGGCCGACTCGAGCGCCACGCCGGCACCGGCGGCGGCCCCCGCCCCGGCCGCAACCGAAGCCCCCAAACCCACCGGGACGCTGTCGCTGCTCGAGCCCATCGAGGGCGCCATGGGCGGCCACATCGACATGTTTCGCTGGAGCGCTGTCGAGGGCGCCGACGGCTACGTGATCAAGATCACGGCCGTGACCGGCGATCGCGTGGTGTGGGAAAGCCCCGTGCTGACCACGACCGAAACCAAGCTGCCCAACACCGTGTCGCTCGAGCCGGAAGTGCATACCTGGCTGGTGACCGCCCGCAAGGACGGCCAGCCGCTCGTGGCCTCGGCGATCCAGCGATTCACGATCACGCCCTAGGCGTCGAAAGAACACATGACGAAAGATCTCCTGAAGGGCCTCAACGAGCATCTCAAGCTCGAGTTCCGCGCGTCGCACGAATACCTGGCCATGTCGATCTGGCTGTCAGAACACGACTTGCCGGGATTTGCCACGTGGATGCGAAAGCAGTCGTCCGACGAGCTGCTGCACGCCCAGCGCATCATCGATCACCTGGTGGAGCGCGACCAGAAGGTGGTGCTGCCCGCCATTGCCGCGCCGCCGATGACCTGGAAATCGGCCGAGGCGCTGTGCGAGCACGTGCTCGAGAACGAACGGGCTGTCACCGCGTCGATCAACGAGCTGTATGCCATGGCCGAAAAGGCCAAGGACCGGCCGGGCGTCGTCATGCTGCAGTGGTTTGTCACCGAGCAGATGGAAGAAGAGGCCGCAGCCCGCGCGGTGCTCGGCCGCATTCGCCTGGCCGGCAATACCGGTGTCGGGTTGTTGATGATCGACCAGGAACTGGCAAGCGGCAAGGTGCCCGGCATGCCGGCCGCGCCTGACGCCGGCGCGTAGGATGTAGCATCCGGCTTCAAGCGGATAAGGGTCCGCCTGAAGGCGGACACCACATTGTGCATGGCGATTCAACGCTGGAATCAGTCTGACGGGCCGGTCACCGAGGTCGCCCTGCGCGCCAAGCTCGAGGCGCTCGGCTACACCGTCGCCCGGTACACCTACGAGCCCGGCACCGTGTTTCCTGATCACAAGCACGACGTCGACAAGATCGATGCGGTCGTCTCTGGCCGGTTTCGAATGGTCGTGCGCGGCCACATGAAGATGCTCACGGCCGGGGACTGGGTCGAGATTCCCCGGGGCACCACTCACAACGCGGCGGTCATCGGCGACGAACCGGTCGTCAGTCTGGATGCAGTGAAGCTGTGAAGATCGCGATATTCGGTTCCGGCGGCGTTGGTGGTTACTTCGGCGGCCGGCTGGTCGCGGCCGGCGAAGACGTCACCTTCATTGCCCGCGGGACGCACCTCGACGCGTTGCGGCGGGGCGGCCTCCACATCGACAGCCCCAACGGCGGCTTGCACCTGCCCACGGTGCAGGCGACGGATGATCCCGCGACGGTCGGCCCGGTTGACGTCGTGCTGTTCACCGTCAAGCTCTACGACGTCGAGGCGGCGGCCGCCACGCTCAAGCCCATGATCGGGCCCAACACCGTCGTCATCACGCTGCAGAACGGCGTCGATGCCGTGGACATGGTCGCGAAACACGTCGGAGCGGAGCACGTCGCCGGCGGCGTCGCCTACATCGTGATCGTGATCGACCAGCCCGGGCACCTGCGCCACACCACCGCGCAGCAACTCGTCTTCGGCGAGCGCGACGGCTCGCGATCCCCGCGCCTGGTGGCGTTCGAGGAAGCCGGTCTTCGTGCCGGGTTCCAGGCCAAGGCCAGCACCACGGTTGAGGCCGACTTGTGGACCAAGTTCGTGCGGCTGTCGACCTGGAGCGGGATGACGACGGTCACGCGATTGCCGATGGGCGTGGTGCGCGACAACGAAGAGCTGTTCGCGATGATGATGGCCGCGATCGACGAGACCATTGCCGTTGGCAAGGCGCGCGGCATCGTCTTTCCGCCGACGTTGATGGACGACACCATCGCCCTGATCCGCAGTTTCCCGGCGAGTTCCAAGTCGTCGATGCTCGAAGACCTTGAGCGCGGACGCCGGCTCGAGCTGCCGTGGCTAAGCGGCGCGGTCGTGCGCCTGGGCAGGGAAGTGGGCGTGCCGACACCGACGCACCAGTTCATCACCGCCGTGCTGCAGCCGTTCGTCACCGGCCGGCCCTGACACTTCTACAGCGCGCCTGCGAGACGGGGTGCTCAGCCCGGCTGGTCGTCCCGAGATGACCGCTTAGTGAAACTTGGGCGGGCGCCAGTCCGACGGCGGTTGCACACCTGAGCTGGACAGGAATGGCAGCAGACCTGGCGCGGCGCCGCTGATCGAGCTGTCAAGGGCCGCGACCATGGCGGCAACGTCCGAAACCGTGGGAGTCAGCGCCTCACGCGAGAAGCGGCTGTCCATGAGGGACGCTTGTTGAGGGTGGTCGAGATGCCCGAGTCCGAACGCATGTCCGAGTTCGTGCGTCATGACCGGGATCAGATTGATCGCTCCGTCAGGAAAGTCGAAACTCAATTGCTTCCGGGAATCAAACTTCAGCTCGGTTCGGTACCTGAAAGAGTGGGTGTTAAGGGCGACCGTTCTTCCTTCAATCCTTGCCCGAGCCAGGATCAGCGGGAATTTCGGGAACATCTCACTCTCGTCGAAGTTGAGCTCCACAACGAAAGATGCCGACTGGGGACACTGCAACTGGATCACCTGGGGCGCGGTCAGCAACGTGTAGCCGGTTGCGCTCGACGCGGTTCGAGAGGCGATAAACCGGCGCACCGAGTCCGTGAGCACTGAATCGTGGTCGGCGAGCGCTGCTATCCACAGTGTCAGGCTGGTCTGGAATGCCATCTTCACTTCGTTTCCGAAGTGCGCCAGGTCGAAGTTATCCGGCGGTCGACCTGCGGTTCGCAGAAAGAACGAAAAGCCGTTGGTGAGGATTCGATTGTTCAACGGAGTCCCGTAGTCGAAGGCGACCGCCACCTGCCTGGGCTCGTGGCAGTACCCTGGCGGGTAGCCCCGTGCCGCGAAGGGCTCGCCCTTACAGATCCGCCCCCGGGAAACACTTTCCAGTGTGTCAACCGGCCCATGAGCCTGCTCCCAGGGTTCGAACAGATCCAGGTGAAGGACCCGGTCTGCTGTCAAGGCCACACGCTCGGCAGCGATGAGTGGCGACTGCTTGAACCGGACGAGCCACACCTCGGTACCGTCGGTGCAACCCATGGGGTTGCTCAAGGCCATTGACGGCGCAGTGCTCGTGCAGTCGGGTGTGAAATGCAGCGCGAGGACACTCGACCAGCTGATTGTTGACACTTCACCCGGTCCGCATCCCTGGATGAATCGCACCTCGGCGCCGTTGAAAGTCTGAATGCTGCCGAGCACAATCCGGTCCCCGAGGACCAGTGCGTCGGCGCCGACGATTGAGGCTCGGATCGTCAGCATCGCGAACACGAACAGCAGGATCTGGGCGGGACGACCGGGATGAGTGACAGCCACCATGCGGATTCCTGCAGGCTTTTCGACCTTCATGGGCACGATTGTCCGGACCGGCTGTAGTATATCGGCGTTCGCCATGTGCGGCGATCGGAGTCGAGGTGAGAATGACGAGAGTTCTAGCGTTGGCGTGTGCCGTCATGATGTCGGTGATGATTGCCCAAGCGCAGCTGCGGCCAGAACACGGTTCGTTCGTTGGTCCTCTCGACTTGCGGCTGGACCCTAACGGCAGGGACGCGACTCTCCTGGCTCCCTTCGGGTACGTCGATTCATCTGGCAAGAAGTGGAGTGTGCCGAAGGGGGTCACGGTGAACGGCGCCTCTATTCCTCAAGTGCTATGGAGTGTGATCGGCAGCCCTTGGACCGGTCAGTACCGCGAGGGCTCGGTGGTCCACGACTACTACTGTGACATCCGGACTGAGCCTTGGCGGAGCGTTCATCGGGCTTTCTACACGTCGATGCTCGCCAATGGCGTCGCACCGATTCGAGCGAAGCTGATGTACGCCGCCGTGTATCGGTTTGGCCCCAGGTGGAACTTTGAGTACACGCCGAAGTGTCCCAACTGCCTGGCGGTGCCCTACCGAGTAGATATCTTCAGGCCCGAACCGAACGACAAGGAGTTCGACGACCTCAGGTCTCGAATCGAGAAGCCCGATTTGTCGCTAGAGGCCATCGAAAAAGAGGCCGACGCCGCCATCGCCAAACAGATACAAGGCCTCGAGCTTGGAAAGCCGATTCTCGTGAAGTAAAGATGTGCGAATGGGCCAAGGCGGGCGTCCCCGCGGATACTTAATTCCCGCCGCCGGCATACTGGATGTCCGAGAACCAGCGCCCCTTCGACTCGCAGGCGGCTGATGGCCGCCAGCTCGCTCAGGACAGGCTTCGTGACCTGATGGTGGAGTACCAGTCAGGACGCTTCGAGGCGTTCGACGAGCTCTATGCGTCGATTGCCCCGGTGCTGCGGCGCTACCTGCTGGGGCAGGCCCGCGACGCGGCGAAGGCCGACGACCTGGTCCAGGACACGTTTCTGCAGATTCATCGCGCGCGGCACACCTTCAATCCCGCCTATCCGCTGATGCCCTGGGCCATGGCCATCGCTCGCCACGTGTGGCTGATGCATTGCCGCACCGCGTCGCGCCGGCCCTGGGAGACTGATGATGTGACCGAGTTGGAGCTGCCGGTGCGAGCGGAGGCCGCGTCGTTTGCGGACCGTGCCGACGTGCGGCGTGCGCTCGGCCAGGTGGCAGCCTCTCGCCGCGAAGCCGTGATTCAGCATCACGTGCTGGGATTCAGCTTCAAGGAGATTGCCGAACATGCCGGCATCGCCGAAACGGCGGCCAAACTGCGCTCGAGCCGAGGCATCGCCCAACTCAGATGGCTGTTGAAGGGCCGAACAGGCCGATGACACAGACCACCCAGGGCCGCAGATGACGCAGATTACGCAGATCCCAGACCCGCTTAGGACCAGGCTTGCCGCCGAGTACCGGCCCGTCCGGCCGCTCGCTTCGCCGGTGGCGCGGGTGCTCTGGCTTCTGCCACTGGTTGCGCTCGCCATCGTCGCGGCGCCGGTCGTGTTTAGCGTGCGCGCCGATGCGCCCCGGCTGGGATGGTTCGGATTGTGGGGTGTGTCAGGGCTGCAGGCACTGGCCGGTTTGACGGTGACTGTCGCGGCGCTCCGAGAGGCCGTTCCGGGCCGCGGGTGGAACGGCACCGCGGCCGGCTTGTGGGTCGTGCTGCCGCTGGCGCTGGTGATCCTCGTCACGCTGAGCACCTGGCAGGTGAGTCCCGGATTGGTACGCGGTGGCTGGTGGTTCATCGCCGGGTTGTGCCTCGGGGGCTCGTTCGCCAGCGCACTGCCCATTGTGGCGCTCGCCAGCGTGCTGGCGGCGCGTGCCTATGCAACGCGCCCGGCACTTGCCGGCGCGCTACTCGGACTCGGGGCGGGGGTAATTGCGGACGCCGGGTGGCGCCTGTTCTGTCACTTCAGCGAGCCGTCCCACGTGCTGTCGGCGCACGTGGGCGCGGTGTTGATGTCGATGGCGATGGGCTCGCTGCTGGCGAGCGCTATTTGCCGAGCTCAGCGTAGATCTTAGGGGCGTTGTCCTGCTCGTCGCCTTGTCCGCCGAAGCCTTGGCGAAGGCGGACGATCACGCCCCTCCGTTCAGGAAGACCCGCTCCACAAACCAATACAGCCCGGCAAGAATCACCGCGATCGACCCGGCCATCGCCAGCCAATGGGCCGCCGTGGCGCTCTGGCGGCGAACCAGTTCGAGCACGGTCGCGACGATTCCAACGATGAATAGCTGTCCGAACTCGACGCCCAGGTTGAACGCAAACAGCGACCAGCCGAGCGCTGCCTGAGGCAGCCCAAACTCCTTGAGCACGTAGGCAAACCCGAAGCCGTGGATCAACCCGAACACCGCGGCCAGCCAGGCCCGGATGTCGGTGGCCTGGCGCGCCTGGCCTGCGGTATTTCTGAGCACGAGGATGTTGTCGGCGCCGACGACCACGATCGTCAGGGCGATCAGCGGTTCGATGAACTGGGACGAGGGCGACAGGATGTCGAGGGCGGCGAGCGACAGCGTGATGCTGTGGCCAATGGTGAACGCGGTCACGATCAGCGCCAGCCGCTTCACAGAGCCGCCGAGCAACAGCAGCCCGATCAGGAACAGCACGTGGTCGGGACCAATCAGGATGTGTTCGATTCCCGACACCACGAACGTCTGGATCACCGACAGGCGTCCCTGCACGGTGCCCGAGTAGTAGTCGGCCGTCTGCCGCGTGGCATCCAGGATGGCCTGGTGCTTGAGCGTCCCGTCCTCGTAGATGTTGACGAACGTCTGGTGGATGGGATCGTACGGGAAGACGAACGCCCGCAAGCCGACCTGGGCCGGCCGTCCGCCGCTCACCGTGAACGCCAGCCGCAGGCTCTGGCGATCGGGCACGACGTCGAGGGCGCCCCACGTGATGGTGACCGCGCGGCCATCAAGGGTCAGGTCGAGCCGCGGCGTCAGCAGCGCCACCAGCGCGTCGCGATAGCGGCCGGCCACGGCCGGATCGAGCAGTGAGTCGGCCGAGGCGACCTCGAGGTCATGCGCCGCATCGAGGTCGTGCACCACCAGCGTGCCGCTGACCCCGCCGGCATCCAGGTGCAGGTCGAGGTAACTGAACGGGGCCGGGTGGGCGGCGGCGTCGCTCGGCGACAGCAGGCACATCGCGACGACGAGCGTACGAACCAGGGTTCTCATGCTCGCTTTAAGACGAGCCGCGAAGCCGCCCAGATCCACGACAGGCAGATTACCGAGGTGAGGATGACGTCGCTCGGCCAATGCGCGCCGACGGCGACCCGGGCCGCACAACCCAGCACCAGCATCACCGAGCCGAGGACGAGGACGCCCAGGGCGAGCGGGGTTTTCCTGACCCGCGCTGCGATGACGGCCAGCAAGCCAAATGTCACCGCGAAGAAGGTGATGGTCGTGGAGGGGAAAGTGAATCCCCTCGGCGCGCCCATCACGGCGATCAAGTCCGGAGATGGACGGGGACGGCTGAACCACTCCTTGGTCGACTCGGCGCCCCATTGCTCGAGCGCGATGAACGCCACGGCCAGCAGCACGCCTCGAAAGCCGGCGAGGGCAAACGCCAGCAGCGCCGTGAGGCCCATCACGTAGTACTTGGCCGGCGCCGGCGCCAGGCGAGCAACCGGCGTCGCCCACCACCCCGGGTCTGGCGCCGCCGATTGCAGCGCGCGGGCGGCGCGGACGTCGCCGGCAAAGTAGGGTTCCATGGTCACGCCAACGCCGATCAGCACCGACACAAGAGCCGCGAGCGCGAAGGGCAGGAACGGGGAACGCATCCGCGTCATTCTAGTCTGCGAGGAAGATCCCGGCGAGCAATCCGAGCGTGCCGCAGGTCAGGCCGAGCGTCCAGCCGATCATGGCGGCTCGCCGTTCCCGGGCGCGCGCCTGGGCCGCCCGATCCGGATCTTCACTGGCTTCAAGCGCCCACCGCGGTTGAAGGATGCGGGGCAGCCAGATCGCATAGAGGGCCGCCAGCCCGGCAATGAAAGTCGCGAAGGTGGCGACCTGGCTCCACGCCTGCTGGGTGAGCTGCCACGAGAGCGGGAAGGCGACGGCGGTGCCGGCCACGAGGACCACGCCGGCCAGCTCGAATCGCTTCAGCGATCGGAGCTCTTCGACTGAGCGCGCCTGCCGTTTCAACTGGATCGTGCCGGAGAGCACGCCGGCGATACCGCCGGCGGCGCCGAGCGCCGCGCCGCCGAGCATGGCCAGCGCCTTCAGCACCAGCGACGGTGCCGCCGTGGTGGTGGCAGCGGTCAGGGTCGCCGCCGACGACACGACCGGTGCGCCGACCGTGAGCGCGGTCAGGACCGCAGCGGTGAACGCCGCGTCCGGAGCGCTGTGACGGGCTGCCAGTCCGAACCGATCGAGCAGGTTGGTGCGCAGCCGCGCCCGTGCCCGCGTCAGCCGCTGGCGCACATTGGCTTCGCTGATGCCGAGCAGGCGCGCGACCTGCGCCGCCGATTCGCCCTCGCGGTAATACAGGATGACCACCTCGCGTGTCTCGTCGGGCAGCTCGTCGAGCACCGTCGCCAGCAGCTGGCGCTCTTCGTCGGCCAGCAGCTGCGCCCCGGCGTGCGGGGCGGGGTCGACGGCCTGGGCCATCAACAGGTCGGTGTCGTCGGCGGTGATGCGCCGCCCCCGCCGCCGCTCGGTGCGCAGCACGTGATAGGCGCGGTGCCGGGTCATCTGGCGCAACCACGGCAGGAAGCTGTTGGGGTCGCGCAATTCGCCGAGATCGCGCCACGCCGACAGGAAGACGTCCTGGGCGATGTCGCGGCTGAGCTCGGCGTCGCGGACAATCGACAGCGCAATTGCGCTCACGACCGAGCGGGTTCCATTGACCAGTGTTGCGAACGCCTCGCGATCGCCGCCGGCAGCGGCGGGGACGTAGTGCGCCAGGGCCTGCGATTCCATGGCTAGCGCTCCTTCGCCTGGCGGCGCGTGGCCAGGAACTCGTCGAGTGCGGAGAAGAGGAACGCCGGGTCGTCCAGCATGATGAAGTGTCGCGCGTTGTCAGCCATGATGACACGGACGCCTTTCACCCGCGCGACCTGGGCCTGGTAGCTGCCCGCCATTCCTGGCCGCATGGCGGCCGGGGCCGCCCCGGTGGCGCCAATCAGCAAGGTCGGCGCCGTGATCGCCGCCACCGTCTCACGCAGGTCGATCGACATCAATTCCGCCACGGCGATTCCCGCGGTGGCGGCATCGGACCTGCCCGCCCACGCGGCGGCCTGCTCGACGTGGGCCGGCGCGGTGATCATCGTCGCCAGCGCCATGCGGGTTTGTGCCACCAGCTGTGCGTTCGACAGTGAGGTGTAGATGGCCTTGATCTGCCCGCCCTGGGCCCTGGTGCTGTCAGCAGTTGCCGCCGGGTTGCCAAGGCCCGGCAGGAACGGCACACCGTCGACTGCCACCAGGCCGCCGACCAGGTCTGGCGCCGTGGCCGCAATCCAGAAACCGAGGAAGCCGCCAAGGCTGTGGCCGACGATGACCGTGTTCTGCAGCTTCTGCTCGCGCAGGTACGTGATCACCTCGTCGCGCACGCGCGACAGAAACGGCTCGCCAATCGGAGCGGGCCCGCCGAACCCGGCGAGGGTCAGGACGTGCAGCGTGTAGCGGTCCTGGTAGCGGGCCACGGTCGAATCCCACACCTCGCCGCTCGACAGCAGGCCAGGAATCAGGAGCATCGCCGGGCCTTTCCCGGTCACCGTGACGCTGAAGGAGGGGTGGGTGGTCTGGGCCCTGGCAGCGGTGGCGGACATGAGGATCAGGGTGGCAAGGACGGCGCGGACGAACCAGTGATGTGACATGAAGACAACTCCTTACCAACATAGGAGCCGGTCCCGGCCGCGTGTGACACTACAATTCTCGCCATGTCCCAGCCGTGGTACCGCGACGTCAGCCGCCAGCAGTGGAAAACCTTTCTCACCACCTTTTCCGCCTGGACGCTCGACGCCTTCGACTTCACCATCATCACCTTCGTCCTGACCGACATCAGGCGCAGCTTCGAGGTCAACCTCGCGCTGGCTGGCGCACTGGCGACCGTGACGTTGCTGTTCCGAATGGTCGGCGGCATCGGTGCCGGCATGTGGGCCGATCGCTACGGTCGCAAGGGCCCGATCCTGTTTTCAATCGCGTGGTTCACCGCGTTCGCATTCCTGAGCGGGTTGTCGACGAGCTACTTGATGCTGTTTGCTTGCCGCGGGCTGTTCGGCATCGGCATGGGCGGCATGTGGGCCGCTGGCATGCCGCTGGCGCTCGAGCAGTGGCCCGCGAAGCATCGCGGCATCGCCTCGGGCATTCTGCAGGGCGGCTACTCGGCCGGGTTCCTGCTGTCGTCGCTGGTCTACCAGCTTGGCTATCCGCTGGTCAGCGACAATCCGGAGTGGTCGTGGCGCATCATGCTGTGGGCCGGTGTGCTCCCGGCGATCGCCATCTTCTACCTGATGACGCGCGTCAGCGAAAGTCCCCTGTGGCTGGAGCAGCAGCGGCTGCGCGCCGGCCAGCCGCAGCGCCTGTCGATCGGCCGGTTGTTCGACCCCGACCTGCGATGGGTGACGTTCCACACCTCGCTCTTGATGGGCGCGTTCGTCTGGATGTACCAGTCGACGACGATCTGGTACCCGACCCTGCTGGCGAACCTGCAGCAGTCGCCGCTTGCCTTCCTGTTGCTGCTCAACGCCGGCGGCGTGATCGGTTCCATCGCGTTCGGCACGCTGTCCGAGAAATGGGGAGGACGCCGCGGTGCCGCCACGCTGGGCATGGTGGCCGGCCTGCTGTCGGCTCCGGTTTACCTGTTCTCGGAAACCAGCAGCGGGCTGCTGCTCGGCGCGTGGCTGATCGGCTTCTGCGCATCGGGCGCCTGGGGCATCGTCCCCGGTTACCTGTCGGAACGGTTTCCGACCGAGGCTCGTGGCGTCGGGACGGGCTTCTCGTATCACGTCGGCGTGGGCATCGGCGCGTTTGCGCCGTACCTGATCGGGTCGCTGACCGACGCCGGCACCGCCTTGCAGACCGCGATGTTCTGGTGCGTGATCGGCGGCGGCATCGGCGTGATCACGCTGCTGTGGCTGGGGCCTGAGACCCGGGGCCGCGAGCTCAAGTAAGCTCGTCACGGGACTCGTCCCAGCGCCGGGTTCCGCAGTACGATCGCCGGATGCAGGACATCCGGCTCGCGCTCAGGCATCTGCTGGCGCGCCCTTCGTTCTCGGTGGTCGCCATCCTGACGCTGGCGCTCGGGATTGGCGCCAACACGGCGGTCTTCACCGTCTTCAACGCCGTCCTGCTGGCGCCGTTGCCCTACGCGCAGCCGGACCGCGTGGTGATTCTCAACGAGAGCTCGCCGCAACTGCCCAACGCGTCGGTGACGCGCTTCAATTACGACGATTGGAAAGCCCGCGCCAGGTCGTTCTCGGCGATGGAGGCCTTCCGCTCGACCAGCATGACCATTACCGGGGCCGGCGAACCGGAGCGTGTGCCGGTCAAGATGATCTCGGCCGGCCTCTTGCCGATGCTGGGAGTCGGCGTCGAGCAGGGCCGCGTGTTCGGCGATGGTGACGATCGGCCAGGGGCCGAGGGCGTGGCCATGGTCAGTGCCTCGCTGGCGCGGCGGCGATTCAACGGCGGCGCCATCGGCGAATCGCTGCTGCTCGACAACCGCCCCCACACGATCGTCGGCGTCATGCCGGCGCGCTTCGAGCTGTTCCAGCCGGCCGATGTCTACGTACCGTTCGGGCCGTGGGCAGCGACGCTGCCGAACGATCGCGGCTGGCATCCCGGCATCTTCCCCATCGCGCGGCTGGCCGATGGCGTCTCGATCGAGCAGGCGCGCGTCGAGCTCGATGCCATCTCCAAGCAACTCGAGGCCGAGTTCGCCGATTCCAACACCAACGTCCGGGCCTTGATCACCCGCGCCCAGGATCAACTGGTGCAGAACGTCAGGCCGGCGCTGATGATGCTGCTGGCGGCCGTGGCGCTGGTGCTGCTGATCGCATGCGCGAATGTCGCCAACCTGCTGCTGGCCCGCGCGGTCGGGCGCCAGAAGGAGATGGCGGTGCGGCTCGCCATCGGCGCCGGCCGCGCGCGAATCATCCGGCAGCTGGTGGTGGAGAGCGTGGTGCTGGCGTGTGCGGGCGGCCTGGCGGGCCTGCTGCTGGCGTCGTGGGGCGTGTCGCTGTTGTCGGGGCCGGCCGTCGCCGGATTGCCGCGGGCACAGGCGCTTGCCGTCGACTGGCCGATCGCGGGCTTTGCCCTGGGCCTGTCGCTGCTGACCGGCGTGATCTTCGGCCTGGTGCCGGCCCTGCAATCGGTGCGGTTCGACCTGCGCGAATCGCTCAACGAAGAAAGCCGCGGCGGTTCCAGCAGCGCGCGCCACGCCCGGCTGCGCTCGGGGCTGGTCGTGGTGGAAGTGGCGCTGGCGCTGGTGTTGCTGGTAGGGGCGGGCTTGTTGCTCAAGAGCTTTGCCTCTATGACCAGCGTGTCGCCCGGCTTCAACCCCGAGCGGCTGCTGGTAATCAACCTGCCCCTGTCGCCGAGGGTCTATGGCGACAACGTCGTGCGCTCGGCCGCGGTCGAACGCATTGTCCAGCGTGTGGCGGCGCTGCCAGGGGTGGCGCGTGCCGCGATTACGACCATGGTGCCGATGGGCGGCGCCGGCGCCACCATCCACTTCAACCGCGCGGCCTTCCCGCCCAAGGGCCCCGAAGACTACCGCATGGCCGGCTATCGCGCGGTGTCACCCGACTACCTGGCGACGTTGGGCGTGCCGCTCAAGCAGGGCCGGCTGATCGAATCGCGCGATCGCGACGGAGCGCCGCCGGTGGTGGTGATCAACGAGTCCATGGCGCGGCAGTACTTCCCGGGTCTCGATCCGATTGGCCAGCGGATGCAGATCGGTACTGAACCCGATCCCGACTTTTACACCATGGAAGTGGTCGGCGTCGTCGGCGACGTGAAACAGTCCTTCGAGGCCGGCGCCAAGGCCGAGTTCTTCGTGCCGTATGCCCAGTTCCCCGACCCGGTACTCACCGGCATGTATCTCAACATCGCCCTGGTGGTCCGCACCCAGGGTAACCCTGCGGCGATCACGCCGTCGGTGCGGGCCGCCCTGCGTGAAGTGGATGCCAACCAGCCGCTCGTGAACGTGCGGACCATGGAGACGGCGATGGCGGGTACCGTCGCGCAGCCGCGACTGCAGATGGTGTTGCTGCTGGTGTTCGCCGGTGTGGCGGTGACGCTCGCCGTCGTTGGCGTCTACGGCGTGATGGCGTACACGGTATCGCAGCGGGTCGCGGAAATTGGCGTGCGCATGGCGATGGGCGCGTCGCCGTCACGCGTGATCGGCATGGTGGTGTGGCAAGGCGCGCGCCTGGCCATGGCCGGCATTGCGCTTGGCCTGATCGGCGCGGCCTTCGCCGCCCGGGCCGTGCAGAGCCTGTTGTTCGTGGAGGCGCGAGGTTTCGACCCGGTTCCATTCGCCGCGGCCGCCGCCGTGTTGGCCGCGGCAGCGCTGCTGGCCAGCTACATTCCCGCCCGCCGCGCCGCCCGCATTGCGCCGATCGTCGCGCTCGGCCGCTAGCGCTTGGCGCGACGCAGACACTCAGGTCGGGAATCGAACTACCGTCTTGAGGCGGGTGGCACTGCGTTCAGCAGTTCCGCCAATCGGCCGCGGAGCCACGGCCAAGTCGCTTCGGCAATCCATCGTGCACCCGCTTCATTCGGATGGCCATCGTCCGGAATCGTCAGGTGAGCCCGCGACCCATCGGCGTGCGCCAGCAGGGCCGGTCCGAGATCGTGGAACGCCACCTCAATCTCTCCAAAGAACGCGGCTGCCCGCGAACTGAACAAGCGATCCGGATCTGCGGCGGGGTCGCCGCCGTCGGCGGTGGGGCTGCCTGCAAACCCCGTCGTGGTGACCCAAAGCGGAACGCGGTTCGCCTCGCACCAGGCTTTCAACCGGCGGAAGAGTTGTTCGGTGGCGGCGACCTGGTCGAGCGGAGTGTGCACAGTTACGGCAGCGGCACTGCGTGAGATCCGGCGGATGGCGGCCTGCCGCACGAACTGCGCGAGATGAGAGTGTTCGATCAACCAGAAGTAACCTGGGATGGCGTTGGCGACTTTTGCAGTCGAGAAGGGGTGGGCGGCCTGCCGCCGTTCCAGTTCCCCGGACGCGGTCGTGGTCCACAGTGGCGAGGCGGCAGTTCGCCGGACATCCTGTGCGTTCAGGAAGACCAGGATTGCGTGTGGTGCCAGTCCGGCACCGGCATCGTCAACAAAGGCCACATAGTCGGCGGTGCCCCAGCCTCCGACCGCTGCGTTCATGAGGCCGAGCGTCCGGTCAGGCCATTCGTGCCTGGCCAAGGCCTCCAGAAGGCTGACGTAGGAGTCGGCTTCGTTTAGCAGCCATCCGAAGGTGAACGAGTCGCCCAGGACGAGAATTCGCACGGCATCGGCCGCTGGAGCCGGGCCGCGGTGGCCCAACTCGTTCAACCGATAGACCGCGCGGCGCCCGGGAATCTCGTGTGCCGCCACGGCGTTGGCACGATTGAGGTTGTATCCGCCAGGCGCACTGACGAGCCAGCTGCTCGACAGGAGCTGTGGCGCCGTCAGTCGAAGAACCACCTCGAGGATGAGGCCCGCGGCGAGCAGGCCGCCGCAGATGAGGGCCCCGCGAACTGCCGCACGCCGACGGGTCGCCCGGTCCATGCGTCAGGTGGCTGCGCTACGCCAGCGCCTTGATGATGTCCCAGCGCGTGATGATGTAGGTCGCGTCGAGCTTGAAGTCCCTGACCAGCACGGCCGGGCTTTCGGGCGTGAGCATGGTGGCCAGGGCATCGACACTCGTCGAGATGTCGGCAAACGGAATGGCCGGTTGCATGATGCCCTCGACCGTCCCGTGCAGCACGTCGGGGTTCTTGACGATCTCCGAGAACAGGTAGCCTTCGTTCACCGACCCGACCAGGCGTCCGTCGGCGGTGACCGGAATCTGCGAGTAGGCGTTCTCGGTCAGGATGTGCGCGGCCTTCTCGACCGTTTCGCTGCGCTCGATCGTGACGAGCGGCGCCTTCATCCGGTTGGCCACCAGGTCGCGCGCGGTCAGGCCCTTGCGGTCGACGAAGCCCTTCTCGCGCATCCAATCGGGGTTGTACATCTTGCCCAGGTAACGCGTGCCGTGGTCGTGGAAGATCACGACGACGGTCTCGCCCTGTTTGAACTGGTCGGCGAGTTGGATGAGCCCGGCCATGGCCGAGCCCGCCGAGTTGCCGGCGAAAATGCCTTCTTCGCGCGCGATGCGGCCGGTCATGATCGCGGCATCGCGGTCGGTCACCTTCTCGAAGTGATCGATCAGGCTGAAGTCGACGTTCTTGGGCAGAAAGTCTTCACCGATGCCTTCGGTGATGTACGGATAAATCTCGTTCTTGTCGAAGATCCCGGTTTCCTTGTACTTCTTGAACACCGAGCCATAAGTGTCGATGCCCCAGGCCTTGACCGACGGCTTGCGCTCCTTCAGGTACTTCGCGACGCCGCAGATCGTGCCGCCAGTACCGACCCCGACCACGAGGTGGTCGATCGTGCCGCCGGTCTGCTCCCAAATCTCCGGCCCGGTCTGTTCGTAGTGCGCCTGCGCGTTCGACGGGTTGTCGTACTGGTTGGCCTTCCACGAATTCGGCGTGTCGCGCTCCAGGCGCGACGACACCGAGTAGTAGGAGCGCGGATCCTCGGGGTCGACGTCGGTCGGGCAGACGATCACTTCCGCGCCAAACGCGCGCAGCGCATCCACCTTCTCTTTTGACTGCTTGTCGGTGGTCGTGAAGACGCACTTGTAGCCCTTGACGACCGCGGCAATGGCCAGGCCCATGCCGGTGTTGCCCGACGTGCCTTCGATGATGGTGCCGCCGGGCTTGAGCTTGCCCGCCTTCTCGGCGTCTTCGATCATCTTCAAGGCCATGCGGTCCTTGATCGAATTGCCGGGATTGACGGTCTCGATTTTGGCGTAGACGTCGGCCGCGAGGATCCCTTTCGGAATGCGATTGAGGCGGACGATCGGCGTATTGCCGATGGTTTCAAGAATGTTGTTGTAGATTGTCTTTGGCATGACGAGGCCAGTGGCCACTCCGTCCCATCATACACGCCCCGTTGGGCTCGCGCTCGGCGCGTTCCTGCTGCTGGCCGTCATCCACACGTGGCCGCTTGGGGCGGCACCGAGCCACTGGTCGCGCGTCGACAACGGCGACGGCGCGCTGAACGTCTGGGCGGTCGCCTGGGTCGGCCATCACCTGCCGCGCGATCCGTGGCGGGTGGCCGACGCCAATATCTTCCATCCTGAAAAGTCGACGTTGGCCTACTCCGAGATGATGTGGGTCCAAGGCGCCATCGCCGCTCCGGTCCTCGCCCTGGGCGGGTCGGCGGTGCTGGCCTACAACGTGTCGGCGCTGGCCGGGTTCGCGCTCACCGGCTTGGCCTTCTGCCTGCTGGTGCAGCGGTGGACGCTCAGTTGGAGCGCAGGCATGGTCGCCGGTTCGCTCGCCGCCTTCAATGCCCACACGCTCGTACGGCTCACCCATCTGCAGGCGCTCCATACCGAGTTCATCGCGCTCATGCTGTTCGCGCTCGACCGGCTCAGCCGCCACCCGCGGTTTCGCGACGCCTGGTGGCTGGGGGTGGGCTTCGCGCTCCAGGCCATGACCTCCATCTACCTGATGGTGTTCTCGGTGTGGCTGATGCTGTTCGCGGGCGCCTCGCGAGTGGGGGAGTGGGTCCGCGCTGGTGTGGGCGCCGTCGCCATTCGGCTCGCTGCGGCGGCCGTGCTGGCGGGCATTCTCCTGGTGCCGTACCTGCTGCCATACCAGCGGCTGCATGCCACGGGCGGCCTGGGCAGGGCGGCCGATGAACAGTCGGCCGCGCACTGGGTTAACTATCTTTCCACCGGCTCGCGGCTGCACTACGAGTGGTGGAGCCGGCCGTTTGCGGCGGAGGCGACGTCGTTCACGTTTCCCGGAGTCATCGCCCTGTTGCTGGTGATCGTGGCCTGGTGCTTCCGCGAACATCGCCAGGATCCGCGATTCCGCATGTGCGCCATTGGCGGCCTTGGGTGTCTCTTGATGTCAACCGCGCCGCGCTGGCCGTTCTATCCCGCGATTCATGATCGCTTCGTCCTGTTCCAGTCCGTCCGGGTCGTCGCCCACATGGGCCAGGTGACGTTGCTCATGATCGCGATCCTCTCAGGCTTCGGCGTCGCCGGGCTGCAGCGACGGTTCGGCCATGTCCGCGCCTGGCCTGCCGTGGCGCTGGCACTGGTGATTCTTGTAAACGGCGAGGCGCTGCGGGCGCCAATGGGCTTCACCTGGTTTCCCGGCATCTCGGCGGTCTACGACGAGCTGGCCGGCGACCCCAACGCCGTCGTCGCGGAGATGCCCTTTCCCATACCCCAGCAGTGGTTCCTGAACGGGCGCTACATGGTGAACTCCACGCGTCACTGGCGGCCGATGCTGAACGGCTACAGTGGCTTCAGACCCAAGTCATACGTGGAGTCGCACGATGCCCTCAATGGCTTTCCCTCCGAGGCGTCGTTGATCGGACTGCACTCGCGCGGCGCCACGCACGTGGTCGTCCATCGCCGGCTACTTGGCGCCCAGCGGTTCAACGACATTGCCAGTGTTCGTTCTCTGCGGCTGTTGGCCAATGACGACGACCTTTGGCTCTACAAGCTGGTCGCGCCATAGCCAGCCCCTTCACCAGCCGGTAAGCACGTCCGGCGACAGCCCGAAGAAGGGCAGCACCTCCGACTCGATGCGGTCGCGCTCCCGGTAGGCCTGCCGCGACCGGACGCCGCCGCTCGCCAGCTGCAGCACCTCGATCTCGCGGGTGACCTGGTGCACGAGCCAGCATTCGCGAACGCCGTACTCGCAGAACCAGCCGATGCGCTCCTGCAGGTCGCCGATCCGCAAGTTCGGCGACATCACTTCGAGCACCATGTCAGGCGCGCCCCAGATGCGGTCGGTGATGATCTCGCGGCGCCGGTTCGAAATGAAGAACAGGTCGGGCTGCACGATTAGCGCGCGCCGGGGGTCGAGAATGACGTCGAGCGGCGCAATGTAGATCGAGCCGACCCGCTGCTGGCCGACGAAGACTCGCAGCAGCACCGCGATCTCCAGCAACAGATCCTGGTGGCGCGGCGAAGGTGACTCGGCCACACACACCCTGCCGTTAACCAGCTCCTGCACGCGCAGGGTCTCCACCGTCTGCAGGTATTCGTTCGTCGTCAGGATGTCGCCATCCTCGGGCAACTGTCCCCATACCGAAGGTCGTTCGCTCATGACTCGTCCTCCCATCTGCCTCACCTCACTGCTTGCCGACGACGATGCCATCGTCCGGGGGGCGGCGCAAGAGAGCAAGAATTGCGTACTGGGAAACCGCGAGACCTGAGTCGTAGAGGCGGGTCTTTAGACCCGCCTGTCAGGACATACGGCGTTGCTATATCCAGACCTGAATGCGGTGACTGTGCCGGCTTCGGCGTCGAACCGATGACGCGTGACACACGCTGTGTCGTTGGCCAGCAAGTGGATCGACGCAGATGGCCCTCTCGAAACCGTCTTGACGAAGTGAATGTCGTCGAGTGGTGGCAGCAGCGTGTAGAACTCGCCGCGCTTCACCGTCTGCTTGCGCGCGATCTCGAGCTGCGCCTTCGACTCGTCTCGCCCATCATCGGTGCGTCGGTAGACCGTCTCTGACTGCATACCGCGATAAACGCCAATCAGCCCCCACGCGAGATGATCGTGAATCGGCGTCTCGGCGCCGGCAGGGATGACCAGCGAGAACAGGCAGAGCGAGCCGTCCTCGGCACGGTAGAGCGCGTACTGGCCGATGCCGCTGCCCATGCCGCTCTTCATGTCGGGCTCGCCGTAGGCCTTCGGCAGCCAACCGTCGGCCGCGAGCAATTTGCCAAACGCCGGCCGCAAGGCTTCCACGCGGGTGGCGGTGTCGGTGATCTCCCTGGTTAGCCGCTGGGTTTCATCAACGAGCGCACGAATCTCAGGAGCATCGACGAGAAATCCGAAGTCCTGATCATGAGCGTGGGGCGTTCCGAAGTCGCACATGGGAATCCTGACTCACCGGCAGCGGCCGGGAAAAAGAAAGGCCGGGACTGAAGTCCCGGCCCTACGGAGAGTCGGACAAACCTAAAGGTTTGTCCCCACAGTCGTCTATCCGGCTAAAGCCGGATGCTACATCTAGGAGCCGAGCTTCTTGAGCTGCGCCTCGATGGCGGCCATCTCCTTCATCAGGTCGCCGTAGCGGTCGTACGCGTCCTTGCCGACCTTCTGGTCGGCCTGGTTGATCATGCGCTGCACGTTGCTCAGCTGATCGATCAGCATGCCCTGCGTGTAGATGCCGGGCGTCGTCACGACCTTGGCGTAGAGCGCCTGCAGTTCGTTGTCGTACTTGGTGTTGCTCGGCGACTGGCCGGGCATGCCGGGGGCGAGGCCGGGCTTCTGGCCGGCCTTCTGCATCGCCTGCTCGATGCGCTGCTGCAGCTTGCGCGCGTCGGTGATGGCGTCGCGCACCTGCAGCTGGAAGCCCACCTGCTCGGCAATGATGCCGTCGCTGACGCCGTCGGCCGCCAGCCGCGGATCGGACTTGAGGTCGAAGGTGCGCGTGATGGTCTGGCCGTTCGCCGTCAGCCGGACGCTGTACTTGCCGGGCGCCACCATCGGTCCGCCGGGGCCGCCCGCCGGGTTGGCCGCGGTCCACGGACCGGGATGGCGCAGGTCCCAGACGATGCGCTGCATACCGACCTCGGCGCGAATGCCAGGTGAGCTGCCGCCACCGCCACGGAACGGTCCGCGCATCTCCTGCGCCGGCGCGCCCGCCGCACGCGGCGCCAGCACGGTCCAGGTCTTGAGCGCGCCGCCCCGGCCATCCAGCACTTCGAGCTTCGCATCGGGGCCGGGCGCAATCGTGAAATAGAGATCGAACTGCGCGCCGGTCATCGGGTACTCCGGCTCGTCTGGCGACGCGGCCGCGGTGCCGTTGCGGAAGCGGATGACTTCGCGCGGCTGGAAGAGGGCGACAGCGGGGAGGGACGCTTGCTCGGCGGCATTGGCGGCACTAAAGTGCCGCCCTTCTGGCACGCCGCCGTCGTGGCCGCCGGTGGCCGTGGGTGCGGCGTTGGCCAGCGCCGCCAACTGTTGCAGCGGCGTCACGTTGTCCATGATGTACGCCGACCGGCCCATCGTCGAGATGACCAGGTCGTTGCGGTGCACCTTGATGTCGGTGATCGGCGTCGCCGGCAGGTTCTGCTGCAGCGACTGCCAGTTCTTGCCGCCATTGAACGAGACGAAGAAGCCGAACTCGGTGCCGGCATAGAGCAGGCCCGACTGCCGCGGATCCTCGCGGACGACACGGGTCGGGTGATCGAGGGGCAGGCCGTTCTTGCCGTCGGTGAGGAGCGTCCAGGTCTCGCCGTAGTTGTCGGTGCGGTAGATGTAGGGTTTGAGGTCGTGCTCGCGCATGAAGCGGTAGCCGGCGATGTAGGCGCGGCCTTTCATGTGCGGCGAGTCCTCGACGGTCTGGATGCGCGCACCGATCAGGTCCTTCGGCGTCACGTTCTTCCAGGTCTTGCCGTTGTCGCGCGAGACATGCACCGGGCCGTCGTTGGCGCCGGTCCACAGCACGCCGCGCTCGAGCCGCGATTCGATCATCGCGTAGATGGTCGAGTAGACCTCTTCGCCGGTGACGTCGCGCGTGATCGGGTTGCCCGAGACAATCTGATACTGCGGTTCCTTGGCGGTCAGGTCGGGGCTGATGATGTCCCACGAGATGCCCTCGTCCATCGAGCGATGCAGCACGTGCGACGCCTGGTAGATCACCCGCTCGTCGTGCGGCGACACGTAGACCACCGTCTGGCGCGGGAAGCGGTACATGATTTCGTCGGGATCGTGACCGTAGCGGTTCTGCGGGTAGACCCAGTAGTGCTTCTCCTGCCCGGTCTCGGTGTTGAAGCGGCCGACCTCGCCCTTGCAGGCGCCCCACACGACCTTGCCGTTCTTCTTCGGCCAGATCTGGCCGGTCTCGCAGCCCGAGGCCTGCGACCAGGCCTGCGCCGGATGTTCGAAGCCCCACGACACCGGCGGAATGCTCGGGATGATCAGCGTGCTGTTGTCCTGCTGCGGCATGTAGAGGCGATAGGGATACTGCTCGTCGACCGCCACCATGTAGTACTCGGCGGTCGGCTGGTTGAGGATCGACGACCAGCTGCGCGCGCCGTTCAGGCTGACGTTGGCGCCGCCGTCATTGACCTGCAGGATGATGCTCGGGTTGTCGGGGTTGAACCACATGCCGTGGTTGTCGCCGTGGGGCGTCGAGACCGTCGTGAAGGTCTTGCCGGCGTCAGTCGACTTGTGCAGGCCGAGCTCGTTGACCCACACTTCGTTCTCGTTCTTCGGGTTGACGTTGACGTAGTGGAAGTAGAACGGACGGGCGCGCAGGCGCTGGCTGTTGTTGACGTTGGTCCAGGTCTCGCCGGCGTCGCTCGAGCGGAACAGGCCGCCCTCGGCGCCGGGCGCTTCGACCATGGCGTAGAGCACGCGCGGGTTGCTGCGCGCGATGTCGATGTCGATCTTGCCGATCAGCTTGCCCGGCAGGCCGGCGGTCAGCTTCTTCCAGGTCTCGCCGCCATCGATCGACTTGTAGATGCCGCCTTCGCTGGCGGGGCCGCCGCTGATGATGTCCCAGCCCTTGCGGAAGCCCTTGTACATCGCGGCGTAGAGGATGTCCGGGTTCTCCCAGTCCACTTCGATGTCGCGGCCGCCCGTCTCGTTGTTCACGAACAGCGTCTTCTTCCAGGTCTTGCCGCCATCGGTGGTCTTGAAGATGCCACGTTCGTCGTTGGGACCAAAGGGCGAGCCGAGTGCCGCCAGCCACACGGTGTTGGTGTCGTAGGGGTGCACCTTGATGCCGCCGATCTGGCCCGAGTCCTTCAGGCCCATCAGCTCCCACTTCTTGCCGGCGTCGGTCGACTTGTAGACGCCGCGGCCGATGATCACGTTCGAGCGGATGGCAGCGCTGCCGGTGCCGACCCAGATGTGATTCGGATTCGACGGCGCGACATCGATCGAACCGATCGAGCCGGTGCCGATCTGCCCGTCGCTGATCGGCGCCCAGGAAATGCCGGCATCGTCCGACTTCCAGACGCCGCCGCCGACGCCGCCGAAATAGAACGTGTGCGGCTGCTGCCGCACGCCGGAATAGGCGGTGACGCGTCCGCCGCGCGTGGCGCCGACGCTGCGCCACTTGAGGTCCTTGTAGGCATTCAGCGGGACCACCTGGTTGGCATCACCCTGGGCCGCCACCCGGGGCGCCGGGCCTGACGAAATGATCAGGGCGGACAGCGCGACCGCGCTGATCGCACGAACAAGCTTCGAATACTTCATGGGGCAAACCTCGGCTGCAAACGGAGACAAATCGGACCGCTTGAGTATATCTGGGGACGCGCCCTTCGGGCGCGTTGGGGCTCGGCGCTCCGCGCCTCGTGCGGCTCGCGGCTACGCCGCTCGTGGGGCGGCGCCTCGCTCCGCTCGGCGTGGGGAAGTCCACAGGAGGTGCGAAGCGCCGACCCCTACAAGCCGCGCAGCCCCGAGCCCTACGAGCGAAGCCAGCCCTCTCCGAGGCCGCTCCAACGGGCGGTATCCACGTGGAGGCCGAGCTGGTCGAGTAAGCGGACACAGGTGTAGTTCACCATCTCGTCGATGGACGCCGGGCGCGAATACAACGCCGGCACCGGCGGCGAAATCACCACGCCCATGCGCGACAGCTTCAGCATGTTCTCGAGGTGGATCTCGCTGAGCGGCGCCTCGCGAACCGCGAGCACCAGCTTGCGCCGCTCCTTGAGCACCACGTCGGCGGCACGGTGAATCAGGTTGTCGCCGAGCCCATGCGCGATGGCGGCCAGCGTCCGCACGCTGCACGGCGCGATCACCATGCCCATGGTGACGAACGATCCGCTGGAAATGGAGGCGCCCTGATCGGTGAGCGGATGGACGACGGTGGCCAGGGCATTGACCCGTTCCGGCGTGTAGCTGGTTTCGTGCACGAGCGTGCGCGCGCCCCAGCGGCTCATGATCAGGTGTGTCTCGATGCCAGACCCCTGCAGCATTTCGAGCAACCGCACACCGTAAATCGACCCGCTCGCGCCGGTAATGCCGACAATCAGGCGGCGGGGGATGTCAGAAGTCTGCATGGTCATGCCTTTGTCGCAAATGTAACACTCGCGTAACCCGTGCCAGCCCGGCTTGAGGCAGAATAAGGGCCAGTGATTCGCCACACTCTCGCTGCCCTGGCTGTCCTGCTGTGCCTCGATGCCTCACCGGCCCTGGCCCAAGCGGCGCAGCCCGTTGCCCCACCGGCCCAACCAGCCCCACCGGCCGCACCTGCCCCAGCCATTAGACGCTGGCTCGACGTGCAGTCGGTGCATGCCGCGTCACGGTTCCGGTGGTACAAGAACGGTGCCGAGCAACTGGTCTCGAGTTCGCTGCAGTGGCAGACCCAGTTGCGCGGCCGGTTCCTGTTCGACGAAGCCGGCCGCTACAGCATTGGCACCCTGGCCTCGACCGGAGCCACCTTTCCTTCCAGTTGGAACAACACCGGCGCCGGACTCGGCCTGTATGCGCGCCAGTTCAACGTCAAGCAGCTGTTCCTCTCGGCTGAACCGGTCAAGGGACTGGAACTCCAGGTCGGCGGTTTGTACATGAACCGCGGCGAGATGGCCGAGCACCTGACCTACGACATGGACGCCTACATCGTGGGCGAGCGCGTCACGGTGCGGCCGTCGAAGGGCCCGATCACGCAACTCGCGGTGACGGCCGGGCATTTCGGCGACTTTCGCGAAGTGAACGTCTTCAAGCGCTTCGATACCATGTCGGACATCAACTACGGGCAGGCGCTCGTGGCCTTCAACCTGGGACCGCGCGCCGCCGCGTCGGTGGACTACACGCACGAAGACGGGCGCGACATCCTTCGCGAGGGGATCAACATCCGCATGCCCGCCACCGTCAAGCTCCTCACGGCCTTGAAGTTCGAAGCCTACCAGCGCGTGTCCGATGACGATGGCAACGGCTTTCATGCGGCGGCCGACTTGCGGTGGAAGCGCCTGAACCTGACGGGCGGCGTGATGTCAGTGGACCGCTCTTACCCCACCGGGCTGATTCCGTTCAACGGCGACCGCTACGAGATCGGCACGCGGTGGTATTCCATTGGCGGCATCACCCTCAACCGTGACTGGTCGATCGGCTGGTTCCAGACCGAGGCGTTCAACGTCGATTTCCCCATTCCGATCAAGCACCGCGTCGACCTGTTCGTCACCTTCAACCCGACAGCCAGCCTGAAGCGCGCCGGAATCTTCTAGGCGCGGCGGGCCAGGACAAAGTACACGAGCATCGACGCGGCCAGCGCCGGCAGCGTCGCGCCAATCGGCGACGCGACCTGGTAGGCCGCGAACCCGCAGGCCCAGGCGGCGAGGCCGGCCGCCGTGAACGCCGGCATGGCCCCGGTCTGGTAGATGGCCGCGACGTCGACCTTCGCGCGGAGCACGACGAAGTGCGCCAGGAAGATGCCGCCCACCGGCACCAGCACCGAACCGAGCAACACCATCAGGTCGGCGTACCGCGTCAGCCACGCCGGTGAGATCAAGCCCAGCGCGGTGCCGATCAACCCGATCGCCCAGACCGAACCCACCCCGGTCGAGCGGGGTACCAGGGTCCGCCACGCCAGCGACGACAAGTAGATGTTGACGAAGTTCGTCGTGACCGTCGCCAGCACGATCAGCAGCGCCGCCCACCACCCGACCCCGGCCGCGGCCAGCATGGCGCCCGGATCGTCGCTGCCCGCGAGGCGGGCCAGGCTCCAGCCGACCGGCATCAGCCACAGGGCCGGCAGCGCCAGGCCGGCAAACACGGCCGCGGCACCGGCGCGGGCCGAGCGCGTATAGCGCGAGTAGTCCGCGAACATCAGCAGCCATGACACCTGGTAGCCGATCACGACGTCGATGCCCCACAGCAGGGGTGGCGGCTCCGCCGTGGTGGCAGGTGCGGCCGCCGCCAGTTCGCCTGGCGTCGCCACCAGCGTGAACGCCGCCCATGTCAACACCGAGCCGGCCACCACCATCAACGGCACGGCAATGCGGTCGGCGAACCCGACGGCGCGCGGGCCGCGCGCGACGATCAACGTCGCCAGCACGCCGAGCAGCGCCGCCCAGTAGCGCGCGCTCGATTCGCCACCGAGCAACTGCGTGGCCACCGACGCCGCAATCGCGTTGTTCACTGCGATCCAGGCGAAGTTCGTCAGGTAGAGCAGCGCCGCGACCAGTTGCGCTCCGCGAAACCCGAGTGGTGCCCGCGCCGCAATCATCGAGGGCACGCCGTAGCGCGACCCAACCGGCGCCAGCAAGGCCACCAGCAGCGCCCCGAACACCGCGCCGGCCACCACCAGTGCCGCGGCCTCGGTGCTGCCGTACCGCGAACCCAGCACCGCACCGGTCTGCAGGGTGGTCGCGACCACGTTGGCAGCGGCAAAGATCAGGAACAGGTCGAATGGCGACTGGGTGCGCTGCGACTCGGGGATCGGCGAGAGATCAGCGGCATCCATGGTCGTCGCGGGCAGTATAAAGCCGGTTCGGTGGCTTCGCCGGAGCCGAAGCGGCGCCGCGCACTGCTGCGGCAGTCCGCCGTTCGGGCTTACGAACCGGGCATGCGTCGCGCCTTGAAGACGGGATAGACCACCGAGCGATCGGCGGCGCCCAAGGTCTTGAGCGCCTCATCCATCAACCCCCAGCCGACGAAGCCGTCGCGCGACTGCGGTTCGAGATAGTAGAACGCGGCGTTCGCCATCGGCTGCGCCATGTCGACCACGAACGAACCGGCCGGGAACTCCTTGGTGAGCACGGGCGAGAACGACCCGTCGAGGGTCGTCATGTCGTAGCCGGCGCGCCGCACCGCGTACATCCGATCGACCGTGAACTGCTCGCCGAACACCTTCGTGGCAGCGGCAAGGGTCGTCACGCGGATGTTCTGCAGCCGCAGCTTCTCTGCCACCCCGCCCATCGTCGGCGGCAGCACGTAGGCACGCGGCACGGTGGCTCGACGCGTGCCCACCGGCTTGGTGAGGTCGTCCACGCCCCGCACCAGCTCGGGCGGGCCCGACGCGGTGCCGGGCTTGGTGCCGAGCACGCTCGTGCCGGGTCGATACATCGGCTCATTCGTGCGATAGGCGAGCAGGTCGATGGTGCCGGCCGACTGGTACTCGCCGTCCAGGAAATTGCTGAGCGTGCCCTGCTCGGCGCCCGCCAGCACCGCCGCCACCGTGTCGTCGTCTGCCTTCTTCGCGACCGCCTGCATTTCGGCGCCTCTGGCACTGACGTAGTCGACGAGCGCCGCCAGGTACGCGTACTGGGCGTAGATGCGGCGTTCGAACGTGGGCTGGCCCGGCGTCTCGGTGATGATCGCGAAGCGGTTGCGCAGGCCGTAGGCGTTCACCAGCATCTTGGCTTCCACCGTCCAGGCCGCGCGGTCGTGGCTCCACGCCTTCGGCGGCCATGTGTCGGGCACCGCCAGCGCGTGCGTGAACACCTCGAGACCGAAGTTGGCGCGCACTGCGTCGCGCACGGCCGGGAAGAGCGTGTGGTTCATGTAGTCGCGCGGGCCCGGTGCGGCGGCGGGGATGGTGGCGGTGCCGTAGGTGTTGGCGTAGCCATGATTCACCCGGCTCATCAGATGACCGTCGAGAAAGAGCAGCGGATCCCAGGCGTTCAGCGTGCGGATGAGACCTTGTGATTCGATCGAGGTGAGTTTCGCGCCCTCGCGGTTGAGGTCGAGGCCCTGCGAGTTCTCGCGGACGCCCTGAATGTAGGGGGTCTCGCTGCCATAGCCGCCGTTCTGGGTGACGAACGTGTCGGTGCCGTCGACGTTGTAGACCGGCGCGATCATCACGATCATCTTCTCGAGCAGCGCCGCGCGCGAGCCCGACGCGAGATCGCGCGCCAGCACCACCATCGCCTCGGCCGCTTCGGGCTCGGGCGGATGAATGTTGCCCAGCAGAAAGACAATCGGCTTGCCCGACGCCTTGGCCTGCGCGGGCGAGGTGACACGCGGGTTGGCGAAAATCATCACCGGCGCCGCCTTGCCGAGCGGACTGCGGAACATCGGCTCGACGTGGAGAAACTCGGTCTTGAGCTTGACCGCCGCAATCCACTCGTGGAGCTGCAGCGTCGACATGGTGCGGGTCCAGTTGGTGCGCTCGGGCACGGTCAGCAGGTCGGCCGGCCACCGGCCAGACCAGCCGGCGGGCACCTCGTCGCCCCAATAGATCCTGCGGGTCTGCGCGGAGGAATCAGATGTCATGGTGACGACCGTGAGTAGGAGTACGGCGGTGGCGCGGTGGACGCGGGACATGGTGGCGCCATTGTGCTTCACGCCCCTGCCGGCCGCAAAGCCAACGCGATTCGAGCACGGCACCCGCCATCTGGGAACGGGCGAGAGGCCGGCGGCATCCATGACGGGACGGGAGCATACCACTGGGACATCGGCCTCCAGGAGAATTCATCATGCAAAGGCGCTCGGAAGTTTTGCTACGCTCCGCGCGAACGAGGTCATCTGTTGCACCACTGAAAGTAGTCAGTTGCACCACTGGAGGATTCACCATGGCCAAGAAGGCTCTCAGCTTCATATTGGCAGCGTGCCTGCCCCTGCTCGTGGCATTGCCGTCGGCGGCGCAGTCCACCACGGGCACCATCACCGGCCGGGCGCTCGACACGAGCGGCGGCATTCTTCCTGGCGTCGATGTCAGCATTTCCAGTCCGGCCATGATCGGCGGGCCGCGGTCCGCCGTCACCGACTCGCTTGGCACCTACCGCTTCGGGCAGTTGCCACCCGGGACCTACGAGGTCAAGTTTCAGCTGACCAGCTTCCGCGCGCTGACGATTGCGGCGGTCGTGGTCAACGCGGGAGCCACCATCACGGTCAACGGGCCGCTCCAGCTTGATACGCTCGCTGAGTCGAGTATCCCAACAACACCAACGCCGGCATCCGCTACAACTCCTGGTACGTCAACGACAGCGTCGCCCTGACTCCCCAGCTCACGCTCAATGCCGGCATTCGCTTCGATCGCTACTCGTCGTGGCTGCCAGAGCAGGGCAATGACGGCAGCGGTCCGTTCGCAACCGCCCGGATCTACCCCGAGAACAAGGATTTCCCGACCTACAACGCCTGGTCGCCCCGGCTGTCGATGGTCTACGACGTGACGGGCACCGGCCGGATTGCGCTCAAGGCCAGCTACGGCAAGTACGCCGCCAACGGCTCGGGCGTGAACGCCGCCGCCGGGCCGGTGGCCAACTCGGTGAACCCCGCGGCCACGCTGGTGTCGACCTATACCCGCTGGGACGGCAGCATTCCGTACACGCCGATCGCCGCAAACCTGACGAGCGTCACTGGCCAGAGCCGCGACAGCCGTCTCGATCCCAACCTGAAGGGCGAATACCTGATCGAGTACACCGGCGGTGTGGACCTGGGCCTCGGCCGTGACATGTCGGTGCGCTTCAACGTCGTCCGCAAGGGCGACTACCGTGGCAGCAAGGAACTGAACGTCGCCTTGCCGTTCGAGGCTTTCACCGACATGGTGACGGGCGTCGATCCCGGCCGCGACAACGTCGCCGGGACCGCCGACGATGGCACGGTGCAGGTGTGGTCGGTGCCGCGCAGCTATCCGCGCTTTGGCCAGGTGCAGTCGCTGTTCACCAATGCCGCCGACGGCGAAGGCGACGACCGCTGCACCGCGTTCGAGACCACCTTCAGCAAGAGCCACACCAACGGCTGGTCGGTGCTGGCGTCGTATCAGATCGACAAGCGCGACGTGAAGAACATCGCGCCGCGCAATCCCAACGAAGCGGCCTACCACTGGGAACTGCCCGAGACCTACCAGGGCGTGCGCCTGAGCGGCACCGTCAACCTGCCGTGGAAGGTGCTGGTCTCGTCGACCTTCACCGCGCAGCAGGGCGAGTACTACAACCGCGTGGTCCAGGTTCGCGACGCGCTCAACACCCTGGTCAACGTCACCGTCGAAGGCCAGGCCGGCCGCTACGACTGGGTCAAGCTGTCGGATCTGCGCCTGTCCAAGAGCGTCGCCATTCGCCAGGGACACTCGTTCGAGGCCATGTTCGACGTGTTCAACCTGACCAACTCGAGCGTGGTATTGCGCCGCATCACGACCAACGGCCCCAACTACAATAAGCCGCTGTCGAGCGGCGGCATCGACGCCGCCTCGGCGAATCCCATACCTGCGGCGCGGGTGTTTCGCATCAGCGGCCGCTACCGGTTCTAACGGAGATGAGTGCACCTATGAAACGACTGTTGCTCGCCCTGACCTTCACGCTGGCCGCGCATGTGCCGGCCTTTGCCACCTGGTCGGTAATCGCCGTTGACGCGCGCACCGGCCAGGTCATCGTCGCTTCGGCCACCTGCGTCCGGCAGCAAGGCTTCCCGCAGCGCCAGCCGACGCCGTCGCGTGACCTGATGGAGCTGCAGGCGGTGATCGTCCCGGGCGTGGGCGTGGCCGCGTGCCAGGCCGGCGCCGACAACACCCGCGAGAACCAGATGCTGGTCTACAACGAACTGCGTAAGGGCACCCCGCCGGTGCGGATTCTCGAGCTGTTGAAGGAATACGAGGCGACGGTGCGAAAGCCCGACAACCTGATCGAGCGGCGCCAGTTCGGCATTCTTGCCATTCCGGACGGCAAGGCGATCACGCCGCAGAACAACCGTGTCGGCTTCAACGGCGCCAACAACTCGGTGTCATCGCTGTATTTCGGCGGCCGGGTCGGCGACATCCACTACCAGGTGCAGGGCAATACGCTGCTGGGCGACGCCGTCATGCACCAGGCGGCGCTGGCGTTTACCCGCGCTACCGGCACGATGGCCGACCGCGTTATGGCGGCCATGGAAGCGGCCGATGCCTTCGGCGGTGACCACCGCTGCAACTGTGGGACGGTCGTGAACGAGTTCGTGCCGTGCGACAACCGCACGTCGTACGTCGCCTACATCACGATTGCCGAGAAGGACGATCCGATCGGCGTGACGCACAACGACGGGCAGTACTCCGTCTACCTGAGCGTCACCGACCTCAATACCGTCAAAGGCGAGAGCGGCAACCCGGTGAAGACGCTGCGGATGCGCTACGACGCCTGGAAGAAGGCCGGTTCCAAGAAGACGGGACCGATGCCGCCATCCCTCTTCAAGGGCACCAAGTAACGCCCGGCCTGCCCGTCCGGCACGCGCCGGGCGGGCAGTATACTGGCGCTCCATGCGCGCCATCGTGCTGCTTGCCGCCGTTCTGCTTGCCACCGCCACCGGCACCGCCCAGGCGCCGCTTCCAGCTTTCGTGCTCCAACCCGATCGCGTGTTCGACGGCGAGGCCATGCATGCCGGGTGGGTGGTGGTCGTGCGCGGCGAGCGCATCATCGCCGCCGGCCCGCCATCGAGCGTCAACGCTCCCGGCAATGCGCGGACCATCGCCCTGCCGGGCACGACGCTGATGCCCGGGTTGATCGAGGGCCACTCGCACCTGCTGCTGCACCCCTACAACGAGACGTCGTGGAACGACCAGGTGCTGCGCGAGCCGCAGGCGCTGCGCGTCGCGCGCGGTGTCAATCACGCGCGGGCCACGCTGATGGCCGGGGTCACCACCGTCCGCGATCTCGGCAGCGAGGGCGCCGGCTATGCGGATGTCGGCCTGCGGCAGGCGATTAGCGAAGGCATTGTGCCCGGCCCGCGGATGTTGGTGGCCGGTCCAGCAATGGTGGTCACCGGCAGCTATGCCCCCAAGGGCTTCGCGCCGGAGTTCACGGTCCCGCAAGGCGCCGAAGAAGCCGACGGTCTCGACGGCGTGGTCCGCGTGGCGCGCAGCCAGATCGCGCGCGGGGTGGACTTGATCAAGATCTACGCCGATTACCGCTGGGGGCCGAACGGCGAGGCCAGGCCCAGCTTCACCCTGGGCGAGGTTCAGCGGATCGTCGAGGCCGCCAACAGCAGCGGCCGCCCGGTCGTGGCGCACGCCTCCACGCCCGAAGGCATGCGGCGCGCCATCATGGGCGGCGTCGACACCATCGAGCACGGAGACGAAGGCACGCCGGAGATCTGGAAGCTGATGGTCGAGAGAAACGTGGCGTTCTGCCCGACGATTGCCGCCGGCGATGCCATTTCTCAGTATGGCGGGTGGAAGAAAGGCGTGGATCCCGAACCGGCCCGCATCACGCGCAAGCGCGAGACGTTCAAGGCGGCCCTCGCCGCGGGCGTGAAGATGTGCTTCGGCGGCGATGTCGGTGTCTACGCGCATGGCGACAACGTCCGTGAACTCGAGCTGATGGTCGAGTGGGGCATGACGCCGGCGGCGGCGCTCGTCGCCGCGACCTCCGGCAACGCGGCCTACTTCCGGCAGGCCGAACGCATCGGCCGCGTCAAGGCCGGGCTGTTTGCGGACCTGATCGCGGTGACGGGCGACCCGTCGGCCGATCTTCGCGCCCTGCGCGCGGTCAGGTTGGTGATGAAGAACGGACAGATCTACAAGGAGTAACCATGCGTCGACTGATTTGCGTCCTGGTGCTGCTCGCCGGCATCTCGCTGTCGGCCCAGACCACCGGCCCTGACAAGGGCACCCTGGTCATCGTTGGTGGCGCCATGCAGGATCCGGCCATCGTCAAGCGGTTCATCGATCTGGCGGGTGGTCCCGACGCGCCGATCGTGATCATCCCGACGGCGGGTGACGCCGACGAGTACGACCAGTACTGGTCGGGCCTCAGGCAGTGGCGCGAGAACGGCGCCACCAACCTCACCGTGGTTCACACGCGCGATCGCAAAGCGGCCGATACCGAGGCCTTCGTCAAGCCGATTCGCACCGCCCGTGGCGTGTTCTTCGCCGGCGGCCGGCAGTGGCGGCTGGCCGATTCCTACCTGGATACCCTGACGCACAAGGTCCTGGCCGAGGTGCTGGCGCGTGGCGGAGTGATCGGCGGTTCGTCGGCGGGCGCCTCGATCCTTTCGTCGTTCATGGTGCGCGGCGACACCAAGAGCAACGAGCAGATGATTGGCGACCACACCGTCGGATTGGGGTTCCTCAAGAACGCCGCGATCGATCAACACCTGCTGCGGCGAAACCGCCAGTTCGACATGCTCGAGGTCATCGACAAGCATCCGGAACTGCTCGGCATCGGGCTCGACGAAGACACCGCGATCGTCGTCGAGGGCGATCGGTTCGACGTGATCGGCAAGAGCTATGTCGTCATCTACAGCAACACGCCGGTAGCCGGCGCCAAGGGCCGCTTCTATTTCATGGGTGCTGGCGATCGATATGACATGAAGACGCGACAAGCGACACGACCGGCCGAGGGCTGGCGCCCGTTACAGGGCGTCCGCCCTCAGCAGTGAGCTGTCTCGTTAGCGTAGTAGCGCGACGATCCCGGAGATCGCCGCGGTCTGGGTGACGCCGAACACCAGGCCCCACTTGAGCAACTCGGCGTTGCGGTCGCTCATTTCGGCGCGGAGCGCGCCGAACCCGGCGGCCATTTCCGCACGAACCCGGCCGAACTCCGTGGCCATCTCGGCGCGGATTCTGCCAAACTCGGTCGCCATGTCGACGCGGAGCTTGCCGCCCTCTTCTGCCAGCCGCCGCTCGAACCGTTCCGTCACGATGACGACGACATCGTTGTCATTGTTCGTCATATCAACAAGCGCCGCATGGGCGCGCCTCGCATTCATGATCGTTCATCCCATTCTCTGACCGCACCGACGACGCTCTCATCGTCGGCATCGTGTCGTCAAGCGGGAAGTTCACCTCTGCACGCGGAACCACACATCGCAAATTCTGCGATATGCGTGAGACGGTCAGACCCGTCAAGTCGATCTGCTAGACAACGTTCGCCTCGGCGCTGACGGTGCGGGCGCCGAAACGATCGAGTGCGAATGGCGACAGATCGAACTTCGGATCGCGTCCCGTGATCACGTCCGCGAGTACGCGGCCGGCCGCCGGCGCGTGCTGGAAGCCGTGGCCGCTGAACCCGGCGATGGTGTGGAAGCCGTCGACGTCACTCGACGGCCCGATGATGGGGTTGTGATCGGGCGTCATCTCGTACAACCCCGCCCACGCGTGTGACACCGCGGCGTCGGCCAACGCGGGCAGCCGCTGCATGGCCACCTCGATCACCTTCGGGAGAAAGTCCCACCGCACGGTGATGTCGAAGCCCGGCTGCTCGGCTGGATCGCCCATGCCGAACAGCAGTCCGCCGCCCTCGCGATGAAAGTAGAACGAGCTATCGAAGTCGATCACCAGCAGCTTGTTCACCGGCACCCGGCCGGCATTGCCGACATCGTCCCACGAGCCGCCGCCGGGAGGCGACGCGATGAAGATGTGACGGCGTTCGGGCTCGACCGGCACGTCGACGCCGCACAAGCGGCCAATCGACTTCGCCCATGGGCCGGCGGCGTTGATGACCAGCGGCGTCGCGATGGTGCCCCGGGAGGTGTGCACCTCGGCGACACGATTCCGGTCGAGGCGGATGCCGGTGACCTCAGTCTCACGGAGAATCTCCGCCCCTTTGGCCTGCGCGCCCTTCGCAAAACCCACGGTGACGCCATTCGGATCGGCGACGCCGTCCGCGGCGCAGTAAGTGGCGCCCTGGATTCCCGTGACATCCAGACCAGGTGCCAGGGCCTGCGCCTCTGCCGGCGACAGCCACTGCACCTCGACGCCGTGCGATCGCTGCAGCTCGACGTTCTTCCGGAAGGTGGCCACGTGGGCGGCCTTGGCCAGCAGGAACAGGTAGCCGTCCTGGTGGAAATCGATCGGCGTCCCGACCACCTCCTCGAACCGCGCCATCATGGCGATCGATTCGATCGACAGCTCGATATTGGCGGGATGCGAGAACTGATGCCGGACACCGCCGGCATTCCGGCCGGTCGATCCGGTCGCGAGTTGCGCCTCGCGCTCGACGAGGACGATGTCGGTGAGGCCGCGCTGGGCGAGGTGCCAGGCGACGCTGGCGCCCATGCACCCGCCACCAACGATGACTGCGTCTGCTGTGTGTTTCATCAGGGCGATCTGAATTTATCAGACCGCCCCCATGACAGCCAGCTGTTAGGCGAGGTCGAAGCGATCGAGGTTCATCACCTTGTCCCACACGCGAACGAAGTCGTGGACGAACTTCTCCTGCGCATCGGCGCAGGCATAGACCTCGGCGATCGAGCGGAGCTGGGAGTTGGATCCGAAGACCAGGTCGACCCGCGTCCCGGTCCACTTGACGGCGCCGGTCTTGCGGTCGCGGCCCTCGAACACGTCCTGCGCATCGGAGACGGCCTTCCACGCGGTCCCCATGTCGAGCAGGTTCACGAAGAAGTCGTTCGTGAGGGCGCCGGGCCGCTTGGTCAGGACGCCGTGAGACGACGCGCCGGTGTTGGCGCCGAGCACGCGCAAGCCGCCCACGAGCACCGTCATCTCGGGTGCGCTCAGCATCAGCAGTTGCGCGCGATCGACCAACAGCGCCTCGGCCGAGACCGTGTACTTGCCCTTGAGGTAGTTGCGGAAGCCATCGGCGATCGGTTCGAGCACCGCGAACGAATCGGCGTCGGTCTGCTCCTGCGACGCGTCCATGCGCCCCGGCGCAAACGGCACCGTCACGCTGCTGCCGGCCGCCTTCGCGGCCTGCTCGACGCCGGCGCATCCGGCCAGCACGATCAGGTCGGCGAGCGACACCTTCTTGCCGCCGCTCTGTCCGCCGTTGAACTCGGCCTGGATGCCTTCGAGCGTCTTCAGCACCTTCGCCAATTCAGCCGGCTGATTGGCGGGCCAGTCCTTCTGCGGCGCCAAGCGGATGCGCGCGCCGTTGGCGCCGCCGCGCTTGTCGGAGCCGCGGAACGTCGAGGCCGAGGCCCAGGCCGTTGACACCAGCTGTGCCACCGAGAGGCCAGACGCCACCAGCGTGGCCTTGAGCGAGGCGATGTCTCCCTGGTCGATCAGCTGGTGATCGACCGCGGGAATGGGATCCTGCCAGATGAGCACTTCGGCCGGCACCTCGGGTCCGAGATAGCGGGCGCGCGGGCCCATGTCGCGGTGCGTCAGCTTGAACCACGCCCGGCCGAACGCATCGGCAAACTGATCGGGATTCGCCAGGAAGCGGCGCGAGATCTTCTCGTAGGCCGGATCGAACCTCAGCGCCAGGTCGGTCGTCAGCATCGAGGGCGCGAGCCGCTTGGTGGCGTCGTGGGCGTGCGGCACCGTGCCGGCCATGGCGCCGTCCTTGGGCGTCCACTGGTGGGCGCCGGCCGGGCTCTTGGTCAGTTCCCATTCGCAGCCGAACAGGTTCTCGAAGAAGTTGTTGCCCCACTTGGTCGGCGTGGTGGTCCAGGTCACTTCCAGGCCGCTGGTGATGGTGTCGCCGCCCTTGCCGGTGCCAAACTTGCTGATCCAGCCGAAACCCTGTTCCTCGAGTCCGGCCGCTTCCGGCTCGCGACCGACGTTGGCGGCGTCGCCGGCGCCGTGCGTCTTGCCGAAGGTGTGGCCGCCGGCGATCAGCGCCACGGTTTCTTCATCGTTCATCGCCATGCGGCTGAACGTCTCGCGAATGTCGCGGGCGGCCGCCAGCGGATCGGGGTTGCCGTTCGGGCCCTCCGGGTTGACGTAAATCAAGCCCATCTGCACGGCCGCCAGCGGATTCTCGAGCTGCCGGTCTCCGGAATAGCGCTGGTCTTCGAGCCACTTCTTCTCGGCGCCCCAGTAGATGTGTTCGTCCGGCTCCCAGACGTCGGCGCGGCCGCCGGCGAAACCAAACGTCTTGAACCCCATCGATTCCAGGGCGACGTTGCCGGTCAGGATCATCAGGTCGGCCCACGAAATCTTGCGGCCGTACTTCTGCTTGATCGGCCACAGCAGTCGGCGGGCCTTGTCGAGATTGCCGTTGTCGGGCCAGCTGTTGAGGGGCGCAAACCGCATGGTGCCGCGCCCGGCGCCGCCGCGGCCGTCACCCGTGCGGTACGAGCCGGCGCTGTGCCACGCCATGCGGATGAACAGGGGACCGTAGTGGCCGAAGTCAGCCGGCCACCAGTCCTGCGAGTCGGTCATCAACGCCGTCAGGTCGCGCTTCACCGCCGCCAGGTCGAGGCTCTTGAACTCTTCGGCGTAGTTGAAATCGGGGTCGACCGGGGCGCTCTGCGGCGAGTGCTGGTGCAGGATCTTCAGGTTCAACTGGTTGGGCCACCAGTCCTTGTTCGCGGTGCCGCCGCCGGCGGTGTGGTTGAACGGGCACTTGGGTTCGCTGGACATGTCTCTCTCTACCTCTGGATCGGTCGCTCTGCGACGGACAAACATATGCGGGGCTGCGCCTCGAGTGTAGGCGGACGAACCCCTGCCCGTCCAAGAGAACGTGACTCTTGGAGCGATAGTTTGTGGCTATGGGTCGGTACGGCCGCGTCAGTCAGGGAGCCTTGCGGTACACCCGGATGACAATCTCCTTCTGGCGCTGATCGTTGTCGCGACCGCGGTCTCGCTCGTCGTTGTCACGACCGCGTTCACGTTCGAGCTTTTCGACGTAGCTGCGAACGTAGACGTAGCCTGTTGGCACCATTTCGCCTTCGCGCAGATACAGCCAGAAGCCGGTTGGCATCGCGCCGGCGAGGCCTTGAGGACCTCGCAGACCAGTCGGGCCCGCAGGGCCGGCGGGTCCCGCGGGGCCGACAGGTCCCGCAGACCCCGCCGCACCAGTTGCGCCCATCGGACCTTGATCGCCGGTGGGACCCGTGTTGCCGGCAGCTCCGGTCGCTCCGACAGGGCCTTGCGGTCCGGTCGCACCATCCGCGCCCTTCGGCCCGCGATCGCCTTGCGGTCCTGTGGGCCCCATGTCGCCCAGCGGACCGGTCGTGCCGGTGACGCCAATCGGTCCTTCGCTGCCACGCGGGCCCTGGGGACCCCGCACGCCATCGGCACCTTGGGGACCCGCCTCACCGACGACCCCCGGCAGTCCGCTGGGTCCCTTCATTCCCGCTGGTCCTGGACCTCCGGGTTCGCCGACGGCTCCAGGTAAGCCGGCCATACCGGTGTCGCCAGTCAGGCCATCGTTCCCGGCCGGCCCGTTCACGCCATTGGCGCCATCGAGCCCGGCGGCGCCCTGCGGACCCAGTGGGCCAGCGGTCAAGGTCGTGCACGCCGGCGTGCCCGCCGCCAGCGTCGCCGTCGCCATGGTCTGCGTCAACGGATCGAGCACACTCCAGACAATCGACTGTCCGGGGCTGTAGCGCACCGCAAACACGCGTGACCGTGCGCCCAGCGCCAGCGCTGCTGGGGCCCCGCTGAGTGGACCGGCATCAACGCCGTCGATGGTGACCGTGTTGGTTCCGGCGCCGTACGGGCGCACCAGTTCCGCTCCACCCGTTGCGTAGTTGTTCAGATAGCCAAAGTGAACGAGTCGCGAACCCGGCTGCGCCCGATCGGGTTCGACGCACTCGGCCTTGAGGAAAAGCGTCGCCGCGACCGGGCTCATGGCGCACGTGGCTGCGTTGGTGAGATAGAAACCGCTCGGCGGCGGCGCACACGCACAGCTGTTGGTCGCCAGATCGAGCAACTGCGGCGACGGACAAACGATCGGTGTGCAGCTCAGCGCCGCGCCGCCTGGTGAACTCGTGCCGGCCGCACAGGCCTGGCAGCTGCTGCCGCTGACGAACTGGTTCGGCGAACAAGACGGCACCGGAATGTAGCTGTACGCCGCCGTATTCGAGAGTTGCCCGGCCACCGACACCTGCACCGGCTGCGACGGATGGCTTCCCGGTGGCGCCGTGCAAACGATCTGCGTGTGTGTCCAAGACGAAGTGCTGCACGGCAGGCCGGCGACTGTGACAATGCCACTCTGGCCGAAGTTGGCGCCGCTCAGGGTCAGCGCGGTCCCGCCAGCGGCCGGTCCGCTCGAGGGGAACACCGAGGTGATGGTGGCGGCCTGGTAGGCCGCGAATTGCGTGGCGGCGGACTGTCCTGCGACCTGGACCTGCACAGCCACGACGTGGCCCTGGCCTGCCGGCGCCGTGCACACGATCTGGGTCTGCGTCTGCGAGACGACGGGGCACGGATTGGCACCGACCGTGACCGATGCGCCCGTCGTGCCGAAGTTGTCCCCGGCAATGGTCAGCGCTGTGCCGCCTGTCGTGGACAGGGCGGGCGGCGACAGCGCAGTGACCGTGGGCGCCAGGTACGAGAAGTAAGTCGTGCTGGTCTCACCCCGCGCGGTCACGACCACCGGCTTGATGGCGCCGGTTCCGCCGGGCGCCGTGCACCGAATCAGGGTGTGCGACTGCGACGTGACCAGGCACGTGGCCCCGCCAACAGTGACCTGCGCGCCTGTTGCGCCGAAGTTCGTGCCCGCGATCTGCAACTCGTATCCGCCGGCCGTACCGCCGGTCCCCGGAACCACCGCCGCGACGCTTGGCGGGCTGAATCTGAGGGCCGTGGTGTTGGTGACCGTTCCAGGGACGACGGTCGATCCTGAGAAACCCCAGTTGGCCCAATTCGTCGTCACTGCCACGGTCGTGGTGGCGGGGGCTGACAGCAGCAGGCACGACAGTGTCTGCCAGCTGGTCACGGACACGCCGGTGCACGCGGCGCCTCCGACCGTCACGCTGGCGATGCTCGCCTGAGCTTGGTACAGATAGAGGCCCGAGCCCTTGATGGTGACAGCGCCGGTAAAGTCCGACGGAAACGTCGTGGTCGCCGGAGTGGTCACAGGCGTCACCGACGTGATCGCCATGCCGGGCAGCTTGCAGGTCTCGACGCGGTCATTACAACAGTCGTGATAGAGAAGGCACCCGTCGTCGCACCAGCAGCCACCTGCGGCGCTGAAGGCGCCACAGCTCAGAGCGGACCCACAGGAACGGGTCTGAGCGGTGGCGTCGCCGCCCGCGAGGGCCGATGCGCCGAGAAAGAAGAACGAGATGATGAGAAGGCGTCGAAGCATGGCCGGCCTAGTTCTTCCGGTAGATGCGGATGACGACTTCACGGTCGCGATCGCGGCCGCGCTGATCCCGCTCGATGACCTTGGTTCGATAGCTGCCGACGAAAGCGAAGCCGGGCGGTACCTGGTCGTCCTCGCGTAACAGCAGCAACGAACCCTGCGGCAACATGGCCGGGTTGCCTTGCGCCCCCGGCGGTCCGATTGGGCCTATCGGACCAGTGGGGCCGACGGCGCCAGGAGGGCCCGCTGGTCCCTGCGCGCCGGTGTTGCCGGGAAGGCCCTGAGGACCGGTATCACCCTTGGCGCCATCAGCACCCTGTAGACCCCGCTCGCCTTGCGGACCCATCGGACCCACGGCGCCGTCGACGCCGGCTGGGCCGACCGGACCTTGGGGGCCAACCGGTCCGGCACTGCCCTGGGCGCCGGTTGCGCCCGCAGGGCCCTGCGGGCCTGGCTCCCCTTGTGGCCCCATCGGCCCCTCAACCCCTGCGGGGCCGGCCGGCCCGTTCGGTCCCGGCGCACCCTGATCGCCTTGCTCGCCGCGAATGCCCTGCGGTCCAGCTTCACCTGGTACGCCCTGAGGCCCCGCCGGACCAACGGGCCCTTGGGGGCCGGGCTGGCCCTGGGGACCGGCGGCGCCGGGCAGTCCGGGCGCCCCGTTGACGCCTGCCGGTCCCTGCGGTCCCATCGGTCCTGGCGGCGAGCATTCGGGCAGGCCCGCCGCGAGTTGGGCCACCTGCAGCAACTGGGTTGACGGGTCCTGCACCTTCCACGAAACGGTGCTGCCCGGCGTAAACGGCAGGCTGAACGCATTGGTGTGCAGCCCGGGCAAGAGGGCCACCGGCGCCCCAGAGAAACTGGTCACGTCGACGCCGTCGAGCTCAACGACGTTGGTGGCGGCGCCGTACGGGATGTTGACTGGCAGTCCATCAATCGCGAGCAGGTTCTCATAGCCAAACTGCAAGAGCCGGCGTGATGGATCAAGCGGATCCACGGCTGTGCACTCGGCGCGCAGGATGAGGACCGATGGGTTTGGTGCCACACTGCACGTCAGCGGATCCGTGATGCTCTGTCCTGGCGGTGGTGCGGGACATACACAACTGTTGGTGGCGCCGTCGAGCACCTGTGGGGCGTTGCATACCGGCGCAATCGGCGAACACGCCACCGCGCCGGGCGCCGCGGTAAAGCCGGCCGGGCAGGCCAGGCACGCCGCGGTCCCTGGCTGCGATGAGAAAAAGTTGGCGGCGCAGGCGTCGCACGACGCGCTGCCGGGCGTCGAGGAGGTGCCGGCGGCGCAGGTGCTGCAGAAGGTCGCGCCGCCGCCCGCCGAGAACGTGCCGGCGCTACAGGTCTGGCACGTTCCCCCCGGCGTGACAAACGACCCCGGCGCGCAGGTGATCGGATCAAACGCGACCAGTGCGGTGTTCGACGTGGCGCCGGCGACTTGTACCACGACCAGTCCTGACGCATGGTTCCCGGCGGCCGGCGTGGCACAGACGATCGAAGTGTGCGTGGACGATGAAACGGGACAGGTCGCGCCGTTGATCGACACCGTCGGCGTGAGGCCGAAGTTGGCTCCGCTCAGAGTGAGGGCGGTGCCCGCGGCCCGTGGCACGCTGGACGGGGACACGCTCGCGATGGTGGGCGCCGTGTAGTGGTAGAAGATCGAGTTCGAGGCCTGGCCGTTCACCGTCACGCTAATCGGCAGGTTCGGCCCCTGCCCAGCCGGCACGGTCACGGCCAGGGCGGTGTGGGTCCGACTGGTGACACCGGCGCTGATACCGTTGAGCGTCACGGCGAGGGGGCTCGCGCCGTCCCCGAAGTTGCTGCCCGTGAGCGTCATGGTCGAACCGCCGGCGGTGCCGACCGACGTCGGCGCCGCACTCACGAGCGTGGGCGGCGCGGTGGCGACGTCCACGCCACTCGAACTCTGTCCCGACGCGGCCACGACGATCTGGCGGTTGCCAATGCCGGGCGGCGCCGCGCACACGATCTGGCTGTTGGTCGCCGTGGTGGTTGGACAGCTCACCGAGTTGACCTTGACCGTCGGCGTGGTGCCGAAGCTGGTGCCCTGAATCGTGAGTTGGCCGCCGGTCGTCGGCAGTGACGCGGGGGTCGCGGCCACGATCGCGGGTCGATACGTGAAGGTCACCGTTGACGTGTGGAAGGTGGTGACGCCGTCCGCCCTCCTGAACGTGACCGGTTGGTTGGCCCCGGTCCCGTTTCCGAGCTGGCAGACAAACGGCGAAAAAAAGCCGCTGATCTGCAGGCAATGAGCGTCACCGATGAAGACTTTGGCAGTCACGTCGCTGCCCATCTGGGTGCCGGTAATCGTCACGACATCGCCGGCCACTGCGGTGGCCGGCGAGATGGATGTCAGGCTCTGGGCACGCGCCGTGCCGGCCACTGCAAGGGTGATCAGTCCAACGAGGGAGAACAGTTGGGCACACGAACGGCGTCGACGCACGGGGGGGCTCCAGTGTGGCGACCGCCAACTCGACGGTCGTGCGGATTATGGCACGCCCAGCGACGCCCCTCAAGTTGAGCTTGCTGGCGAAGCCTATCTTACTGGCCTTACTGGCGCGGGACCGCGGTGCCACGCAGGTAGACTGTCGCGATCTTCCTCGTGTTGGTGATGTCGTCCAGCGGATTGGCGTCGAGGACGATGAAGTCGGCGCTCTTGCCGGCCTCGATCGTGCCGGCGTTCGGCAGTCGCACAAAGGCCGCGCCGTTGCGCGTGGCGGCCACAATCACCTGGGCGGGCGTCATGCCCGACGCGACCATGTCGGCCATCTCCACGTGCGGCGCCCACGGCGTGTTGCCGTCGGTGCCCACTGCAATGGTGACCCCGGCGGCCGCCAGCTTGGCGAGGTTGCGGGCCTGGATGCCAAACGCCTGCTGCGCTTGCGGCCGATCGGTCGAGCCGCCCTGGATCTTCTGCAACTGGCTGTCGGGAATCTGCCCGCGCAGCCAGCTGTAATCCACGGCCACGCCGCGATCGGGCATGTTCGGGACCAGCACCACATTCGGCCGCGCCTTGAACAGCGCGATGGTCTCGTCATCCAGATCGCGATCGCGAATGCCGTGCGCGAACGCATCGATGCCGGCCTTGAGCAGCCCTTTGGCGTCTTCGAGCGAGAAGATGTGCGCCGCCACTCGCAGCTGGTTCTTGTGCGCCTCGTCTATGACGGCGCTGTAGAGCGGCGGGGTGAGCTTAGGAAACTTGCCGTCCCGGTCGTCCACCCAAATCTTGACGACGTCCACGCGTTTGGTGGCGAGCTCGCGCACGGCCTTGCGCCCTTCGTCGGGCGACGTGATCCAGTAGGGCACCTCGGATCGCCCCTTCTCGGGTGCCGTGATGCCGCGGCCGGCGGTGAACAAGCGCGCGAGCGTCGGGACGGTCTTGTCGCGCTGGGCAAACGGCACGTCATTGCCGTCGAGCCCCATGCTGAGCGCCGCGCCGATGCCGAACTTCGCGCGCTGCTGGAGGTCGGCCACCAGTTCCGCATCGGTGGTGCTGGTGTGCACGTGGGTGTCAACGATCGCCGGCATCACGGTCTTCCCGGCCAGGCTGACGCGCGTGGCGCCGGCCGGCGCCTTCACCGTGGCTACGGGACCCACCTGCGTGAGACGATCGCCCTGCATGACGATGCTGGCGTTGTCGATGACCCGGCCATCGCCAACAATCACGCGCGCTCCTTCAAACACGGTCGCGACCGGTGTTTGCGTGTAGACGAAGGTGAAGGTGCCTGCCGCAATCGCAACCGCTAGAAATGTGTGTCTCATGATTCGACTTCCGCCTTCGCGGCCGAAGGCCGCTTCGGCGAGACCTCGCCGTAGCCCGTTGCCGATGCAGCCGGGCGTAGGCGGGCCCGACTCCGTTCCTATCTATCGCTTGTAGATTACGCCATTCTTCATGACGAATCGGACGCGCTGAAGCGCGGTGATGTCCGTCAGTGGGTCGCCTTCGACCGCCACCAGGTCGGCGGCGAGGCCGGTGGTGATCGAGCCCGTCACGCCGTCGAGCCCCATCGAGGCGGCGGCCAGCGAGGTCATGCTGATGATGGCGTCCATGGGCCGTTGCCCCGACTTGACGCGCTCGATCGGCTCGCGCGCGTTCTGGCCGTGGGCGCCCGCCACGGCGTCGGTCCCCATCACCATCTTCAAGCCCGGGGTCCTGAGCGCCGCGCCGAACATGGCGTCCTTCAAGTCGAGTGCCTTGGCCATGGCCGCGAAACCCTCCTCGGTGTAGTTGCCCACGCCGAGGAAGCGCGACTTGTTCTCCAGGTAGTTCTGCGTGACCAGCCCGATGTTCGGATCGAAGCACACGCCCGCATCGGCCAGCGCCCGCAAGGCTTCGGGGCTGGCCAGGCCACCATGTTCCACCACCGTGCAGCGCGCCTTGGCTGCCCGAATCATCGCCTCGGGGCTGTGGGCGTGAACCATGCTGCGCAACCCCTGCGCCCGCGACTCGCCGCACGCCGCATCCAACTGCTCTTGCGATAACGTCGGCACCCCGCCGTCGCGGATGCTGGCCGAGGCGAAGATCTTGATCAGGTCGGCGCCATCGGCTTTCTTCTTGCGGATGTCGGCGCGGATGTCGTCCGGCGTCATCTTCGGGTTGCTGACCTGGCCGAGCGACGACAGGAGACGCGGTCCCGGCAGGACGCCACGCGCGATCGCATCGCGCACCGGCTTGTCGGACATCGACCCGACGCTCTGCACCGTCGTAAAGCCGGCCAGCAGCGTGAGGTACGCGTTCTCGGCTCCGTAGAGCGCCGCCTGGTCGGCCGGCTCGGGGCCGCTGTGATACCGGCCCTTGGCGTCGAAGTGCCAGCCGATGTGCACGTGGGTGTCGATGAAGCCCGGCATCAGTGTCAGCGTGCCCAGGTCGTAGGTGACCGCGCCGCTGGTGCCGCCGACGCGGTTGATCTTGCCGTCGCGGATCGAGACCACGGCGTTACGCAGGATCTGGCCCTTGCCGTCGATCACCGTCCGCGCCCGAATGGTGACGTCGGGAGACTGCTGGGCAAAGCCCGGCGCCATCAGCAGAAGGACGAGCGCGGCAGTGATCGTCAGTCTCATGTTGTTTTTCGTTCTTCGGTTTTCGTTCTTCGTTCTTCGTTATTTCTTCTTCGTAATGTCCGCCGCGCGGAACAACTCGTCGGCCGACTGCAGCGTGATGTTGCGCAGGCGGTCGGGATAGTTCGCCGGCAGCCTCTTCAGGAAGTCGCGCACGGTGTTTGCGACCGTGGCCGACTGGTGACCGCCCAACGTGGCATCGAGCCACCGCTTCGGAAAGAAGATGTCGCCGGTCTTCTGGATCTCCCACAGCATGTCCAGGCTCGGCTGCACGTACTTCTGCGAGCTCGCCGCGCGCAGCGGGTGGTGCAGGTAGTTGAGGCCCTCGAGCACCCACGGCTCGCGGCGCCGGTTGCTGACGTCCTTGAGCGACAGGAACCACTTCTCGCGCACGGCCGGGTCGGCCGACAGGGCCGGCATCACGAACTCGAACCGCCCCTTGCGATCGGGGTTCTCGATTCGCGTCAACTGCGTCTGCAGGACCGTCTGCCAGTCGGGTACCTGCCGCACCGCCAGCTCCAGCGCCAGCGACGTGTAGTCGGCTTCGGCCAGCGGCAGGCCGGTGACTGTCTCCTCCTTCGCCCACACCTTGCGCAACCAGTCCACGGTGGCCGGGGTCTGGGCGATGTTTCTCAGCGTGCCGAACCACGACGCCTTCTGGCTGGGCGTGCCGGCCAGTGACAGGCCTTCGCGCAATAGCGACTCGAACCGGGCCGCCCGCGCCGTGCGCTGGTCCTGGTCGAGGAAGCGCCACCAGGTGTTCGCGGCATAGCCCAGCACGCGCGACGTCATCTGTTCGTCGCTCTCGCGGGGCAGGGCCCGGAACGCGAGGTCGAGGAACGCGCCGGGCTGTACGTCGCCGCGCAGCAGCGCGTCCCACAGGGTGACCCACGCACTGCCGCGCGTCAGCGCATCGGCCACTTCGGGCAGGTTCGTCGTCAGGTAGGCGCGCGACACGGCATCAAGCCGGAACTCGCCGTAGCCCCAGCCAGCGCCGCTGGGCAGCACGTAACGCGGCACCGGCCAGCCGACCGCGTCAGCGATCACGGTCTCGCGGCCGGCGAGATCGACGGGGATGATCCGCTCCGGCGCGTGACCGCCGATCACGACGCGAAGCTGCTGGGGCCAGAAGAGCCCCCGGTCCCACGGATCGTGCTGGCGAAACGCCAGCCTGGTGACCGCGCCCTTCTGCACCGAGAGCTCGGTCTGAATCACCGGGCGCCCCGGCTGTTCGACCCACACGCGGCTCCACGCCTGAAGGTCAGTCGGCGTGCGCCGGTCGAGCACGGCGATCAGGTCCGACCAGGTGGCGTTGGCAAAGGCATGCGCCTTCAAGTACTCGCGGAGACCGTCGCGGAAGTTCGTCTCGCCGAGCAGCGCTTCCAGGTGGCGCATCACGATCGGTGCCTTCTGGTAGATGATCGCGCCGTACATGCCGCCAGCCTCGTTCAGGTTGTCGAGTTCCTGCCGGATTGGATTGGCGCCGGGCGTGCGATCCACCTCGTAGGCCGCCGGGTAGTGCGAGAGCAGGAACCGCAGGTCGTGGTTGACGGTGGGGAACGACGGGTTGACGATCTTCGCCGCCATGAAGTTCGCGAACACTTCCTTCATCCACACGTCGTTGAACCAGCGCATGGTCACCAGGTCCCCGAACCACATGTGCGCCGTCTCGTGCGCGATCACCGAGGCGCGGCCGAGCAGCTGGTTCTGCGTCGCCGACTCATCCAGCATCAACCCCGAGGCGTTGTAGAGAATCTTGCCGGCGTGCTCCATGCCGCCGAACTGGAACGCCGGGATGGCGACGAAGTCGAACTTGCCGAAGGCGTAGGGGATGGCGGTGTAGCGCTCGAGATACTCGAGCGCGCGGGCGTGCAGGTCGAAAACGGCGTCGCGGTTACGGGCCACCTTGCTGGCGTCGGTTTCGCGATGGAACATCCGGAAGGTGCGGCCGTTGCGCTCGGCGGTCTCGATCTTGAAATCGCCGGCCATGAAGGCCACCAGGTAGGTGGGCAGTGGCTCGGTCTCGGCAAACGTCACCGTCGTCCGCGCCCCGTTGACCGTGCGCGTCAGCTCGGCCCCGTTGGCGGCCGACTGCCATGCCGCCGGGTGCTCCAGCGTCATGGTCCAGCGGCCCTTGAGGTCGGGCTGATCGAACACCGGCAACGCGAGCCGGGCCCGCGCCGGCACGAACAGGGTGTAGAGGAAGTCCTTGCTGCGGTTCAGAGACGCATCACCCGCGTCGAACACGACACGAACCGTATTGGCTCCGGCCGAAAGCGAGGCAGCCGGCACCACGATGTGGCCATTGATGAAGAGGAAGGGCGACGGTTGGCCGTTGGCCTCGACCGACTTGACGTGGGCACGGCTGGTCTCGAAATCGAGCACGAGCGGCGCGCCCGGGTTCTTCAGCGTGAACCTGATGGTGTTCGAGCCGGTCAGCGGCGCCGCCAGGTCGTCGGGAATGGACAGGGTGAGCTCGTAGCGCAGGTTGCTGATGTTGGCTGCGCGCGCGGTTGCCACGTCCAGGGGCACGCCGGGAGCAGGGCTGGCCGTCTGAGCGGCGGTCAGGGCGGGGAGCGTCAGAAACATGGCGAGGCACGAAAGAATCCGCATGACGCCGCTATTCTATGGCGGCCGGGGCGGTTTGCCGCGCGTCTGACTGAGGGAACCATGGGCCGCTGCGCCAGGAGGAGGAGTGATGATTAGCCGTCGAGAGGTGGTTACGGCCGGGGTGTTGGGCTCTCTGGCGGCGGGCGCGTCGGCGTCGCCGGCCGAGGCCGAGCAAACCGGGGACGTCCTGGTCTTGCGGGCGAGCTTGCAGGACATCAAGACCCAGATCGAGGAGCTGAAAGGACATGTCTTTTCGGGTTTGGTGGCCAGTTCCATGTCGATTGGCCGCGTGGGCCAGGTGAAGGACCGGCTGGAAATCTACTTGAAGTCGAGCGGCAAGTTCCCGGAGTTCTGCGACATCGGGACCGCGGTGTTCTTCGACGTCTACGAATGGCACGTCAAGCACCAGCAGCAGATCCAGATCACGCGGCTCGCCGACCAGCGCCTGATGATCCAGTTCATGTTCACGCAGTTGATCCTGCGGTGGGAGAACGACTCGAACTACATCAGCGCGCCGTACGACAAATAGATAAGGTGCCGAGGTGCTTAGGGTGCCTGGGGTGCCGTAGAATGGCGCCCATGAAACCGCTTGCCGCTCTCGTCGCCGGCCTGGTCCTTGTCTTCGGCAGCACTGGTGCTGCCGCCGGCATCAGCGTGCTGTTCATCGGCAACAGCTTCCTGTTCGGCTCGGGGTCGGCGGTGCGGTTCTATCGCGCGCAGACGGTGACCGACCTCAACAACGAAGGCATTGGCGGTGTGCCGGCGTTGTTCAAGTCGTTCACCCGGCAAGCCGGGCTCGACTACGAGGTCGCGCTCGAGACCCGCGGCGGCAGCGGGCTGGACTTCCACCTGGCCAACAAGCGCGACGTCATCAGTGCGCGCGCCTGGGATGCCGTGGTCATGCACGGCTTCAGCCTGCTGGATGCCGAGAAGCACCGCGATCCCGCAAGGCTCGTGGCGACCACCAAACAGATGGCCGATGTCCTGCGCGCCAGGAACCCCAAGGTGGCGATTTACACCATGGCCACGTGGTCACGCGCCGACCACGTGTATCCGGCCAAGGGGGCGTGGGCCGGCCAGCCCATCGAGGTGATGGCGCGCGACATTCGCGCCGCCTACGACCAGGCCGCCGGCCCGGCCGGCGTCAAGGCGGTCATCCCGGTGGGGGAGGCCTGGACGCGCGCCATGCAGACGGGAGTTGCCGATGCCAATCCCTACGATGGCATCGAGGCCGGCAAGCTCAATCTCTGGACCTACGACTCGTATCACGCCAGCACGCATGGCTATTACCTCGAGGCGCTCGTGATCTTCGGCAGCCTGACCGGCAAGGACCCCCGCTCGCTCGGCGACGCCGAGTGTTCGGGGTTCGAATTGGGCATGTCGCGCGCCGAGGTGAGGGCGCTGCAGCAGGTGGCATTCGATCAGCTGGGTGCCGCAGTCACCGCGGCACCGCTCGTGACGGCCAAGCCGGCGCCCGCGGTGCGCTGTACAATCCCCTGATGCCCAAGCTGACGGTAGAAGGATATGGAACGTTCGACGTGGCCGCCGACAAGCGGCTCGTCCTGGCGATCGAGCAGGATGCCAAGGTCGACATCTTGCACGCGTGTGGCGGCAACGCCCGGTGCACGACCTGCCGGGTGGAATTCATCGAGGGGGAGCCGGCGCGGCACACCGCGGCGGAGCAGGAGCGCCTGACGGCGCGCGGCCTCACCGGCGTGCGCCTGTCGTGCCAGATCCTGTGTGATCACGATATGACCGTGCGCGCGATCAGCCGGCTGGAAGGATCGGGACGTCCCGATCCGGGTGGTGCGCCACTGGCGGAGATCACGCCCCCCGCGCAGTGGATCGAGGGATGAACCTACTGAGCTCCCCGCATCCAGCGGCCGAGACGTTCTAACCCTTCTTCGATCTTTGCCGTGTCGCGCACCAGCGGGCCGAACGAAATCCGCACCCCGTTGGTGAGCGACGCGCCGAACCCGCCGCCTGGCACCACCAGCACGCCCGTCGCTTGCAGGGCCTTCGGCACGAAGGCCTCGGCGTTGGTGCCAATGTCGACGCAGGTGTAGAGACCGCCGAACGGCGTGAGCCGCGGCCGCTGCAGGTGCGTGTCCACCGCCGTCAGTGTCACCGCCGCCGCGTGCTTGTACATCACGTTCGCATCATCGATGTACTTGCGCAGCGAGCCGTCGGCGATGGCCTGCTTGAGGTACGCCGCCATCGCCATCTGCGCGAGGGTATCGGGACAGAGAATGCTGCACTGCTGCACGCGCTCGATCGCATCCACGACCGTCGTCTGCGCCTCAATCCAGCCCAAGCGCCGGCCGAGGCCGCGCGCCCATTTCGAGTTGGAGTGGATGCCAATCAGGTTTGGGTGATCCGCGGGCGACCAGGCGTAATAGGGCGGCGGCGCCTGGAAATACTGGCACTTGTAGGCAAAGTCGACCGCGAGCCACGCGCCGGCCTCGGCGGTCTTCGCCAGCATCACCTCGGCCAGGGCCTGTGGCACCACCTGGCTGGTGGGGTTGTCGGGCGCGCCAAACAGCACCAGCTTCGGCCGATGCTGATCGAACAGCCGCGTGAATTCCCGCGCCACCCCGTCTGGATCGGTTTCCGGCAGGTATGACCACGTGGCGGGATCGAGTACCCGCAGCCGCACCACCTTGATGCCGCTGGCCGCGAACGCCAGTTGGCCCTCGTAATTGGCGTAGGTCGGGTCGAGCAACATCACCGTGTCACCCGGGTCGAGGAGCGTGCGGAACAGGTCGTGCGTCAGCTGCGTGCTGCCCATGCCGATGGCGATGTGCTCGGCGCCGAGCCGCGGCAGGCCGAAGACGTGCTCCTCGAAGCGGGCGATCTGCTCGCGGCACTCCATGTCGCCGAGCGTGGCGGTGTAGCCGCCGCTCTTGTGGAACAGCGCCGGGTCGGAGACGACCGACTGGTAGGCCTGACGGAATTCTTCGGGCGCCTCGTGATTGACCCAGCCCCCGCCAAATGAAATGACGTTGGCGGGGTCCAGCCCCATGGCGAGGATGTTCTGCCGCTCGGCCATCTTCATGATCTGCCGGATGGGCGAGGGCTTGGCGATTTGCTCGCGGACGAGGGTCGAAAGACTAGGGCTGCTCGCGGTTTTCATGGCTCGCGTGATCATAACCCGACGGGAGGACACTCCTTGTCGGGAGGGCACTGAATGCTCCCGACGGGAGGGTGCTACTTGTCGGGAGGCACTACCCGTCGGGACGACACCTCTTGTCGGGATCGGTGCTGGTGCCCGTGCAATGCCAACCGGCGTTGCATCGGCGGAACTGCGGTTACTGAGAGCGCTTTAGCGAGACGACAACCGGGGTTGGCTGATCTTCGTGATTGCCGGCCGACGTGCTTGGGAACCGCGAGCGGCACAGATCCTGCTCTCACTCAGGCATGGCCATTACGACTTACCGCGACCTCGATGTCTGGCAGATCTCGATGGACCTGGTCGACCGTGTCTTGGCGGATACGAATGCGATGCCTCGCGTTGAGTTCGATCTGAAGCGTCAGATCCGGAGGGCCGCCATATCGATCCCGTCGAACGTTGCCGAGGGCTGGAGGCGGAAGGGGCGTCGGCAGGCGTACCAGAACCACGTCTCGATCGCGATGGGCTCGCACGGCGAGTTGGAGACGGAGCTCGAGGTGTGTTTTCGAAACGGGCTACTGAAGAGAGAGCAATGCGCGCGGGCGCTCGAGCTGATGGGCCGAGTCGGGCCGATGCTCGATCGGCTGTGCCAATCGCTGGAGTGAGAGCCGCTGACGCGAGAGTGGCTGCTGGGAGGAGTCCTGGTGCCGACTCGTCTAGATGCTTGACATGACCAGCACATGCCGCCTACTCTCCTGTCAAGCGTCTATGGGAGCACCTCAAGGCGAGCTATTGCAGGGCACGCTGCCCCTATTGATCCTCCGCACGCTAGCCACCGGGCCCAATCATGGTTTCGCTATCGCGAAGCGCATCGCCCAGGTGTCCGACGCGGTGTTGAAGGTGGAGCAGGGTTCCCTGTATCCAGCTCTCCACCGGATGGAGCTCGATGGCCTGATCGACGCCTACTGGGACACCACCGAGAACAACCGTCGCGCCAAGTACTACCGCTTGACCCGCGACGGCCAGCGGGCGCTCGCCGCTGAGACCTCGCGTTGGAAGGCCATCGCCGGTGCGATCGCGGCCGTGCTTCGGGAGGCATGAACGTGAAGTGGCTCCGACGGACCTGGCGTCGGCTTCGCGCGGCTCTGTCTTCCGGAGACGGCTCCGATGTCCGCGATGAGGTGCAGTTGCACCTTGATCTCCTGACTGAGGAGTACCGCACCTCTCTGGGGCTCAGCGATGTTGATGCACGGGCGCGAGCAATGCGTGACTTTGGCCGTCCTGTACATGTGGTCGAGCGCACACGCGAAGTCACGACTATCCTGAGCGTCGAATCATGGGTTTCGGACATCGTTTACGCGTCGCGTCAATTGCGGTCGACGGCTGGGGTAAGCGCGCTCGCGATAGCGTCGCTCGGCCTGGCGATTGGCGCGACGACCGCCTTGGTGACGGTCGTCAACGCGCTCGTCCTGCGTCCTTTGCCAGTGCCGGAACCACGAAGCCTTGTCGCCCTGACGCTCGGAGACGTCGAACAGACGCGAGCGGAAGGGGCTCGATGGAGCTACGGCTTCTGGCGTGCCCTATTGGAGCACCAACACCAGTTCGACGGGTTGCTCGCCTGGTCCATGAGCCGCGTCCCCATGGCTGGAACCAACGAAGCGGAGGAGGCTCAATGCCTCCTGGTGAATGGAGAGTTCTTCCAGACACTACAACTGCCGATGTTCTTGGGCCGCCCGATCCTTGAGGCAGACGATGCCCCCGGTAGTCCACCGGTGGCGGTAATCAGCTACGCGTTCTGGCAAAGTCGATTCAGCGGAGACGCCAACATCCTCGCTCGCACGCTGGACCTTCAGGATGCTCGCGTGCCGATAGTCGGTGTCGCTCCCCCAGGTTTCAGCGGACTCGAAGTCGGCCAAGGATTTGATGCGGCGATGGCTCTGGAGGCCGAGCCCCTGGTCAGGGGGCAGCAATCATTCCTGAAAGCTCCTGCTGATCGGATGATCTTCTGGTTGAGAGTCGGCGCGCGACTCCAAGCTTCGCAGACCGTCGAAAGTGCAAGCCAGTTGGTGCAGGCCCTGCAACCGCAATTGCGTGCCGAATCCCTTCCGCCTGGGTTTCCGGAACTCGAACGCACGTTTCTTCGAGAACCGTTTAGCCTCTTCGATGCGTCGACTGGCCTCTCCCGACTCCGGTTCTTGTATCAGCGACCGCTGTATGTCCTGATGGTGATCGTTGCACTGCTCTTGACGCTTGCCTGCGTCAATGTGGCCAATCTCTTGCTGGGACAGACGACTGCTCGGGCTCACGACCTTTCCTTGCGTCTGGCGCTGGGCGCCACGAGGTGGCGACTGGCGCGACAGTTGTTAGTCGAGTCAGCACTCCTTGCCGCTGCAGGGATAGCACTGGGGGTGCTGGTGGCACAATGGACCGCGAGCGTTCTCGTCAGCCGACTCGCCTCTGCCCAGAATCCGGCGATGTTGGTGTTGACGCTGGATTGGCGGGTCCTTCTCATCACGTCGGCACTCGGGATTGTCGTGACCATAGCCTGCGGGTTGGCTGCAGCCTGGCGGATCCGCTCAGAGGTGCCGAGACATCCCGGTTGTCTGCCGGCCGACACGCAGGGAGCAAGGCACACTCCCTTCGCAATGAGCAGCCTCCTGACGGTGCAGGTGGCCGTGACGCTCACGCTGGTGTTGACTGCGGGTCTGTTCGTTCGAACATTCGCCGCGCTTGCGTCGGTCCCTACCGGCGTCAACCCCGACGGGGTGCTCGTCGCGAACGTTACCGTCCTTCGTGCTGGTGTTGCCGGCGAGCGGGCGCTCGCGATGTATCACCAGCTTGCCGAGGCCGTGCGCGGGCTACCCGGCGTCGCGGCTGCGGCAGCATCGACGTCGACCCCGATCACAGCGGCCAATAGCCCTGCCTTCATAACGCCGCTGACTCGCACAGGTGACGCCGCCACTGAAGGCGGCGACGCCAAACTGGTGTACGTCACGCCGGGCTGGTTCCACACCTACGGGGTGCCTCTGCGTGCTGGGCGTGACGTGGGGGCGACCGATCGCGGCCAGACGCTCCCGGTCGCGGTGGTCAACGACGCGTTCATCAGCCGGTTCTTCACGGGAACCACGGGCATCGACGAGTCGGCCCGAGTAGCAGTGGGCGCCCGCGGCGAGAAAACGCTATCAACCCGCACGATTGTCGGTGTGGTCGGCAACACGGTGTATCAGTCACCCCGTGAAGCGACGCAACCGATAATTTACCTGCCGCTGGCGCAGTATGACTACCCCTTGCCGGTTGGGGCTTATATAAGTGTGACAGCGAGGGCCGTCGCCGGCCGTTCCGAGCCTCTCTCGAACGATGTCGCGGCGGCCATCATTGGGGTCAATCCAAGATTGGTCGTCGCCACGCGGACCCTCGAGAGTCAAATTGACGACGCGCTACGCCAGGAACGGCTGCTTGCCGGTGTGATCTCGGCGCTTGGCATCCTCGCGCTCGTGCTAGCAGCGCTTGGCTTGTTCGGCGTGACGGCGCATGGCGTTGCTCGCCGCCGGCGGGAGTTAGCCATCCGAATTGCTATCGGCGCGACGCCGTCGACAATCCTGCGTGAGGTATCGACGTGGGTGATCGTGCCACTTGGGGTGGGCATAGGGCTCGGCGTCGCGGCATCGCTCTCGTCAGGACGCCTGCTTTCATCTCTGCTATTCGGCGTCGCCCCTAGCGACCTGAACACCTTCGTCCTCGCAGTCGGCATCCTGGCGGTGACAGCGGCTGTCGCGATGGTGTTTCCCGCTTGGCGCGCCCTGCGCATCGACCCGTCGACGACCCTTCGAACTTGAATACTGCTGCTGACTGGTCCCGCCTGGCTGGGGCCGGACGGGCGACGCAGTCGCGGTCGGCGCTTGGTTCCCGACAAGAAGTGCCCTCCCGACAAGAAGTGCCCTCCCGACAAGAGGTGCCCTCCCGACAAGAGGTGCCCTCCCGACGGGCAGTTCCCTCCCCACAGGAAATGCCCCCCCGACGGGAGCTGTAAGTTCCCTCCCGCCCCCGTCACCCCCGCCAACCTTGTGGCATCCGGCGCCGTCCAACCCCCCAACCGGGGGTGCCCTCATGTTGGACGGATTGAGACAGGACGTCGTCGGCGGGGTGAGAAGCCTCATCAAGAGCCCGGGGTTCGCGGCCGCGTCCCTCATTACCCTCGCCCTCGGCATCGGCGCCACCTCGGCCATCTTCAGCGTCGTCAAGGCCGTGCTGATCACCCCGCTGCCGTACGCGGAGCCCGAGCGGCGGGTCCAGCTGTTCAGCCGATGGGTGAGCTTCGACAAGACCTGGCTGTCGAGCCAGGGCGTCTACGACTACCGGACGGCCTCGACCCTTGAAGACGTGGCGGCGTGGAATACCGGCCAGATGAACCTGACCGGAGACGGCGAGCCCATTCGGGTTGGTGCCGGCTTCGTGACGGCCAACACCCTCGACGTGCTCGGCGCGCGTCCCCTGCACGGGCGCATGTTCTCGCGCGACGAGGATCGCCCCAACGCCGCGCAGGTCGCCGTGCTCGGCTATCCGTTGTGGCAGGCCCGCTACAACGGCGACCCCGCGATCACCGGCCGCACCCTGATGATCAACGACGTGCCGACGGAGGTGATCGGCATCATGCCCGAGGGCTTCCGCCTGCCCACCGACTTCACCAGCGATGCGGCCGAGCCGACCCAGCTGTGGATGCCGCTGCGCCTGGACGAGGCCAACCTCACCCGCGGCAGCCACGGGCTGTTCGGTGCGGCGGTGCTCGCCCCGGGCCAGACGGCCGCCACTGCCAGCGCCGAGCTCAAGGCGCTGACCACGCGACTCACCGAACAGGGCCTGTATCCGCCAGCCATGCAGTTCTCGGTGTTCGCGGTCTCGCTTGATGAGGAGATTCGCGGCGGCCTGCGTCCGGCCATGTGGCTGCTGATCGGCGCCGTGGGCTTCCTGCTGCTGATCGCCTGCGCCAACGTGGCCAACCTGCTGCTGGTGCGCGGCGATGCGCGCGTGCGCGAGATGGCCCTGCGCACCGCGATCGGCGCGGCGCCGGAACGCCTGGTGCGCCAGCTGCTCACCGAAAGCGTGGTCCTCGCAGTGCTCGGGGCCGGCCTGGGCCTGGCCTTGGCGGCCGCCGGCCTCCGCGTGCTGATTGCGCTCGACCCGACCAGCCTGCCGCCGTTGGCCCCGGTGCAACTCGACGTGACCGTGGTGCTGTTTACGCTGGTGCTCGGCGTGATCACCACCATCGTGTTCGGGTTGGCGCCCGCGCTGCGCACGTTGCGCATGAACCTGGTGGAGTCGCTGCGCGAAGGCACGCAGCAGGCGACGGTTAGCGGCGCCCGTCAGCGCATGCGGAGTGCGCTCGTGGTCGCGGAAGTGGCGCTGGCGGTGATCCTCGTCGTCGGCGCGGGGCTCATGCTCCGCAGCCTGTCGGCCCTCGACCGCATCGACCTCGGATTCAACCCTGAACGCATGCTGACCATGCGCCTGGCCATTCCGGCGGCGAAGTACGACTCGCCCGAGAAGGTGGTCGACTTCTATCGGCAACTGGTCGAGCGCGTACGCGCGGTGCCCGGCGTGGAGGCGGCTGGCGCGGTACGCGTCCTGCCGCTCGCCACCTCGATCGGCGACTTCGGGCTGGACGTCGAAGGCTACCAGGAAGGCCCCGGCCGAAACGCCAAGGGCGACTGGCAAATCGTGACCGACGGCGCCTTCGAGGCCATGGGCGCGCGGCTGGTGCGCGGCCGCTGGTTCGACGCCCGCGACCTCTCCGCATCCCAGCCGGTCACGGTGGTCAACGAGACGCTGGCGCGCACCTATTGGAAGGACATGAACGAGGTCGTCGGCGGACAAATCCGCGTCGGCGGGGGGATGAGCAATCCCATGGCAACCGTCGTCGGCATCGTCGCCGACGAGCGCCACAACGGTGTGACCGGCATCGTGAAAGAAAAGTTCTTCATCCCGCACAGCCAGTGGCATGTCGTCACCGGCGGCAACCTGGTTCGCAACGCGTTCATCGTTGCCCGGACCACCGGCGATCCGTTGGCGGCGGCCGCGGCCGTCCGCGCCGAGGTTCGCAGTCTCGATGCGAACATTCCGGTCGCCAACATCCGTCCAATGACGGAGGTGGTGGGCACGGCGCTGGCGACGCCGCGCTTGACCGGATTCCTGCTCGGGGTGTTTGCGGCGATCGCCCTCACGCTGGCCGCCGTCGGCATTTACGGCGTCCTGTCGTATCTCGTGGCGCGCCGGACCCAGGAAATCGGCATCCGTCTGGCGATTGGCGCCGACCGGACGCAGGTGATGATGATGATCCTGAAGCAGGGCATGTCGCTCGCGGGTGCCGGCATCGTCGTCGGCGTCGTCGCGGCGTTCCTGATGTCGCGGCTCATGCAGTCGTTGCTGTACCAGGTGACGCCGGGCGACCCCGGCACCTTCCTGGCGGTGCCGATCGTGTTGATGGTGGTTGCGGTGCTGGCGAGCCTGGTGCCGGCCTTCCGCGCCACCCGCGTCAGCCCGCTGATAGCATTGCGCTCTGAGTAAGACGATTCGTAGAGGCGGGTCTTCAGACCCGCCTGCCTGCGGGCGGAACTGAGTTCCGCCCCTACGGCTCGAAGGGATTTCCATGCTGACTGACGATCTCAGATTCGGGTGGCGGCAACTGGTCAAGTCGCCCGGGTTCTCGCTAACCGCGATCCTGACGCTCGGGTTGGCGATTGGCGCCAATACCGCGGTGTTCTCGTTGGTCGACGCGGTGATGCTGCGGCCGCTGCCCTATCCCCAGCCAGAGCGCCTGGCGCTGCTCTCGCTGCAGGTCTTCCGGGACGGTGCCAGGCTCGGCGAGAACACCTCGCACACCGGTGCGGTGTGGGAGGCGATTCGCGACCAGGCCGGCAGTGTCGATGCCGCCGTGTACTCCGGGCTGTCGGCCCGCATCAACCTGGTGGCGGCCAACCAGGCGCTGCCCGTGTTTCCCCAGCGTGTCAGTGCCGGGTACTTCCGTGTGCTGGGCGTGCCGCCGCTGATTGGCCGCGGGTTCTCGCTCGAGGAGGATGGCGTGGGCGGGCCGGCCGTCACCGTGCTGAGCCATCGGCTGTGGCGGTCTGCCTTTGGCGGCAACGCCGGTATCGTCGGGCAGACCGTGTCACTCAAAGGCGAGCCCCACACCGTGGTCGGCGTCATGCCGGCCTCGTTCCGCACCAACTCCGAGGCGGACCTGTGGACGCCGATTCGACCGTCGCGCTCAGGTGAAGGATCAGGCCAGAACTACAGCATCATCGCGCGCCTGAAGGACGATGTCAGCTGGGTGCAGGCGGCCGGTGAAGTGGCCGCGGCCGCCGATCCCGCCCTGCAACGGCGCAGTACGACTGACGGCGTGACCGCGTCTCGTGGTCTGCTGCGGCTGCAAGACAGCCTCACCGCCGAAGTCCGGACCCCGCTGTTGCTGCTGAGCGCCGCGGTCGGCCTGGTACTGCTGGTCGCCTGCGTCAACCTGGCCGGCCTGCTGCTGGCAAGAGCCGGCAGGCGGACGCGGGAGATTGCCACGCGTCTGGCCGTGGGCGGCGACCGCCGCACGGTGGTGCGGCAACTGCTGATCGAGAGCCTGGTGCTCGCGGCGTGCGGCGGCGTGGTGGGGGTGGCGCTCGGCGCGGCGGCGATTGCGGCACTCAAGGCTTCAGCTGCCGACCTGTTGCTCACGCCGTGGGGCGACGTCGGACTGGACGGCCGCGTGCTGCTCGTGACCATCGGGCTGACCTTGTTTACGACGCTGGTGTTCGGCCTGGTGCCGGCGCTCCATGCGACACGGGTTGATGTGCAGGCGGCGCTGGCCGAGGGCGGCACCCGGTCGGTCGCCGGCGGCGCGCGCGGCTGGCCGCGCCGGTTGCTGGTGATGGCCGAGGTCGCGCTGGGGGTGGTGTTGCTGGTCGGCGCCGGCTTGCTGATTCGCACCTTTGTCCATCTGCAGACGCTGTCACCGGGATTCGACCCCCGCAATGTGATTGCGGCATCGGCCTCGCTCGAGGATGCGCGCTACGAGCAACACGATCGCATCCAGCGCCTGTTCGACGACAGCCTGGCGCGCCTGCGCGCGCTCCCCGGTGTGGAATCGGCAGCGGTGTCGTTGGGCCTGCCCTACGAGCGCATCCTGAACATGAGCGCGCAGATCGTTGGCGCCGATGGCCCCGGCGCCTTCTTCGGATCGACCATGACGTATGTCACGCCCGGCTATTTCGAGACCCTGAAGTTGCCGCTGCGCGCCGGCCGGTCGTTTTCGGATCGTGACACCGCGACGTCGCCGCCGGCGATCGTGGTCAACGAGGCCTTTGCGCGGCGCCATTTCGACAACCGCAACCCGATCGGCGAACGCGTGCGCGTGGCGAACGTGGTGCGCGAGATTGTCGGTGTCGCGGCCAACGTGCAGCAGCGCGGCGGCTTTGGCGAGTTCGGGCCGATCGACGCCGTGCCCGGCCTCTACGTGCCGTTCTCGCAGTTCCAGATGAGCGGATTGAGGACGTTTCATGGCTGGTTCATGCCCGCCTGGATCATTCGGGCGGGTGCGTCTGGCGCGGTCAGCGAGCCGGCCATTCGCCGCGCCATGGCCGACGTCGATCCGCAGTTGCCGTTCGCGTCCGTGCGCAGTGTCGATGAAGTCCGAAACGCCGCGCTGTCGCGCCAGCGGCTGCTCGGGACGCTCGTCGGCGTGCTTGGCGCCGTCGCGCTCTTCCTGGCGGCCATCGGCATTCACGGCTTGATCGCGAGCGGCGTCGCCGAGCGCACGCGCGAGCTTGGCATTCGGTTGGCGCTCGGCGCGACGGTTGGCCAAACGGTGCGCGACGCGGCCCTCCCGGGCGTGCTCATGGCCCTTGCGGGGCTGGTCGTCGGATGCGGCGTGGCGTTTGGTGTCTCTGGCCTGATTCGGAGCATGCTGTGGGGCGTGCGGCCTAACGACCCGCTGACATTCGGAATCGTCATCGTGACGCTGCTGATGGTAGCGGTTGCGGCCAGCGTGCTGCCGGCCTTGCGCGTCAGGCGGCTGGATCCGGTCTCGCTTCTCAGATCAGAATAGGGGTCGTGTCCGCGACCCCTGCCATTCACTTCCTTCGAGCTCAGAGGGTTCCCTTCACGGAACATCCGTACCGCTACGAGGAACGTGGCGGCACGGCCGTGTCGTCGCGTGAGCTTGGCGTCGACGAGCACATCGTGATCAAGACGCTGGTGATGGAAGACGAGGGCAAGCAACCGCTGATCGTGTTGATGCACGGTAACCGCGACGTCTCGACGAAGAACCTCGCGCGGCAGATCGGCAGGAAGACGGTGACGCCGTGCGCGCCTGACGTCGCGCAGAAGCACTCGGGCTACCTCGTGGGCGGCACCTCGCCGTTCGGCACGCGCAAGGCGATGCCGGTCTACATGGAGCGGACGATTGCCGACCTGGATCGCATCTACATCAACGGCGGGCGGCGGGGGTTTCTGATCGCGCTGGCGCCCGCCGACCTGGTGCGCGCACTGTCGCCGGCGCTCGTCGACGCCGCGCAATGACGCGTTGCTAGAGCAGGTCCCGCTTCAGCGACTCGAACTTCTGCTGGTCGAGCCGAAGACGGCGATCCAACCACAGCATGTAGGCCACCGCCGACAGTGACATGAATGCCAGCCACCCCCACGCGAATCGCTCGTGGAATGCCGTGGAGGGGCTGGCGCCCAGGTACAACAGGTTCCAGATCCAGACCGAGAAGACCGCGACCTGCGCGACCAGCACGATCCAGCCGATGCGCCAGGCCTGCCGCATCCGGCGCAACCGCTCCGTGGAGACCGCGACGAACTCCGCGGTGGTGCTCGCCGTTGCCAGCAGCGAGCCGCGCCAGTTCCACCACCCGATGCTCATGGCCGCCACCGTGATCAGGCTGAGCAGCCACATCGCCCACCGTTCGACGTGGTCGGTCGCCATCCATCCCATGTAGCCCAGCACCGGCAGCGCGATGCCGCCGACCGTCAGCTCGAGCAGCACCCAGGTCCACATGAACCGCCCGCGCCCCTGCGCGTAGACCCTGATGGCCTCTGCCGACGGCTCGCGTTCGCTCCCGGACTGCCAGTCCGAGGCCCACCCCTTGAGTTCCTGATCGTTGTTCATGTCGCGTTACCTCGTGCGCCGAGTCGCCGCGTGAGTTCAGCGCGCGCCCGGGTCATGCGCACCGCCACATTGTTCTCGCTGATGCCGATGATCTCGGCAACCTGGGCGTTGCTCAGGCCTTCGAGTGTGAGGACCACGACCTGGCGCAGTCCGAGCGGCAGGTCGAGCACCGCGGCCTGCAGCCGTTCGCGCCGTTGTTGCTGCGACAGCGCCGCTTCCGGGTCGTCGCCATCCGCCGCGATCGGCGCATCGTCCTCCAGGGGGTCCGCGCGGCGCCGCTGCCAGTGCTGAATGTGGCTGACGCTGCGGTTATGGGCGATGCGGAAGACGAAAGTCCGTTCCGAACAGTCGTCGCGAAAGCGGGGGAGTGCCTGCCAGACAGCCAGCCAGATGTCCTGCACGAGGTCCTGGCGCCGCGCCGGATCGCGCTCGTAGCTGCCGGTCAGGCGCCGGATTGCCGCGTCGTGTTCGGTCAGCATCCGGACGCAGCGCTCGTCGCGGCTTTCGCCGCGCGCGGGTTCGGGGCTCACCCCGTGGCTCGTCTCGGTAAAGACAGACGCATGTGGTGATAGTCGGTTGAGACGGACGTACCTTACAGCAGGCCCCGCCGCCACCGCACAACCCACCGGCCTGTAAGGAATCGCCAGGCCGGCAGACTGTCCGAGTGCTTACGGAGGCTGACGATGGTCACATTTGCAGGCGACGCCCTCAGGCTGGTCAGGTTTCGCCCTGGATTTTGCTTCGCTGTGTCCGGTATCACCGCGCTCAGCGTGGGTGCCTGCACGGCGGTCTTCAGCATCGTCGTAGCCGTGTTGTTCCCGCCCTGGCCCTACGCTGATCCCGAACGCCTGGCGATCATCTGGCACAGCCAGGGTGATGCGCCTGCGGTGGTCGGCCTCTCATCAGGGGATTTCGCGGCCTACCGTGACGGGAGCCAGTCGTTCGACGCCGTGGCCGCCTTCAGCACGGGCGGCTATAACCTCGGTGGCGCCGCCGAACCGTCGCGCGTCACCTGTGGGCGGGCGACGCCCGAACTGCTGCCCATGCTGGCGGTGGCCCCCCGGGTCGGACGGTGGTTCACCCCTGGCGATGACGAGACGTCGACTCGTGTGGTGGTGGTGAGCGATCGGCTCTGGCGCACACAGTTTGGAGGAGACGCTGCGGTGGTGGGGCGGAGCGTCATGCTTGATGCGGTGCCCTATACCGTAATTGGCGTCATGCCCGAGCCGTTCAGTTTCCCTCCGGCCGGGCTTCAGGGCGCCACCGTTGCCGACTGCTGGCTGCCTACCAGCTTCACAGCCACCGAACTGGTCACGCCCAGCTTCGACTTCATCGTCCTCGGAAAGCTGAAGCCCGGCGTGAGCGCTACTCAGGCGGCGGGCGACGTGAACGGAATCACGCGGCGAATCTGGGAGTCGTACCCCGCGGCCGTACAAGCCCAGGTGCAGCTCAGGTCCCGCGTAGTGCCATTGACCGAACAGGTCGCAGCCGGAAGCCGGACGCCGCTGGCCATGTTTGGCGGAGCCGTGGTGCTGCTCTTGCTGATCGGCTGCACCAATGTCTCGAGCCTGATGTTGACCAGGTTCACGAGTCGCTTGCGGGAACTGGCCGTGCACACCGCGCTTGGCGCGACGCGCGGGACTCTTGTGTCGCAGTTGCTGATCGAGTCGCTGCTCCTGTTCGCCGCCGGCGGTGTTGGCGGTGCGCTGCTCGCGCATGGGCTGGTCGCCGCGACCGTGACGCTCGGCGCCGGCGCGTTGCCACGGCTCGAGCACACGCGCGTGGACGAGGCGGCGCTCGTGTTTGCGCTTGGCTGCACCGTGTTGGCCGGGGTGCTCAGTGGTTTGGCTCCGGCGCTCAGGTCACGGACCGCGGTCGCCTCCGGCATGGCACTGGCGGGCGAGCGAACCGCCGGTGGCGGCTTCCGCCACGACCGGCTACGCTCGGCCCTCGTCATCGGCGAGATTGCCATGGCCGTCATGGTGCTGACGGTCGCAGGTCTCCTCGTTCGCAGCATGATCAACCTGAATCGCGTGGATGCCGGATTCGATCCGCGCGAGACGTTGACCTTCGCCATCGCGCTGCCGCCTGGCTCCTATCCGCGAGCCGACAGCGTCGAGCAGTTCGCGGGCGCCGCCGTGGCGCAGCTGGCGCGCATTCCCGGAGTGACTGTGGCGGCGGCCGGTTCGGGTCTGCCGCTGGGCCGCACCGACGTGGCGGTGCTGTCGGTTCCCGGAGCGCCGGCGGGGACACCGCTGTTCCGGCCCGCCGCCCGGCAAACGATCACACCAGGCTACGACACGGCGTTCGACATGAGGATCACTCAGGGGCGAGCGATTGCGGCGACCGATACCCGGTCGGCGCCGCCGGTGGCCGTCGTGAGTGCCGGCATGGCGACGGCCTATTGGCCTGACGAGAGCGCCATCGGCAAGACGGTGGTCAGCCTGGGGGATTCGAGGCCGTTGACCGTGGTCGGCGTGATGGCCGATGTGCGCCAGTCCGGTCTCGATCGCTCTTCTCCGCCGACGCTGTACGTGCCGATCGCGCAAATGCGACAGCCCGTACGGGCCCTGACGCTGGTTGTCCGCACGAGCGTCGCGCCTACTCAGGTGGCGGCGCAGGCGCGCCGGGTGCTCGCCAGCCTCGACGGCAGCCTGCCGATGTTCGCGGTCCGCACTGGAGCCGACGTACTGTCGGCGTCCATGGCGCCGCAACGCTTCAACGCGTTCGTGGTGGTGATGTTTGCCGTGTTCGCCGTCTGTCTGGCGGTGACGGGTCTGTATGCACTCATCTCATACATGGTCGCCCAGTCGTCGCGGGAGTATGGCGTGCGAATGGCCATGGGCGCGACGGGAGCGCGCATTGCCAGCCTGGTAGCCGGCCGGGCATTGGCGCTGCTCGTGCCAGGGGTGCTCATCGGCGCCGCGGTGTCGGCCGGCCTGTCACGGTATGTCGGGTCGCTGCTGTTTGGCATTGAACCGAACGACCCCGCGACCATTGGCGCGGTGGCCCTGCTGCTGCTCGCCGTTGCAGGTGTGGCCGCCGCCATTCCCGCGATTCGCGCCGCGCGCGTCGATCCGCTCACCTGCCTCCGGCACGAATGACCGTGTCAGGTGTAAGATCCCCGCATGCGCGAAGTGGACGGCGTGCCGACTGCCGATCGAACAGACGTGCGCCTCACCTACGATGATTTCCTGCTCTTCCCTGAAGATGGGAAGCGGCACGAGCTCATCGATGAAGTCCACTACGTGACTGCCGCGCCGCTTTTGCCGGGCTTCGCCCTGTCGATCGACGACCTCTCCGCGCCGGTGTGAGTGGCGATGACCGTTCCAATCCGCCAGTACCGCGCCGGGCAGTCCGTGGAAGATCATTGCCGGTCGTGCCACGATGACCGCACCCATACCGTGATCGTGGTCGACGGCAATGGCCAGCCCCTGCGTGTCACCTGCGACTTCTGCCGGAGTGACCACAATTATCGCGGTGGGCCACGCCTGGGCGCCGCGGCGGCGGCGCAATCCCCGGCACCCCATAAAGGGGTGCCCTACAGAGATTCTTCGAACGCGCGTGCAGCGGTGTCGAATCCGCTTCCACTTGTCAGCGACCGCGATCGCACGGCTCCTCCCATGGCACACAACTCAGACGGTCCAGATCTCGAATTACTCATCCGCCGCATCATTCGTGAAGAGACCGGGCTCACGCCGGTGACGCCGGCCGAGAAGTGGCGCGGCGGGGAACTGGTGTTGAAGCCCGGCAAGCCCGGCGTGCAGGAGAAGAGCTGGCCGATCGACTCCTTCTTCCACAAGGTCGTGATGTTGCGGAATCGGCTGCGGACCCTGGAGCAGCAGGTGAACGCGTCGGACCTGCCCGATGACCAGAAGATCAAGATCCAAGGTTATATCACCGGGTGCTACGGGTCGCTGACCAGCTTCAACGTGCTCTTTGCCGACGAAGACGATCGCTTCGTCGGCGCATCACAGGAGTAGGGCACCCCTGCGGCTTTCGCAGGGCCCCCCTTTATGGGGGGCCTTGCGCCTTGAAGCTGTCCTTGAGCGACACCGTGCGGTTGAACACCGGCGCGCCGTCGCGGGTGTCGGGGTCTGCGGCGAAGTAGCCGAGCCGCTCGAACTGGTAGCGGGCACCCTCGGCCGGACTGCCCAGCATGGGCTCGACCTTGCAGCCCTTGACCACGTCCAGCGACGCCGGGTTGAGCAGCGCCTCCAACTCGGCGCCGGCCTTGGCGGCCGCCGCCTCCGGGTCTTCCATCGCGAACAGGCGATCGTAGAGGCGCACCTCGGCGTCGACAGCGTGACGGGCCGACACCCAGTGCAGCGTGGCCTTGACCTTGCGGCCGTCGGGGGCATCGCCGCCACGGGTGGCCGGATCGTAGGTGCCGCGCAGCTCGACGATCTCGCCGGCGTCGTTCTTGATCACCTCGGTGCACGTCACCAGGTAGGCGTTGCGCAGGCGCACCTCGCGGCCGGGCGCCAGCCGGAAGAACTTCTTCGGCGGCTCTTCGAGGAAGTCGTCGCGTTCGATGTAGACCTCGCGCGAGAACGGCACCCGGCGCGTGCCGAGCGCGGCGTTGTCGGGGTGGTTGACCATGTCCATCTCCTCGGACTGGTCGTCGGGATAGTTGGTCAGCACCAGCTTCAGCGGCCGCAGCACCGCCATGGCGCGTGGCGCCGTGCGGTTCAGGTCCTCGCGCCCGCAGTACTCGAGCAGGCCGACGTCGATGACGTTCTCCTTCTTCGCCACGCCGACGCGCGCGCAGAAGTCGCGAATGGCCGCCGCCGTGAAGCCGCGCCGCCGCAAGCCGGAAATGGTCGGCATCCGCGGATCGTCCCAGCCGCTGACGTGCTTCTGGTGGACCAGCTGCAGCAGCTTGCGCTTGCTCATCACCGTGTAGTTCAGGTTCAGGCGCGCAAACTCGTACTGACGGGGCCGGGCCGGAGGATCGCAGTGGTCGATCACCCAGTCGTAGAGCGGGCGATGGTCGACGTACTCGAGCGTGCAGAACGAGTGCGTGATGCCTTCAATCGCATCCGACAGCGGATGCGCGAAGTCGTACATCGGGTAGATGCACCAGGTGTGGCCGGTGCGATGATGATCGGCGTGCCGGATGCGGTAGAGCACCGGGTCGCGCATGGTGATGTTGGGCGACCGCATGTCGATCCTGGCGCGCAGCACGTGCGAGCCATCGGCGAACTCCGACGCCCGCATCCGCCGGAACAGGTCCAGGTTCTCGTCGACTGAGCGCGTGCGATCCGGCGAGTCTTGACCAGGCTCGGTCAGCGTGCCCCGGTACTCGCGCATCTCGTCGGCGGACAGCGAATCAACGTAGGCCAGGCCCTTGCGAATGAGGGTCTCGGCGAAGCCGAAGAGCTGCTCGTAGTAGTCCGACGCGTAGTATTCGCGGCCCTGCCAATGAAACCCCAGCCACTCGACATCGTCCTTGATGGAGTCAACGTACTCGACGTCTTCCTTGACCGGGTTGGTGTCGTCGAACCGCAGGTTGCAGTGGCCGCTGAACTCGCTGGCGACCCCGAAGTCGAGGCAGATCGCCTTGGCGTGACCAATGTGGAGATAGCCGTTGGGTTCGGGAGGGAACCGCGTCACGACCTTGCCGCCGTTCAGGCCGGCCGCCACGTCGGCGGCCACGATCTCGCGGATGAAATCCCTGGATTCAACGGCCTCGCGCACCGCGGTGGGCGCACCGGTATTCACTTCTGACATATCTTTCAATCAATCAGATTATCTCAGTTTACGGCGCAGGGGGCGCCGGCGAGCAAGGCCAGGACCACGAGCGGGTTGCGACCGCTGCGGGACAGGCTGTAGGTCGTGCCCCGTGGCACGACCGCAAACGCACCGGCCGCGACCGTGAACTGCCGGTCACCGAGCGTCAACCGGCCCTCGCCGCCAATCACGTAGAGCATGCCATCGGCGGATTCGTGTTGCCGGCCGTTCCAGGGCTCGCGCACCTGCCACAGCAGGGCCTGGCCGAGGCCGCTGCAGCCGACCAGATTCTCCTTCTGTGGTTCGCGCCCGCTGATGAAATTCTTCTCGATGAACTCCGGCAACGACACCGTCTTGGACGTGCCCGGCGGTGGCAGCTTCGGCGCGGCGGCCGGCGGCGGCGCGACGGGCGGCGGTGGCGGCGGTGGTGCGGGCGGCGGGGGCGCCGGGCTCAAGGTGATTGACAACTCAGGCGTCGCGGCGCCGGCGCGCCAGCTGAATTCCTTCTCGAACGTGATGAATCGCTCGTGCGTGAATCTCACGCGATAGGTGCCGGCACGCAGGCCGGGCACGCGCGTAAAGCCGCCGGCCGGGCTCTTGGCCTCGCGATCGACCGGGCCGGTGATGGTGACCGTCACCCCTTCAATCGAGGTGCCGGCCGGATCGGTGATGAAGAACAGGGCGTTGGTCGTCGCCCCGCCGGTGGCTGCTGGGCGGGGCTTTGGCGCCTGGGTGGCCGACGCCGACGCGGGTTGCGCGGGTGCCGCAGGGACCTGAAGCAATGTCAGCAGTAGTAGGGCGACCATACCTCGATGCTACTACGGCCGCCACGACCTGCCTGGCATACCCCCGGCGGCTAGGAGATTAGCCGCGAGCAATACGGCGACTGGGCTTAGCCCGCGTAGCCGGGCATGTACTCTTCGGGCTCGACCACCAGGAGGACGCAGCAACCGGTTTCGGTGCGAAGTTCGCCGTGATCGCTGCCGCCGTCGGCGTGGTGAAAATCGCCAGGGCCAATAGTGCGGCCGCACGCGGTCAGGGTGCCCGAGATCACGTAGCACTCCTCGTCCGCGCCGTGGTGATGGGGCGGGAACACTGCGCCTGGGGCAACGTCCAGCAGCAGCGTGGCGACGTTGCGCCTGCGGTCCATGCCCAGCACCTTCATTCGGATGCCGGGCACCGGGTGCGGCAGCCAGTCGTCGTCTGAGGCCAGGCGGAACGAGAATCCCTGCGGCACGTTACGCTGGCGGACGCGCGCCATCAACCGCGCCCGGACATCGGGTGGCGCGTCACCGCTCTCGGCCTCGCGCGCGAGCGCCAGGATCAGCCGATCGTCGAATGCGACGTCATCGTCCGCTTGTTGACTCATGGTTCGCCAGGTGCTCCCGTAGTGCGATCATTGCCGATCGAATGCGCGTCTTGACCGTGCCGAGCGGCAGCCCGAATCGGGCGGCCAGTTCCGACTGCGTCCTTCCCCAGTAGTAAGCCTGCTCGATCAGCACTCGCTGCTCCTCGGGCAGGCGGCCAAGGGCACCGACGACGCCCGCCTGTCGCTGCCCTCGCAGGGCCGACTGTTCCGGAGACTCCGGAGCCGGCGGCAGGTCGCTGGCCTCGTGCGTCCGCTCGCGAACGTGGTTGGTCCGCAGGCGATCGATCGCGCGGTTGCGGGCCAGTCGCACCAGCCACGCCGCCGGAACCCCGAGCTCGGGGTTGTACGAGTGCGCCTTCGCCCACACCGAATAGAAGACCTCCTGCAGCACCTCTTCGGCTTCGGCCCGATCGCGCACGATGCGCAGGACCAAGCCGAACAGGAGGCGACCATGCCGGTCGTACAGCACCGCCACGGCATCCTCGTGACCGGCCGCGACCTGTTCGAGAAGTTCTTCGTCCTTCGCCCCGGAGGATTGTCTGTCCGTTACTTGCACGGTGCCGAAAGTCTAACAGATCGGCTGGATTGGCCGGTCCGCCACGCCGGCATGGGCCTCCAAGAGAATCAACGGCCGTGCGACGCATTTGGATTGGCTCAGCTGGTTGAGCCTCCAATCCAACCGCCGTCCGGGGCCGTATAATCCATATCCGCTCGTGTGCGGAACTGGGAGGAGCCCTAAATGCGTTCACGTATTCTTGGAATTGCTGCAATCTTCGGCGCTGCCCTGGCTGTCATGCCGGGCCAGGCCTCGAGCCATCGCGAGGCGCCGCTCACGGCGCAGGACCCGATGGCGGACAACACCGACGTCTATGCCTGGGTGCCGTCGGACGAGCCCGACAAGGTCACCCTGATCGCCAACTTCATCCCGTTTCAGAATCCTGACGGCGGGCCAAACTTCTACTCGTTCGACCCGAACGTCGTTTACGAAATCCACATCGACAACAACGGCGACGCGGTGGAAGACATCACCTACCAGTGGCGCTTTACCACCGAGACGCGTAATCCGGCGACCTTCCTCTACAACACCGGCGCCGTCACCACCCTCGACGATGCCGATCTCAACGTGCGCCAGTTTTATCGGCTGGTCCGCATTGACGGACCGCGCCGCACGGGTACGGTGACCGAACTGTCGGGACGCCTGCCCGTGCCCCCGCCCAACATCGGACCGCGCTCGACGCCCAACTACGGCGCCCTTGGCGGCGGCATCCAGCAGCTGGCCGGCAACACGCGCGTCTTTGCGGGACAGCGCGACGAGGGCTTTTACGTTGACCTCGGCATCTTCGACCTGCTCGGTGTTGGTTCCGGCAGGGTCGAAGACAGCACCGCCGGCTTCAACGTCAGCTCGCTGGCGATCCAGGTGCCGAAGTCGGCGCTGGCGCGCGGCGGCCAGACGCCGACCGGCGCCACTGATCCCAATGCCATTATCGGCGTGTGGTCGACGGCCAGCCGTTTCGCGACGCGCACCTTGACGGCGGGCGCCCAGACCCACAGCGGCGCGCTGGTCCAGGTCTCGCGCCTCGGCAACCCGCTGGTGAACGAAGCGGTCATCGACCTGGCCCGCAAGGACGCCTTCAACGCCATCGAGCCGACCAGCGACGCCGTGGCGCTGGACCGGGTGACCGATCCGGAAGTGCCGAAGCTGTTGAAGCTGATCTTCAACGTCGATTCGCCGGCGGCGCCCCGCAACGACCTGGTCACCATTTTCCTGACCGGCATCGCCGGGCTGAACCAGCCGGCCAACGTGCGGGCGGCCGAAATGCTGCGCCTGAACATGATGATTCCGCCCGCTACCACTTCGTCGTTCAGCCGCCTCGGTGTGCTGGGGGGCGACGTGGCCGGCTTCCCGAATGGCCGTCGTCCCGGCGATGACGTGCTCGACATCGTGCTGCAGGCTGCTGCCGGCGCGACGCCGCTGACGCCGTCGTTCAGCCGTTCGCCCAACAACTCGCTTGGCGACGGCGTCAACAGCAACGACGTTCCGTTCCTGCCGGCGTTCCCGTACCTCGGCATTCCCCACGCCGGCAACCAGTAGGCTGCGCGTGAATCGCTGGCTGGTTCCCTCTGCTGCCATCGTGGCCACCATCTTTGTGGTGGTGGCCACGGTGCGCGACGCTCGTCAGACATCGGCCGCTCCGGTTGTGGCGCCGAGGGCCGCGCTGCCAAGTGGTGGGACCTCTCGCGCCCAGTTGGCCGAGGCCGTCTCGTCGATGACCAGCCGCCTGCAAGCTCACCCTGATGACGGCGCGGCGGTTGTTCGACTCGCCGACGCCCTGCTTCGTCTGCAGCGCGTGAACAATGACCCGCGCGCGGTCGACGAGGCCGAGACCCGGCTGCAGGCATTCCTGGCCGCGCATCCCGAACATTACGAGGGCCAGCGCATGCTGGCCGCGGTGTTGCTCGCGCAGCATCGCTTTGGCGCCGCCATCAAGCAGGCGAACAAGGTCCAGGCGATAGATCCGCGCGACGCCTGGAACTACGGCGCCCAGGGCGACGGCTATCTGGAACTGGGCGACTACCCGCGCGCGTTCGCGGCGTTCGACACCATGGGGCGGTTGCAGCCCGGTCCGCCGGCCTATGCCCGCGTGGCCTACGCCCTCGAGTTGCAGGGCGACCTGGACGGTGCCCTCGAGTACATGCAGCGCGCCGCTGACGGCACCTCGCCGAACGACAGCGAGGCGCAGGCCTGGCACTACGCCCAAGTGGGCGAGTTGTGGCTGCTGAAGGGCCGCCTGGGCGATGCCAAGCGCGAGTTCGAGCGCGCCGCGGCGACCTTTCCCCGGCATCCTTATGCACACGCCGGCTTGGCCAAAATCAGGATTGTCGAAGGTGACCTGAAGAGCGCGAGGCTGATGTTCCAGTCGCAGCTGGCCCAGGGGCCCACCGCCGACGTCGCGGCGATTGTCGGCGACCTGTCCGTTGAGATGGGCGATGCGGCGACGGCGACTCAGTACTATGCGATGGCTGAACAGATCGAGCGTTCGGCCTTGACTGCGGCCGTTCGGCAACCCGACCGGCTGGCGCGGTTCCTCGCCGAGCGGGGACGCAGCCTGCCCGAGGCCGTGACACTGGCCGAAGAGGCTGCAACTGCGAAACGCGATGTGATGACGCTGGACACCCTGGCGTGGGCGTATTTCAAGGCCGGCCGACAGGCCGACGCGCGGCGAGTCTCGGCCGAAGCGCTGCGCCTCGGCACGCGTGATCCGCGCCTGCTGTATCACGCGGCAGCGATCGCGGCCGCATCTGGCGACCGTACCGCGGCGGATGCCCTGCTGTCGCGCATCGTGGCGCCCGATGCCGTGGCCGATGTGCTGGTGGCGCGAGGGCTCGAGGCCCTGAGCGGCCGCTAGCGCCAGGCGTGGATTCGGTCGTTACGCCGCCAGCCAGAGCCACAGCCCGGCGATTCCGAGCGTCGTCGCGGTCACCGGCACTCCAATGCGCAGGTGGGTGCGCCAGTCGATGTCCACGCCGAGCCGGCGTGCCTGGTCCACCACGATCAGGTTGGCAATGCTGCCGACGATCAGCAGGTTGCCGGCCAGCGTCGAGGCCAACGCCAGGATGGGCCCGGCCAGTTCGTAGTTGGCGGCCGGCAGCAACAGCATCACTGCCGGAACGTTCGAGACCAGGTTCGACAACACCGTTGTCACGCCGAACATCGCGGCCGGATTCGTGAGGTCGAGGCCGCCCTCGCGGAAGGCCGCGAACAGGCGCTCCATCCAGCCCGACTGCGCCATGGCCGCGTTCACCACGAACAGTCCCGCGAACAGGATCAGCAGGTGCCAGTCCACCAGCCCCAGCATTTCGCGAGAGGCCATGCGTCGCGAGACCAGCAGCGCGCCAGCGGCTGCCAGCGCCACGACTTCGCGCGGCCACGAGGTGAACAGGAACGCCGCGATCACGATCGTCACGATGGCGATGCCCTTGAGCGACTGCCAGCGGTCAAACGGCGGCGCCTCGACTGCCGGGGCGGCAACGTGGCCTTGCCACCGGCCGGCGTAGGCCGCGTTGATCACCACCCACACCAGGCCCAGGCCGATGATCGCGGGCACGCCGCCGTCCCACAGGTAGCCTGCGAACGACAGGTCGAGCACCTCGCCAATCAGCATGTTCTGCGGATTGCCGATCAGCGTGGCGGCCGAACCGACATTTGATGCGCACGCGAGGGCCAGCAGGTAGGGGATGGGCGCGAGTTGCCGCCGGGCGCACAACTCGATCAGCACCGGCGCCATGGCGAGGCAGACGATGTCGTTGGCGAGCACGGCCGAGAGTCCGCCGGCGGTGACGACGACGAGCGCGAGCAACCCGCCCGGTGAGTGATCACCGGCGCCGAGGCGGCGCGTGACCGCGGCGTAGAAACCGCCCAGGCGGAACTGCGCCGACACCACCATCAGGCCCAGCAGCAGCGCCATGGTCGGCACGTCGATCGCCGACCACGCGGCGTCGAGCGAGAGCCGCCCCGAAGCGACCAGCGCGATGGCCCCGAGCAAGGCAATGCCGGTGCGGTCGAGGGCCAGTCCGGGGAACTCGCCCAGGAACATGCCGGCGTAGACCAGGACAAAGACGGTGAGAACGAGGTAGTCCACGTCAGGATCGTGGCAGCGCGATCATGGGGCCATGCTACTACGCACGGCGCGTGGCGGAGGAGATGGTCTTGACAGCGTCCCACCCGGCATGAGAGCTTAACACCGTTAAGTGATGGGCATTGCTGAACGCCGCGCTCGCCAGAAAACCTCGCTGCGGCGGGACATCCTCGATGCCGCCCGCCAGATGTTTGCCGAGGACGGCTACGACCGCGTGAGCATGCGCCGTCTGGCCGAGCGGATCGAGTACTCGCCGACCGCCATCTACCTGCACTTCGAGGACAAGGACGACTTGTTCAAGGCGGTGTGCGATGAGACCTTCGCGAAATTGGTCGCACGCCTCGAGAAGCAGCGGCGCCAACTGTCTGGCGACCCGTTGGCCTGCCTGAAGGCCGGCTTGCGCGAGTACATCGCGTTTGGGCTCAAGCATCCCGAGCACTACATCGTCACCCTCATGCAGCGGGCCCGCGAGGAATCGGTGAAGGACTTCGACGGGTCGGCGGGGCAGGAGGCCTTTGGCTACCTGCGTCAGAGCGTGGCCGATTGCGTGGCCGCCCGCCTGCTTCGACCCTTGCACCCGGAGGTGGCGGCGCAGGTGTTGTGGATGAGCATCCACGGGCTGGTCTCGCTGCTGATTGCGAAGAAGGGCTTTCCCTTTGCGCCAAGGACGACGCTGATCGATGAGCAGATCGAGACCCTGGTCGGCGGATTGCTGAAGTAACGGCGAGGTCAACGGGCAAGAGGCGGCCGCTGGCCGCCTTTTTCGGGAACCGAAGTTAACAGTGTTACGTCATAGATCGGTGTAAACAACATGGTCGCCCTTGCCCGCCGTAACCTCTTGCACGACCGCGTCCGTCTCGTGGTGACCCTGACCGGGATCGTCTTCGCGGTGGTGCTGTCGGCGATCCAGCTGGGGCTGTTCGTCGGCTTCCAGCGGGCCACCTCCGATGTGATTGCCAACGCCGGCGCAGACCTGTGGGTGAAGTCCACTGGTGTGACCCACCTCGAAACCGGCGTGCCGTTCTCGGAGCGCAAGCTCTATGACGTGCTGGCCACGCCCGGCATCGCCTCCGCGCAGAACCACATTGTCCGGTTCGGCCAGTGGCAGAAGCCCGGCGGCGGGCAGGAGGGCATCCTGCTGATCGGCGTTGAGTTGACGGGCGAGATGGGCCAGCCGTGGAAGCTGGTCGCGGGCTCGGTCGAGGCCTTGCGGGAACCGGATGCCGTGATCGTCGACGAGCTCTACCTGTCGAAGCTGGGGATCCGCGGCATTGGTGACACCGCCGAGATTGGCGGGCACCGCGCGCGCGTGGTCGGGTTGACTCGCGGTATTCGCACCTTCACCACCTCGCCGCCGGTGTTCACCTCGTTCAAGCATGCCCGGGACTTTGGGCCCGTGGCGAACGATCAGACCATGTACATCCTGGCGAAGCTGGTGCCCGGTGCGGATCCCCAGGCAGTGGCCGCCCGCGTGCGCGAGACGATGACCGGTGTCGATGTCGCCCTCGCCGATGACTGGCGCGCGGCGCAAGAGCGCTACTGGATGTTCGGCACCGGCGCCGGCATCACGGTGCTGATCGCCGCCGGTCTCGGCCTGCTGGTCGGCGTGGTGGTCGTGGCGCAGACCATCTACGCCGCGACCGTCGATCACATCCGGGAGTACGGCACGCTCAAGGCGATGGGCGCGACCAATGGGTATCTCTACCGCGTGATCCTGCAGCAGGCGGCGCTGAGCGCAGTCGCCGGCTACGGCATCGGCATCGCGATTGCCCTGCTCGCCTCCCGGGCCAGCCTCGCCGGCACGACGGCCATCATCCTCGAAGCGCCGCTGGCCAGCGCCCTGTTCGCGCTCACGCTGGTCATGTGTCTCGGGGCCTCGGTGGTGTCCATCAACAAGGTGACCCGGCTCGATCCGGCGATGGTGTTCAAGGGGTGAAGACGATGACCAGTCCAGCGCTTTCGGTTGACCACGTCCACAAGACGTACGGTAGTGGGGTCACGGCCGTCGCGGCCCTGAAGGGCGTCAGCCTGTCGGTGCCGCACGGCGAAGTGCTGCTGATGATGGGGCCATCGGGTAGTGGCAAGACCACGCTGCTGTCGATCATGGGCGCCATTCTTCGGGCGTCGGGCGGCAGCGTCCGCATCAACGGCCACGAGATCGTCAACCGGCCCGAGCGCGAATTGCCGCGCATCAGGCTGGAGCACATCGGCTTCGTCTTCCAGGGCTTCAACCTGTTCCCGGCGTTGTCCGCCGCAGAGAACGTGGCCCTGGCCCTTGACGTCCGCGGCATCACCGGCCGCCCCGCGCTCGAGCGTGCCATCGCCGCGCTGGCGGCGGTCGGGCTCGAGGACAAGGCGCAGAGCCGCCCGGCCGACTTGAGCGGCGGACAGAAACAGCGCGTCGCCATCGCCCGGGCGCTCGTCGGTGATCCGTCGATCGTCCTGGCCGACGAGCCGACCGCGGCGCTCGACTCGCAATCGGGCAAGACGGTACTGGACTTGTTGCGGCGGCTGGCGCGCGAGCGCAACCGTGCAGTCGTCATGGTCACGCACGATCACCGCGCCGCTGCATACGCCGACCGCATCGTGCACATCGCCGACGGGCAGCTGCATCAGGGGTTGGAACACGGGGAGATTACGGCACCGGCAGTCCCGGCAGCCGATCGGAGGGTGTCATGACTCGTCGTCAAGTGATGGTGGTGGTGGTATTGGTTGGTGTGGGCAGTGCCTTGGCACTGGCGCGCTCAGCGCCGCGCGTGGCAGAGGATGGTGGCGCGGGCGCGGCCGGGACCGTCATGGCAGCCGGGGCGAACCTGGTTGCCGGCCCCGGGCGGGTGGAACCCCTGTCGGAAGAGGTGGCGGTGGCCGCCGAACTGTCGGGCAAGCTGATCGAGGTCCTGATCGAAGAAGGCGACCGGGTGATCGCCGGCCAGGTGCTGGCCAGACTCGAGCAGGGCGACTATCTCGCCCGCCTCGAGTCGTCGCGAGCCCGTCTGGCGATGGCCGAGGCCGAACGCGCCCGGCTGATCAACGGCGCCCGCCCCGAAGAACGCCGCGAGTCGTCCGCCATGGCTCAGCAAGCGGAGGCCTCGCTCGACCACGCGCGCATCGAAGTGGCGCGCAGCCGCCGGCTGTTCGCCGAGGGCGTGATCGCCCGCGACGTCCTCGATCGCGCCGAACGCGATTGGCGCGTGGCGGTGGCCCGGCAAAGCGAGACCGCCGAGCGCGCGGTGGTGGTCTCGGCCGCGGCGAGGGCCGATGAGTTGCAGCGCGCTGATGCGTCGGTGCGGCTGGCGCAGGCCATGGTCGCCGAGGCGTCGGCGCTCGCCGCCAAGACGGTGGTGCGGGCGCCGATCGACGGCATCATCCTCCGCCGGCATCGCCGCGCCGGAGAGAGTGTGTCGCTCGAAAGCGCGGCGCCGGCCATTGTCACCATGGCTGACATTGGCGTCTTGCGGGTGAGGGTCGATGTCGACGAGAGCGACGTCGCCAGGCTGGCGGTCGGCGCGCCGGCGTGGGTGACCGCCGACGCCTTCGGTGATCGCAGGTTCGCAGGCCGGGTCGTCCGCATTGGCGGGATGCTGGGCCGCAAGAACATCCGCACCGACGAGCCGTCGGAGCGCGTCGACGCGAAGATTCTCGAAACGCTGATTGAGCTCGAGGCCGAGGCGAGCCTGCCAATCGGTCTGCGCGTCGATGCCTTCATTCACGCGGCCGCCAACTCGGCGTCGCCACGATGACAGCGATTCGGGACGAGGTGGACCAGGTGGTACAGAATCAGCGCAACAGCGCCAGCAGTGCCCAGCCCGTAGTGGAAATGCGCTCGGCGTAGCTGCTCTTCCCGGCCGTTCGAGCCGTTTCCGGCCAGCTGCCGTCGGGCTGCTGCTGCGACTCGAGGAACGCCTTGCCCTTGGCAATGGCTTCCAGCAGCTCTTCGGCACGATAGGTTGAACGGGCAATCCGTGGCTCGACGTTGAGCGCGCTCAATGCCAGCACTGCCACTGCGGTGTCGAACACCTGCGGTGGCGCAGCGGCGTCCGGCCCCCAGCCGCCGTTGGCCGCCTGGCCGGTGCGCACGATGCTGAGCGCCGAGCGGCGCAGCCCGTCGGCCATGACATCGCCGGTCAAGTCGAGTGCCAGCAACAGAGACGAGGCGTCGAACACGTTCTCGACTGTGAGCCCGCGCAGCCAGCGGTCAGCCTGGACGATGGTGAAGTTGTCGGGCTGCACCCCCGACGCGATCAGCGATGTGCGTGCCAGCCAGGTGGCGAGAATGGCGCCGTAGGTGGCGGGGGAGCCCAGGCTTGGCGACTGGTCAATCTCCCAGGATCCGTTGGCAGCCTGGCCTGCGACCAGCAGCTTTGCGGCGGCTTCGAGGTCGGTGCTGGCGGCCTTGCCGTGGCGCTCGGCGACCGCCAGGGCGGCCGCGAACTGGATGTGCGCCAGCCGCTTGTCGCCCAGTGCCTCGGCGGCCTTGCTCCCGTCCCACGAGGCGGGCTGCTTCAGGAAGTTCAGCGTCTCAGCGAGCGAGTCGCCGACGTCATAGCCACGAGCGCCGGCCTCGAGCAGCGCGCGGGTGCCATCGCCGTGGTGTTGCCACTTTGCCACCTCGCCGCGCAGGAACGCGACCCCCTTGGCGATGACCGGCGAGGTCGCCGGTGGCGCCTGAGATGCAGCGGTGGTGGTGATCAGGGTCAGGGCCGCGGCAGCCGTGGCAATCGTGAGGCGCATACCAACAGTTACCACAGGCCGGCCTTGCCGGTCACCGAGGCGATGAGCTTCGCCGGGTCGTAGCCAATGCCCTGCTTGAACACCGTCTCGACCTTGCGGATGTCCGCGATCGTGGAAGCCGGGTTGCCGTTGATTACCACCAGGTCGGCCTGCTTGCCGGCCGCGAGGCTGCCGACCCGGGCATCACGCCCGAGGTATTTCGCGCCGTTGAGGGTCGACAGGGCGATCGCCTCGAGCGGCGTGAAGCCCGCATCCACGAACAGTTCCACCTGGCGCTGATTCGCGAAGCCCGGGATGACGCCACCACCACCGGTGGGATCGGTGCCGGCAATTAGCAGCCCGCCGGCCCTGGCGAACGCCCGTTCCAGCGCCATGCCCTTGGGGAACAGCGTGGTGTAAATGGAATCCTTGTTCTGCGCCGTCCGCGCGTAGTTCTGCTCGAACTGCTCGCGCAACTGCGGCGTCAGCACTTCAAGGCCGGGCGGCTTCGGCCGGCCCGGCGTGAACGTTTCGAACACCGTCAGCGTCGAGGTGATGGCAACGTTGCGGTCAATCAGGGTCTTGACGAGCGCCTTGAACGGCTCGCCGTTCTCGTCGAGGGCGGCGATGCTCTTTTGTCCGACACCCTGGCCCGGGCAGACATCCGGTTTTTTGTCGGCGACGAAATCGGTGGCAGCGAAGAAGCCGTGCTCAAGATTGTCGATGCCGAGGCCGGCCGCCTCCGCGTAGGTGACGGAACACAGATGGCCCGTCACCTTGATGTTGCGGCGATGCGCCTCGTTGACCGCCGCGGCCAGCTCGCCGCGCGAAATCTGCATGTAGAGCTTCAGCGAGGTCGCGCCCTCGTCTGTCCAGTACTGCACCTGCCGCCGCGAGTCTTCAGGGCCCTTGAGCGTGCGCATCTGGATGAACGAGTTGGGACCATTCAGGTACGGCGCGGTGGCGTCGATGGCCGGTCCGGGCTTCTGGCCGCTCTCGATCAGCTTCGCCATGTTCAGGTCCATGAACCCGTTGACGTTGCCGCCGGTACGCATGGTCGTGACGCCGCCCGAGAGATACAGCCGCGAGAAGCTTTCGCCCAACTGACCGTAGACACCGGGACCGTTCGGGTAGTAGAGGTGCTCGTGGACCATCACCAGGCCGGGAATGACGCTCTTGCCGGTGAGGTCGATGGTCGTCGCGCCGTCGGGCACGGTCACCCGCGCGAAGTCGCCCATGGCCGCGATGTTGCCGTCGCGCAGAATCAACGTCTGGTCCTCGCGCGGTGCCGCGCCGGTGCCATCGATCACGCGGACGTGGGTGAGGGCGATGACCGGGGAGGCAACGGTGACGTAGGCGCGAACCGCGGCCGACAGTTCAGGGCGTGGCTGGGCGAACGCTGTGAGGCTGGCCAGCCCGATGGCGGCCGCGATCGCGATGAGAAACGGTCCGCCTGAAGGCGGACGCCACATTGACGTAGCGTCCGGCTTCATCGATGTGGCGTCCGGCTTTAGCCGGACCACGCCTGTGTCATGTGTCATGGCTGGCTGATCCTGTAGAGAGTAGTGGCCGTGCGGATGAAGAGGCTGTCGCGGTCGATCGCCGGCGATGCCATGGTGAACTCGTCGAGCGAGTTGCGGCCGACCACCGCGAATGTCGGTCCCGCCTGGATCACGTAGGTCACGCCGTCTTCGCTCATCGCGAACAGCTTGCCGTTGTACGCCCAGGGCGATGCGGTGAAGGCGCCGGCCGTGGGATCGAGCCGCACCTTCGTGTAGATTTCCTTGCCCGTCGTCGCATCGTGCGCCGTGAAGAAGCCGCGGTCGAACAGCGTGTAGTAGTAGCCGCCGTAGACAATGGGCGAGGGATTGTACGGACCGCCCTGTGGCAGCGACCACGCGATCGAGGCATTGCTCGTCTCGCCCTTGGGCAGCGAGATGTCGCCGGACGCACCCGGCCTGATGGCGTAGACCGGCCGGATCTGATCGCCGACGTAACCCGAGGTGACGTAGAGCAGCCCGGCCTGCGAGAACGGCGTCGGAATGGCGATGCTCGACATCGGCCCGAGCTGCCACAGCAGCTTGCCTTCGAGATCGTACGAGCGAATCTTGCCGGTGGCCGCCGTGACGATCTCGGTGCGGCCGGCGTGTTCCCACACGTAGGGCGTGGCCCACGAGGTCGCCTCCTGGCGATCGGTCCGCCACACGGCCTTGCCGGTCCGCGCATCGAGCGCCGTGAGGTACGACTGCTGCTCGTTATCGTGGACCAGGTACAGGCGGCCCTTGTGGAGAGTGGGCGAGGCGGCGGTGCCCCAACCGCTGTGCGTCGGAAGCGCCGGGAGCGGCACCGACCAGGTCAGCGTGCCGGCAAAGTCGTACGCGAACACGCCGACATTGCCGAACGTGACGTAGACGCGTTCGCCGTCGGTGACCGGTGTCTCGGACGCGTAGGTGTTCTTGAGGTGTCGCGAGACCGGAACCCCGCGGTGCGCTTCGCGCTCCCAGGCAATCTTCCCGCTGGCCCGATCGACCGCGTACACCATCCAGCGGTGTTCAGACTGAGGTGCGGGCCGCTCGCCGCCGAAATACAGGCCTTTCGTCGGCGCTTCGACCTGTCCCCACGGAATCACCGACGTCAGGAAGATGCGATCGCCCCACACCACCGGCGACGACCAGCCGTGGCCGGGAATGGCCGTCTTCCATCGCACGTTCTGCGTCGTGCTCCACGAATCGGGCAGGGCAGGCGAGTCGGCCACCCCCAGCGCACCCGGTCCGCGAAACTGCGGCCACTGCTCGGCGCCGACCACCGCTCCGAGTGCCAGGAAGGTGACGGAGAGAAGGTTTGGCACCGTAAGCACCGTACGCACCCTAGTGTCTCGTAACGTAAGTCATGTTAACATACCCTCCGAGCACACGGGGTGCTGGGAGGGTGCATGGCCAATTATGCGCGTCCGATCGTGTTGGCGAAGGCCGACCGTGCCGAACTCGAA
>Ga0164290_1000387_pt1 | contig 149617 bp, 129 predicted proteins | sample Micstemetagenome_FD_108782 | JGI IMG/M metagenome (GOLD analysis project Ga0164290, IMG submission 108782) | Contaminated culture microbial community from soil near Moab, Utah, USA - Microcoleus steenstrupii SON62 (Illumina Assembly) | ecosystem: Environmental > Terrestrial > Soil > Soil crust...
CGTAGCGCCAGCACCTCGCCGCTGCCGGCAAAACGCACGAAGCTGCCGTTTGAGCTGAGATCGGTGAGCGTGAAGCTGCCTGCGTGCCAGTCCACCCGCGCATGGGAGCGGCTGACCCGACCATCGGTGATGCAGAAGGCCGCCTGGGTGCTGCGACCCAGCACGATGGGCAACTGGCCCACATCGAAAACGCGCTCCAGGTCCAGCCATGTCAGGCGGATCCCATCCGGCTCTGACGGTGCGAAGTTGCCGTCGCTGAACTGGGTGGCTGGGGCATCGCCACCCGCCTGCACCTCGAGCACGTAGACGTGCACCGGTTCGACGCGGCCACGCAGGTTGATCAGATCAAGGTTGCGAAAGCGGGAGCGCCAACTGGTGGCCAGGGCATCGCGAACCTCGGCGGTGACCAGGGTTTCGTTGTCGCCTGCATGGTCAAGCAGGCGTGCAGCGACGTTGACGGCATCGCCGAAGCAATCGCCGCTCATCTCGACCACCTCGCCCAACGAAATCGCGACCTGAAGGCGAAGCGCGCGCAGGCCAGGTGATGCCCCTCGCTGTCTGCCCAGGGCCACCAGCCGGTCCAGCGAATCGTGCATGGCCATGGAGGCATCCAGTGCCGCCGTGGCCGTCTCGAACACCGCCATCAGGCCGTCGCCCAGGGTCTTCACGATGCGCCCGCCGACGCCGTCGACCGCCAGGCCCATCTGCCCGACGGTGTGCGTGACGACCGACGTCGCCTCGGCATTGCCAAGCGACTCGAACAGGGCGGTGCTGCCGCGCAAATCAGCAAAGAGGACGGTGCGCTGCCGGATCTGCGTCATGGCGCGAGGTTTGAGCCTCGGAACGGGAAGCTGCCAGTGTATCGGCGTGCATAGTGCACAAAGGACGAAGCCGGGCAGTGCCCGGCTTCGTGTTGGTAATCGGTTGGTTGGCCTGATTCCAGTGCGATCGCACCCCGTGTGTTGTGGTGCGGTCTGCTGGCTCCGTCGCCCAGCGGCGACTTGGCCGCTTCAGCGATCAGGCTGCTTTCCGAACCCTTAGAGGTTTTCCAGATAGGTTCGCAGCTTGTCGCTACGGCTCGGGTGCTTGAGCTTGCGGATCGCCTTGGCCTCGATCTGGCGGATGCGCTCACGGGTGACGTCGAACTGTTTGCCGACTTCCTCCAGCGTGTGATCGCTTTGCATCTCGATGCCGAAGCGCATGCGCAGCACCTTGGCCTCGCGCGGCGTCAGGCTATCCAGGATGTCCTTCACCACGTCGCGCAGGCCGGCCTGCATCGCCGCTTCCACCGGGGCCACGTTGTTCGTGTCCTCGATGAAGTCGCCGAGGTGCGAGTCGTCGTCGTCGCCGATCGGCGTCTCCATGGAGATCGGCTCCTTGGCGATCTTCATGATCTTGCGGATCTTGTCCTCGGGCATCTCCATCTTCTCGGCCAGCGTCGGCGCGTCCGGCTCGTAGCCGAACTCCTGCAGGTGCTGGCGCGAGATGCGGTTCATCTTGTTGATCGTCTCGATCATGTGAACCGGGATGCGGATGGTGCGCGCCTGGTCGGCGATCGAGCGCGTGATCGCCTGGCGGATCCACCACGTGGCGTAGGTCGAGAACTTGTAGCCGCGGCGGTACTCGAACTTGTCGACCGCCTTCATCAGGCCGATATTGCCTTCCTGAATCAAGTCAAGGAACTGCAGGCCGCGGTTGGTGTACTTCTTGGCGATCGAGATGACCAGGCGCAGGTTGGCCTCGATCATTTCCTTCTTCGCGTCACGGCTGGCGCGCTCGCCCTCGCTCATGCGCTTGTTGATCAGTTTCAGGTCTTCCAGCGGCACGACGGCCTTGGCCTGGATGTCGATCAGCTTCTGCTGCAACTCCTGAACGGGAGGGAGGTGACGTGCCAGCACGGCCGCATAGGGTTTTGCACCCTGCGATTCCTTGACAGCCCATTGCAGGTTCAGGATGTTGGCAGGGAAGCTCTTGATGAAGTGCTCCTGCGGCATGCCGCACTTGTCAACGACGATCTTGCGGATCTCGCGCTCGTAGCGGCGCACATCGTCCACTTGGCTGCGAAGCAACTCGCACAGGCGCTCAATGGTCTTCACCGTGAAGCGGATCGACATCATCTCGGCAGTGATCGCCATCTGCGCCTTGTTGTAGGACGGGCTCTTGTAGCCCTCCTTCTCAAACGCCTTGCGCATCTTGTCGAAGTTCGTCGACAGCACATCGAACTTGACCAGAGCCGCGTTCTTCAGCTCCTCGAGCTTCTTGGTCAGCGCCTTGCTGCCGCCCTGGCCGTCGTCGTCGTCTTCTTCGTCGAACTCGTCGAAGTCTTCCTCGGCGACGTAGTCGTCTGCCTCGTCATCGGAGATGAAGCCGTCAACGACGTCGGAGATTTGCATCTCGCCGGCGCGGATCTTGTCGGCCAGCAGCAGGATTTCGGCCACCGTCGTGGGGCTGGCCGAGATGGCGATCATCATCGCCTGCAGGCCACCTTCGATGCGCTTGGCGATCTCGATCTCGCCTTCACGGGTCAGCAACTCGACGGTACCCATCTCGCGCATGTACATGCGCACTGGGTCAGTGGTGCGACCGAACTCGGAGTCGACCGTCGACAGCGCCGCCTCGGCGGCTTCCTCGGCTTCTTCCTCGGTGGCGGCGGCGGTACTCTGGCCCTGGATTAGCAGCGTCGCCGCGTCGGGAGCCTGCTCGTAAACCGCGATGCCCATGTCGTTGAGCATCGACACGATGGCCTCGAGGATTTCCTCGTTGATCAACTTCTCGGGCAGGTGATCGTTGATTTCCTGATGCGTCAGGAAACCGCGCGTCTTGCCCATCTTGATGAGGGTCTTGAGCTCCTGGCGGCGCTTCGCGACTTCCTCTTCCGACAGTTGCGTGTCGTCCAGACCGAACTCGCGCATCAGCGCGCGCTCCTTGGCGCGGCTGACCTTCATGCGCAGCGGCTTGGCCTTCTCCTCCTCAGCGACCTCAGTCGACTCGACCGCTTCCGCCTCGACCTCGCCTTCGATCTCTTCCTCGATGTCGGAGAGGTCGTCCTCTACCTCGACCGGAGACTTCTTGGCCTTGGTCGGCTCCGCGGCCGCCTTAGGTTTGCGACCGCGCTTGGGCTTGTCCTCGTCCGCGACTTCCGTCGACTTGCTTGCCTTCGTGGCCTTTGCCGGCTTCAGTTCCGCCTCGGCTTCGGATTTTTTGGCGGTTGACTTCTTCGGTTCCTGAGCGGAGGCTTTCTTGGCGGGCATGCGTGTCCTTGCTGGTGTCGCTCAAGCTCAAGAAGGCGGCTGGAGCGGCAAACCCTGTATTTTACCTCCGCCCGAAAGCCCAGTTCGTCCCAGCCGGTCAGGTCGAGATTCGTTTCAGCGCCGGTGACCGATCGCCGAGCGCCCCAAGTCGGACGATGGGTCGGGGCGATCGAGCAGGTCCAGCAGCGCTTCAAGATCGCTGAACGGCGACTCGAGGCTGGCTTGCAGGTCAAGGGCCTCAAGGTCCAGTCGTCCAATCGCTTCCAACGCGCCTCGCGCCGATGCGTCGGCGGCCAACAGCGGGCGCAATGCGGCCCAATGCAGCGGCCCCTGGTCGGCGACAACGCGATCCAGCCAGGCCAGCAGCAGTGCGTGCGGGCTGGTGCGCGATAGCAGCCGCTGGTGCTGCTCGTGGGACAAGCGCTCCCACCACGTCGCATGAACGAGGAGGAGGCGAAGCAACTGGTCCTCCGGCGTGGGCGGCAGTCGGGTCGGCGGTTGCGGGGCAGGCTTTCGCGACTTTCGCCAGCCCGGGGTTGGTGTCGCGGCAGGCGCTGTCTCGACGCCCGCCTTCACCGCTTCCTTGGCCTGATCCCAACCCGCTTGCAGTTCGGCCTCCGGCAGCTTGGCCATGCGAGCGATTTCACCGAGCAACTGACGCTTCAGCAGCCCTGCACTCATGGCGGTCCACAAGGGTCTGGCCTGCGCCAGAAGCCGTGCTCGGCCTTCGGGGGTGTCAAGTCTGCACCCGGCCGCAGCTTGCTCAAGCAAGTAACTCGACAACGGTTGCGCCTGCTCGACCGCCGTTTCGAAAGATGCTGCACCGAGTTCGCGAACGAAAGAATCGGGATCGTGTTCGGCAGGGAGAAACAGAAAGCGTGCGCTGCGCTTCTCGCTGAGATGCGGCAGCACTGCCTGCAGCGCACGACTCGCCGCGCGACGGCCTGCGGCATCACCGTCGAAGCTGAAAACGATCTGCTCGGTGAAGCGGAACAGCTTGGCGACATGATCGGCAGTGCATGCGGTGCCCAAGGTGGCGACTGCATGACGCAGCCCATGCTGCGCCAGCGCTACCACGGCCATATAGCCCTCGACCACCAAGGCGTAGCCGCTCTGGCGCATCGCTGCACGGGCTTCAAACAGGCCGTACAACTCGGTGCCCTTGCTGAAAACCGGGGTTTCAGGAGAATTCAGGTACTTCGGCTCACCGCTGTCCAACACGCGTCCGCCAAAGCCGATGACCTCGCCTAGCACATTGCGGATCGGGAACATGATGCGATCACGGAAGCGGTCATAGCGCTTTTCCGTCGACTCGCCTTCGCCCGCCTGCGAAATCACCAGGCCCGCGGTTTCAAGTTCCTCCAGTCCATACTCAGGAAAACACCGGGCCAGGTTTCGCCATCCGGCCGGCGCGTAGCCCAACCCAAAATCTGCAGCGATGCGCCCGGTCAGGCCGCGGCCTTTGAGGTAGTTCACCGACCGTTCGTTGCCGCGAAGTTCCTTCGCATAGAAGCCCGCGGCCTGGCCGAGTAACTCGCTGAGGCTCTTGCGCCGCGCCTTCGCGACGTCGGCCTGCTCGCGCTCGGCGGCAGTGCGGGTGTCGCTGGGAACTTCCATGCCGACACGACGGGCCAGTTCCTTGACGCCATCGACGAAGCCAAGTCCCTGGTACTCGGTGACAAAGCGCAGCGCATCACCGTGCGCGCCACAGCCGAAGCAGTGATAGAACTGCTTCGACGGGCTGACAGTGAAACTCGGGGACTTCTCGCCATGAAAAGGGCAGAGTCCGAGCAAGTTGGCGCCCGCCTTTTTCAACTCCACATGTGCGCCGACGACATCGGCGATGTCGATGCGGCTGAGCAGTTGCTGGACGAATTCGGGCGGGATCACAAGCGCAGTCTAGGTCCGGAAAAGCAATGGCCCGCCGCCCCGGTCGGGGCGGCGGGCCATTCAGATGGCGTCGAGCCTAGATGCTGAAGTCTTCGAGCTTGGCGCCACCGTTGATTGCGGCTTGCAGCCACTTCGGCTTCAGGCCCCGGCCGCTCCAGGTTTCTCCGGTGGCTTTGTTGCGGTACTTCGCGGCGACCTTGGAAGGCGCTTTGGGAACCCCCTTCGCCCTGCCGTTGAGGTCGGCCACGCTCAAGCCGTACTCGGCCATCAGTGACTTGACCTTGGCAATCGCCGAACTGCGTTCGCGTTGCTGGGTTTCCTCGATCTGCTTTTCCAGCGCTTCGCGCTGAGCCATCAGTTCCTGCAGGGTTGCCATCGGAGCCACCTCGTTGTGCATGGTTGAAGCGCTGCAATGCAGCAAGCTTGGCGCATGATAACGAGGTTTCTCGTAATTCGATTATTTGTAATCTGCGCGATCCAGCATTTGTTGTACTTTCCCAATATTCGCTGCCACCGCCGCGACAGGAATCGTTTCGCGTTTGAAGCTGCCGAGTGAATCGAGTGCACGATTACCCAGCAGAACCGATTGCACTACCGGCCATTCGTTGTTGCCATTGGCAAAGTAGGCTTGAGCCGAATCGCTGGCGAGGTACTCCAAGAACGCCTGTGCTGCCGCGACATTCCTGCTGTGCCTGGCGACGGCTCCGCCCGCGATATTCATGTGCGTGCCCGCATCGCCCTGGTTCGGCATGACCACTCCGATGCGCTCGACCACCGCTTGGTCCTCGGGTTTGCTCGACAGCAGCATGCGCGCCAAGTAGTAAGAGTTGGTCAACGCGATCTGGCACTCGCCGCTCGCCACCGCCTTGATCTGGTCGGTGTCGCCCCCCTTGGGTGCGCGCGCCATGTTCGCGACGACTGCCTTCAGCCAGGTCTCAAGGGCTGCGCTGCCCATGCGCTCGTGCAGGGCTCCAAACAGGCTGAGGTTGTAAGGGTGCGACCCCGAACGCGTGCAGACCTTGCCCTTGTGCTTGGGGTTGGCGAGGTCTTCGTAACGAGCCACTTCGTCGCGCTTGACGGTGCTCTTGTTGAACACGATCAGGCGGGCGCGGGTGGAGAAGCCAAACCACGCGGTGCCCTCGTTTCCGGCTATGGCTCGGTACTGGGCTGGAACCCGCGATTCCAGTTCGCGCGACTTGATCGGCCGGAACAGGCCGTCCCGCTCGGCCTGAGCCAGACGGGCTGCGTCAACCAGCAGCACCACGTCGGCCGGACTGGCCGCCCCCTCGGTCTTCAGTCGGTTCAGCAAGCTGGCGTCGTCGGTATCGACGCGGTTGATCTTGATGCCGGTCGCCTTCGTGAAGTTGGCGTAAAGCGCTTCGTCAGTCTGGTAGTGGCGCGCCGAGTAGAGGTTCAGCACCTGCTCCTGGGCGTTGGCAGCAAGTGAGGCTCCCAGCGCAAGGCTGAGGGTGGCGACGAAGCGGGTAACGGACATCGGAGCTCCTGGCAGGCGAGGGGCGAGCGCCCCTGGTGCCTCGGAGTCTATCAAACGCGAATTATTCGCGTTTGCGTTCGCTCAAGCGCTAGGCGGAACGTAGCCTGCCGGCTTGTCGCCGCCACCGTCACCGAACAGGTATTGCTCCATCTGTCGTGCCAGGTATTGACGGGCGCGCTGATCGGCGAGGTTCAGTCGGTTCTCGTTGACCAGCATGGTCTGGTGCTTGAGCCAGGCTTGCCAGGCTTCCTTGCTGACCTCGTTCCAGATGCGCTTGCCCAACTCCGTGTGGGCGGGGTAGGTCGGAACGTCGAGGCCTTCAGCTTCCTTCTTCAGGTAAGCGCATTGAACGGTACGGGGCATGGCGGGGTATCCAGGAAACAAGCTCGCATCGTACTCAGAGCGTCTTCACCATCACCACCGAGCGCCTATCCCAGTTGTACTTGCGCTTGCGCTCCTCGGGCAGCCAGTCGGGATCAACCTGCTGGAAGCCACGCTTGATGAACCAATGCATGGTGCGTGTGGTCAGCACGAAGATGGTCCTCAGGCCCATCGCCTTGGCGCGCTGCTCGATGCGCTTGAGCAGGCGCTCGCCGTCGCCCTGGCCCTGGCTCAAGGGGCTCACGGTCAGCGCCGCCATCTCGGCGGTGCCGGCCTCCACATAGGGATAGAGCGCGGCGCAGCCGAAGATCACGCCATCGTGTTCGACGATGGTGTAGTGGTCGATGTCGCGCTCGATCTCGGTGCGATCGCGCTTGACCAAGGCGCCCTCGCGCTCGAAGGGTTCAATCAGGGCAATCAGGCTGGAAACGTCGTCGCTGGTGGCCTCTCGCAGCGATTCCAGTTTCTCGTCGACCAGCATGGTGCCGATGCCGTCGTGGGTGTAGACCTCCTGCAGCAACGCGCCGTCGACGCTGAAGGGCAGGATGTGCGAGCGGTCGACACCCGCCCGGCAGGCCTTCACGCAGTACCGAAGGTAGAAGCCGGCGTCGGTGGGCTTGGCCGGCTCCGACCATTGGCGCAGGTAACGCTCGGCATCCGCCAGCGCCAGTTCGGTGTCGATCGGGCTCTCCGGGTCTTCGGGCTTCTCGTGGATGCCGTCGATCTCGGTCAGAAAGATCAGCTTGTCGGCCTGCAGCGCGATGGCCGTCTCGGTCGCCACGTCTTCCATCATCAGGTTGAAGGCCTCGCCGGTTGGCGAGAAGCCGAAGGGCGACAGCAGCACCACGGCGCCGGCGTTCAGCGCGCTCTGGATGCCGCGGCCGTCGACCCGGCGCACATAGCCGCTGTGCTCGTGGTCGACGCCGTCGATGATGCCCACCGGCTTGGCGGTGAGGAAATTGCCGCTGACGACGCGCAAGGTGGCGTTGGCCATCGGCGTGTTCGGCAGGCCCTGGCTGAAGGCCGCCTCGATCTCGAAACGCAGCTGACCCGCGGCCTCCTGCGCGCAATCGAGTGCGATCGCGTCGGTGACTCGCATGCCACGGTGGTAGCGCGCCGGGTGGTTCTTCAGCCGCAGCTGCTCGTCGACCTGCGGCCGGAAGCCGTGCACCAGCACGATGCGGATGCCCATCGCGTGCATCAGCGCGAGGTCCTGGGCGAAGGTCGGAAGTTTGCCGGCGGCGATCATCTCGCCCGCCATGCCGACCACGAAGGTCTCGCCGCGGTAGGCGTGGATGTAGGGCGCCACGGCGCGGAACCAGGGCACGAAGGTGTGCGGGAAGACGAGGGCGCTCATGGGGCAGGGATTGTGCCGATGCACTTCGGCACTTGACGACCGCGCCGCTGCTTTCGACCATCACGGCCCCTCAAGCCTGGAGTGCGTGATGAAGGAATACAACGAGATCTACTCGACGCCGGGTGCCTTCAGCTGGAACGAGCTGGCCACGCCCGACCCCCAGGCGGCTTGCGCGTTCTACGGCGGCCTGTTCGGCTGGCGCTTCGAGACCATGAACATGGGGCAGGGCGACTACCACCTGATCAAGCTCGGCGAGACCAGCATTGGCGGGCTGATGGCGCCGCAGGGGCCGCAGCCGGCCGCCTGGGGGCCGTACATGACGGTGGCCGATTGCGATGCGACGGTGGAGAAGGCCAAAGGCCTCGGCGCGACGCTCTGCGCCGGCCCCTTCGACATTCCGAATGTCGGCCGCATGGCGGTGCTGCAGGACCCGCAGGGCGCGGTGTTCCAGGTGATCAGCTACCCGCCGATGCCTGCCTGATCAGTCGCGGGACAATACGCCCGCGATGAATCCGAATCCCACCGAGAGCCGGCTACCCCAGCCGGCTCTTTCCATTTCCTTCCCTGAAGCGCTGCCGGTCAGTGCCCGCCGCGACGAAATCGCGCAGGCCGTCCGCGAGCACCAGGTCGTCATCGTCTGCGGCGAGACCGGCTCGGGCAAGACCACGCAGCTGCCGAAGATCGCGTTGGCGCTGGGCCGCGGCAAGGCCAACGGTGGCGGCCTGATCGGCCACACGCAGCCGCGGCGCCTGGCGGCGACCTCGGTGGCCAAGCGCATCGCCGAGGAACTGAACACGCCGCTCGGCGATGTCGTCGGCTACAAGATCCGCTTCAACGACAAGCTCACGCCCGGCGCCTCGGTCAAGCTGATGACCGACGGCATCCTGCTCGCCGAGACGCAGACCGATCCGCTGCTCAAGCGCTACGACACGCTGATCATCGACGAGGCGCATGAGCGCAGTCTGAACATCGATTTCCTGCTCGGTTACCTGAAGACCCTGCTGCCCAAGCGGCCGGATCTGAAGGTCATCGTGACCTCGGCGACCATCGACGCCGATCGATTCGCCAAGCATTTCGAATCCAGGACTGGCCCGGCGCCGGTGATCCAGGTGTCCGGCCGGCTGTTTCCGGTCGAGCAGCGCTGGCGGCACTTCGAGGAGAAGCGGGACTACGGCGTCGCCGACGCGGTGCGCGACGCCGTCGACGAGCTCTGGCGTACCAGCGGCTCCGGCGACTGCCTGGTCTTTCTGCCTGGCGAGCGCGAGATCCGCGAGGTCGCCGAGCAGCTCCGCGCCCATCACCCGCCGGGTGTCGAGGTGCTGCCGCTCTATGCCCGCCTGAGCGAGGCCGAGCAGAACCGCGTGTTCCAGCCCCATGGCGCGCCGCGCATCGTGCTGGCGACGAACGTCGCCGAGACCTCGCTGACCGTGCCCGGCATCCGCTACGTGGTCGACGTCGGCACCGCGCGGGTCAAGCGTTACAGCTACCGCAACAAGGTCGAGCAGCTGCAGATCGAGCCGATCAGCCAGGCGGCCGCCAACCAGCGCGCCGGCCGCTGCGGCCGCGTCAGCAACGGCATCTGCATCCGGCTCTACGACGAGAAGGATTACGCCGAGCGGCCACGTTTCACCGACCCGGAAATCCTGCGCTCATCACTGGCAGGCGTCATCCTGCGCATGAAGAGCCTGAAGCTCGGCGCGGTCGAGGAGTTTCCTTTTCTCGAGGCGCCCCCCGGCAAGGCGATCGCCGACGACTACCAGCTGCTGCACGAGCTGGGCGCGGTCGACGACGACAACCAGCTGACCGAGATCGGCCGCGCGCTGTCGCGCCTGCCGCTCGATCCGCGCGTCGGCCGCATGCTGCTCGCCGCCCGCGACGGCCAGTGCCTGGCCGAGATGCTGATCATTGCTTCGAGCCTGTCGAGCCAGGACGTGCGCGAGCGCCCGCCCGAGCAGCAGCAACAGGCGGACGCCAAGCACAAGCCGTTTGACGACGAGAAGAGCGAGTTCAGTGGACTGATCAAGCTGTGGAAGTGGCTGGAAGGCGCCCGAGGCGGCAATGTTGTGAGCCCCCCCGCAACTGCTTCGCAGTCGCAGCCCCCCGAGGGGGCTGCGCCGGCTCGGGGCGGCCCAGCGCCGGCGCCCTCACACCGCCTCTCGCACCGCAAGCTCGAACAGAAGCTGCGCGAGCACTTCATCAGCCCGCGCCGCGTGCGCGAGTGGCGCGACATCCACCACCAGCTGCACCAGGTGGTCACCGAGCAGGGCTGGAAGCTCAATGCCTCGGAGCCGACCTACGAGCAGCTGCACAAGGCCTTGATGACCGGCCTGCTCGGCAATCTCGGCTGCAAGAGCGAGACCGAGGACCATTACCTCGGCGCCCGTGGCATCAAGTTCTGGCCGCACCCGGGCGCGCACCTGTCGAAGAAGCCCTCGCGCTGGATCATTGCCGAAGAGCTGGTGGAAACCACGCGGCTCTGGGGCCGCGGCATCGCCAGCATCGACGTGCAATGGGTGGTCTCGCTGGCCGGCCACCTGATCAAGCGCCAGCTCTTGGAGCCGCATTGGGAGAAGAAGGCCGGCGAGGTCATTGCGCTCGAGCGCGGCACGCTCTACGGCCTGGTCGTCTACCAGGGCAAGCGCGTCAACTATGGCCGCGTGAACCTTGGCGAGGCGCGCGAGATCTTCATCCGCGAGGCCCTGGTCGTCGGCGAGATCGAATCCAGCCTTCCGTTCCTCGCGCACAACGCCAAGCGCATCGCCGAAGTCGAGAAGCTGGAGCACAAGACCCGGCGTCAGGACGTGCTGGTCGACGACAGCCTGATCGCTGCCTTCTACGACGCGCAGATCCCGCCCGACGTCTGCTCGACCGCCGGCCTGGAGCGCTGGTACCGCGAAGCCAGCAAGGCGAACCCCAAGCTGCTGCACTTCAGCCGCGAGGAGTTGATGCGCCACGAGGCCGCCGGCGTGACCAGCAGCGCGTTCCCGAAGATGCTGCGCCTGGGCGGCGTCGACTGTCGCTGCGACTACCTGCACGAGCCTGGCGACGCCCGTGACGGCCTCACCGTCACGCTGCCGGTGTTCGCGCTGAACCAGGTCAACGAAGCGGCCTGCGAATGGCTGGTCCCCGGCCTGCTGGAGGCCAAGGTGACGGCGCTGTGCAAGAGCCTGGCGCAGAAGCCCCGCGCCCGCCTGGCGCCGCTGCCGGACTTCGTCGCCGAGTTCATCGCCGCCCACCCGTTCCAGCAAGGCGGGCTGATCGACAGCCTGCTCGCCGCGGTCAAGCAGCGCACGCAGCTGCCGGTCACGCGCGCCGACTTCAAGCTGGAGCTGGTGCCGCCGCATTTGTTCATGAACCTGCGCGTCGTCGACGAGCATGGGCGACAGCTGGGCTTGGGGCGCAACCTGGCCGCGCTGAAGGCCGAGTTCGGCAGCCTGGCGCGCTCCAGCTTCCAGGCCCTAGCGGCGCTGAAGGTGCAGCAGCAGGTGGCGGCGCCGGCGCCGAAGGCGAAGGGCGAGCCCACGGCGGCGCCGGCACCCGCCGCACCGGCGCACGATGCCGCCCAGGGCTACACCGCCTGGAGCTTTGGTGAGCTGCCCGAGCTGATGGAGGTCAGGAAGGCTGGCCAGACCCTGATCGGCTTTCCCGCGCTGATCGACCGCGAGACCCAGGTGCAGATCGAGGTCTTTGACGAGCCCGAGGTGGCGAAGGCCGCGCACGCCAAGGGCCTGGCGCGCCTGTTCGCGCTGCAGCTCAAGGAGCCGCTGAAGGGCCTGGAGAAGAATCTCGGCGGCGAGTTGCAGAAGCTCGGCGTGGCCTACATGGCCTTGGGCACGGTCGACGAGCTGCGCGCCCAGGTGCTGCAGCTGGCGCTGGCCCGCGCCTTTCTGGCCGAGCCCTGGCCGGCCGATGCCAAAGCCTTCGACGCCCGCCTCGCCGAGGGCCGACCGCGCCTGGTGCTGATCGCCCAGGAGGTGCTGCGCCAGGCCGGCGTGGTGCTGACCGAGTTCCAGGCGGCGCAGCGCAAGCTCAAGGACGCGCGGGCACCCAAGCCCTTGCAGGACGACATCCAGGCCCAGCTCGACCGCCTGCTGCCCAAGCGCTTCCTGCTCGACGCCGGCTGGACCCAGCTGCAGCAGCTGCCGCGCTACCTGAAGGGCATCCAGCTGCGTCTCGACAAGTGGCGCAGCGACGCCGCCCGCGACGAGCGCCTGCTGGCTGAGCTGCGCCCGCTGGAGCAGCGCTGGCAGCGCCGCGTCGCCGAGCTGCGCGGGGCGCGCGATCCGCGGCTCGAAGAGTTCCGCTGGCAGCTGGAGGAGCTGCGCGTCGGCCTATTCGCGCAAGAGCTGCGCACCCCGCAGCCGGTCAGCGTGAAGCGCCTGGAAAAGCTCTGGGCGTCCCTGAGCGCCTGAGCTCGCGTCGTATTTGCGCTTTCACGGGGCGGTGGGACTGCTGGCAGCGGGTGTAATGAACCCTGATGAGCGACGAATCTCCCACACCCCGGCCGGCAGCGCGCCGCCTGGGGCCCTTCGAGTTGAAGGCTCTGCTCGGCAAGAGCGCGGCGAGCATGCTCTGGCATGCCCTGGACACGCGCACGCAGCAGGAACGCCTGTTGCTGATGCCGCGCCTGCAAGCGGAGCAGGCGAGCGACTGGCTGGCTCGCGCCCGCCTGGCGGCGCGACTGGAACACCCGGCGATTGCCGCCGCGGCCGAGATCGGTGTCACCGAGACCTGGCCCTACCTTGCCGATGAGCGCAGCCTCGGCCTGACGCTGGAGGAGCGCCTGGCGCGCCACCGGCAGCCGCAGCCCCAGCTGGCGGCCGCCTGGCTGCAGCACGCCGCCGAGGGCCTGGCCACCGCCCATGACGCCGGCTGGCTGCTGATCGACCTGCAGCCGTTTCACCTGCTGCTGGCCGACGACGGCAAGGCCCATCTGCTCGGGCTCGGCCTGCTCGGCGACGTGCCCAGCGTCGAGCCGCACCAGCGTGCCCGCCATCAGGCCGGCATCGAGGAGGAGACGCTCTGCCTGGGTCTGCTGCTGAACCGACTGCTGGGCGGCCGTGCGCCGCTGGAGACCACCGACACGCGTGAGGTCGTCAAGCGCCTGCCGCCGCTGGGCAATGATTTCGTGCGCCTGGGATTCGAGTCGGCGCACCCGATTGACGACGCGCTGCGCGCCATCGCCAACCGCGCCACCGCCACGCAGCCGGGGCAACGCTACCTGCAGGCGCGACCCTTTGCCCGCGCCTTGGAAGGCTGGCTGGACCGCAGCCGCCACCCCGATGGCGGCGCGGTCGCGCAGCTGCTGGAACGCCTGCAGCGCTTCGGCACGCTGCCGGTGACGCGGCCAGAGGCGGTCAAGCAGGTCGCCGCCGGTGGCCTGGAGGATCGGCACACCGGCCAGATGGCGGCGCTGGTGCAGCAGGATGCGGCGCTGACGCTGGAACTGCTGCGCCGTGTCAACCTGGCGCGCCGCCAGGCTGGCATGGCCAGCGACGTCGTGCTTGGCCTGCAGCGGGCGATCAAGATGCTGGGCATGCTGCAGGTCGCCCAGGTGGCGCAAGGGCTCCGCCCCTGGCCCGGCGTGCTGGCTCCTGAGCGGGTGCTGAACCTGCGCCTGGCGCTGGCGCGCACGCAGAAGGCCGCTGAGGTGGCGCTGCCCTTGGCCCCGGCCGGCTACGACCCCGAGGTGCTGCGTCTGACGGTGCTGCTGCAGAACCTCGGCCGCCTGCTGCTTTACTACCACCTGCCCGACGAGGCCGAGCAGGTGCAGGCGCTGATGCAGGCGCCGGCACCGACCGAGGATCAGCCGAATCCGCAAGGCTTGTCGGAGCGCCAGGCGGCGTTCTCGGTGCTTGGCTGCGACCTCGATGCGTTGGCCGCGGCGGCGCTGCGCCATTGGGGCCTGGGCGACGAGGCGCAGCACCTGGCGCTGCGCCCCGAGCCCGACACCACGATTCATTCGCCGCATGGCGACCTTGACGCGTTGCGCCTGACCAGCGCGCTGGCGATCGACCTGGTCGACGCGGTCGCGCTGCCCGAGCCGCGGCGGCGCCAGCAGCTCGATGCCGTCGTGCGCCGTTACGCCAGGGCGCTGGGTCTGACCGGACGCGACATCCAGGCGGCGCTGTTCCCCGAAGCCGCGCAGGCGGCGCTGAGGCGGGCATGAAGCCGGGCAAGGTCGGCCGCTTCGAGTTGCGCCGCCCGCTGGGCGAGGGCGCGCAGGCGACGGTCTGGCTGGCCCATGATCCGCGGCTTGATCGCGACGTCGCGCTGAAGCTGCTCAACGACGAGGCCGGCACGGCCGAGCAGGATGCATGGCTGCACGAGGGTCGTGCCGTCAGCCGGCTCAGCCATCCGGGCATCGTGCAGGTGTTCGAGGCCGACCGCTTCGACGGCAAGGCGGCCCTGGTGTTCGAACTGGTGCATGGCGGCACGCTGATGCCGATGCTGCGCCAGGGCCCACAGCCGGCACGGCGCGCCGTCGAGCTGATGGTCGAGGTGCTCGATGCGCTCGCCGCCGCCCATGCCGCAGGTGTCGTTCATCGCGACCTCAAGCCGAGCAATGTGCTGCTCGATCTGCAGGGCAAGCCGCGCGTCACCGACTTCGGCATCGCCGCGCGGGTGCAGGACAGTCAGCAGGCCAGGATCGTCGGCACGCCCGGCTACATCAGCCCGGAAGCGGCGCGCGGCGAGGCGCCGCATCCGCGCATGGATGTGTTCGCCGCCGGCGTCATGCTGGCCGAGCTGCTCAGCGGCCAGCGCCTGAACGCGGATGCCGACCCGATGCGCTGCCTGCAGCGCGTGCTGCACGAGGACCTGCGCCTGCCGGGGCTCGACAGCGCCGATGTCGACGACGCGTTGCGCGCACTGGTCGACCGCGCGCTGGCACGCGACCCGGCGCTGCGCTGGGACAGTGCGGCCGCGTTCCGCGACGCGCTGATGCACTGGCTGCACCAGCCGCAGCTCGCGTCCGAGCGCGGTGGCGACGGCGAGCCGCAAGCGGCGGCGCTGGAGTTCCTGCTGCGCCGCATGCGGGCCAAGTCCGACTTCCCGGCGATGTCGGCGTCGATCGAGCGCGTGCAGCAGCTGACGCGCAGCGAGGACGACACGCTGGCGACGCTGTCCGGCGCCATCCTCAAGGACGTCGCGCTGACGAACAAGCTGCTGCGGCTGGTCAACACCGTCCAGTTCCGCCATGCCGGCGGCGGCAGCATCAGCACCGTCAGCCGCGCGGTGCAGCTGATCGGCTTCGGCGGCGTGCGCAACCTGGCGCTCAGTCTGGTGCTGCTCGAGCGCATGCAGGACCGCACCCATGCCACGCAGCTGAAGACCGAGTTCCTGCGCGGGCTGATGGCCGGTGCGCTGGCGCGCGAGCTCTGCCACGGTGGCCGCGAGGGCGAAGAGCTGTTCCTTGCCGCGCTGTTCCAGAACCTGGGCCGCCTGCTCTGCGAGTTCTACTTCCCCGAGGAGGCGCAGCAGGTGCGCCGGCTGGTGCGCGAGGCCCAGGGCACGAAGGCGCCGCTGAGCGAGGGCACGGCGTCGGCGCGGGTGCTCGGCATTCCCTACGAGGAGCTCGGCATCGGCGTCGCCAGGCGCTGGGGCCTGCCCGACGTGCTGACCCAGGTGATGCGCCGACCCGTCGGCGAGCCGCCGCAGCGTGCCATCGAGCAGCCCTTGGAGCGCCAGCGCTGGCTGGCGCGCGCCGCCAACGACACCACCGACCTGCTGCTGGCCACCGAACCCGACAAGCTGGCGGCGCCGCTGCAGCGACTCGCCGAGTCGCACGCGAAGGCGCTGCGCATGCCGGCCAGCGCGTTCACCAGTGCCTGCACGCAGGCCCGTGAGCGCCTGGCCAGCCTGGCCGAGGCGATGGAGCTGAAGGTCGAGCAGCGATCGCCGGCGCAGCGCCTGATGCCGTCGCATCCGTCGCCGGCGCATGCGCCCGGTGGCATGGACGCGGCGATCGACACCGTGGTGCTGCCGCCGACGCAGCCGCTCGAGGCGACGATCGCCGTCGACCCGGTGGCGCAGCGCGCGCAGGCGGCGAGCCAGCTGGCTGCCGGCGTGCAGGACATCACCGACGCGATGGTCGAGAGCCAGGACCTCGGCGCGATCCTGCGCATGATCCTGGAGACCATGTACCGCGCGCTGGCGCTGCGCCGCGTGGTGTTCTGCCTGCGCGATCCCAAGACCCAGCAGCTGGTCGGACGCTTCGGCCTCGGCGACGATCTGAAGGACTGGATGCCGCGCTTCAAGGTGCCGCTGGTGGCCGGTGCGCAGCCGGATCTGTTCACCGCCGTGTGTCTGAAGGGCGTCGACACCCTGATCGCCGACGCCACCCAGCCGACGATCGCGCAGCGGCTGCCGGCCTGGTACGGCGAGAGCCTGCGCGCCGGCAGCTTCCTGCTGCTGCCGCTGGTGGTGAAGAACGCACCGCTGGGACTGATCTATGCCGACCGCCAGGAGCCGGGCGGCATCAAGCTCAATGACCGGGAGCTGTCGCTGCTGCGGACGCTGCGCAACCAGGCGCTGATGGCGTTTCGCCAGTCGTCGTGAGCCGCCAAAAGCCGGCTCAGCCGGCCACCACCACGCGATTGCGGCCACCGCGCTTGGCGGCGTAGAGCGCCTCGTCGGCGGCACGCAGCAGGCGCTCGGGCCCCTGCTCGTCGCCGATCAGGCTGGCCACGCCGATGCTCAGCGTCACCACCGCCGCGGTCGGCGACTGCGCATGGACCCGGGCCTCGGCCGCCATCTCCGCCAGGCAGTCCCGCGCCAGGCGCGCCGCCGCCTCGGCCTCGGTATGCGGCAGCAGCACCGCGAACTCCTCGCCGCCGTAGCGCGCGACGCTGTCGCTGCTGCGCTCGGCGGTCTGTTGCAGCACCTGGGCGACGAGGCGGATGCAGGCGTCGCCCTCGATGTGGCCGTAGTGGTCGTTGAACAGCTTGAAGTGGTCGATGTCGATCATCATCAACGCCAGCGGCTGGCGCAGGCGCTGGCTGCGCCGCCATTCCAGCTGCAGGCTCTCGTCGAAGGCGCGGCGGTTGGCGATACCGGTCAGGCCGTCGCGCATCGACATCCGGCGCAGCGCCTCGGTGCGCTGCGCGACCTTGCTCTCCAGGCTCTCGACCAGGCGCGCATGGATCAGCGAGATCGCCGCCTGCGAGCTCAGCAGCTCCAGGGTCTGCTGGCGCTGCAGCGTGAACGCATCCTCGAGCAGCGAGTTCTCCAGGTAGACCAGGGCCACCAGCTGGCCCTGGTACATCACCGGCAGGCAGAGCACCGACTTGGGCTGCTGCGCCGCCAGGTAGGCGCTGTGCGCGAACCGGGGATCCTGCGCCGGCTGGTTCAGCACCAGGGTCTGGCGCGTCAGGCGCACGTACTCGATCAAGGGGACAGGCAGCAGCGTCTGGGCCTCGGCGTCGCTCAGGGGCAGGCTGAGGCGCCGCGTCTCGACGCGACGCTGCGCCACCAGGCCGCCGACGGTCTCGACGATCAGCCGGCCGTCGTCCAGCAGCACGATGCCGCCCTGCTCGGCACCGGCGTTCTCCAGCAGCACCGAGAACATCTGGCGCAGCAGCGCGTCGAGCTGAATCTCCTGCGCCAGCAGCTGGTTGGCCTTCAGCAGCGACTGCAGGTCGAGCAGGCTGCCCATGTCGGAGCCGCTGTGGGCGCTCGCCGAGCCCAGCGATTTCGAGCCGAAGGGGCGCTGCAGCGCGACGCGGAACACTTCCTGCGGCCAGGCCGTCTCCAGCTGCCGGCACTTCAGCGTCGCGCCCCAGCGCCGGTACTGGTAGTAGGCCTCGCGGATGAACTGCTTGGCCAGCTGGCGTTGCTGCAGGCCGGTCCAGAAGCGCGCATAGAGCTCGTTGGCCAGCGCCTCCAGCACCACCCAGCCGTGCTCGCTGGCGCTGGCGATGGCCCTGGCGTACAGGTCCATCGCGCCGCGCTCGTCCTGGCGCAGGCGAGCCAGCTCGGCGGCCAGCAGCAGCTGATGGCTGCGGTAGTTCGCTTCGCAGCCGGTGGCCCAGGCATCGAACAGCGCGAGGTGCGGCGCCACCGCCTCGGCGTCGCCGTCGTAGCGGAGCTGGCCCAGCGCGATGTAGAGCCGCGCCTCGACCCAGCTCGGGCTGTCCGGCAGACAGAGCCCGATGCGATCCAGGCGCCCGGCGCACTGCCGCCAGCTGGCCTCGTCGTCCATCAGCAGTGCATGGCGCAGCATCGCGGTGCTCGCCATCGCCCACGGGATCGACGGCTCCTCGGTGGCGAGCAGGGCGTCGCAGCCGGCCTGCTCGGCGCTGTCAAAGCGCAGCGGCCCCAGGCTGTGGCCGAGCAGCGCCTGCAGCGGCTGCAGCACGCCGTGGCGCAACATCGCTTCGGTGGCCGGCTGGCGGCTCGCCTGCAGGTACTTCAGGCTGCGCTCGGCTTCCTGCGCCAGTTCGCCCAGCGGCGTGCCGACGATGAAGCGGTTGACGCAGCGCAGCAGCGCGCAGAAGCCGGCCGACAGCGGGTTGACGCCGGCCAGTCCCAGCTCCAGGCCGCGGTCCTGCGGCGCCAGGCTGGCCGCCAGCGGCTCGCCCCAGTGCTGGTAGAACGCGTTGAAGTACTGGTAGGCGGTGACTCGGGTGTAGCGGTCGCCACGCTGCTCGGCCAGGCGCAGCGCCGTGGCTCCCATCGCATAGCAGGCGGCATAGGGCTGCTTGGCCACCGACATCGCCGTCATGAAGGCCAGGCAGGCGATCGTGCTGAGGTCGCACTGGCCATGCTGCAGCGTGATGCGCAGCATGCGGCAGGCATCGACGACGAAGGCGCCGAAGCGCGCCGTCTGGTAGCTGGAGAAGGTCATCGCGTAGAGCAGGCGCAGCTGCAGCAGCTGCACCGGATCCGTCAGCTCGGCGGCCTGCAGCAGGCGTTCCGCGGGCTGCGCAGCCAGCATCTGCATCACCGCGGCGAACTCGTCGGGAAAGACGGCGAATGCCGCCGCCTCGTCGGCCGGGAACGGCTGACCGAGCAGCGCCAGCGCCTCCAGGTGGACGTCGAAGGCGTCGCCGAAGCGCCCCTGGATGTTGTACTGATCGGCCTGCACCGCCAGCAGCTGGGCCTGTGCCAGCGGCGCCGGGCAGGCGGCGCGGGCCCGCGGGTAAAGCGCCTCGGCGGCGTCGAAGTCGCCGGCCAGGTAGCTGGACTCGCACAGGCCCAGGTAGAGCTGCAGGGTCTGCGCCGGCGTGCTCGGACCGAGCAGCAGTGCCTGCTGCAGCAGCTGCACCGCCAACGGGTGCGCGGCGGCGGTACGCGCCTTGTCGGCGCCGCGCAGATTCAGCGCCAGCAGGCGACCGCGCTCATCGGCATCGTCGATCAGCGAGCTGCCCTGGTTCAGGCATTCCAGCACCGTGAACAGGCGCTGCTCCAGCGCGTCGGCATCGCACCCGGCAAGCAGGCGCCGCCCGGTCTGCAGCATCAGCGCGGCGCGCTGATCCGGCGCCGTGAGCTCGTGGGCCGCCTGCTGCACGCGATCGTGCAGGAAGCGATAGCGAGCCCGTGCCTGCAGCGCCGGGCTGTCGCTGAAGCGGTAGTTCTCGGTCAACGGCAGCAACAGGCCGGCCTGCAGCGCCGGCCACAGGCTGGCGGCGGTGGCGGCGGCGTCGGCATCGGCCAGCGCCATCAGTTCGCCCAGGCTGAAGACCTCGCCAAGGCCGGCCGCCTGGGCCAGCAGTGACTGTGTGCCCTGCGGCAAGCGCCGCAACTGGCCGAGCATCAGCTCAACGACGTTGGCCGTCATGCCGCGGCGGCGGATCGCCTCCAGCTCCCAGCGCCACAAGCCGGCGTCGCGGTCGTAGCGCAGATCGCCCTGCTCGTGCAGCTGGCGCAGGAACTGCACGAGGAAGAAGGGGTTGCCGCCGGTCTTCTCGGCGCACAGCGCTGCCAACTCATCGACCGCGGACGGGCCGCAGCGCAGGGTCTCGGCGACCAGCTCGCGCACCGCCTCGGGCGCCAGCGGGCCGAGCTGCAGCTCGCCGATGCGGCGGCCATGGCCGGCCCGCCGCAGTGCCGCCTGCAGCGTGCGCAGCGGGTGGCGTTCGTCGACCTCGTTGTCGCGGAACGCGCCGACCAGCAGCAAGGCCTGCTCGCGGTCGTCGCGCAGCAACTCCTCCAGCAATCGCAGCGTCGCCGCATCGGCCCACTGCAGGTCGTCGAGGAACAGCAGCAACGGGTGGGTGCGCCGGGCCAGCGCCTGCACGAAGCGGCCGAAGGTCAGGTGCAGACGCGTCTCGGTGTCGGCTGCGGGCAGCACCGGCAACGGCGGTGGCGAGCCGATCAGCAACTCCAGCTCCGGCACCAGGTCGCCGACGGCGGCGGCATGCTCACCCAGTGCCTCGACCAGCAGCGTCCGCCAGTAGGCGTCGCGGCCCTCGACGGCGAGTTGCTGCATCAGGGCGCGGAACGCATCGGCCAGCGCGGCATACGGGCGATGGCGGCGGTACTGATCGCACTTGCCGCGCAGGTAGTAGCCCCGTCGCGCCATCACCGGCTCGTGCAGCGCCGCCACCAGCGCCGACTTGCCGACGCCCGAGTAGCCGCTGACCAGCAGCAGCTCGCTGCGGCCGCCGCAGCTGCGCGTGAAGGCGTCGCGCAAGGCGGCGACCTGCGCCTCGCGGCCGACCAGCCGCTGGGCGACGCGAAAGCGCTCGCTGACATCGTGGCGGCCGAGCGGGAACTCGTCGATGCGCCCCTGCAGCTGCAGCTGCTGCAGCGCCTGCTGCAGGTCGAGCAGCAGGCCATGGCTGCTCTGGTAACGCGCATCCGGGTCCTTGGCCAGCAGCTTGGCGACCAGCGCCGCGAGCAGCGGCGGGATCGCCGGATCGAGCTCCTGCAGCGGGGTTGGCAGCAGCGCCAGCTGCGCGTGCAGCAGCGCCGCCGGGTCGTCGATCTGGAACGGCGGCCGACCGCCGAACAGCTCGTACAGCGTTGCGCCCAACGAGTAGAAATCGCTGCGCTGGTCGATGTCGAGATTGGTGCGTCCGGTCTGCTCCGGCGCCACATAGGCCAAGGTGCCATGCGGGAAGCCGTCGGGGCTGCGACGGGCCTCGTGGTCGAGCGTCGACGCGAGGCCGAAATCGCAGAGCTTCAGGCGCAGGTGGGTGAGGTCGACGAGCACGTTCTTGGGTGCCACGTCGCCATGCACCAGGCCATGCGCATGCACGGCGCTGATCGCCTGCGTGAGCTGAACCGCCAGCTGCAGGCGCTCGATCAGGCTGAGGTGGTGGCGCTCGATAACCTGGGCGAGGTTGCAGCGGCCGAAATCCTCGAGCACGAGCACCAGGCTGCGGCCCGCCGCTTGCAGGCTGCGCGCGCGGATCACATAGGGCGACGAGATCGACTGCAGCAGCGCGTACTCGTGGCGCCAGCGCGCGAGCTGGGCGGGAGCCGGCAGATCGGTGTCGAGCAGCTTCAGCACCACCGGCTGACCGTCTGCATCGCGCGCCGTGGCAACGACGGTGTCGCCGACGGCGTGGATGACGGTATCGAGTGTGAAGCCGGCGAGTTGCATGGCGGGGCCTGCAAGAGGGGCAGGCCGTCAGCATAGGGCTTCAGGAAGGGGGGTGACGAGCCTTACCCCGGCACTGGTTGCAACGCTAAGGGCTGCTTGGTTCCCCACCTGACCCGGTTGGGCGCACTCCCATGCGGGGAGGCCCGTCGAGGGGCATTGTAGGGGCGCCCGCAGGCGCCCCCGGGCTGGCTGGCCTTATTGCGGCTGGTAGCGCCAGAGCTGACGCGACTCGCTGCCGACCGCATCGGACGATTGCGTGAAGCCGCCGAGCACGTAGATGGCGTCACCGACCGCCACCGCTGCCAGCCCATGGGCCGCCACCGGCATGGCCGGCAGCTGTTGCCAGCTGCGCGTCGCCGGATCCCAGCGCTCGACGGCGGCGCTGACCGTACGTGCCGCCGTCTCGCCGCCGAAGGTATAGAGGCGGCCCCCGCTGACGGCGGCGGCAAGACTGCCGCGCGGCGTCGGCAGCGGCGCCTCGGCGCTCCAGCTGTCCGAGGTGGCGCTGTAGCAGCCGAGGGCGGCCAGCGGCTGCTGGTCGTTGGCGCGGATGCCCGGCGAGCGCCCCCCGGCGACGCAGAGCCGGCCGCCGACGACGCCGGCGGCGGCGGCGTTGCGGCCGCTGGGCAGCGGCGCGAGCGATGTGCCCAGCCAGCTCTGAGACGCCAGGTCGAAGGCGATCTGCGTCGCCAGCGACGCGCTGGCGTTGTTGTTCAGGTTCCAGCCGCCGACCACATGCAGGCGGCCGTTGAACTCGGCGGCGGCAGCCGCAAAGCGACCGCTGGGCAGCGCCGGGCCCAGGCTCCAGCTGGCCGCCACCGGGTCATACACCTGCAGCGAGGTGCTGGCCTCGCCGCCGATCGCGTAGACCTTGCCGCCGCTGGCGATCACCGCCAGGTTGTCGCTGCCACGCGGCAACTGCGGCCCGACACGCCAGGCGTTGGTGGCGATGTCGAAGATCAGGCTGCCGCGCTGCGTGTCATAGCCGCCGGCGACGACGAGCTGGCCGTTCAGGTGCGCGACACCGAACTTGGCCAGCCCGACGGGCATGTCGCTGAGCCGGGTCCAGCCGGCCGGAGGCGGCGGCTCCGGGGTGGGGGCTGGCGCCGGGTTGGGGGTGGGCGGCGCTGCCGGCGCGGCTTCGCCGCCTCCGCCACAGGCGGCCAACAGACTCAGCATCGACAGCATCAGGCTCATGGGTTTTGGGGGCAGGGGACAGGTCATCGATCGGACTCCGCGTGGGTGGTCGACGCATTGGCGCCCGGCCGCCCGCGGTGGCGCAAGACGGCTTGCGTCCAATCGCGCTCGCGATCCGATCCAAAAAATATTACTGCTGATGAATCAAGGACTTGCGGCGCCGCCAGGGAGTCTCATCAGGTCGCCCTGGGCGAGGTCGGCGCGTTCGACGACGAGCCGGCGGCCGTCGTCGCTGACGGTCATCGCGGCGGTTTCCGGCACGCTGCCGAGCGCAAAGCGCGCCAGCTCGCGCGGTGTGCTGCCTGGCGCGGTCTGCAGCAGCAGGCGCTCGTCGCTGCCGCGCACCAGCAGCAGCACACCCTGCGGATGGACGGCGAACGCGACCAGGCGTCCCGGCGCAGCCGGCAGCGGCCAGACCTGGGGAGCGGCCCGCCCCGGCTGCCAGGCCAGCAGCCGAGGCAACTCGGCGTCGACCAGCAGCAGGCTGCCGTCGCTGCGTGCCTGCGGCCTGGATTGCGGCAGCAGGCGCGGCGAACCGGCAATCGGTCGTGGCTCGCCCGCCTCCAGACGCCAGAGGCGCCAATGACCGGCCGCGTCAGGGCGGCCGAACACCGGCCCCATGGCCGTCCAGGCCGGTGGCCCGACCGGCAGGCCGTCGTCGAGCCAGGCCCGCACCTCGCCGCCGTCGGCCGGCAGCGCGCACAGCGCCAGCCGCCCGCCCCGGCCGCAACTGCCGACGAAGGCCAGCGTGCGCCCGTCGGGGGACCAGGCCGCACGGCCGATGTCGCCGCGAAGACTCAATCGGACTTGCGCGGCGAGGTCGCCGCGCTGCAGCCAGAGCTGACTGTGGCTGGCGTCGCGGGTCACGAAGGCCAGCCATTCACCCCGCAGGCTGGGCAGCCGGCGTGACGCCAGCGCCCGTTCCAGTGGCTGCAACGTGGCCCCGGCGCGACCGAGCTCCAGGCTGGCCAGGCTGACGTGGCTGCGCAGCAGCGCGAGGACGAGGTCGCCGTTGCGCGTGCGCTGCGGCGCGCTGCCCTCCAGCCCGAGCGCGCGCAGCTGGCCGTCGCTGCGCTGCCAGCGCAGCAGCTGGCGGCTGTCCTGGCGCGTCGTCGACAGGATCAGGTCGCGGCCGTCAACGCTGTAGCTCAGCCCATGCAGGCTGCGCAACGGCAGGCGCGCCAGCGCTCGCGGCGCGCCGTCGGGCAGGGCGATCTCGAACAGCAGGCGCTCGCCGCTGCTGGCGGCGGCGCGCACGAAGGCCAGGTGTCGCCCGTCCGGCGAGAACGCCGGCTGGTGATCGGGCAGCAGCGGGTTGTCGGCGCGCGTGAACCGGCGCTTGGCAGCCCGGCCGTCGGCGCGCATCAGGAACAGGCCGGCGTCGCCACCCTCGCGAGCGGTGAACGCCAGCCACTGCCCGTCGTCGCTCCAGGCCAGGCTGGGCGTGAACAGCGGCTCGCAGGCGGACAGGGCCTGGCGGCTGCCGTCGCGCAGGCCGACACGCCACAGCGTGCAGCCGCCACTGGCCGGCCGTGCGATGAAGGCGAGCGCCTGGCTGTCCGCCGACCAGGCCAGTGCCGTGACGTCGCCAACCGCACCACCGACCGCACGCGGCTGGGCCTCGGGCCGGGCGACGTCGCGCACATACAGCTCGGCGTCGCCCCGGCCCTGCCACCAGGCAAAGGCCAGCAGCTGGCCGTCTGGCGAGATCGCGCCGGCGAACTCGACGCCGGGGTACTGCGTCAACGGCTGCGGCTGCGAAGCCGCCGCCGGGCTTGGCGCCGGGGGGCGATGCGTCAGCTGCCAGGCGCCGCCCGCGACGGCCAGCAGCAGCAGTGCCGCGCCCGGCCAGCGCCAGCGCCGCCAGCCGGAGGCGCGGGGCGGCAAGGGCGTCGCTGGCGCGACCTCGCGCGGCAGCGCTTCGACCGCGGCGATCAGCCGGTAGCCGCGCTTGGCGATGGTCTGCAGGTAGCGCGGCGCCTCGGGGTCGTCGCCAAGGGCCTGGCGGATGGTCCAGATCGCGGTGTTGATGGCCTTCGGCGCGACGAAGGCATTGCCGCCCCAGATCCTGGCCTCGATCTGCTCGCGGCTGAGCAGCTCACCGGGGCGTTCAGCCAGCAGCAGCAGCAGCGCCATCGCCTTGTGGCGCAGCGGTCGCTCATCGCCGCTGACGGCGTGGCGCAGCCGGTTCAGGCTGCCGTCGACGATCCAGTCGCCGATGCGCAGCAGCGGCGGACCGGCGTCGGTGCTCAACGCAGCTGCAGGTCGGCGTCGGAGAACTCGATGCCCAAGGACTCGATCAGCAGGCGCTTCGGGCCGGACTCGACGACGCCGGCCTGCCAGGCCGGGATGCCGAGTTGCTCGGCGATCTGCACCACCTGCGCCGCCTCCTCGGGCGGCACGAACAGCGCGAAGCCGGCGCCCATGTTCAGCGTCGAGTAGGCCTCGCGGTCGTCCTGGCGGCACTGCTGCTGGATGAAGCGCAGCACCGGGGTCACCGGCGGGACGGTATGGATGCGATAGCCGAGCTGACCCGGATGGCGCAGCAGCTTGCGCCAGCCATGGCCGGTGATGTTGGCGCTGTAATGAACGGTCAGGCCGGCCCGGGCGATCGCCTCGGTGACCGGGCTGTAGAGCGCGGTCGGCGCCAGCAGCGCGTCGCCGTAGCTCAGGCCGGGCTCGATCTCGGTCAGGTAGCCCTGCGGCAACTGCTCGGCGAGCTTGCGCGCCAGCGACAGACCGTTGGCGTGGATGCCCGAGCTGGCAAGCAGCACGATGGCGTCACCGGCGGCCAGCTGGTCGCCGACCGACAGCCGGCTCTTCGGATTGACGATGCCGGTGCAGGAGGCGGCCAGGTCGATGCGGCCGTCCTCGACGATGCCGGCCAAGGCCGGCGTCTCGCCGCCGCCCCAGGCCACGCCGCAGATGTCGCAGGCGGCCTTCCAGCCCTTGACCAGCTCGTTGGCGCGCTGCTTGTCCTCGAACCAGGAGGAGCCGCCGGCGGCCCAGTAGGCCTGCACGACGAGCGGCGTGGCGCCGACGGTGATGAGGTCGTTGACCGCCATCGCGATGGTGTCCTGGGCGATGCCGGCGTAGTAACTCTTGCCGGTCAGCTTCGCCATCTCGTCGGCGACCAGGGTCTTGGTGCCCAGGCATTCGACGATCGACGCCAGGTAGAAGGGGCCGACGTCGACGACATAGGCCGACTCGCCGCGCGACGCCTTGACCTCCTGGAAGCCATGCGCGGCGACGTTCGCGGCGGTGGCCGCGGCGGCACGCTGCGCGGCGATCTTCAGCGGATCGATGAGGTCGTAATTGACGCCGGCCTGGTCGTAGGTAAGAGGGGTCTGTGCGCTCATGGCGGCGATTGTCTCAGGCTGACGACGGCGATCGCGCGCGCCGCGGTGGCTCAGTCCATCAGCCCGAGCTCCCGGGCCAGGTGCCTGGCCGGGTAGATGCGTGTCAGCGCCAGCAGGATGGCGCGCTGGTGCACGCCGACCATGCGGTTGCTGACCGCGTCATACAGGTACTGGCCGGCGAGCGAGTCGAGATTGCCGTCGAAGGCGAGACCGACCCATTGGTGATCGGCGTTCAGCACCGGCGAGCCGCTGCTGCCGCCGACGATGTCGGGCGTGCCGATGAAGTTCAGCGGCTCGGCGGCGCCGATGCGCGAGCGCGCCGCGGCGACGCGCGGCGCCAGGTCGAAGGGCGGCTTGCCGCCGAAGGCGTCGGCGCGCGCGTACAGGCCACCGAAGTTCGTCTGCCAGGGATGGCGGGTGCCGGCGCTGCTGACCTCGGTGGCGCGGCCGAAGGACAGACGCAGCGTGAAGGTGGCGTCGGGCGCGCTGTCGCGGCCGAGCAGTTGCCAGCGTGCCCGCGCGATGGCCTCGGTCTGGCCCGCCAGCGGTGCCTGCACCTCGACCTCGATCTGCCGCGCGAGCGCCAGGCGCAGCGGCAGCAAGCGCAGCGCCAGGCGCAGCATCGGCTCGCTGCGCGACATCTCGGCCAGCGCGTTGTCGTCGAGCTCGAGCAGGCGCAGCCGGGCCGCGCCGTTCAACAGCTCGCCCTCGGACAGCAGGTCGGGGGTCTCGGCCAGCGCCTGCACCCAGGGATGGCTGGCGCCGAGCCGTTGCGTCGCCCAGTCGCGGTGGGCGCGCAGGCGCACCGCCTCGAGCGCGGTGTAGGGCCGGCTGTCGGCGCCCAGTTGCGGCAGCAGATCGGCCTCGGCGGCACCGGTGAATGCGGCCAGGCGCTGTGCGGCCGGCAGCTTGCGCTGCTCGCGCAAGCTCAGCAGGTCGACCAGCAGTCCCAGCGGGCTGCCGGCCGGCAGCTCGCGGGCGATCCGCTCACGCGCCAGCCGGGCACCGGCCTGCGCCGAGCGCGCCGCGGCGTCCCAGGGCGCGGTCGAGGCGGCCGCGGCGCGTACCCGCGCTTCCTCCTCGGCTTTCAGGCGCAGCAGCGCCGGCCGCTCCAGCGCCGCCAATGCGCCGCGCTGCGCCTTGCGGCTGTTCTCCAGCGTCGCGCGCAGGTCGGCGACCTGGCGCTCGGCCTCGGTGCCGCTGGCCGCGTAGGCATTCAGGCGCGCCAGCTCGAAGTCCAGTGCCGCCAGCTCTTCGGGCAGCACATGGTCGCGCTGCGCCTCCAGTTGCGCGACGGTGAACAGCCTGTCGGTGCGGTACGGATGGCCGGGCACCAGCAGGCTGTCGCCCTCGCGCAGCGCCTGACGCGCCGGGCGCAGCCAGTGGCGCGGGCGGTGCGGCCGGCCATCGGCGTCGTAGACGCGCAGCAGCGCGAAGTCGAAGGCGTAGCGCGGGTAGTTGAAGTTGTCGTCGTCGCCGCCGAAGTTGGCCGCCTGCGCCTCGGGGGCCATCACCAGGCGCAGGTCCTGCCAGACGCGATAGCGGTAGCGATGCTGCACGGCGCCGCCATACAGCGCGACGACGCGGCAACGCTCGCCCCGCGGGCATTCGGCCCCTTCCAGCATGGCGATGCGCGCGCGCCGCGCCGCGGCATCGGTCGGCAGCAGCGCGCCGACATCGTCGATGCCCAGCAGCACCTGCACCTCGACGCCGGGGCAGCGACGCTCGGCCCGACGCGTCGCCGCGACGAAGCCGCGCTGCTGCAGCGGCTCGCGCTCGCTGGACAAGGCGTCGATGCATTCGCTGACGACGTGGTGGTTGGTCAGCACGAGGCCGTCGGCCGAGACGAAGCTGCCGGTCCCGTAAGGCAGCTGCACGGTGGCGCCTTGCAGCAGCGCGACCCGCGGTTCCAGGCCATGCTCGCGCAACGCCTGCGTCGGCAGCAGGTTCAGCGGCCACATGCCTTCGGCGGCCTTGGCGGCGCCGACGACAAGCAGCGCAGCAAGCAGCAGCCGCTTCATGAGCTGCCTTTCCACTGGCGGGCGAGCGCGGCCAGGCGCAGGAGGCGCAACGGGATCATCGGGACGGGCTGGGGACGAAAAGCCGCGGAGCATAGCCATGCGGTGCCGCAGTCGGCGTTCGTCACCCACGGCGGCACCGGGCCGGCTGTGACGGGTTGCGCAAACCCGTCCGGGGTTCACCCGCAGGCGGCGCGGCCGGGCAGCGGGTCGCGGGGCGCTCTCTAGAATGCTCCCAGCATGAGCGCTTCCGAGACCACCCTCGCCCTGGCCCGCCAGTACCGTCCGCGCAGTTTCCAGGCTCTGGTCGGTCAGGATCACGTGACGCAGGCGCTGGGCAACGCCCTTCGTACCGGCCGGCTGCACCACGCCTATCTGTTCACCGGCACGCGCGGCGTCGGCAAGACGACGGTGTCGCGCATCCTCGCCAAGGCGCTGAACTGCGTCGGCCCCGATGGCCAGGGCGGCGTCACCGCCGAACCCTGCGGCGTCTGCAGCGCCTGTCGCGACATCGATGCCGGCCGCTTCGTCGATTACGTCGAGCTCGATGCGGCGAGCAACCGGGGCGTCGAGGAGATCTCGCAGCTGCTCGACCAGGCGGTCTACAAGCCGGTGGTCGGACGCACCAAGGTCTACATGATCGACGAGGTGCACATGCTGTCGACGCATGCGTTCAACGCGATGCTGAAGACGCTGGAGGAGCCGCCGGCTTACCTGAAGTTCGTGCTCGCCACCACCGACCCGCAGAAGGTGCCGGTGACCGTGCTCAGCCGCTGCCTGCAGTTCAATCTGCGGCCGCTGCCGCCGGCGCTGGTGGCCGAGCACCTGTCAGCCGTGCTGGCCCAGGAAGGTCTGGCCTTCGACGCCGGCGCGCTGCGCCTGCTCGGCCGCGCCGCACGCGGCTCGATGCGCGATGCGCTGTCGCTGACCGACCAGGCGATCGCCTTCGGCGGCGGTCAGCTGGCCGAGGCGCAGGTGCAGCAGATGCTCGGCAGCACGCCGCGGGCCCATGTGCTGCGCCTGCTCGATGCGCTCGCACGCGGTGACGCGGCGGCGCTGGTGACCGAGGTCGACGCGCTGCGCGCCGCCGGCCATGCGGCGCAGGGCGCCGCCGACGAGCTCGCGCGCTGGCTGCAGCTGATCGCGCTGGCGCAGGCCGCACCACAGACGCTCGACGCCCAGGATCCCGACACCGCCGACGCGCTGCAACTGGCGCCCCAGCTGGCCGCCGACGAGCTGCAGCTGGCCTATCGCATCGCGCTGCAGAGCCGTGAGGAGCTGCCGCTGAGCCCGGATGAACACAGCGGGCTGATGATGCTGCTGCTGCGCATGCTGGTGCTGCGACCCGGTGAAGCGCAGGCATCGGCAGGCAGCGCGGCGCTGCGCGCCCCCAGTCCGCCGTCGATCAGCGTGCCGGTCGCTCCGCGGCCCGCGGTGCAGGCGGCGCGGCCGGTGATGCCGGTGACGCCGGTCAGCCCGGTGATGCCGCTGAAGCCGGTCTCGCCAATCGTGCCGATCGTGCCGCCGCCGGTCCCCAAGCCGGCGCCGGCGCCGCAGGTCGAGCTGGCCACGCTGGCCGATGACAGCCCGCCCTGGCTGGACCTGCCCCCGCAGGACGCCGATGCGGCGCCGTCCCCGGAGCCGGCGCCGGCGACGCTGGCCCCCGTGGCGACGGGCGCGCTGCGCGAGGCGCCGGTGGCCGAAGCCGGCGCCGAGCCGGCGATGCTGCCCACCGCCGAGGGCGAAGCCTGGGCGGCGCTGTTGCCCCAGCTGGAGGTGGTCGGCCTGGCGCGCACGCTGGCCATGCAGGCGCAGGCACTGCGCCTGGAGCGTGGCGCCGACGCCTGGACGGTGCAGCTGCGCTGTGCCAGCAGCGCGCTGAGCCAGGGCCAGGCCAGGCTGGAGGCGGCGCTGCAGCAGCTTGCCGGCGTGCCGGTGCGCCTGAGCGTGGAACAGGGTCCGACGCAGGACACGCCGCTGCTGCGCGAACAGATCGCGGCGCAGGCGCGCCAGCGCGCCGCCGAGACGGCGCTCGAGCAATCCCCCGAACTGACGCTGCTGCGTCAGCATTTCCCCACCACCCGGGTGTTGGCCGGCACGATCAAGCCGACCGCCGCCTGAAGGAGCTCCCGACATGATGAAGAACCAACTCGCCGGCCTGATGAAGCAGGCCCAGGCGATGCAGGACAACCTGAAGAAGGCCCAGGAAGAGCTGGAGCATATCGAGGTCGAGGGCCAGAGCGGCGCCGGCCTGGTGAAGGTGCTGATGACCTGCAAGCACGACGTGCGTCGCGTGCAGATCGATCCCAGCCTGCTCAGCGACGACAAGGACATGCTGGAGGACCTCGTAGCCGCCTCGTTCAACGACGCCATCCGCCGCGCCGAGGAGACCAGCCAGGAAAAGATGGGCAAGCTGACCTCCGGCCTGCCGCTGCCCCCCGGCATGAAGCTCCCCTTCTGAGCCGGTCATTGGCCTACTGCGCGACCCGATCCTGGGCCTGCAGTGCTCGCCGCACGGGAGTGCGGCTGCGCGCTTCGGCTCAGCCTCGGGCCGCTCGCTACGGCCACTGACCGACTCAGACTGAGCGATTTCAATGTCCGCCCTTGAGCAACTGATCGATGCGCTGACGAAGCTGCCGGGCGTGGGACCGAAGTCGGCGCAGCGCATGGCCTACCACCTGCTGCAGCACGACCGCGGCGCGGCGGCGCAGCTGGCGGCGGGCCTGAGTGCGGCGCTCGAGCGGGTGCAGACCTGCGAGCGCTGTCATGGCTTCTCCGAGGCGCCGGTCTGCCCGGTCTGCCTCGATGCCAGTCGCGACCCCGGCCTGCTGGCCGTCGTCGAGTCGCCGGCCGACCAGGCGGTGCTGGAGCGCAGCGGCAGCTACCGCGGCTACTACTTCGTGCTCGGTGGCCGCGTCAGCCCGCTGGGCGGCCGCGGTCCGCGCGACATCGGCGCCGACGCCTTGCTGGCGCGGGCCGGCGACGGCCGCGTGACCGAGGTGATCCTGGCCACCAGCTTCACCGCCGAGGGCGAGGCCACCGCCTACCTGCTGGGCGAAGCCTTGAAGGCGCGCGGGCTGGCCGTGACCCGGCTGGCACGCGGGGTGCCGATCGGCAGTGAGCTCGAGTACGTCGACATCGGCACCCTGGCGCACGCGCTGGCCGACCGCCGTTGATGGACCTGCAGCTGCGGTCGCTGGAGGCGGCCCGGCCGGCCGAGCTCGAGTGGGTGGCCCGGGGCATGCAGGCGACGCTGATCGAGGTCGAAGGCGAGGCCATCGGCCGTTCGCTGCACAGCCTGGACTGGCTGCGCGAGCGCGTGCGCTGGCACCTCAGCCACCCGTGTGCCGCGGTCTGGCTCGTGCTGTCGGGTGAGCGCATCGTCGGCCACAGCATCGTGCGCGCGGAAGGGCAGGGCGCCGATCGCCACGGCCTGGTCGCCACCACCTATGTGCTGCCCGAGGCGCGCCGCCGCGGCATCGCGCAACGCCTGCTGTCACACGACGAGCAGTGGATGCGGGCGCAGGGCCTCGACGAGTCACGCACCTGGACCGGCGCCAACAACCGGCCGCTGATCGCGCTCTACGAACGCCAGGGCTACCGCATCACGCAGCGGGTGCTGCACGAAAGCACGCGCACGCCGATGGTCTGCCTGGCGCGCATGCTGCAATGCGCTCCCCAAGGCTCTCCGACCGACCCATGAGCACCGTCGCCAATTTCTGCATCATTGCCGCCTGCGCCCTGCCGGTGATCTGCGCCGGCATCGCCAAGCGCACCGGCTTCGGCCGTCGCCGCAAGGATGGCGGCTACGACAACCACGACCCCCGCGCCTGGCTGGCCAAGCAGAGCGGTCTGGCACGGCGCGCCGATGCGGCGCAGGCCAACGGCTTCGAAGCGCTGCCGCTGTTCATCGCCGGCGTGCTGGCGGCGCAGCAGGCGGGCGCGGCACAGGACAGGGTCGACGCGCTCGCGATCGCCTTCGTGCTGACGCGCATCGTCTACATCGCGATGTACCTGGGCGACCGACAGCTGGCGCGCAGCGGGGTCTGGACCGTCGGCGTCGGCCTGTCGGTGGCGCTGTTCTTCGTCTGAAGGCTCAGCTCTTCTTGGCGACCTTGGCGGGGGGCCTGGCCGGCTTCGCGCCGGTCTGCGCCACGCGCAGCGCCGGCTTCTTCTTCGCCGTCGCCCGGGTCGCGAACTTCTTGCCCTTGACGGCCTGCTTCGCCGTCGCCTGCGCCCGCACCGGCTGCATCAGCACCACGCTCTGACCGGCCTTCAGGGGCGACTTTGCGCCCAGCTTGGCGTTCCATTGCGCGAGCTGCTGCACGCTGACGCCATGCCGCCTGGCCAGGCTGGCGAGGGTGTCGCCCTGGCGTGCCTTGACGCTGCGTCGCGCCAGGCGCTGCTCGGGCGTCAACGCCAGCGCGGCGGTGTCGGCGAGGTGCTCGGAGACATCGTGCTGATGCCTTGCACTGCGCGGCACCAGCAGCGTCGAGCCGGCCTTGATGAGCATGCGGCCCTGGATGCGATTGACGTCGCGCAGCTGCGCCTCGCTCATGCCGGCCTGCTTGGCCGCCTCGGCCGGCTTCATGGTCTTGGGCACCTGCCACGCGGTCCAACTCGCCAGCGGGCCACGGTGCTCGGCGAGTTCGCGCGCGAAGCGGGCGGCGTTGTCGTAGGGCAGCAGCAGCTGCGGCGTGGCGGCGGCCAGCACCACCGGCTTGTTCATCTGCGGATTGAACTGGCGGAACACCTCAGGTGTCAGACCGGCCAGCCGGGCGGCGAGGTCGACATCGATGTCGCGCTCGATCCGCACGCTGAGGAAGTAGGGGTGGTTGTCCAGCGGCGGCAGCAGCGCGCCGAAGCGCTCCGGCTGCAGCACCAGGTTCTTCACCGCCTGCAGCTTGGGCACGTAGTCGGCGGTCTCGGTCGGCATGCGCAGGTCTTCATAGCGACCCTCGCGTCCCTGGGCACGAGCGCGCTTGACGGCGCGGTCGACATTGCCCATGCCCCAGTTGTAGGCCGCCAGCGCCAGTTGCCAGTCGCCGTCGTAGCGGCGGCCGAGCTGCGCCAGGTAGTCGAGCGCGGCGCGCGTCGACGCCAGCACGTCGCGGCGGTCGTCGCGGAACAGGTTCTGCTTGAGGTCGAAGTCCTTGCCCGTGGCGCTCATGAACTGCCACATGCCGCTGGCCTTGACGCGGCTCATCGCCTCGGGGTTGAACGCCGACTCGATGAAGGGCAGCAGCGCCAGTTCCATCGGCAGCTTGCGGCGCTCGACCTCCTCGACGATGTGGAACAGGTAGCGGCCGCCGCGGTCGAGCATGCGGCCGACATAGTCCGGCCGCCGGCCGTAGTAGGCCTCCCACTTGCGCACGCGCTCGCCTTCCAGGTCGCTCAGCTGCAGCCCGGCGCGCAGCCGCGCCCACAGGTCGGCATGCGCTTCCGGGGCACCAAAGTCGACCGTCGGCTGCTCGGGCCGCAGATCGTCCTGCACCAGGGGCTTCGGCGGCGGCAGCAGCTCGGTGTCGACGGGCGTCAACACGATCTTCACGGTCTCGCTGGACGGCGCCGGCGTCGGTTCGACGCCGTTGCCATCCTGCGGCTGGCCCCAGTGACGGCTGGGACTGGCAACCGGGGCCGGGCCGGGGTCGGTGCTGGCGCAGCCGGCCAGCAGCAGGGCCAGCGCGGCGGCGAGCAGGGTCAGACGGGGCATGAATCAGGCATCCTTCAAAACTGGTTCTTCCACTGGCGCAACGCGGTGAAGACGGCGAGCGGGCTGTCGTCGACGGCGGCGGCGGGCGCGCGCTCGCGCGCGGCCTCGCGGACCGCTGCTTCGGTGCAGCGCAGGAACGGATTGGTGGCAAGTTCGAGCGCAATGCTCGACGGCAGCGTGGGCTGGCCGGCGTCGCGCCGGGCCTGCTCGACCTGCCGCCGCGCCTGCAGCGCCGCATTGCCGGGTTCGACGGCGAGGGCGAAGCGCAGATTGCCCAGGGTGTACTCGTGGGTGCAGCAGACCCGGGTCGCGCCGGGCAGCGCTGCCAGCTGGGCCAGCGAAGCCTGCAACTGCGCCGCCGTGCCCTCGAAGAGGCGGCCGCAGCCGGCGGCGAACAGGGTGTCACCGCAGAACAGCAGCGGCGCGCCGCCGTCGCTCGGGGCATCGATGACGAAGGCGATGTGGCCGGCGGTGTGGCCGGGCACATCGAGCACGCGCAGCCGCTGACCCAGCGCCTCGCGGACATCGCCGCCCCGCACGCGGTCGCTCAGCCCGTCGATGGCCTCGTCGGCCGGACCGATCACGACCGCGTCGGGAAAGCGCTGGCGCAGGCGCGGCAGGCCGCCGACATGATCGCCGTGGTGGTGCGTCACTAGAATCGCCGCCAGCGACAGGCCCCGTGCGTCGAGCGCCTGTTCCAGCGGCGCCGCATCGCCGGGATCGACCGCCAGGGCCTGCGACCCGCACACCAGCAACCAGATGTAGTTGTCGGCGAACGCGGGGACGGGGGTCAGGACCAGAGGGTTCAGGGACATGCAGCGGGCGTGACGACGGAAGCCGCAATTCTAGAGATCGAGGCCTGGCTGGCGAGCCCGGCCGGGCGCTACCTGCTGGACTGGGAGCAGCGCCAGCTCGACGCCGCCGTCGCCGACCTGTTCGGCTTTCACGCGTTGCAGCTCGGCTGGCCCGCGCTGGCCGGCCTGCGTGCGAACCGGATGCCGCAGCGCTGGCTGGCGACACCGCTGGCCGACGCGCGCGCGCAGCTGTTCTGCGACCCCGATGCGCTGCCCTTCGAGTCGAACAGCCTGGACCTGCTGGTGCTGCCGCACACGCTGGAGTTCGCGCCCGACCCGCACCATCGCCTGCGCGAGGCCTACCGCGTGCTGCGCCCGGAAGGGCGGCTGATCGTGCTGGGACTCAATCCCGCCAGCCTGTGGGGGCTGCGGCAGCGCATCGGCCGGCGTTTCCTGCCGCGGGCCGGGACCTTTCTCGGCTACTGGCGGGGGCGCGACTGGTTCAAGCTGCTCGGCCTGGACGTGGTCGAGGCGCGCTTCGGCGCCTGGCGCCTGCCGTTGCAGCGCGAGGCCGATCACGAGGGCTGGATCGAGCGCCTGGGCGCCACCTGGTGGCCGGTGTTCGGCGCCGTGTATTACCTGCAGGGCGTCAAGCGCGTGCACGGCATGCGCCTGATCGGCCTGGCGCGCAACAACGGCAAGCGCCGCCATGCTCCGGCGGTCGCGCTGCCATCCAAGGTTCACCAACGCCATGACTGAGACGAAGATCAAGAAACCCGAGCTGACGCTCTACACCGACGGCGCCTGCAAGGGCAATCCCGGTCCCGGCGGCTGGGGCGCCTGGCTGATCGCCGGCGAGCACCGCAAGGAACTGTGCGGCGGCTCGCGCTCGACGACCAACAACCAGATGGAGATGACGGCGGTCATCGAGGCGCTGGCGACGCTCAAGCGCAGCTGCCGCATCAAGCTCTACACCGACAGCGAGTACGTGCTCAAGGGCATGACCGAGTGGATGCCCGGCTGGGTGCGTCGCGGCTGGAAGACCGCCGCCGGCCAGCCGGTGAAGAACGTCGAGCTCTGGCAGCGCCTGGCGGCGCTGGCGGCGCTGCACGAGATCGAGTGGCATTGGGTCAAGGGCCATGCCGGGCACGAAGGCAACGAGAAGGCCGACCAGCTCGCCAACAAGGGTGTCGAGATGGCGATGCGTGGCTGACTTGCCGCGGCGCGGCGTGGGGACTCCAATCGGCGGTCCGAATCGCCCTGGGGCCCCGCCATGCTGCGACTGATCGCCTTCCTGCTGCTCGGCCTGCCCGCTGCCGCCGGCGCGCAACCGGCGCGCATGCCGCGCGAGGAACTGGTGCAGCTCTACACCGAGGCCGGCTTTGCGGTCGATGCGGGCCAGCCGCTCAACCGCTGCGCCGAGCCGGCCAGACCCGGCGTCGCCTTCGTCAACCTGAACGGTGACGCCCAGGCCGAGGCCCTGTTCGTCGACGCCTCCAAGCGCTGCTACGGCGCCGAGCATCGCTTCTACGCGGTGCTGACCAAGCAGGGAGGGCAGTGGCGCCTGCTGGTCAGCGGCGAGGGCCAGGTGAAGGCGCAGCCGCGGCGGGGCCGCGACGGCTTCTTCGACCTCAAGGAGATCAGCCAGGGCTGCGAGCGCCTGCTCAGCTACGACGGTCGGCGTTACCAGGCGAAGCCGGACTGCGCCGCCACCCCGCCGGCGACGCCGACACCAGCAACCGAAGCCGCAGCTGCAACCGCAACCGCAGCGGAATCGGCGTCACCCGCCACGCTGCCGGCTGCCGAGCAGGCCGGGCTGTTCCAGCTGGCGGGCTTCAAGCGCAAGGGCAAGCGCTGGGTGCAGGGCGACTGCGACGACCCGTCGAGCTCGAGCTACCAGCCGGGCGCGCTCAGCGAGCTGCGCGACCTCAACGGCGACGGCCAGCCCGAGGCGGTGCTGACCGAGGGCGGGAGCTTCTGCCATGGCAACACCGGTCAGGGCTTCTGGTTGCTGAGCCGGACCGCCAGCGGCGCCTGGACACTGATGACCAGCCAGCAGGGCTTCGCCGATTTCCTGGCAACCAAGGGCAGGGACGGCTATCCCGACATCCAGCTCGGTGGCCCCGGCTTCTGCTTCCCCGTGCTGCGCTGGGACGGCCGCGAGTACCGCACCCAGCGCTGGCAGTACGACGGCAAGCCCTGCAAGCGGCCGTCCTAGGGCGGGATAGAGTGCGGCGCGCCATGCAAAACACCCCTTTGATCCCCTGGCACTCGATGTTCATGGGCGTCGCCCTGCTTGCGGCGGCGCGTTCCAAGGACGCACGCAAGCGCAACGGCGCCTGCATCGCCAGCAGCGACAACAAGATCCTCGGTGTCGGCTACAACGGCCTGCCGCGCGGCTGCGACGATGACGATCCGGCCTACTGGGGCGACGACGACGCCGACCCGCTGAACTCGCGGCACAGCTACATCGTGCATGCCGAGGTCAACGCGATCCTCAATTGCGTGACGCTGCCGTTGACCGCCAGCACGATCTACGCGACGCAGTACCCCTGCCCGCGCTGCGCACAGTCGATCATCCAGGTCGGCATCCGCCGCGTCGTCTACCTGGAGAAGAAGCCGCATCAGACGGCGACCAATGCGGCGACCGAGAAGATGCTCAACGACGCCGGTGTCGAGCTGCTGCCGCTGGGGGCGCTTGAACCGGATTCGGGCGATTGGTGCGAGCAGCTCGGTGCGTTCATCCAGGCCAGCGCGCCGTTGCTGGCGCCGGATCAGAAATCCACATAAGGCGTGCGGCTTCTCGCCGCGCTCGCTAGCATCCGCGCACAAAACCACAAGGCGGCCCCCAGGCAAGACGAGGGCGTGTGTCGCCACCTTCAGGAGCTTGGCATGGGTCACAAGAATGAGCGCGGCTGGCCGCGTTGCGCCGCGGCATTGGCCGCCGTTTCGCTGTTGTTGAGCGCCTGCGGCAAGGGCGACGCCGGTGGCGCCGCCGGGGCGCCGCCGCCACCGGCGGTCTCGGTGGTGCCGGTGCTGCTGAAGACGGTGCAGGAGCAGGACCAGTTCAGTGCGCGCCTGGAGGCGCCCGACAGCGTGGCGCTGCGCGCCCGCGTTGCCGGCACGCTGGAGGCGGTGCATTTCCGCGAGGGCCAGCGCGTCGCCAAGGGCCAGCTGCTGTTCACGCTGGACCCGCGGCCGTTCCAGGCCGAGTTGGCCCGTGCGCAGGCCCAGGCCCTGGCCGCGAAGACTCAGGCCGAGCTGGCACGCAGCGAGCTGGCCCGCGCCGAGCCGCTGGCGAAGATCCAGGGCGTCAGCGCGCAGGAACTCGACCAACTGCGCGCCGCCGCGCGCAACGCCGAGGCGCAGCAGAAGGCCGCGGAGGCGGCGGTGCAGTCGGCGCAGCTCTCCTTGAGCTTCACGCGCATCACCGCGCCGGTGGCCGGCCAGACCTCGCGGGCCATGGTCACGCCGGGCAATCTGATCGGCGTCGGCGAGCCGGTGCTGACGACCCTGGTGAGCAGCGACAAGGTGCACGCCTACTTCGATGCCAGCGAGGCGCTCTACCTGAAGTACGGCCAGCAGGCGCGCGCCGCGGTGAGCGGCAAGGGCAAGGCGCCGACGGTGCGACTGGGCCTGGCCAACGAGGCCGGCTTCCCGCACGAGGGCCGGCTGGACTTCGTCGACAACCGCCTGGACCCTGCGACGGCGACGGTGCGCGCGCGCGCCGTGTTCGACAACCAGGACGGCCGCTTCACGCCCGGCCTGACGGCGCGCCTGCAACTCGGCGGCAACCAGCCGGTCGAGGCCCTGCTGGTGCCGGACCGCGCCGTCGGCACCGACCAGACGCGCAAGGTGCTGCTGGTCGTCGGCGAGAAGAACTTGGTGCAGCCGCGACCGGTGGTCACCGGTCCGCTGGTGGGCGGCCTGCGCGTGGTGCAGGGCGGCGTGAAGGCCGGCGAGCTGGTCATCGTCGAGGGCCAGCTGCGCGCGTTCCCCGGCGCGCCGGTGACGCCGCAGACCTTGAAGCAGGACGAGAACGGCTTGCCCATCTACCCGGTCATGAACGGCCAAGGCGGGAAGTAAGCCGATCATGGACATCTCCCGCTTCTTCATCGACCGCCCGCGCTTTGCCGCGGTGCTGTCGATCTTCGTCTTCCTCGCCGGTCTGCTGGCCATCGGCCAGCTGCCGATCAGCGAGTACCCCGAGGTCGCGCCGCCGCAGATCGTGGTGCGCGCGCAGTTCCCCGGCGCCAACCCGCGCGTCATCGCCGAGACCGTGGCCACGCCGCTGGAGGAGCAGATCAACGGCCTGGAGGGCGTTCTCTACTTCGAGAGCCAGGCCACGGCCGACGGCGGCATGGCCCTCACGGTGACCTTCAAGATCGGCACCAACCCGGAGGCGGCCGAGACCGCGGTGCAGAACCGCGTCAACCGCGCGCTGCCGCGCCTGCCGGACATCGTGCGGCAGATCGGCGTGGTCACCGAGAAGCAGGTCAGCAACCTGACCATGGTGGTCCACCTGACCAGCCCGGACAACAGCCGCGACGCGCTCTACCTGCGCAACTACGGCCAGCTGCAGGTGCGCGACCAGCTGCTGCGCGTGCCCGGCATGGGCTCGGTGCAGATGTTCGGCGCCGGCGACTACGCGATGCGCGTCTGGCTGGACCCGAACAAGCTGGCGGCGCGCAAGATGACCGCGGCCGACGTCGTCGGTGCGCTGCGTGAGCAGAACGCGCAGGTCGCCGCCGGCGTCGTCGGTGCGCCGCCGTCGCCGAAGGACGCCGAGTTCCAGCTGTCCATCAACACCCAGGGCCGGCTCAGCACCGAGGAGGAGTTCGGCGAGGTCATCGTGCGCTCCGACACCCGGACCGGTGCGCTGGTGCGCCTGAAGGATGTCGGCCGCGTCGAGATGGCCGGCAACACCTACGCGTTGCGCTCGCTGCTGAACAACCAGGAAGCGGCCGCCGCGGCGATCTTCCAGGCCCCGGGCAGCAACGCGCTGGCGATCTCCAACGAGGTGCGCGCGACCATGGAGCGGCTGAAGGCCGACTTCCCGCCGGGCGTCGACTACGCCATCGTCTACGACCCGACGCGCTTCGTGCAGACCAGCATCGAAAAGGTCGTCAGCACCCTTATCGAGGCGGTGCTGCTGGTGGTGCTGGTGGTCATCGTGTTCCTGCAGACCTGGCGCGCGTCGATCATCCCGCTGCTGGCCGTGCCGGTGTCCATCGTTGGCACCTTCGCGGTGCTGCAGATGCTGGGCTACAGCATCAACACGCTGACCCTGTTCGGTCTGGTGCTGGCGATCGGCATCGTCGTCGACGACGCCATCGTGGTGGTCGAGAACGTCGAGCGCATCATCGAGAACGGGCTGACGCCGCACGAGGCCACGGTGAAGGCGATGCAGGAGGTCAGCGGACCCATCATCGCGATCGCGCTGGTGCTCTGCGCGGTGTTCGTACCGTTGACCTTCGTGCCCGGCCTGTCCGGCCAGTTCTACAAGCAGTTCGCGGTCACGATCACGATCAGCACCGTGATCTCGGCGTTCAACTCGCTGACCTTGAGCCCGGCCATGGCGGCGCTGCTGCTGCGCCCGCATGACGCGCCCAAGGACTGGCTGATGCGCGGCATGGACAAGTTCTTTGGCCGCTTCTTCCATGGGTTCAACCGCGTGTTCCACCGCGGCTCGGTCGGCTACGAGAAGGGCGTGGGCGGCATCCTCAAGCGCAAGAGCCTGGCGCTGCTCGTCTACGGGGTGCTGATCCTGGCCACGGGCCTGCTGTTCGCGCGCATCCCCAGCGGCTTCGTGCCGGCGCCCGACAAGCAGTACCTGATCGGCATCGCGCAGCTGCCGGCCGGCGCCAGCCTGGAGCGCACGGAGGCCGTGATTCGAGACATGAGCGCAATCGCGCTGAAAGTCCCCAGCATCGTCGACTCGGTGGCGTTCCCGGGGCTGTCGATCGCCGGCTTCAGTGCGGCGCCGAACGAGGGCATCGTCTTCTTCGGCCTGGAGAACTTCGACCAGCGCACCGACCCGAGCAAGTCCAAGATGGCCATCCTCGGCGCGGTCAACGGCGCGATCCAGCAGATCCAGGGCGCGCGCATGTTCGTCGTGCCGCCGCCGGCGGTCGACGGCCTGGGCGCGGCCGGCGGCTTCAAGCTGCAGGTGCAGGACCGCAGCGGCCAGGGCGAGCAAGCCCTGTACGCCGCGGTCTGGGGTGTGCTCGGCCAGGTCTATGGCAACCCCAAGACCAGCATCGGCACGCCTTACTCGACCTACGACATCAACGTGCCGCAGCTCGACGCCAAGCTCGACCGCGAGAAGGCCAAGCAGATGGGCGTGGCGCTGTCCGACGTCTACGACACGATGCAGATCAACCTCGGTTCGCTGTACGTGAACGACTTCAGCCGCTTCGGCAAGACCTACCAGGTGATCGTGCAGGCCGACGCGCCGTTCCGCGCGCAGGCCGAGGACATCGCCAAGCTGCAGGTGCGCAACAGCGCCGGGCAGATGGTGCCGCTGGGCGCGCTGCTCGACGTGCAGCCGAGCTTCGGCCCGACGCGGGTGACGCGCTACAACGCGTTCCCGGCGGCCGACATCAACGGCGCGCCGAACCCGGGCTTCAGCTCGGGCCAGGCCGAGGCCGAGGTCGAGCAGCTGCTGAAGACCAGCCTGCCGCGCGGCATCAGCTACGAGTGGACCGACCTCAGCTACCAGGACCGGCTGACGCGCGACGTGACGATCCCGGGCACCGAGATCCGCATCCCCACGCTGGCCGCGGTGCTGGCGTTGTCGGTGCTGCTCGTCGTGCTCGTGCTGGCCGCGCAGTACGAGAGCTGGAGCCTGCCGCTGGCGATCATCCTGATCGTGCCGATGTGCATCCTGTCGGCGCTGTTCGGGGTCTGGCTCTCCAGCTTCCCGCCCTTCATGCAGGCGGGTGACCTGAACCTGTTCACCCAGGTGGCGCTGGTCGTGCTGGTCGGCCTGGCCTGCAAGAACGCGATCCTGATCGTCGAGTTCGCCAAGGAACTGGAGGAGCGGGGCCGGGCGCTGCACGAGGCCATCCTCGAAGCCTGCCGCCTGCGCCTGCGCCCGATCCTGATGACCTCGATCGCGTTCTGCGCCGGTGTGATCCCGCTGATCCTCGGCTCGGGCGCCGGCTACGAGATGCGCCGGGCGATGGGCATCGCCGTGTTCAGCGGCATGGTCGGCGTGACCCTGTTCGGCATCTTCCTGACCCCGGTGTTCTACGCGCTGTTGCGGGCCAGCACCGCGCGCCGCCGCGAGCGCGCCGCCGCGCTGCGCCGGGAGATCGACGCCTGCGCCCACGAGTTCCACCCTGGAGTGGACGACCAGACCAAGACGGGGGACAAGGCATGAAACCGGTCCTGAGCCTCATCGCCGCCGCGGTCCTGCTGAGCGCCTGCGCGAGCCCTGTTCCCGAGCGCCAGGCGGCGCCGTTCCAGACCCCGGCCGGCTTCGCCGCCGCCCCGCCGGCGCAGGGCGCGACGCCGCCCCTGTGGCAGGCCTTCAGCCCCAGAGAGCCGTTGCAGGCGCTGGTGCAGACCACCCTGGCCAACAACCTTGATCTGCGCGCTGCCGCCGCCCGCGTCGCCCAGGCGCGGGCGCTTGCCGATGCGGCGGGTGCCGCCCGCCTGCCGCAGGGCGGCAGTGGCGCGAGCCTTGAGCGCGCCCGCACGCCGCAATCCGGCGGCGGCCATGCGACGGCGACCGGCTACGCGGTCTCCGGCTTCGACCTGAGCTGGGAGATCGACCTGTGGGGCGGCGTGGCCGCCGGCAGCCGCGCTGCCGGTCTCAGCGCCGACGCCATTGCGTTGCAGCGCGACGCGCTGCACCTGAGCCTGGCGGCCGAGGCGATCCGCCTGCACCTGGAGGCCGAGACCCTGGCGCTGCGCCTGCAACTGGCGCGCGACAACCTGGTGGTCCAGCGTCAGGTGATGCAGCTGATCCAGGCCCGCTTCGACGCCGGCCGCAGCACGGCGCTGGACCGCGAGCGCGCGGCGGCGCTGCTCGCCACCACCGAGGCCAGCGTGCCGGCGCTGCAGCGCGCCGCCTGCAACGCCCGCCTGGCGCTCGACGTGCTGCAGGGTCGGGCGCCGCAGCCCGATGGCTGCGACACGCCGGCGCGTGCGCTGCCCGAGCCGCTGCCGCGCAACCTGGGCGCGATCCCGGCGCCGGAGCAGTTGCTGCAGCGCCGTCCCGATGTGCGCGCCGCCGAGCTGGCGGCGCAGGCGGCAGGCGCGGCGGTTCAGCAGGCGTACGCCAATCGCTGGCCCAAGCTCAGCTTGAGCGGCGGCATCGGCTGGAGTGCCAGCAGCGCCTCGTCGCTGCTCAAGAGCGCTTCGCAGTCCGCCAGCGTGGCCGCGGCCTTGCGCTGGGACTGGCTGGACTTCGGCGCGCGCCGGGCCGAGCAGACGGCCGCCGAGGCCGGCTTCCAGGCCGCGGTGGCGCAGGCGCAGGCGGCGCAGCTGGCGGCGCTGCAGGACACGCAGAGCGCACTCATCGGCCTGGCCCGTGTCGAGGAACAGGTCGTCGCGCAGCGTCGCGCCACCGAAGCCGCGGCGCGTGCCCAGGGCCTGGCCCGTGCCCGCTTCGAGGCCGGCATCGCCGACTTCCTGCAGATGCTTGACGCCGAGCGCGAGCGCCTGGCGGCGCAGGACGCACTGATCCAGGCCGAGCAAGCCCGGGCGACCGCGCTGCTCAGCCTGCACAAGGCCTTGGCCGGTCCGCTGGATTGAGGCGGACCGCTCAGGGGGTTGTGGTGGGCTGCCTGCTGAGCGCGCCGTCGCGCAGCCGCATCAGCAGCGCCTGACCAGCTGCCTCGAAGCGCAGCTGCGTGCTGTCGTCCGTCAGGCGTGGGCCACCGGCCCACCAGACGCCGCGCTTGGCATGGCGCGCGACCTGGGCTGATGAGCTGCCCAGTGCCGCCACGATGGCGGCATGGCTGTGGGTGGCGATGGCGCGGCCGTCGGCGGCGATCAGCACCAGCGCTCGCGGCGACGCGACGTTGATCCACTCGTCGATCAGCAGCACCTGGCCATCGGCGCCTAGCCAGGCGTCGCGCGGCCCGTAGGCATGGGCCAGTGGCAGGCGCCAGCGCAGGGTTTCGCCGCCGCCGGCCGCCACGCTGAGCAGCGTGGCAACGACTTCGGTGGTGTTCCAACTGGGGTCGACCGCTTCAAGGCGCAGCAGCCATTGGCCGTTGGCCGAGCGCAGCTCACGCCGCGCCGGCGGCAAGGGGATGCGGTCGGACTGCATCGATGCGCCAGCGCTGGCGCTCAGCAGGCTGCCGAGCGCCGCCACCAGCAGCGGGCGGCGCTGCATGCCGCTTGCTGCGGGCTCAGGCGCGGCGGCGCGCCGCGCCCACGCCCACCAGCGCGACCAAGGCCAGGGTCAGGGCGGCCGGCTCGGGCACGCGCTGGTTGTCGACGAAGTCGATCAACAGGCTGCTGGCGCGGGCGATGTCGATATGCGCCTGCGACAGGCGGTCAAAACAGGCGCCGTCCGGGCAGATCTCGGCCAGGCTGGTCGGGATGTTGCGGATGCCGCCCGACGCGACCAGGTAATTGCCGTCGGGCGCGTCGGCGTGGTACAGCCCGAGGTTGTGCGCCAGTTCGTGGGCGATCGTGTCGAGCCGGCCGATGCCGCCGTTGAAGCTCATGATCGCGCTCATGTTGACGACCAGGCCGCCGGCGTCGATCCAGGCTTCGCCGAACAGGCCAGGGGTCAGGGTGTTCACCACGTACATGGTGGTGCCCGGACCCGCCATCGCGCCGGTGAAGTCATCGACGCTGTCCTGGCCGTTGAGGCGGGCGGTGTCGTTGATCGTGCCGCCATTCAGGAACTTGATGTCGATGCCGGCCTGCGCCCAGATCTTGTCGGCCTCGGCCTCGAAGTAGGCATTGCCCGCTGGGCCGCTGGAGGCGCAGTTGTTGCCGGCGTTGTCGCACAGGGTGACGACATTGACGACGAGCTGCTTGGTGATGGACATGGCCCAGCTGGACGCGCACAGGCCGCAGGCCAGGGTCAGGGCCAGCGCCAGGCGGCGCGGCAGGGAACTGGTGGTGGATCCAGAGCACTTCATGATGTTGACCTTTCTGGCCAGAGGCGTCCTTGGGCAGCAGACGCACCGCAAGAACAACGCCCGGTCGCGAAGCTGACAAGAATTCAAGGCCTTGGCGACCTTTTGCGTCGTCCAGAACGGTCTCGTTCGAGCTCGGTGTAAGGTAAACCGACACCCTGCCGACGCGAACTCAGGCGACGCGCTGCAGCACCCAGAACCCGCCAATCAGGGCGGCAAAGCCCGAGCCCACTTGCAGCACCCAGCGCGGGTAGCCCTGCCAGCGGCGCAGTTGCCAGAGCAGGCCGACGGACAGCGCCACCACCGCCAGCTGCGCCGCTTCCAGGCCGAGGTTGAATTGCAGCAAGGCCCAGGCAAGCTCGCCGGCCGGAAGCTCCAGTTCGCCCAGCACGCCGGCGAAGCCGAAGCCATGGATCAGGCCGAAGCCGAAGGCCACCGTCCAGCGCGGTGCGTTGCGCAAGATGGGCCAGAGGTTGTCGATCGCCGCCAGCACGATGGAGAGGGCGATCAGCGGCTCGATCACCGAAGGGCTGATGCGGACGTGGCCGAGCGCTGCCAGCGCCAGCGTGATCGAGTGCGCCAGCGTGAAGGCGGTGACCACGCCGGCCACCGGCAACAAGGCATTGCGCCAATGCGCCACCGGCTGCCAGAGCCCTACCCGCCGCGCCAGCACCGCGGGTAGCAGCAGGCAGAGCAGGAACAGCAGATGGTCGTAGCCGCTGACCAGGTGCACCACGCCTTCCCAGGCGAATTAGGGTGAGTCGGTGGCGGCCTGCGCGGCGGGCGCGGCGAGCGTCAGCAGGGCGGCAGGGGCGATGGCTTTCATGATGGGCTCCGGTTCGTGGCTTGGCTTGTCCCAGGCGGGCGGCTGCTGCGGGTGCAGCAGCGCGAGCTGGGGGCTGGCGCCAGGCTGCGGCGTCCAGCGCAGCAGCGCGCGGTGGGTGGGGTCGAGTTCGCCGAGCAGGCGGTAGCGCAGCGGCGACTGCGTCGGCATCGCGCAGGGGATCTGGAAGCGCAGCGCCGCGTAGACACCATCGGCACGGGTCTCGAGCCGCAGCGGCTCGGCCGTCCAGGCGGCGTCGCAGCCGCGCAGCTGCAGGCCCTGGCGCAGCGCCGCTTCGATCGCCGGCGCGGCGCGCCTGACCTCGCCCCAGCGCAGCTGGCCGTCGGCATCCGCGTCGAGGTCGAGCAGCTCGTCGAGATCGCGCAGCGCGAGGTCGGCGCGCAGCTGCACGCCGTCGCCGGCCGGGCGCAGATCCAGGTAGGCCTGGCTGCTGGCATGGGCCAGCGCCAGGGTCGGCATCAGCATCGTGCTAGCGAGCAGCCAGGCGCGCATCGCGGATCTCCCATTGCGTTGCCAGGCGCTGCGCCTCGTCGCGGCCACCGGCCTGGGCCAGCAACAGCAGGTCCATGGGCTCGCGCTGCTGCTCCAGATTGGCGCGCGCCAGCTTCAGCGCGCGGGCCGGCTGACGCTGCACCCAGAGCGCGAACTGGGCCTGCTCGCGCAGATGGGCAATGGCGTCCCGGGGCGCCGCCTGCTGGCGCTCGGCAGTCTGCGCGAAGCGCGATTGCAGATCGGCGGTCCAGACCTTCGCCCGCGCGTCGCCGAGGGCCTGGGCCAGCGCGGCGCGGCGCACCGCCACCGCGTCGCTGGCCGGTAGCGGCAGCAGCAGGACCAGCGCCTCGCCCGCGCGGCCCTGGGCCTGAAGAAGATCGGCGAGCGCGCAGCGCGTGTAGGCCTCGTCATGTTGCGCCAGCGCGGCGCGAAACGCGCGCTCGGCCTCGGCCGGCTCGCCGGCGCGCAGCGCGTGTTCGGCCTTGGAGGTCAGCAGCCAGGCGCGGGTCGCGGCATCGTGCTCCGGCCGCTGCAACGCATCCCAGCCGGACAGCGGCAGCTCGGGGTCGCGCAGGCTGGCGTTCTCCAGCCGGCAGGCGGCCGCATGCAGGGCGGCGCCGCTGGCCGCCAGACCCAGGCAGGCGCGGTCGCTGTCGACCAGGCGCGCCTGCGTGCGCCGCACGCTGGCCAGCAGCAACCAGGCCTGGGCCTGATCGGGATGGCGCTGCAGCGTGCGCTCCAGCAGCCGCGCGGCCTGATCGAAATCATGCAGATGCTGCAGCAGCGTCGCCCTGAGCACGGCAACCGCCGGCGGCGGCCGCTCGCCAAAGGCCTGCAGCGCCGCCAGCGCGCGGCCGGCAAAGCGTGCATCGCCCTGCTCGCGCGCCTGCGCCAGCAGCTGGCTGGCCAGGCGCAGCGCGCTGGGCTCGTGTTGCGGCTCCTTGGCCAGGCGCCGCTGCAGCGCCCGCTGCGCCGCGCGATCGCTGCCGGCGCTGTCCAGGCGCTGCACGACCTCATCGTCGCTGCGAGGCTGCAGCGGCGCCGCCTGCGCGGCGCCGAGCAGCAAGGCCAGGAGCAGGGCCTTCATCAGTCGCGCGGCTCGTCGGTGTCGCTTGAGGCGAGCATCGCCGTGCCGAGCTCCAGCGGTTCGCTGGTCTCGCTGCTCGCCGCCGTCGTCGTGGTGACGAAGCTGGTTGCCCCGGCGCTGCTGGTGGTGGCGCTGGTCGGCAGCTCGGTGCCGGCGACCGGTGGGTCGGCAGGTGCCGGCGGCGGCGCCGGCGGCATGGATCCGTAGCCGTCGCTGCCACCGCTGCAGGCGGCGAGCAGCGCGGCGGCGGCCAGCATCAGGCTGAGTTTGCTGCTGTGCATGGCCGTCTCCTCAGAAGTTCTTCGCGCCCGGGCGCGGCGTGTTCAGGTAGGGGAAGCGGCTGCCGTAGTCGGCCGCCTTGGTGCGGCTGCCGTCGACGAAGGGCACGCCGCCGGCCGGTGCGTCGGCCGGCTTGCAGCCGACCTTGAGCGCGTCGGCGTCGCCGCTGAGCACGCACAGCGCGCCCATCGCCACGCGCAGGCTGACGTCGACGACGTCATCGCCGGGGCGGCGGCCGTTCGGGAAGCCGGCCAGGTCGCCGGCGGCCACGCCCAGCGGATGCTGGCCGGCGATCGGCGTCACCGCGGTGGCGGTGTTCAGGCGCAGCATCTCGGCCAGCGGTCCGCCGGTGCCCAGCCCGGTCACATTGGCCGGCCGGTTCAACCCGGGCAGGCCGGTGAGGAACGCGGTCATCAGGTCGGTGCGCGGAAAGTTCGTCGGTGCCGGGGCGCCGAACAGCACGTTGACCAGCGCCGGCAGCGTCGGGTGGGTCACGTAGTCGGCGAAGTTCGCCGCGTCGTCCTTCGGCTTGCTGGCGTTGAACTTGTCCTTGTCCTTCAGCCCGATGACGACCTCGTTGACCAGCGGCATGCCCAGGCGCGACACCTGGGTCCAGGCGCCACCGGTGCGTTCGCCGGCCTGCAGGCCGCTGCCCGGCTTGCCGGCCAGCAGCCGCGCCTGGCGCAGGCTGGCCGTGGTCCAGCTGCCGATCACCGGCTCGCCGCTCCGCGTCAGGCAGGCCGCCGGGATCTCCAGCGCCAACGTGGTGACGTTCTTGTCGGCAATCTGGCCGGCGCCGAAGGCGGCGGCGTTGGCCTCGTTCGTGATCACGGCGGCGGGCGCGTTGACGAGGTCGAAGATCGTGCCCAAGGACACCGGGAACGGGTCGCGGCGCTGGCCCACGAAGACCTTGCCCATGCCCGCCGTGCAGCCAGGGATGGCGATGCTGTGCACATGGCTTTGTGCGTAGGCCTCGTAGGCGGCCTCGTTGCCCAGGGTCTTCTCGCCGATGTAGTCGATCGGCTTGGCGAAGCGCTTCGCGCCACCGCTGGCGGCCGTCACCGCGCTGCGCGTGCCGCTGCGGCGGTCGCCGCGCACCAGCGTCAGCTCAAAGCTCTCGGTGTAGGCCAGCGGATCGTTGGCGGCGCCGCTGACCGGCCCGGCCTGGCGCAGCGGGATGCTGACCGACTTGGTGGCGCCGGCCGGTCCGATGTTCAGCGCGATGCCGGCGCCGTTGGCGGCCAGCGTGTTCTGGAAGCGGAACTGGAACGTCAGGTCCTCGACCCCGTCGCCGTTGTTGTCGACATGGATCTCGTAGAGCGCGTTGGCGTCGAGGCTGAAGTAGTTCGGGCCGCCGTAGGCGTCCTGCAGTGGCAGGTAGTTCGCGATCAGCGTGACGTAGCCGTCGCGGCCTGGCTCGTAGGAGCGGAACGCGTAGAAATCGGCGCCGTCCACCTTGGGAGCGGTGGTGATGAACGGCGCCTCGCGGTGCGAGGAGGCCAGGGCGATGGTGCAGCCGCAGGCGAGGAGGGCGGCGGCGGCCAGGGGCTTGAGCAGAGGCATGGGCATCTCCGAAGGGGCGAGGCCGACAGCGGCCACGGTGGGGATACGTGCCGATGAGGCGGGGTGGATGTGCCCGCCGCCCCCCCAGAAACGCCTGCATCCAGACGCGCGCCGGCCGCGTAGCCGGCGCCCGTGCTCAGGCCTCGGTCTTCAGCACCGGGCCCTTGAACAGCACCGGGCCGGTGGGGCCGCGCTCGCTGGGCACGCCGCCCAGGGGCTCCAGGCTGACGGCGAGCAGGCGCTGCTCGGCGACATCGCCCTGCTCGGCGCGCAGGCGCTCGAGCGCGTCGCGGCCGAGCACGCCCAGGCTCTTGGGCGCGGCGCCCGGAGCGATGGTCCAGAGCTGCAGCGACTTCTCGTCGGCTTCCCGGTAGCCGCCGACGCGCTTGACCAGCAACTGCTGGCGCTGGGTGTCGAAGGTGACGAGCAGCGCGGCGCCGGACTTGTCGTCGTTCAGCACCGACACGTAGCCGATGCGCGCGACCTGCGCCAGCTCGGCGCGCGCCGCGTCCACCTGCGCGGTCTGCAGCGCCAGCTGCTCGCGCAGGCCCCCCAAGGCCTTCTCGTGCACGCCGCGCTGCTGGCCGGCGACGAACAGCGCGCCGGCCAGGGCCAGGCCGGCGCCGAGCAGGCCGGGCCAGAGCAGGGCCAGGCGGCCACCCCCCCGGGGCGCCGGCGCGGCGACCGGCGGCGCAACGATCGGCGGCATGGCCGCACCGGCGCGCACCGCCAGATCGGCGCGCAGCACCGCCTCGATGCGTTTCCACAGTTGCGGCGGCGGCGCCAGTGGCTGCGCGAGTTCGGTCAGGCCGGCGAGCTGGTGCTGCCAGCGCTGCAGGGCCTCGCGGACCTCGGGCTGCTGGCGGGCCAGCGCCTCCAAACGGCGCCGCGCGCCGCCCTGCAGGGTGCCCAGCGCGTACTCGGCGGCGAGTTGCTCGAGGCGTTCCGGTGTGAGCTTCATGCCAGCCTCCGGCGGGCCGCCCCAAGGAGGCTGGAGCCCCCTCGGGGGGCAGCGAACGCAGTGAGCGTGGGGGTCGATGTCATGCCAGCCCCCGCGTGAATGCATTCAGGCAGCCGCGCAGTTGCTCGAGCCCGCGCCGCGCCCAGCTCTTCACCGTGCCCAGCGGGATCGCCAGCTGCTCGGCCAGCTCGCTGTGGCTGAGATCGCGGAAGTAGGCCAGCGCCACGACCTCGCGCTGCTTGCGGTCGAGCTTGGCCAGGCAGTGATGCAAGGACTGCGCGAGCTGACTTTGCTGCAGACGCTGGTCGGGGCCGGGATCGGCGTCGGCGAACTGCTCGAGCAGATCGGGCCCGTCGCCGGGGTCGTCGCGGTGCAGCGGCACGGTGCGGTCGGCGCGCTGGCTCTTGCGCCGGCGCAGCAGATCCAGCGCGCGGCTGCGCACGATCAGGCCCAGCCAGGCCAGCGGCGGCGACAGGCTGGCGCGGTAGTCGCCGGCGTTGCGCCAGATCTGCAGGAAGGCCTCCTGCAGCGCGTCCTGCGCCAGCTCGGCGTCGCGCAGCACCTGCATGGCGACGCCGTAGAGGCGGGGCGAGACCTGGTCATACAGACGCTTGAGCGCGGCGGCATCGCCGGCGGCGACCTGGTCCAGGCAGGCGATCAACACGGCATCGGGGTTCGGTTCTTGGCTCATGAGCAGCGTACGCAGGCGCCGCGCCCTTGGATGCAAGGGAAAGAGATGAGGGGCGGAATGCCGTCTATTCCGGCTCAAGTTCCGCCAGCCTGCGGGCAGCATGCCGGCCATGGTCATCGATCTGCCTACCGCCCCGCATGCCGCCACCGAGCTCGCCGGCTTCGACGAGCGGCTCGACGGGCTGCTCGGCCTGGGCGGCCTCAGCGTCGGCGCCAAGCTCGACGAACTGCAGCGCTTCGCGCGGCTGATGCAGACCCAGGGCGCCGGCGTGGAGGCCACGCGCATGCTGTTCGACATGGCCTATGCGAACAACATGCTGCAGTGGGCCTCGGCCTGCGGCTGCGAGCCGCTGCAGCAGCTGGCGGCGCGCCTGCATGCGCAGTACCAGCGCGCCGGGCAGTGGTTGGGGCTGCATTAGGCCGCTCCGCCTGCGCGCCGGCGGGGACAATGCCCGCCCATGGCCCTCAAGAGCACGATCTTCAAAGCGAACCTCAGCGTCGCCGACATCGACCACGGTTACTACGCCGACCACAACCTGACGCTGGCGCGTCACCCCAGCGAGACCGATGAACGCATGATGGTGCGCCTGGTCGCGCTGGCGCTGCATGCGCACGAGCTGCAGACGCGCTGCAACGGCGACGCCACGCTGGCCTTCGGCGCCGGCCTGTCGGACGCCGATGACCCTGATGTGCATCTGACCGACTACACCGGCGCAAAGCGTCTCTGGATCGAGGTCGGCCAGCCCGACGACAAGGCGCTGCAGAAGGCCTGCAACAAGAGCGAGGCGGTGGTCTGCTATGCGTTCGGGCCGGCGGCCGAGGTCTGGTGGAAAGGCATCGCCACCAAGCTGACGCGACTCGACAAGCTGGCCGTCTACCGCATTCCCCACGAGGCGGTGCAGGAGCTGGCGCGCATGGCCGAGCGCAGCATGCAACTGCAGGCGACGATCCAGGAAGGCCACCTGATGCTGTCCAGCGGCCAGGGCGCGGTGGACATTGAACCGACCCGCTGGCGCTAGACCGGGTCTGCCAGGCCGCCAGGGGGCTTTGCCGCTCGGTGATCGAGGCGGTGCGCGCGCCGGTGGCAAGATCGCGCCATGACGCCGCAAGCCCCCGAGCTCAGCCTGGCGCGCCGGCCCTGGCGCCTGCTCTGGCTGCTGGCTGGCGTGCTGGCCCTGGTGCTGGGCCTGGTCGGCGTCGTCACGCCGGTGCTGCCGACCGTGCCCTTCGTGATCCTCGCCGCCTGGTGTTTCGGCAAGGGCAGCGCGCGCTGGGAGCACTGGCTGCTCACGCACCACCACTGGGGACCGGTGGTGCGGGCCTGGCGGGCACGGCGCGTGATCCCGCGGCGCGCCAAGCTGCTCGCGCTGTCGATGATGGCGGTGTCCTGCGCGCTCGCTGCCTGGCAGGCGCCGGTCTGGGCGGCCGCGCTGGCGCTGCTGATCTGCGCCGGCGTGGCGCTGTGGATGTGGCGCCTGCCCGACGCATGAGCCCGCCGCCCAAGCTCCTGCTGATCGGCCTGCTGGCCGCGCTGTTGCCGGTCCGGTCGGCGCAGGCCCAGGTCGACGCGCTGCGCATGATCGCGCCGACCAATCTGGCCGAGCCGCTGGTGCGCTTCGACGACGGTCAGCTGCGCGGCGGCTTGCTCAAGGACCTGGGTGACGCGCTGGCGCAGCAGCTCGGCCTGCGCCCGCTCTATCTAAGCATGCCCAGCAAGCGAGTCAGCGAGGCGCTGGCCAGCGGCCAGGGCGAGCTGGTCTGCTACGTGATGCCGGGCTGGATCGACGGCGAACTCGGCTGGTCGCTGCCGGTGATCCCGAACGCCGAGGTGGTGGCGGCGCGCCCCGAGGCGCCGGTGCTGAGGACGATCGACGATCTCGTCGGGCAGCGCGTGGGCACCGTGCTCGGCTACCGCTACACGCATCTGCTGGCGGCGGGCGGCGGTCTGCCGTTCCTGCGCTTCGATGCGCCCGACACCCGCGCCAACCTCGCCAAGCTGGCCGCCGGTCGCATGGCGTATGCGGTGGTCGACGAGCTGGCGCTGCGCGACTTCCAGAGCCGGCAACCGGCCGCCGGCCTGAAGCTGGCGCTGGTGCTGTCGCGCTACACCGCGCAATGCGCGCTGGCACGCTCCAGCAGCCTGGGCCTGGAGCGCCTGAACCAGGCGCTGCAGGCGCTGCAGCAGGATGGCAGGCTGGCTCGGCTGCTGCAGCGCTACGGCTCCTGACACCGGCCTGGCATGGCGCCGTGTCAAGATCGCCACGAACCCGGACCGAGCCCCGCCATGCTGCCCCAGCCTGACTTCTCCACCTGTGATCTGTGTGACGCCCACAAGGGCGCCGACCCGGCGCGCTTGCGCGTCTGGCCCGGCAGTCGCTGGCGCAGCTACGGCAAGCAGTCGCGCTTCTGCGGTGCCGTCGTCACCGTGCGCTGCTTCGAGGACAACAGCCTGGTGAAGGCGGCGGTCGAGTCACCGGGCGAGGCCCGCGTGCTCGTCGTCGACGGCGGCGAGAGCCTGCGGCGCTCGCTGCTCGGCGGCAAGCTGGCGGCCGCCGCCGAGGCCAATGGCTGGTCCGGCCTGCTGATCCATGGTGCGGTGCGCGACCTCGCCGAGCTGCGGCAGATCGAGCTGGGCATCCTCGCGCTCGGCCATGTGCCCTGGCCTACCGATCGCCAGGGCCAGGGCCTGCGCGACCTGCCGCTGCTGATCGACGGCCAGCCCGTGCGCCCCGGCGAATGGCTGTATGCCGACGAAGACGGCGTGCTGCTCAGCAGCGAACGCCTGTGATCGCGATGCCGTGATCGAGCTCCAAGCCGACTGCGCACGCTGCCAGGGCTTCTGCTGCGTCGCGCCGGCGTTCGACGCCGTGCAGGGCTTCGGGCATGACAAGCCGGCGCACCAGGCCTGCTGCCATCTGCAGGCCGACTTCCGCTGCGGCATCCATGCCGACCTGGTGCAGCGAGGCTATCCCTCCTGTGCCGGCTACGACTGCCACGGCGCCGGCCCGCAGCTGACGGCGCACCTGGCGGCCGAGCCGCCCTGGCCGCAGCGGGCCGATGCCGGCGCGCTGTTCGACGCGTTCCTGGCGCAGCGCCGGCTGCACGAGCAGGTGATGTTGCTGCGGCTGGCGCTGGCGCGCAGCGACACGCCGGCGTTGCGGGCGCAGCTGCAGCGCGTCGAGGCGGCCGCGGTGGCCTGCGCCGGCGAGCAGGCCGAGGCGCTCGCGGCGCAGACGCGCGAGCTGCTGCGAGGCCTCAGGGCGCCGCCTTCGGCCCCAGCGCGTTGATCGTCGAGATGCCGCTGGAGCGCCGCTGCGTCTGCGGGCTGCCCCAGTAGTCGACGGTGCCGATGCCCGAGGTGCTGATGTCGAGCTCCTGCAGCGCCCACAGCCTGGCCTTGCCCAGGCCGGAGATGCCGACCTGCACATGCTGGGCGGCGAGCTGCTCGGCCTGCACGTCGCCCTTGCCCGAGATGCTGATGCGCAGGCGATCGACCTGGCCTGCGAGCCTGCCGTCGCCGGCGCCGGAGACGGTGAAGCGAAGCTCGTCGGCCTTGAGCTGGTCGAAGCGCGCCAGGCCGGCGCCCGAGATGCTGATGCGCAACTCCTTGGCGCTGACCGGCTCGACGGCGACGAAGTCGGACGCGCCGGAGATGCCCAGCTGCCGGAGCTCGCGCGTCGTCACCTGCATGTTGATGCGCGGCCGGCTCCAGAAACCCCAGCCGCTCTGCGTCCTGACGGTCAGCTGGCTGCCGCGAAGCTCGAGTTCGACCTGGCGTTGCACCGCCTCGTCACCGTCGATGACGATCTCGTCCTTGTCGCCCTGGCGATAGCGCACGTTCGCCGAGCCGGCGAGCTGCAGCTGGTCGAAGGCGCCAGGCTGGTAGCTCCTGCTCGGCGGCGTCTGGGCGTCGGCGGGCAGGCTGCAAAGCAGCGCGATGGTGAACGCGCAAAGCGGGATGCTGGTCTTCATAGTGAATCGGCCCTCAATTGCTTGGAGACCTCTCGGCTGGCGGTGAATCGGTTGCCATCCTTCAGCTGCACGACGAGCTGCGAGCTCTCGTCGGGTGTCATCGCCTCGACGAAGTCGAGATTGACGATGCAGCTGCGGTTGACCTTGAGGAAGCGCCCGGCATCGAGGCGCTGCGCGAAATGCGTGATCGGCAGCCGCACGAGGAAGGTGCGGCCCTGGCTGACGATCGCCGTGTACTTGGTGTCGGCGCGCAGGTGCTCGATGCGATCGACCTGCAGCGGGATGATCCTGCCCATGTCGCGCACCAGCAGGCATTGCAGCGGCGCGTCGGGCAGCTGCGCCGCCTGCTCCAGCGCCGCCAGCGGCAGCTCGGGCGTGCTGCCGCGCTGCTGCAGCACATGGGCAATGGCCTCCTGGAAGCGCTCCTTGGCGAACGGCTTGAGCAGGTAGTCGAGTGCGTGCAGCTCGAAGGCGGCGAGCGCATGCTCGTCGTAGGCGGTGGTGAAGACCACCGCCGGCATCGCGTCGCCGTCGGCGGCCAGCGCGCGCAGCACCTGCAATCCGGTCAGGCCCGGCATCTGGATGTCCATCAGCACCAGCTCGGGGCGCAGCTCGCGGATGGCCTGCAGCGCGGCCGGACCGTCGCCGACGGCGCCGACCAGCTGCAGCGGCGGCGTCTCGCGCACCCAGTCCACCAGGCCGTCGCGGGCCAGCGGTTCGTCTTCGGCGATCAGGGTTCTCATCGGATCAGGCCAGTGGGAGGGAAAGCTCGACGGCAACGCCGTCGCCGCGCCGCGTCTGCACCGCCATGCGCGCGCGGCCCTGGTAGTCGAGCTCGAAACGGCGCTGCAGGGCGGCCAGGCCGACGCCCTGGCGGGCCGAGGGCGGCAGCGGCCAGTCGCAGCCCGGACCGTTGTCGGCGACGCGCAGCAGCAGCTGCTCGCCGTCGCGGCGCACGGCAATGCTCAGCCGGCCGCCCTGGATCTGGGGCGCGATGCCATGCAGCACCGCGTTCTCGACCAGCGGCTGCAGGCTCAGCGGCGGCAGCTCCTCGTCGAGCAGCCCGTCGTCGATCTGCCAGTCGACCTGCAGGCGATCGCCCAGGCGCAGCGCCTCCAGCCGCAGGTAGTCACGCACGAAGTCCAGCTCGTCGCTGAGGGCCACGCGCTGCTGGCGGGTGGCCTCGAGCGAATAGCGCATCAGCCTGGCGAAGGCCAGCAGCGCGCCCTCGGCGGCCGCCGGGTCCTTGCGTGTCAGCAGCAGCAGCGAGTTCAAGGTGTTGAACAGGAAATGCGGGTTGAGCTTGCTGCTGACCGCCGCCAGCTCGGCCTGCACGCGGGCGCTCTCGGCCTGTGCCGCGCGCAGGGCGGCGGCCTGCGCGGCGCGTGCGTGCAGCACGCCGCCGAAGCCGAACACCAGCGCCGCGTAGATCAGCACGCCCCAGGCGGCGCGCCAGACCAAGCCCTGCTCGAAGCTGGCGCCGGCGTGCGCGGCGCCGAAGAAGAAGCGCGCGCTCAGGTAGTCGAGCAGCAGCCAGGCGGCGACGAAGGCCAGCGCGCCCAGCGCGTGCAGCGGCAGGCGCTGCGCCAGCACGAAGCGCTGCAGGCGCTGCATCCAGGGCAGCAGCAGCGGTCCGATCAGCAGCGGCGGGCCGAGGTTCCAGGTCGCCTCGTACAGCCCCTCCCACAGCGTGCGCGTCCCGCGCAGCCAGTCGGTGCCGGCGGCGGCGTACAGCACCCAGCACAGCAGTGCCAGCGCGGCATAGCCGAGCCAGAGGCGGGTGGTGGAGGCGGGGCTGTCGGGTGACATGGGCGGCATGCTAGCCAGCCCCCCAGGGCGCCGGTGGGCGTCGGCGACGAACTGCGGGAGCCGGGGAGAGAACTGCGCCTCAGCGGTAACGGGCGAGCAGGCGCTCGATCTCGCCGGCCTTCACCAAGGCCTGCACGGCGGACTCGAGCTCGGCCGGCTTGAGCTGCGACTTCGGCGACAGCGCGCAGCCGGTCCCGAAGCGCTCCACCTGCAGCGCCAGGCGCAGCTTGGGCTGCTGGCGTTGGGCCGCCCGCAGCGAGATCAGGTCGGTCAGCGCGTACGGCGTGCGCCCGGCGGCGAGCTTGCGCAGGTTGGCCGTCATGTCGGGCGCGTCGTCGCGCAGCAAGCGCGCTCGCACCTCGGTGTCGCCGTAGCGGTAGCCGAGCACGGTGCCGACGCGCTGGCCCTCGAGTTGCTCGAGCCGCTGCAACGGCGGCGAGTCCGCGTGGGCGGCGATGACCTCGGCATTCGGAATGAACATCGCCGTCCAGTACAGATCGGCGCCGATCCATTGCGGCCGGCTGTAGCAGATCAGGTCGCCCAGGCCGTCGCGCAGGCCCTGTGGCGCGCGCTTGGACGGCAGCGTCAGGTAGCGGGCTTGACGGCCGAGCTGGCGCGCCAGCAGGTCGCCCAGTTCCTTCAGGATGCCGCCGATCAGGCGATCCTTCTCGTCGAAGCGTGACAGCGGCTCGGCATGGTTGCTGGCGGCGATGAAGACCAGGTCGGCCTGCGCGCGGGCGGCGCCGCCCAGCAGCAGCAGCGCGAGCGCCAGCGCCCAGCGCATCAGGTCTCCAGCACCTGCAGCAGGCGGTCGAGGCCGCCGCTGTCGATGGCCACGCGCGCCTGCTCGCGCACCCGCGGCTTCGCGCAGTAAGCGACCGACAGACCGGCGGCGCTCATCATCGGCAGGTCGTTGGCGCCATCGCCGACGGCGATCGCCTGTTGCGGGCTGCAGCCGATGCGCGCGCACTGCTCGAGCAGGAAGCGACGCTTCTGCTCGCCGTCGACGACGTCGCCCCAGTCCTGCATCGTGACGCGGCCGCTGAGCTGCCCGTCCCGGATCTCGAGCGCGTTGGCGCGCACCGCGTCCATGTGGAGCTCGGCGGCGACGAAGCGGGTGAAGAAGGTGAAGCCGCCCGACACCAGCGCCAGCTGGACGCCGGCTGCCTTCAAGCCGGCGCACAGCTCGCGGGCGCCGGGATTGAAGCGCAGGCGCTCGCTGAGCACGCGCTGCAGCAAGGCCTCGGGCTGGCCGGCCAGCAGCGCCAGCCGGCGGGTCAGCGACTCGCGGAAGTCGGCCAACTCGCCGCGCATCGCCGCCTCGGTGATGGCGGCGACCTCATCGCCCTTGCCGGCGAGGGCGGCGATCTCGTCGATGCACTCGATCGCGATCAGCGTCGAATCCATGTCGAACACCGCAAGACGGAAATCGGCCAGCCGCGGCCGCGCACCGCGCAGCAGCAGGCCGGGGGCGATCAGCTGCTCGGTCATCAGCGCAGCTCCTTGCGGATCTCGGCCGGCAGGCAGGTCCAGCTGCCGTCGATCGGGCCGAACACCGTGCGCTGGCCGTCGGGGCTGCGCAGCGCCACGATGTACCGCGTGCCGTCCTTGGCGCGCCAACCCAGCCGGTACCAATGCCCCTGGCCGATGCTCGCCGGCTCCTGCAGCAACTGCTTGCTGTCGAGGTCGTCGGTCGGCCCCTTGGCCAGCGGCAGCTTGGGCAGCGCCGTCTGATCCGGCTTGGGCACGCAGGCGCGCAGCACCGGCGCCATGTCGGCCAGGGTGGCGGCGCGCCAGGCATCGTTGGCGATCGTCAGCGGCTTCGCCTGCGCGCTCGCCGCCAGCAGCAGCAGGGTGGGGATGAGGAACGTCTTCATGCAGCTTCTTTGGGAGGGCCGATCAGGCGCAACACCTCGCGCACGCAGTGTGCGCGATCCATCGGATCTTTCAGCGATTTGTCGATGCGCAGCTTGTCGTTGCCGACCAGCTTGATGGCCGGATTCTTCTGCACCAGCTGAATGACGCGGATCGCCTCGATCGGCGGATTCGGCTTGAACAGGATATTGATCACGCCGGGGGCGGCGTCGATGCGCAGGACGCCATAGGGCTGGGCGAGCACGCGCAGGCGATGGGTGTCGAACAGCACCTGGCCCTGGGCCGGCAGCTTGCCGAAGCGATCGACGGTCTCCTCCAGCATGGCGTCGATCTGCTCGGCCTTGGCGGTCGATGCCAGCCGTTTGTAGAGGCTCAGGCGGGTGTGCACGTCGCCGCAGTAGTCGGTCGGCAGCAGCGCCGGCGCGTGCAGGTTGATCTCGGTGCTGGTCGGCAGCGGATTGGCCAGATCGGGCTCGCGGCCGGACTTCAGCGCGCGCACCGCCTCGGCCAGCATGTCGGTGTAGAGCTGGTAGCCGATCTCGATGTGCGAGCCGCTCTGCTTCTCGCCGAGTACCTCGCCGGCGCCGCGGATCTCGAGGTCGTGCATCGCCAGGTAGAAGCCCGAGCCGAGCTCCTCCATCGCCTGGATCGCCTCCAGGCGCTGCGTCGCCTGCTTGGTCAGCGTCTGCGTGTCGGGCACCAGCAGATAGGCATAGGCCTGATGGTGGCTGCGGCCGACGCGGCCGCGCAGCTGGTGCAGCTGCGCCAGGCCGAACTTGTCGGCGCGCGAGATGACGATGGTGTTGGCGGTCGGCACGTCGATGCCGGTCTCGATGATGGTCGAGCACAGCAGCAGGTTGTGGCGCTGCGCGACGAAGTCGCGCATCACGCGCTCGAGCTCGCGCTCCGGCATCTGGCCATGGGCGACGGCGATGCGCGCCTCGGGCAGCAGCTCCTCGAGGCTGCGTCGCCGGTTCTCGATGGTGTCGACCTCGTTGTGCAGGAAATAGACCTGGCCACCGCGCTTGAGCTCCCGCAGCACCGCCTCGCGGATCGTGCCCTTGTCCTCGTTGCGCACGAAGGTCTTGATGGCCAGCCGGCGCTGCGGCGCGGTGGCGATCACCGAGAGGTCGCGCAGGCCTTCCATCGCCATGCCCAGCGTGCGCGGGATCGGCGTCGCCGTCAGCGTCAGCACGTCGACCTCGGCGCGCAACGCCTTCATCGCCTCCTTGTGGCGCACGCCGAAACGGTGCTCCTCGTCGATGATGACGAGACCCAGCCGGGCGAACTTGGTGTCGGGCGACAGCAGCTTGTGCGTGCCGATGACGATGTCGATCGAGCCGTCCTCGAGGCCTTGCTGCGCCGCCTTGATCTCCTTGGCGGTGCGGAAGCGGCTCATCTCCGCCACCTTCACCGGCCACTGGCTGAAGCGGTCGGCGATGTTCTGCGCATGCTGCTCGGCCAGCAGCGTGGTCGGTGCCAGCACCGCGACCTGCTTGCCGCCCATCACCGCGACGAACGCGGCACGCAGCGCCACCTCGGTCTTGCCGAAGCCGACGTCGCCGCAAACCAGGCGGTCCATCGGCCTCGGAGAGATCATGTCCTGCACCACCGCGTGGATCGCGGCGCGCTGGTCTGGCGTCTCCTCGAAGCCGAAGCTGGCGGCGAACGCCTCGTAGTCGTGGGCGCTGTAGCGGAACGCGAAGCCCTCGCGCGCGGCGCGGCGGGCGTACAGATTGAGCAGCTCGGCGGCGGTGTCGCGAACCTGCTCGGCGGCCTTGCGCTTGGCCTTCTCCCACTGGCCGGAGCCGAGGCGATGCAGCGGCGCCTCGTCGGCGCTGACGCCGGTGTAGCGCTGGATCAGATGCAGCTGCGCGACCGGCACGTAGAGCACGGCGTCGTCGGCATAGGTCAGGTGCAGGAACTCCGACGCACCCTGGCCGATGTCCATCGACTTCAGGCCCTGGTAGCGCCCGATGCCGTGGTTCAGGTGCACCACGGGGTCGCCGACCTTCAGCTCGCTGAGGTCCTTGATCAGCGCGTCGACGTTGCTGGCCTGCTCCTGGCGGCGGCGCCGACGGGTCGACGGCGTGGTCGCGAACAGCTCGGTCTCGGTGATCAGCTGCAGCTGGCGACCGCCTTCACCGCTGCCCTCGATCCAGATGAAGCCCTGGGCCAGCGGCGCGGCGAGCAGCGCGAACTTCTCGTCGCCGGCGTCGAACTCGGCCAGCGACTTCACCGACGGCGCGTCGAGCTTGTGCTCGCGCAGCAGGTCGAGCAGCGACTCGCGGCGGCCCTCGCTCTCGGCCAGCAGCAGCACCCGGTGCGGCGTGGTGTCGAGGTGGCGGCCGAGCTTGGCCAGCGGCTCCTGGGCGCCGCGCTCGATGCTGATGTCCGGCAGCGGCCGCGCATAGTCGACGGGCTCGTTGCCGCGCACCGCCCGCACCGCGAACGCCTGGGTCGCGGCGAACAGCTGCTCCGGGCGCAGGAAGATCGACTCCGGCGGCAGGATCGGCCGCTCGCGGTCGGTGACCAGCAGCTTGTGGCGCTCGCGGGTATCGGCCCAGAAGCGCTGCAGCGCCTCGTCGACCTCGCCGAGCAGGGCGACGGCGGCGCCGGCGCCGAGGTAGTCGAAGAAGCTCACCGTCTCGTCGAAGAACAGCGGCAGGTAGTACTCGATGCCGGCCCCAGCCAGGCCCTCGCCCATGTCCTTGTAGAGGCGGGCCTTGCTCGGGTCGCCGTCGAGCTGCTCGCGCCAGCGCCCCCGGAACGCGGTGCGCGCCGCATCGCCCATCGGGAACTCGCGCCCTGGCAGCAGGCGGACCTCGGGCACCGGGTAGAGGCTGCGCTGGGTGTCCGGGTCGAAGACGCGGATCGAATCGATCTCGTCGCCGAACAGGTCGACGCGGTAGGGCGTGGCCGCGCCCATCGGGTAGAGATCGATCAGGCTGCCGCGCACCGCGTACTCGCCGGGGCTGACGACCTGGCTGACGTTCTGGTAGCCGGCGAGCACCAGCTGCGCGCGCAGGCTGGCTTCGTCGAGGCGCTGCCCCTTGCGGAAGTGGAAGGTCGTGGCCGCCAGGAAGCTCGGCGGCGCCAGCCGCGTCAGCGCGGTCGTCGCCGGCAGCAGCACGACGTCGATGTCGCGCGCGCCGCGCGGCTTGCCTTGGGCCTGCAGCAGTCGCCACAGCGTCGCGAGCCGCTCGGAGATCAGCTCGTGGTGCGGCGAGAAGCGGTCCCAGGGCAGGGTCTCCCAGTCCGGGAACACGGCGACGCGCAGCGCCGGCGCGAACAGCGTCAGCTCGGCCTCCAGCCGCTGTGCGTCCAGCGGCTCGGCGCAGACGATCGCCGTGACGCGGTCGGCCTGCTCGGCGAAGCGCGCCAGCAGCAACGCGTCGGCGGAGCCGTAGGGACGGGGACTTTGGTGGCGGCGGCCGGCGGCGATGGGGGGGAGCATGGACATCAAACGACGAAAGCCCCGGACAGGGGCGCCGCCATTCTAGGAAGCCGTGTTTCGCGGGACCGCTCAGTTGCCCCTGGGTTGACGCCCCATCAGGTAGAACTCCTCGTTGGGCATCAGCGAAATGGCGTTGGCGATGCGGTTCGACAGCCCGAACAGCGCGGCGATCGACGCGATGTCCCAGGCGTCCTCGTCGCTCCAGCCCTGCAGCGCCAGTGCCTCGTAGTCGGCCTCGGTGATCGACTGGGCATCCGCCGCCACCTTCAGCGCGAAGGCCAGCATCGCGGCCTGGCGTGGTGTCACCTCGGCCTTCAACGGGTTCGTGGCCAGCTGGTCGGCCAGGCGCGGCGCCTTTGCATAGATGCGCAGGATCGCGCCGTGCGCGACCACGCAGTACAGGCAGCGGTTGAGCCCGCTGGTGGCGACGATGACCATTTCCTTCTCGGCCTTGGTCAGTCCGCTTTCGTCGCGCAGCAGCAGCGCGTCGTGGTAGGCCAGGAAGGCGCGCAGCTCGGCCGGTCGCCGCGCCAGCGCCAGGAAGACGTTCGGCACGAAGCCGGCCTTGGCCTGCACTTCGAGGATGCGCAGGCGCAGGTCCTCGGGCAGTTCGGCGACCTCGGGTACCGGGTAGCGACAAATCGTGAGCATCTGACTCTCCTTCGTCAGGGGATTGTCCCGGCCGGCACAATCCGCGCCCCATGATGATGAACCGCCGCCGCCTCCTGCTCGCGAGCAGTCTTTTCTCGCCGCTTGCCACCCAGGCCCAGTTCCGGGTCGAGATCTCCGGCATCGGCGCCACCCAGCTGCCGCTTGCCGTGCCGGCGTTCCGCGACGAAGCGGCCGCGCCGCAGGCCGTCAGCGCGATCGTGCGCGCCAACCTCGAGCGCAGCGGCCGCTTCAAGCTCGGCGACGCCGGCAGCTCGCCGGTCTCCGAGCTTGACAGCCCGGTCTGGAGCGACTGGCGCAGCCGCCAGGCCGATGCGCTGGTCGGCGGTTCGCTGAGTCGGCTGGCCGACGGGCGCTGGGACCTGCGCCACCGGTTGTGGGACGTGGTCGCCGGCAAGGATCTCGGCGGCGGCAGCCAGCAGATTGCGACCGATGACCTGCGGCTGGCCGCCCACCGGGTGTCCGACGCCGTCTACGAGAAGCTCACCGGCGAGCGGGGGGTGTTCGCCACCCGCCTGGCCTACGTGACGAAGGCCGGTCGCCAGTACAGCTTGCGCATCACCGCCGCCGACGGCGAAGGCGGCCAGGTCGCCGTCAGCAGCACCGAGCCGCTGATCTCGCCCGCCTGGGCGCCGGATGGCCGGACCATCGCGTATGTCAGCTTCCACACCGGCAAGGCGGTGGTCTACCTGCAGGACCTGAGCAGCGGCAACCGCCGGGCGATCGCCGACTTCCGCGGCACCAACAGCTCGCCGGCGTTCTCGCCGGATGGCAACCGCATTGCGCTGGCGCTGAGCCGGGACGGCGGCACGCAGCTGTTCGTGATGAATCGTGACGGCTCCGGCCTGCAGCGCCTGACGCGCAGCCTGGCGATCGACACCGAACCCTGCTTCACGCCCGACGGTCAGCAGCTCTATTTCGTCTCCGACCGCGGCGGCGGCCCGCAGATCTACCGCATGCCGGCCAGCGGTGGCCAGGCTGAGCGCGTCAGCTTCAACAGCCCCTACAACGTCAGCCCCTGCATCAGCCCCGACGGCCGCCAGCTTGCCTATGTGGCGCGACTCGACGGTGCGTTCAAGGTCTGCCTGATGGAACTCGGCGGCGGCGAGCCGCGGGTGATCAGCGACACCAGCGACGACGAGTCGCCGAGCTTTGCGCCCAATGGCAAGCTGCTCGTCTATGCGACCCGCGCGCAGGGTCGCGACGTGCTCGTCACCAGCACGCTCGACGGTCGCGTGAAGGCCAAGCTGGTGGTCACCAGCGCCGACGTGCGCGAGCCCGCCTGGGGGCCGTTCGGACGCTGATCCTCACCCTTGCTTGCAGGCCGCCGGATGGGGGCTTCGCCGGATCGGCGAAAATCCCGCGTCGCCGCGGTTTGGCCCGCGTGGCAATCCCCAGAAACCCATTGGCTCCAACAGCCCGAATCCACACCATGAAGACGATGTCCCGCTTCGCCCTGGCCACCCTGGCCGCCGCCGTGCTGGCCGGTTGCAGCACCACCAAGCTCGACGAGCAGCCCAAGGCGCCCGTGGAGACCCGCCCGGCCCAGCCGGCGCAGCCGCAGAACACCGCCCCGGCTCAGCCGGTGGCCGAGAGCACCGTGAAGACGGTCGACCTCGCCGCCGAGCTGACCAAGGCGGTCGCCGACAAGCGCGTCGTCTACTTCGATTTCGACAGCTATGTCGTGAAGGACGAGTACGCCGGTCTGATCGACGCGCACGCCAAGCGCCTGAACCAGGTCAAGACCACGCGCCTGAGCCTGGAAGGCCACGCCGACGAGCGCGGCAGCCGCGAGTACAACCTGGCGCTGGGCCAGAAGCGCGCCGAAGCCGTGGTGCAGCGCCTGACCCTGGCTGGCGTCGCCGCCGCCCAGGCCGAGCCGGTCAGCTTCGGCAAGGAGCGTCCGGCGGTGCAGGGCACCGGCGAAGCGGTGTGGGCGAAGAACCGCCGCGTCGAGCTGAAGGACAAGTGACGTGATGACGGTCTTGCGCGGTTTCGGTCGTTCGGTCGGCTTGTCGGCGCTGCTGGCACTGAGTCTCCCGGCCCATGCCCTGTTCGCCGACGACGAGGCGCGCAAGGCCATCATCGAGTTGCGCAATCGCGTGACGCAGCTGGAGGAGGCGCAGAAGAAGCTGGCCTCCAGCCAGGAATTGCAGGACCAACTCGCCCAGCTGCGCCGCAGCCTGGCCGAGTTGGCCAACCAGAATGAATTGCTGCGCGGTGAGATTGCCCGCCTGCGCGGCAGCAACGAGCAGCTCGGCAAGGACTTCGCCGACACCCAGCGCCGGCTGGCCGACCAGCTGGCCAGCTTCGACGGTCGGCTCAAGCCGCTCGAGCCGCAGACCGTGCAGCTCGACGGCAAGAGCTTCAAGGTCGAGCCCGAGGAGCAGCGCCAGTACGAAGCGGCGATGGGCCTGCTGCGCCGCGGCGAGTTCGATGCCGCCGGCAGCGCCTACCAGGCGTTCCTGAAGCGCTTCAGCGCCAGCGGCTATGCCGACTCGGTGCGCTTCTGGCTGGGCAATGCGCAGTACGGCCAGCGCCAGTGCAAGGAAGCGATCGCGAGTTTCCGCGCCTTCCTCGCGGCAGCGGCGGGCCACCCGCGTTCGGCGGAGGCGCTGCTGGCGATCGCCAACTGCCAGATCGAGAGCAAGGACGCGAAGGCGGCGCGGCGCACGCTCGATGAGCTGATCAAGGCGCACCCGGGCACCGAGGCCGCGCAGGCGGCCAAGGAGCGCCTGGCCGGGCTGAAGTAGCAGCGCGCCGATGAACGAGCTGGATCTGGCCAGCCTCCGGCAGTTGCTGCTGGGGCTGGCCTTCTTGTTGGCGCTGGCGCTGGGCGTGGTGGCCCAGCGCAGCCATTTCTGCGTGATGGGCGCGATCTCGGATGCGATGCTGATGCGGGATTGGCAGCGCGCCCGCATGTGGGCGCTGGCGGTCGCGGTGGCCGCGGGCGGCTTCGCGTTGCTGGCGCACTGGGGTTGGGTCGCGGCCGGCCAGACCCTGTACGGCGGCGGCGTCCTGCGCTGGGCCTCGCTGCCGCTGGGCGGCCTGCTGTTCGGCATCGGCATGGTGCTGGCGTCGGGCTGTGGGGCCAAGACCCTGGTGCGGCTGGGCAGCGGCAACCTGAAGGCGCTGGTGGTGCTGCTGGTGATGGCGGTCGCCGCCTTCATGACGCTGCGCGGGCTGACCGCCGTCTGGCGCGACGCCAGCGTCGACCGGCTGCAGTTGCAGGTGCTGCCGGCGCAGGACCTCGGCAGCCTGCTGGGGTGGGCGCCCTGGGCGGCAGCGCTGCTGCTGGTGCTGCCCTTGCTGGTCTTCGCGCTGCGTGGCGAGCGCGGCGCCGGCTTCTGGCTGGGCGGCGTGGGCAGCGGCCTGCTGGTCGTCGGCATGTGGGCGCTCAGCGCGCGGCTGGGCTTCGTGCCCGAGCATCCCGAAACTCTGGAGCCCTTCTACCTGGCCAGCAGTCAGAACCGCCCAGAGGCTTTCTCGTTCGTGGCGCCGAGCGCGGCGCTGCTCGACTGGCTGCTGTTCTACAGCGATCGCAGCAAGGTCCTGAACATCGGCATCGTCACGGTGCTCGGCGTCATCGCCGGTTCCTGCCTTTCCAGCCTGCAACGCGGTGAGTTCCGCTGGGAGGGCTTTCGCCAGACCGACGACCTCGTCAGCCACCTGATCGGCGCCCTGCTGATGGGGGTGGGCGGCGTGACGGCGCTCGGCTGTACCTTTGGCCAGGGCATCAGCGGTCTGTCGACGCTGAGCGCCGGCAGCCTGCTGGCAACGGCCGGACTGGTGGCCGGCGGCGTCATCGGTCTGCGGCTCCAGCTCTGGCGGGCCGAGCGTGGCTGAACCGGCCGACGAGGAGCGCCGCTTCGGTGGGCTGCGTCGGCTGTACGGCGACGCCGGCTATGCGCGTCTGCGCACGCTGCGCCTGGTCGTCGTCGGCCTGGGTGGCGTCGGCTCCTGGGCGGTGGAGGCCTTGGCGCGTAGCGGCGTGGCCGCGCTGACCTTGATCGACCTCGACCATGTCGCCGAGTCGAACGTCAACCGCCAGGTGCAGGCGCTCACCAGCACCCTGGGTCAGCACAAGGGCGAGGCGCTGAAGCTGCGCATCGCCGAGATCCATCCCTGCTGCGAGGTCCAGGTCATCGATGCCTTCGTCGACGAGGGCAACTGGCCGGCGTTGCTGGCGGGCAAGCCGATCGACGGACTCATCGATGCCTGTGATCAATCGCGAGCCAAGCTGGCGTTGGCGGCCTGGGCATTGCGCCAGCGCATGCCGTTCGTCAGCGTCGGCGCTGCCGGTGGCAAGCGCGAGCCGCAGCGCGTGCGCGTCGCCGACCTCGCCGAGACCACCCATGACCCGTTGCTGGCCAGCCTGCGCGCCCGATTGCGTCGCGAGCAACTGGCGCCGCGTCAGGGACGAATCCGGCTTCGTTGCGTGTACGCGGACGAACCGGTGCGGCGGCCCGAGCGGGCTGACGACGGTGCCTGCGCGGTCGATGGCAGCCTGAACTGCGCCGGCTACGGATCGAGCGTGATGGTCACGGCGGCGTTCGGGCTGGCGGCCGCATCCGCGGTGCTGGAACAGCTGCTGTCATCAAAAAACTTGTAGACACTGCAAAACGTGTCTATACTTGCGGGCTTTCCAGCGACGTACAGAAAGTCTGTTTGATTTCGGCACGTCAACGGCTGGGTCGTTAGCTCAGTCGGTAGAGCAGCGGACTTTTAATCCGTTGGTCGCGTGTTCGAGTCACGCACGACCCACCAGTTCCGGCCCGGGTCGGACAGGAAGAAATTGCAGGGCTCTTAGCTCAGTTGGTAGAGCAGCGGACTCTTAATCCGTAGGTCGAGTGTTCGAGTCACTCAGGGCCCACCAAAACAAGAAGAAAAGCAACGGCTTATCGCGGCAACGCGGTAGGCCGTTGTGCATTTCCGGCGTGCGCCATGAGTTGTGCTTATCGGCCGGCACCATGTCGTTCGGTGAGCTCGCTGCCGGCGGCACCAGAATGCGCGCGCCATGATTCGAGCTCAGCACCAGTTGCGCGGACCGACCGCGCCCCAGTTCCTCGTCGGCGTCGACGGCGGCGGCAGCGGTACGCGGCTGCGCCTGCATGACCTGCAGGGCCGATGCCTGGGCGAGGGGCGGGCCGGCCCCTCGGCGCTGAGCCTGGGCGCCGCCCAGGCCTGGCAGCCGATCGGCGACGCCCTGAGGGCGGCGGCGACCGCAGCCGGATTGCCGCCCCCCGCGTGGAGCGAACTGGCGATCGGCCTGGGCCTGGCCGGGGCCAACGGACGGGAGCAGGCGGCCGCATTCCTGGCGGCGCAGCCGGGCCTGGCGCTGATCGCGCTCGACAGCGACGGCATCACCAACCTGCTGGGTGCGCATGGCGGTGCGGCCGGGGCGGTGGTCGCCGCCGGCACCGGCGCGGTCGGCATGGCATTGCGCGCCGACGGTCAACGGCAACTCGTCGGCGGCTGGGGCTTCCGATGGGGTGATGAAGGCAGCGGCAGCTGGCTGGGCCTGCAAGCGATGGCGCTGGCGCAGCAGGCGCTCGACGGCCGACGGCGCACCGGGGCCCTGGCGCGGGCGGTCTGGGCATGCTGCGGTGGCGCCGACCGGGAGTCGCTGTTGGCCTGGTGCCGTCGCGCCGGTGCGACCGAAGCGGCGGCGCTGGCGCCGCTGGTGTTTGGCGCCGCCGCCGAAGACCCCCAGGCCGAGCGGCTGCTCGCGCAGGCGGCGCAGGCGCTGGCGCAGCTGGCGCGGGCGCTCGATGCGCGGCTGCCGCTGGTGGTCAGCGGTTCGATCGGCCTGCGCCTGGCCGATCGCCTGCCGGCCGCGATCCAGCGCCGCCTGGTACCCGCACAAGGCGATGCCATCGATGGCGCGATGCACCTGCTGCGTGGCAGCCTGAGAGGATGATGACGATGGACATGAAGGAAGCACGACAGCTGGCCGCCCAGCTGGTGATGATCGACCTGCCGGGGGGCGAGATCGGAGCCGACACCGAGGCCTTGCTGGCCGACTACCCGGTGCGCGCGGTCTGCCTGTTCCGGCGCAATCTGGACGGCGAGCTCGGCACCCAGCGCCTGTGCGCGCGGCTGCGCGAGCGGCTCGGTGAGGCGGAGCTGCTGGCCATCGATCAGGAAGGCGGACCGGTCAGCCGCGCCACCTTCGTGCCGGTGGCGCCCCCGGCGATGGCCTTGGGTGCGCTCGACGAGCCCGACACCGCGCGCGAGGTCGGCGCCGCCGTGGCGCGCTCGCTGCGCCACCTGGGCCTGAACTGGAACTTCGCGCCCCTGGTCGACATCAACAACAACCCGGCCAATCCGGTGATCGCCGAGCGCAGCTTCGGTGACCGGCCCGACATCGTGACGCGGCTGGCGCGCGCCTGGATGCAGGGCAGTCAGGCCGAGGGCGTGGCCTGCTGCCTCAAACATTTCCCCGGTCATGGCGACACCCACGTCGACTCGCACCATGACTTGCCGAGCGTCGCCAAGTCGTTGCCGGCGCTGGAGGCGATGGAGCTGCGCCCCTTCCGCGCGCTCGCCCAGGAGGCCCCCAGCCTGATGACGGCGCACATCGTCTACCCGCAGCTCGACGCCGAGCTGCCGGCGACGCTGAGCCCGCGCCTGCTCACCGGCCTGTTGCGCGAGTCCATCGGCTACCAGGGCGTGGTCATCACCGACGCCCTGATGATGGAGGCGGTGAAGGCGCGCTGGGGTCACGCACGGGCCGCCGTGATGGCGCTGCGCGCGGGCGCCGACATGGCGCTGGCGCAGGGCACGCTCGACGAGCAGCGCGCCGCCCTGCAGGCGATTGCCGATGCGCTGCATCGCGGCGAGCTGGACGCCGAGGCTGCGCGGCGCAGTGCGGCGCGGTTGGATGCGCTCGCTGCGCGCTACCCGCTGCAGGCGCGCGCCTACGCGCCGGGCCAGCGAGACGCCGATGCGAGCTTTCTTGCCGCCACCTGGGCGCGTGCGCTGACCGCGTTGCGAGGCGCGATGCCGCCGCAGCGACCGCTGCGGGTCATCGCCCAGCACGCGGTGCTGGGCAGCGGCGTGTCGGAGGCCGGGCTCGACGAAGCCGGCGTGCGCAGCCTGTTTGAAGCCGGAGCCGACATCGACTGGCTGTGGGTGCCGTCGCTGCAGACCTTGCAGCCGGCGGAGATTCCGCGCGACGGCCGCTGCAATCTGCTGGTGGCGACGCCTCGCCGCCGCTTGCCGGCGCAGGCGCGGGACTGGCCGATCGACCTGCAGATCCTGCTCTGGAATCCGTTCCAGGCCCTGGACTGCCCGGCCCCGGCCTTGATCAGCTGGGGCTATCACCCGACGGCGCTGGCCTGCGTCCGCGATTGGCTCGCCGGCCGCGGCAGCGCCGAGGGTCAGATGCCGGTCGCCGCCTTGGCCTGAGGGCTCAGTGCGGCTGGCCGAGGTCGAACAGCAGCACCTCGGCGTTGTCGCCGTCGCGCAGTTGCAGGCTGACCGCGCCGCCCGCGTCCGGGGTCAGCTGCAGCGCGTCGCCGGCCTTCAGCGGCTCGCCGTTGGCGACCAGCTGACCGCGCGCGACATGCAGATAGGCCAGGCGGCCCTTGGCCAGGCTGAGTTCGGCGGTCTGCGCGCCACTGAAGCGGCCGGCGTACAGCCTGGCATCGCTGTTCACGTCGACCAGTGCCGAGGCGTCGACGTCCCGTGGCGCCGCGAGCAGCGCGAAGCGCCCGTCCATGCTTTCCGGCGCGATCGTCGCCTGCTCGTAGCCCGGCGCGCCGCCGCGGCTGCGCGGCAGCATCCAGATCTGCAGCAGGTGCGTGGTCTGGTCGCCGTGGTTGAACTCGCTGTGCATGACGCCGGTGCCGGCGCTCATGCGCTGGATCTCACCCGGGCGGATCACGCCGGCATTGGCCGCACCCGCCTCGCCGTTGCCCATCGAATCCTTGTGCCAGAGCGCGCCATCCAGGATGAAGGTGACGATCTCCATGTCGCGATGGCCATGCGTGCCGAAGCCGGTCTTGGCCGCGACCCGGTCCTCGTTGATGACGCGCAGCACGCCGAAGCCCATGCGGCTCGGCTCGTACCAGTCGGCGAACGAGAAGCTGTGCTTGGCCAGCAGCCAGCCATGGTTAGCACCACCGCGCTGCTCGGCCTTGAAAACGGATTGCATACTGGGCTCCTGACTAGGGTATGCCCTGACTGTAGGCAGCCGTCACGGCCTTGTGGCCGAGGCAGGATGTAGGTCACGTTCAAAAGGCTTGAATCCATGCATTTGGCCGACCGCCGCAGCGTCCTGACCCCCGATGCCCTCGCCCTGGTGGACGCCATCGCGCGCACTGGCAGCTTCGCGGGTGCCGCCCGTGAGCTCGGCAAGGTGCCGTCGGCGCTGACCTACTCGGTGCGCCAGCTGGAGGAGGCGCTGGACGTGCTGCTGTTTGACCGCAGCGCGCGTCACGCGGTGCTGACCGCGGCCGGCCAGGAACTGCTCGTCGAGGGCCGGCGGCTGCTGATGGAGATCGACGCGGTGGCCAATCGCGTCAAGCGCATCGCCACCGGCTGGGAGGCCGAGCTGACGATCGCCGTCGACGATGCGGTAGCACGACCGGCGCTGTACGACCTCATCGCCGCCTTCCAGTCACAGCGCCTCGACAAGCCCGAGGAGAGCGAGAAGGGACCGCCGACCCGCCTGCGCTTTCGCACCGAGGTGCTGTCCGGCACCTGGGAGGCGCTGGTCAGCGGCCAGGCCGATCTGGCCATTGGCACCAGCTCGCAGCCACCGGGCTCCAGCGTCGCCTGCGAGGTGATGGGCGAGCAGCAATGGCTGTTCGTCGTCGCGCCCACGCATGCGCTGGCGCGGGTCGAGGGGGCGCTGAGCGCGTCGCAGATCGCCGAGCACCGCATCGTCACCGTCGCCGACACCGCACGCCAGCTCGAGCCGCTCACCTTCGGCGTGGTGCCGGGCCAGGACGTGCTGACCCTGCCCAGCCTGAGCGCGCAGCTGCAGGCCCAGCTGCGCGGCCTGGGCTGCGGGTGGCTGCCCGAGTCGATGGTGCGAGAACCGGTGTCGCGCGGCCTGCTCGTCGTCAAGGACACCTACGACAGCCGCCGCGCGACCCTGCACTACGCCTGGCGGACCAGTGGCCAGCCGCCGGCCAAGGCGCTGTCCTGGTGGCTCGGCCAGCTCAAGAGCGAGACCACCCGCAAGGCCTTGCTCGAGCACCACGCGCCGGCCTGATCCCGCCCGATGCGCTACCGCGGACGCTTCGCGCCGTCGCCGACGGGGCCGCTGCACGCTGGCTCGGTGGTCGCCGCGCTGGGTTCCTGGCACGACGCACGGGCCGCCGGTGGGCAATGGCTGGTCCGCATCGAGGACGTCGATCGCCCGCGCTGTCCGGCCGGCATGGACCGGCTGATCCTGCAGCAGCTGGATCAGCTGGGTCTGCGGCCTGACGAGCCCGCGGTCTGGCAGTCGCAGCGCGACGCGCTGTACGCGGCGGCGCTGCGGCGCCTCATCGACAGCGGGCAGGTCTTCGGCTGCGCCTGCACGCGCAGGGAGCTGGCCCTGAGCCTGGGCACGCGCGAGCGCCATGGCGAGCTGGTCTACCCCGGCACCTGCCGGCCGGAGAACGGCGGCCTGCAGGGCAGGGCGGCGCGGGCGTGGCGCTTCCGCGTCGAGCCCGGCGTGCTGAGCTGGCATGACCGCCGGCTCGGCGCGCAGCGGCAGGAGGTCGCCCGCGAGGTCGGCGATTTCGTGCTGCAGCGCGCCGACGGCTTGTTCGCCACCAGCTCGCCGTCGTCGTCGATGACGCCCAGCAGGGCATCAGCGACGTGGTGCGCGGCGAGGATCTGGCCGACAACACGCCGCGGCAAATCCTGCTGCAGCGTGCGCTCGGCCTGCCCACCCCGCGCTACCTGCACCTGCCGCTGGTGCGGGCGGCCGACGGCCAGAAGCTCAGCAAGCAGAACGGGGCGGCGGCCATCGACGGCGCGCGGCCGCTGGCGGTGCTGCAGGCGGCGGCGAATGCACTGGGCATGCCCGCCTTGCCGGCGACGACCGTGGCCGAGTTCCTGGCGCAGGCGGTGTCCGCCTGGAGCGCGAGAATCGCGCCCTTTCCAACGGAGAACCCCTCATGAACACGAACCCCAGCGGCCTGCAATTCGAAGACACCGTGGTCGGCACCGGCGCCACCGCCCAGGCCGGCCGCACCGTGCGGGTGCACTACACCGGCTGGCTGTGGAACGACGGCGAGAAGGGTGCCAAGTTCGACTCCAGCAAGGACCGCGGCCAGCCCTTCCACTTCGACCTCGGCGCCGGCATGGTGATCCGCGGCTGGGACGAAGGCGTGCAGGGCATGCAGGAAGGCGGCACCCGCGTGCTGATCATCCCGCCCGAGCTGGGCTATGGCGCGCGCGGCGCCGGCGGCGTGATCCCGCCCAACGCCACGCTCTGCTTCGAGGTCGATCTGATCAAGGCCTGAGAGCCGTGATGCAGGCCCGGCGACAATGCCGGGCCCCATGAATTCGACCCTGCTGCTGCACCTCAACCCCGAACAGCTCGCCGCCGTCACGCTCGGCGACGAATCGGCCCTGATCCTCGCCGGTGCCGGCTCGGGCAAGACCCGGGTGCTGACCACGCGCATTGCCTGGCTGCTGCAGCAGGGCCGCGTCGGCCCTGGTGGCGTGATGGCGGTGACGTTCACGAACAAGGCCGCCAAGGAGATGCTGACGCGCCTGGCGGCGATGCTGCCGTACAACGTGCGCGGCATGTGGATCGGCACCTTCCACGGCATCTGCCACCGTTTCCTGCGCAGCCACTGGAAGGCGGCGGGCCTGCCCCAGGGTTTCCAGATCCTGGACGCCAGCGACACCGTCGCCGCCGTCAAGCGCGTCATCAAGGCGCTGAACCTCGACGACGAACGCTTCGTGCCGAAGGCGGCGGCGAACTACATCGCCAACCGCAAGGAGAAGGCCGAGCGCCCGAACGACGTGATCCCGCGCGACGCCGAGGAGCGCACGCTGGTCGAGATCTACGCCGCCTACGACGCGCAATGCCAGCGCGAAGGGGTGGTCGACTTCGCCGAGCTGATGCTTCGCACCTACGAGCTGATGCGCGACGACGCGATGCTGCGCCAGCACTACCAGGCCCGCTTCCGCCATGTGCTGGTCGACGAGTTCCAGGACACCAACACGCTGCAATACGCCTGGCTGAAGCTGTTCGCCGACCCGGCGGGCACGCAGGCGGTGCTGGCGGTCGGCGACGACGATCAGAGCATCTACGCGTTCCGCGGCGCGCAGGTCGGCAACATGCACGCGTTCGAGCGCGACTACCGCGTGCGCGCGCACATCAAGCTGGAGCAGAACTACCGCTCCTGCGGCCACATCCTTGATGCCGCCAATCACCTGATCAGCCGCAACGAACGCCGGCTGGGCAAGACCCTGCGGACCGACGCCGGCCAGGGCGAGCAGCTTCGCGTGTTCGAGGCGCCAAGCGATTTCGACGAGGCGCGCTGGATCCTGGAGGAGGCGCAGGCATTGCACCGCGCCGGCATGCCCCGCGCCGAGATCGCCATCCTCTATCGCAGCAACGCGCAGAGCCGGATCATCGAGTCGGCGCTGTTCAACGCCGGCGTGCCTTATCGCGTCTACGGCGGCCTGCGCTTCTTCGAGCGTGCCGAGATCAAGCACGCGCTGGCCTACCTGCGCCTGATCGAGAACGCCAACGACGACACCAGCTTCCTGCGCGTCGTCAATTTCCCGGCGCGCGCGATCGGTGCCAAGTCGGTCGAGCAGTTGCAGGACGCGGCGCGCGCCAGCGGTCGCAGCCTCTGGCAGTCGGTCTCCGCGGTGCAGGGCAGGGCGGCCACCGCACTGGCCGGGTTCACGCAGCTGATCGAGGCGATGCGCGCCGCCACCGAGGGCCAGACCCTGAGTGCGATCGTCGAGCATGTCGTCGAGAGCTCGGGTCTCGCCGCCCATTACCGCGCCGACAAGGACGGTGCCGAGCGCCTGGAACACCTGGAGGAACTGATCACCGCGGCCGAGAGCTTCGTCACCCAGGAGGGCTTCGGCCGCGACGCGGTGGCGCTGCCGGTCGACGAACTGGCGGCGAACGGCGTCATGGCGCCCGGCTTCACGCCGGATGCCGAGACCGGAGAGATCATGTCGCCGCTGGCGGCCTTCCTGTCGCATGCCAGCCTGGAGGCCGGCGACAACCAGGCCCAGGCCGGGCAGGATGCGCTGCAGCTGATGACGATCCACGCCGCCAAGGGCCTGGAGTTCGACGCCGTCTTCCTCAGCGGGCTGGAGGAAGGTCTGTTCCCCAACGAGCGCGCGCTGAACGATGTCGACGGGCTCGAGGAGGAGCGCCGGCTGATGTACGTGGCGATCACCCGCGCACGGCAGAAGCTGTCGCTGAGTCTGGCGCAGACGCGCATGCTGCATGGCCAGACGCGCTACCACGTGAAGAGCCGCTTCCTCGATGAACTGCCAGACGAAAGCCTGCGCTGGCTGAGCCCGAAGCGCAGCGGCTTCGGTTCCGGCTTCGAGCGCGACTACGCCAACGCGTGGCAGCGCGGCAGTGGTCTGTCCGGCCAGGTCGGTGCCGGACGCCAGCCGGCGTGGCGCGACGAACCGGCGCCGCCGCCGCCACCGCGCAGGACCGAGCACGACAGCGGCCTGAAGGTCGGCCAGGCGGTGTTCCACAACAAGTTCGGCGAGGGCGTGGTGCTGACCCTCGAAGGCCAGGGTGCGGATGCGCGGGCGCACATCCAGTTCGGCCGCCACGGCAGCAAATGGCTGGCGCTGGCGGTGGCCAAGCTGACGCCGATCTGAGCCCTCGGGCTCAGAGCATGTCGGTGGCCATCGCCGCGTGCAGCACGGTCTGGAACTGACCGTCGCGCACGCGGGACCGTAGCCACCAGACACCGCCCTTCTTCACGCTCCAGGCCTGCTCGCTGCCGGCGAGCAGGCGCGACGCGACCAGACCCAGCGTCGGCTGGTGGCCGACGATCAGCACCGGTGTCACCGCATCCGGCCACTGTGCGGCGCGCAGCAGCGCGTCGACGTCCTGGTCCGGTGCGAGCAGCGGCTCGATGCGGTAGCGGCGCTCCAGCGCGTCGGCCGTGGCCACGGTGCGTGCCGCCGGGCTGACCAGCAGCCGCGTCGTCGCCGGCAGGCGCTGCTGCAGCCACAGTCCCATGCGCCGCGCCTGGCGCTCGCCCTGGGCGGTCAGGCGGCGTTCGAGATCGGTCTGGCCGTCGCGCAACGGGTGCGCCTCGGCATGTCGCCAGAGGATCAGATCCATCTCAGTGGCCCCCGGCCGCCCGAAGCCGTTGAGCATCCCCTCGGGGGCCAAGGCCGGACCGCTGGGTCGGCGCGGCCTGCAGGGCGGCGAGCGAGAGCGAGATGGGGGAGCGGTGCATTTCAGTCGGGCGCGTAGCGTTCGATCAGCGCGCGCTGTGCGCTCGGGCCATCGTCGCCGATGCGCGTGTAGCTGCCGTCGCCATGCAGCTCCCAGGCGTCGCAGCGGTCGTGCAGATAGGGCTGCAGCGCCTCGTCGATGACGCGCTGGCGCAGCTTCGCGTCGGCGATCGGCCAGGCCAGTTCGATGCGGCCGAACATGTTGCGGCTCATCCAGTCGGCGCTCGACAGGTAGAGCGCCTCGTCGCTGTCGGCCTTGCCCCAGCGGAAGTAGATGATGCGCGTGTGCTCCAGGAAGCGACCGACCACCGAGCGCACGCGGATGCGCTCGCTCAGACCGGGCACGCCCGGGGGCAAGCGGCAGGCGCCGCGCACGATGAGGTCGATCTCGGCGCCGGCCTGCGCCGCGCGCAGCAGCGATTCGATCAGCGGCGGGTCGGTCAGCGCATTGATCTTCACCACCACCCGCGCGGGGTGGCCGGCGGCGGCGGCCACCCGCACCTGCTCCAGATGCTGCAGCCAGCGAGCATGCATGGCGAACGGTGCCAGCAGCAGCTTGTGCATGCGCCGCAGGTGGGCGGTCGACGCCAGCAGGCCGAACACCGCATCCGCGTCGGCGGTCAGCGCCGGGTCGCAGCTCATCAGGCCGAGGTCGGTGTAGAAGCGCGCCGTGCCCGGGTTGTAGTTGCCGGTCGACAGGTGCAGGTAGCGGCGCAACCGGCTGCTGCCGCTCTTGCTGCGCTCGCGCCGCGTGATCAGCAGCAGCTTGCCATGCGTCTTCAGGCCGACGATGCCGTAGACCACCTGCGCGCCGGCGGCCTCCAGCCGTTCGGCCCAGTTGACATTGGCCTCCTCGTCGAAGCGGGCCTTGAGCTCGACCACGGCCAGCACCTCCTTGCCGCGTCGTGCTGCCTCGATCAGCAGGTCCATCAGCACCGAGCGCGCGCCGGTGCGGTAGATCGTCTGCTTGATGGCCAGCACATCGGGGTCCAGCACCGCCTGGCGCAGCATCTCGATCACCGGCTCGAAGCTCTCGAACGGGTGGTGCAGCAGCACATCGCCCTTGTGCAGGCGTTCGAGGATGGGCTTCTGGCGCGGCAGCCGACCCTGCGGCCAGACCGGCTCATGGGCCTCGAAGCGCAGCTGCGGTGAGTCGCACTGGTCGATCAGCTGGTTCAGGCGCACCAGGTTGACCGGACCGTGCACGCGGTAGAGCGCCGACTCGGGCAGCTCGAACTGGCGCAGCAGCATCGCGGACAGGTCCTCGGGGCAGCTGCGCACCACTTCCAGGCGCACGGCGCGACCGAAGTGGCGCGTCGTCAGGCGCGAGCGCACCGCATGGCGCAGGTTCGCTGCCGCCTCCTCGTCGACCTCGAGATCGGAGTCCCGGGTGACGCGGAACTGCGAGAACGACACCACCTCCCGACCCGGGAACATCTCGCCCAGATGCGCCCGCACCACCGACGACAGCAGCACGAACTGCTGCTCGCCGGGTGCCACGGCGTCGGGCAGCTTGATCACCCGCGGCAGCACGCGCGGCACCTTGACGATGGCGATCGGGTTGTCGCGGCCCAGCGCGTCTTTGCCGGCCAGGCGCACGATGAAGTGCAGTGCCTTGTTCGCCACCTGCGGAAACGGGTGCGACGGGTCGAGACTCACCGGTACCAGCAGCGGCCGCACCTCGCGCTCGAAGAAGCGCGCCACCCAGCGTCGCTGCGCCTCGTTGCGGTCGGCGTGGTTGAGGATGCCGATGCCATGCGCGTGCAGCGCCGGCATCAGCTGCTCGTTGAAGATCGCGTACTGCTCGTCGATCAGCGCGTGGGCGGCGCGCCCGACGCGATCGACATCCTGGTGGCTGACCTCGCCGGCCTTGTCACGGGCCGAGTCGAGCATGTCGGAAAAGCGCACCTCGAAGAACTCGTCGAGGTTCGACGAGACGATGCAGACATAGCGCAGGCGCTCGAGCAGCGGCACATCGACACGGCTGGCCTGGGCCAGCACGCGGCGGTTGAAGGCGAGGATGGCCTGTTCGCGGTCGAGCAACGGAGTCCTGGTCATGACGCATTCTGGGCCGCGCTCGATGACGGCTGCGTGACAGCGAGGGTGGCTCAGTCCCGGCGCCGGCGCGGCGCGGCGCCATGGGTGCTGCGCAGATGAGCTGGCGGCGTGACCGAGCCGGGGGCAGCGGCACTCAGGCCGTCGAGGATGCCGCAGTCGGCCGCCGCACTGCTCGCCGTGCAGCGCTGGCGCAGCGCCAGCAGCTCCTTGTGCAGGCTCTTGAGCTCGGCGATGCGCTGCGTGACATGCGCGATGTGCGCGTCGAGCAGGGCGTTGACGGCGCCGCAGTCGGCCTCGGGCTGATCCCAGATGCGCAGCAGCTCGCGCACCTCGTCCAGGCTCATGTCCAGCGAGCGGCAGCGGCGGATCAGCGCCAGGCGCTCGACATGGGCGGCGCCGTACTCGCGGTAGTTCGAGCTGCTGCCGCGCGGCGCCGCCGGCAGCCGGCCCTCGCGCTCGTAGTAGCGGATGGTTTCCGTCTGGGTTTGCGTCAGTTGCGCCAGCGCACCGATCTTCATGCCACCGATTCTGCTTGACCCTGTAGCCACTTCAGGGTTTTCAATGGCGACCTTGTCCCAGGAAAGAACGCCCATGAGCGCCCATTGCCACGACCACGGCTGTGCTTCCGCAGCCGCCCCGCCAGCCAGCCCGCGCTACCGCCGCGTGCTCTGGGCGGCGCTGTTCATCAACGCGGCGATGTTCGTCGTCGAGCTGCTGGGCGGCCTGCAGTCCGGCTCGGTGTCGCTGCTGGCCGACGCGGTGGACTTCTTCGGCGACGCGGCGAACTACGGCCTGTCGCTGGCGGTGCTCGGCCTGGGCCTGGCGGCGCGCGCCCGGGCGGCGCTGGTCAAGGGCCTGAGCATGGGCGCCTTCGGCGTCTTCGTGATCGGCCGCACGCTCTGGAGCCTGCAAAGCGGTGTGCTGCCCGAGCCGCTGACCATGGGCCTGATCGGCGCGCTGGCCTTGCTCGCCAATGTGGCGGTGGCCGCCATGCTCTACGCCTGGCGCGACGGCGACGCGAACATGCGCTCGGTCTGGCTCTGCAGCCGCAACGACGCGCTGGGCAATCTGGCGGTGATGGCGGCGGCGCTGGGCGTGTTCGGCAGCGGCTCGGCCTGGCCGGATCTGGCCGTGGCCCTGGTGATGGCGGCGCTGGCGCTGAGTGCCGCCAGCAGCGTGATCCGCCAGGCGGCCGGCGAGCTGCGCAGCGCCGCGCAGGCGGCTCATGGTCACGACAAGGCGCCTGGCCATGAAGCCTGAGGCCTTTGCCGCGCCGCCGACCCGCAGGCCGGCGCCGACGCCGCTGCTGGACGTCGAGCACCCCCGCATCCAGGCGCTGATCGCCGCGCGCGGCTGGGCGGCGCTGCCCGCCCAGGACCGCGTCGGCGCCGCCTATGAGTTCGTGCGCAACGAGATTCCCTTTGGCTACAACGCCCGCGACGAGCTGCCGGCCTCGGCGGTGCTGGCCGACGGCCTGGGCCAGTGCAATACCAAGAGCACGCTGCTGATGGCCCTGCTGCGCGCGCTGGGGCTGCCCTGCCGCCTGCATGGCTTCACGATCCACAAGGCGCTGCAGCGCGGCGCCATTCCGGCCTGGGCCTATCCGCTGACGCCGCCGCGCATCCTGCACAGCTGGGTCGAGGTGGAGCTGGACGGGCGCTGGCTGCAGCTCGAGGGCTTCATCCTTGACCAGGACTATCTCGCCAGCCTGCAGCGCCGCTTCCCGGATGCGCGCGCCTTCTGCGGCTATGGCGCGGCAACGCCCGATCTCGCGCGACCGGGCGTCGCCTGGTGCGGGCAGTCGACCTACATCCAGCGCGATGGCATCGCCGACGACTTCGGCCTGTTCGACGACCCGGACAGCTTCTTCCGCCGCCATGGCAGCAATCTGCCGCCGCTGCGGCAATGGCTGTTCGAGCGCTTCGTGCGTCATCGCATGAACGCCCGCGTGCGGGCCCTGCGCGAGGGCCGATGGTGACGGAGGGTCTTGGCGCCACGGCTAGACTGAGGGCCATGAAGCGCTGGCTGCTGATCCTGTTCGCCATCCTGCTGCCCCTGCAGCTGGGCTGGGCGGCGGTGGCCGACTACTGCGGCGACGCGCATCACGCCGAACTGCACGCCGTGCATGCCGATGCGCATGAGCTCGGCGACGCGGACGATGGCAGCGCGGCGGTCGACATCGATTGCGGGCATTGCCACGGTCACCTGACGGCGTTGGCGCCGCTCGGCGTCGAGCTGGCCGCCCAGGACCGGCGCGACGCGCCCTGCGGCGGTGTCGTTGCCGCGACCACCGCCCGACCCGGCCCCCGGCCCGAACGCCCCCAGTGGTCTGACCTCGCCTGATCGGCGGGGACTTCTCGACACGCACCCGTCTTCCTGACGCCCGCCTGGCGCTGCGCCGGGTGGCCGTGGTGGCCCCTCCGATCGCCCGTGGTTTTCTCCTTCCACTTCGGAGCATCGGATGCATCGTTTCCGTTACCGCCCTGCGGCCGCCCTGCTGGCCCTGGGCCTGAGTGCGCTGGCCTGCCGCGCCGAGCCACTGAGCCTTGCCCAGGCCTTTGAGCGCGCCTGGGAGCGCCAGCCGGCGGCACGCGCGCTGAGCCAGCGCCGCGACGCCGACCAGGCGCTGCGCCAGGCGGCCAGCGCCTGGACCCCCGAGCCGGCTGCGCTCGAGACCTCGCTGCGCAGCGACCGCTTCGACGCGCGCCAGGGCGCCCGCGAGCTGGAGCTCGGCGTGGCGCTGCCGCTCTGGCTGCCCGGCGAACGCGGCCGCAGCCAGGCGCTCGCCGACGCCCAGGCGCGCAGCACCGAGGCGCAGGCCCTGGCCGCGCAATGGCAGCTGGCGCAGACCCTGCGCGACGCCTGGTGGGGCCTGCAGCGCGAGCGCGAGGAGCAGCTCGCCAGCGAGGCACGCTGGCGCGCCGGCCAGGCCCTGGCGCTCGATGTGGCGCGCCGCGTCCAGGCCGGCGATCTGTCGCGCGCCGATCAGCATCAGGCGGACGCGTCCGTCGCCGCGGCACGCGCCGAGGCGGCGCTGGCCGCCGCCCGGGCCAGTGCCAGCGAGCAGAGCCTGCGTGCGCTGCTCGGCCTGGCGCCCGATGCGCCACTGCAGCTGGCCGCGGACGCCGAGGCCGAGCCCGGCGCGAACGATGCCATGCACCCGGCGCTCGCGGCGCTGGACGCCCGGGCCGACAGCGCCGCCAAGGCGGCAGCGCTGGCCGCCGTGCAATCGCGCGCCAACCCCGAGCTGACCCTGCTGCAGACCCGCGACCGCGGCGCCCGCGGCGAGGCCAGCCAGCGCACGCTCACCCTAGGCCTGCGCTTCCCGCTGGGCCGCAGCGATCGCCAGCGCGCCGCGGCGGCCAACGCGGCGGCCGAGCGCATCGAGGCCGAACTGGGCGCGGCGCGCGAGCGCGAGCGCGTGCAGGCCGAGCAGCTCGGCGCCCGCGCCGCACTGGACGCCGCGCGCACCGTGCTCGCGGCGGCCGGTGAGCGCGCCCGCCTGGCCGGCGAGACGCGCGACTTCTTCGACAAGTCGTTCCGCCTCGGCCAGACCGATCTGCCGACGCGGCTGCGCGTCGAACTCGAGGCGGCCAACGCCGAGCGCGATCTGCGCCTGGCGCGCATCGCCCTGCAACAGGCCATTGCCACGCTGCGCCAGGCCCTGGGCCTGCTGCCCGGCCAGCCCTGAACGAACCGAATCAAGACATCCCCATGAAAAACACCCTGCTTTCCCTGGTGCTGGGCCTGCTGCTCGCGAGCGCCCAGGCCGGTCCCGGCCATGACCATGGCGACGACGCGGCGCCGGCCGCGGTCGGCACCGCGCTGCCGCGCTTTGCCGCCAGCTCCGAGCTGTTCGAACTGGTCGGCGTGCTCGACGGCAGGCGGCTCACGCTCTACCTCGACCGCGCCGAGACCAACGAGCCGGTCAGCGGCGCGCAGCTGGAGCTGGAACTCGCCGGCCAGAAGCTGGCCGTGAAGGCCCTGCCCGACGGCAGCTACCAGAGCGAGCTGGCCGCCGTGCCGGCGTCCGGCGTGCATGCGCTGACCGCCAGCGTCAGCGCCGGTGACGACAGCGATCTGCTCGCCGGTGAGCTCGACCTGCGTGGCGGCGCGCACGAGGCGCATGCCGAGCAGGGCGGTTGGAAACGGGGGCTGGCCTGGGTTGCGGCTGGCCTGGCCGGCCTGGCGCTGCTGGGCTTGGCCCTGCGCAAGCAGGCCAAGTGGGGTGCGGCATGAGGCGCGCGCTCCTGAGCCTGCTGCTGGGCAGCAGCCTGTTCGCTCCGCTGCCGCTGCTCGCCGGTCCCGGTCATGACCATGGCGACGAGGCGGCGCCGGTCAGCGTCGGCGGCCCGCAGCGCCAGCCCGATGGCTCGGTGTTCCTGCCCAAGCCGGCACAGCGCCAGATGAGCCTGCGCACCACCGCCGTGAAGCCGGCCGCGCTGCCGCGTTCCGTCGAGCTGCAGGGCGTGGTCATCATGGACCCGGGCGCCGGCGGCAGGGTGCAGCCGACCCAGGCCGGGCGATTGCAGGCGCCGGCCGGCGGCTGGCCGCTGCTGGGCCAGCGCGTGCGTCGCGGCCAGTTGCTGGCCGAGCTGGAGCCGGCCAGCGGCGCGCTGGAGCGTTCGTCGCAGCAGGCGGCCTTGGCCGAGCTGAAGGCGGCGCAGGGCCAGGCCGAGCGCCAGCTGGCGCGCCTGCAGGAGCTCGCCGACACCGTGCCGCGGCGCGAGATCGAGGCGGCGCAGAGCGAACTGCAAAGCCTGCGCGCGCGCGCCGCGGCACTGGGCGGCGGTCTGGCCGGCCGCGAGGCATTGCGCGCGCCGGTCGGCGGCGTGATCGCCTCCAGCCATGCGGTGGCCGGCCAGGTCGTCGAGGCCGGCGCGCTGCTGTTCGAGGTCGTCGATCCGGCGCGGCTGCGCGTCGAGGCGATCGCCTACGAGCCGGCGCAGGCGCAGGACATCGCCAGCGCCTACCTGGCGGTCGGCGAGCAGCGCCAGGCGCTGAAGCTGCTCGGCGCCGCCGCCAGCCTGCGCGGGCAGGCGTTGCCGATCCACTTCGCGGTGCAGCACCCGGCGCAGCCGCTGGCCCTGGGCCAGACGGTGCGCGTGCTGCTGCAAAGCAAGAGCCAGGTCCAGGGCTTTGCGCTGCCGGCTTCGGCGCTGATGAAGAGCCCGTCGAACCAGGACATCGTCTGGGTCAAGACGGGGCCTGAGCGCTTCACGCCCAAGGTGGTGCGGGTGGCGCCGCTGGACGGCGCGAATCTCGCCGTCACCGAGGGCCTGCTGGAGGGCGATCGCGTGGTGACCCAGGGCGCCAGCCTGGTCAACCAGATCCGCTGAAGGGAGCCACCATGTTCAAGTGGCTTCTGCACAGCAGCCTGGCCAACCGGCTGCTGGTGCTGATCGCCTCCGCGGTGCTGGTCGCCTATGGCGGCTACACGCTGTTGCGCACCCCGGTCGATGTGTTCCGCGACCTCAACAAGCCCACGGTCACCCTGATGACCGAGGCCGGTGGCATGGCCGCCGAGGAGGTGGAGCAACTCATCACCTTTCCGCTGGAAACGACGATGAACGGCCTGCCCGGCGTGGAGGCGGTGCGTTCCACCTCCAGCGCCGGTCTGTCATTCCTCTACGTCACCTTCGACTGGGGCACGGACATCTTCCGCGCGCGGCAGATGGTGGCTGAGCGCCTGTCCAGCATGGAGGAAGGCCTGCCCGAGGGGGTGACGCCGCACATGGGGCCGATCAGTTCAATCATGGGCGAGGTGCTGCAGATCGCGATCCCGATCCCGATCGATCCCAGCCAGGCCGGGCCGAGCGCCGGGCCGCTCCCAAGCCGGCCCGAGCCCCCTCGGGGGGCAGCGAGCGAAGCGAGCGTGGGGGCTGTCAATCAGGCGATGGAAGTGCGCGAGTACGCCGACTGGGTGCTGCGACCGCGGCTGATGGCGATCCCGGGCGTGGCCCAGGTGATCCCAATCGGCGGCGAGGTGCGCCAGTTCCAGGTGCAGCCGAACACGGCGCGCATGGCGCAACTGGGGATCACGCAGGAGCAGCTGGAGGCGGCGGTCAAGGGCTTTGCGTCCAACACCTCGGGCGGCTTCCTGGAGCTCAACGGCCGCGAATACCTGATCCGCCACCTGGGCCGCACCTCCAGCCTGGATGCGCTGAAGAACCTGGCGATCACCGCGCGGGAGGGGCAGGCGGTGCTGCTGCGCCAGGTCGCCGAGGTCCGCGTTGCCGCCGCAGTCAAACGCGGCGATGCCGGCTTCGAGGGCAAGCCGGCGGTGATCCTCGGCATCCAGAAGCAGCCGACGGCCGACACCATCGCGCTGACCCGCGCCATCGAAACCGCGTTGGATGAGATGAAGCGCGCGCTGCCGGCCGGCATGGAGCAGCCGGTCGTGACCTTCCGCCAGGCCAGCTTCATCGAGGCATCGATCAGCACGCTGCAGGGCAAGCTGATCGGCGCCTCGATCTTCGTCGCCGCGATCCTGCTGCTGTTCCTCGGCAATCTGCGCACCACGGTGATCGCGCTGGTGGCGATCCCGGTGTCGATCTTCGTCACCGCGCTGGTCTTCAAGTACGTCGGGCTGTCGATCAACACCATGACCCTGGGCGGCCTGGCGATCGCCATCGGCGGCCTGGTGGACGACGCGGTGGTCGACATCGAGAACGTGATGCGCCGGCTCAAGGAAGACCGCAGCAGGCACCCCGAGCACCGCCTGAACCCGCTGGAGCTGGTGGCCCGAGCGTCGCTGGAGGTGCGCTCGGGCATCCTCTACGCCACCGTGATCATCGTGCTGGTCTTCGTGCCGCTGTTCGCGCTGCCCGGCATGGAGGGGCGGCTGTTCGTGCCGCTCGGCATCGCCTTCATCGTCTCGACCCTTGCCAGCCTGCTCGTCTCGGTCACCGTGACCCCGGTGCTCAGCGTCTACCTGCTGCCGCGCATGAAGTCGCTGGATCACGGCGACACCAGGCTGCTGGCGTGGCTGAAGGCGCGCTACCGCAATGGCTTGCAGGCGGTGCTGGATCGCCCGCGCGCGGCGCGGCTGGCCGGTGCCCTGGCCGTGCTGGCGGCGGCGGCCGCGGTGCCGTTCTTTCCGACCACCTTCCTGCCGCCGTTCAACGAAGGCACGCTGCTGGTCGGCCTGCGCCTGAACCCGGGCGTGACGCTGGCCGAGAGCTCGGCGCTGGCGCGTCAGGCCGAGCATCTGATCAAGCAGGTGCCTGAGGTGACCCATGTGGGCCGGCGCAGCGGCCGGGCCGAGCTCGACGAGCATGCCGAAGGCGTGCATGTCAGCGAACTCGACGTCGGCCTGAAGCCGGCCGGCGAGATCACGCGCTCGATGGACGAGATCAATGCCGATATCCGCCAGCGGCTGATCAACCTGCCGGCGGCGGTGGCGATCGGCCAGCCGATCTCGCACCGCATCGACCACATGCTCTCGGGCGTGCGGTCGCAGATCGCGATCAAGATCTTCGGCGAGGACCTGGACACCTTGCGCGGCCAGGCCGATCGGCTGCGCGCCAGGCTCGCGGCGGTTCCCGGCATTGCCGATCTGGAGATCGAGAAGCAGGTGCTGGCGCCGCAGATCAAGGTGCGCATCGACTACGCCGCGGCCGCCGCCCATGGCGTGCCGGCGCCGCAGGTGCTGCAGACCCTGCAGTCCCTGGTCGAGGGCGAGAAGATCACGCAGATCGTCGAGGGCGGCCGGCGCTTCGCGCTGGTGATGCGACTGCCGGAGTCGGCGCGCTCCGCCGACGGCCTGGCCGGCCTGCTGATCGAGACGCCCAAGGGGCCGGTGCCGCTGTCCAGGCTGGCGAGCATCGAGCACAGCGACGGCCCCAACCAGGTCAGCCGCGACGACGGCAAGCGCCGCATCGTGCTGTCGGCGAATGCGCAGGGCCGTGCGCTGTCGGAGATCGTGAGCGACATCCGCCGCGTCGTCGCCGAGAAGCCGCTGCCCGAGGGCTACTTCGTGACCCTGGGCGGGCAGTTCCAGGCTCAGGAGGAGGCGTCGCGCCTGGTCGGCCTGCTGTCCCTGGTGTCGGCGACGCTGATGTTCGTGGTGCTGTACAGCCGCTATCGCAGCGGTCGGCTGGCGCTGCTGATCATGGCCAACATCCCGCTGGCCCTGGTCGGCGCGGTGCTCGGCTTGGGCATGGCCGGCCAGCCGCTGTCGGTGGCCGCCCTGGTCGGCTTCATCACCTTGGCCGGCATCTCGGTGCGCAACGGCATCCTGAAGGTCAGCCACTACATCAATCTGATGCGCTTCGAGGGTGAGAGCTTCAGCCAGGCGATGCTGCTGCGCGGCTCGCTGGAGCGGCTCAGCCCGGTGCTGATGACCGCGCTGGTGACCGCCTTCGCGCTGGCGCCGCTGCTGTTCGAGGCCGAGCGTCCGGGCACGGAGATCCTCCATCCCGTGGCCGTGGTGATCTTCTGCGGCCTGATCAGTTCGACCCTGCTCGACACCTTCCTGACTCCGGCCCTGGTCTGGCTGTTTGGCCGCCGCGACATCGAGCGCCTGATGGATGAACGCCAGGCTGAGGCCTTCTGAATCCCCCGTCCCCCCGAAAGGAAAACCGATGAACCCATCCCTTCGCCTCCTCGCCGGCACACTGGCACTGGGCGCTGCGCTGCCGGCCCTCGCCGGCGGCAACCACGGCCACGCGCCACTGCATGGCGGCATCGTGAAAGAGTCCAAGGCCGGCGACTTCGAGCTGGTGGCCAAGCCCGAGCGCATCGTCATCCATGTGCGCGACCACGGCAAAGCCGGCAACACCACGGGCGCCAGCGGCAAGGACAAGCGCGAGGCGGTGCTCGCGCCGGCCGGCAGCGACCGCCTGGAGGCCGCCGGCCCCTTCGTGCTCGGCCCGGGCACGAAGATCGTCGCCACCGTGCAGCTGGCCGGCAAGCCGCCGGTCAGTCTGCGCTTCACGCTGCCCTGAGAGCGGTGCCGCGGCGGCTTCGATAATCGCCGTCATGCATCTCGTGATCGCGCCGGCCGGCCCCCTGGCCGGCCTGCCGGCCGAGGCGCGGGCGGCGCTTGAAGCGCTGCTCGCCTCCGCCGAGCTTCTGAGCGCCGCGCCGCTCGACCCGCTGGACCTGCACACGCCGACCGAGCGCCTGCTCGGCCGGCTGCGCGGCCTGCCCGACAGCGCGGCGCTGCCGCTGGCCGCCTGGCGGCTCGACGAGCGCCTGCTGCACTGGGCCTTCATCAGCCCCATCCATCTGCAGCTGGAGGCCAACCGCGCGCTGGCCCTGCACCCGGCGCAGCTGCAGCTCAGCGACGCCGACAGCCACACGCTGTTCGAGCTGCTGGCGCCGCTGTTCCCCGCCGACGAGGGCTGGGAGCGCGCCTGGCTCGATGCCCAGACCTGGGCGGTCGCGCATCCGCAGCTGCAGGGCCTGCGCCTGGCCAGCGTCGAGCGCGCCGTCGACCGGCCCCTGACGCCCTGGCTGCCGCAGGAGCGCACGATCCGTCGCTGGACCAACGAGGCGCAGATGCTGCTGCATGCCCAGCCGCTGAACGCGGCGCGCGAGCGCGAGGGCAAGCTGCGCGTCAACTCGATCTGGTGGTGGGGCGCCGGTCGCCATGCCGGCGAGGAGCTGCCCGCCGGCCTGCAGATCGACGAGCGCCTGCACGCGCCGCTGCTCGCCCAGGACCTGCCCCAGCTCGCCGCCGCCTGGCGGGTGCTGGCCGACGAGCTGCCCAAGCCGGGCTCGCCGCCCTGGCTGCTCAGCCTGGCCGGCGAGCAGGGCCTGGCGACCCTGCAGATCGGCGAGCGGCCCTGGTGGCAACGGCTGCTGCGCCGCGGTCCGCGGCTCGACGACCTGTTCGCCGGCCTATGAAAGCGCCGCAGCTGATCCCGCGCGACTGCCCGCCGCGCGCCGCCTGGCAGCTCGAGCAGGCCGGCGTGCCGCCGCTGCTGGCGCGCCTGTTCGCCGCTCGCGGCGTGCGCAGCTCGGTCGAGCTCGACCCCGGCCTGCAGCATCTGCATGCGCCGTCTCTGATGAAGGGCCTGGATGAAGCGGCCGCGCTGCTTGCCGCGCTGCGCGCGCAGGGCGGCCGGATCTGCGTCGTGGCCGACTACGACTGCGACGGCGCGACCGCCTGCGCGCTGCTGCTGCGCGGCCTGGCCCTGCTCGGCTTCGCGCCGGACCAGCTCGGCTATGTCGTGCCCGATCGCGCGGTGCATGGTTACGGCCTGACGCCGGCGATCGTCGATCTTGCGCTCGCCGAGCGCCCGCAGCTGCTGCTGACCGTCGACAACGGCATCGCCAGCATCGACGGCGTCGCCCATGCCAAGGCCCGGGGCCTGCAGGTCATCGTCACCGACCACCACCTGTGTGCCCAGGACGCCCAGGGGCAGACGCTGCTGCCGGCCGCCGACGCGGTGGTCAACCCCAACCAGCCAGGCTGCCCGTTTCCGAGCAAGGCGCTGGCCGGCGTTGGTGTCGCCTTCTACCTGCTGCTGGCGCTGCGCGCCCGCCTGCGCGAGCAGGGCGGCTTTGCCGGCGAGCAGCCCAAGCTCGATGGGCTGCTCGACCTGGTGGCGCTGGGCACGGTGGCCGATGTGGTGCCGCTCGATGCCAACAACCGCCGTCTCGTCGCCCAGGGCCTGAGACGCATCCGCGCCGGTCAGATGCAGCCCGGGCTGCGCGCGCTTTTCCAGGTCGCCGGTCGCGAGCCGGCGCAGGCCAGCGGTCAGGACTTCGGATTCGCGCTGGGCCCGCGCATCAATGCCGCCGGCCGGCTCACCGACATGCGCCTGGGCATCGAGTGCCTGCGCTGCGACGACGCGTCGCAGGCGCTGGCACTGGCGCAGCAGCTCGATGCCATCAACCGCGAGCGCCGCGAGGTCGAGGCCGGCATGCGCGAGCGCGCCGACGAGTTGCTCGCCAGGCTGCCGACGCCGAGCGAGCCGCCCTGTGCGCTGGCGCTGTTCGACGAGGCGTTCCACGAGGGCGTGGTCGGCATCCTGGCCGGCCGCGTGAAGGACGCGCTGCACCGCCCGACCTTCGTCTTCGCGCGCGGCGGCGACGGCCGGCTGAAGGGCTCAGGGCGCTCGATCGCCGGCGTGCACCTGCGCGACGTGCTCGATCTGCTGGCCAAGCGCGAGTCGGGGCTGCTGGCGAAGTTCGGGGGCCACGCGATGGCCGCCGGCTGCACGCTGGAAGCGGGGCAGGGCGTCGAGCGCTTCACGCGAGGCCTGCAGCAAGCGGTGCGCGAGCTCGCCGGCGACGCGCCGCTGCTGCGCCAGCTGCGCCACGACGGCGCGCTCGACGTCAACGCGTTCTCGACGCAGCAGGTGGCCGAGTTGGAGCGCCAGGTCTGGGGCCAGGGCTTCGAGCCGCCCTTGTTCGTCGACGCGTTCGCCGTGATCGAGCAGCGCCTGGTCGGTTCGGGGCACCTGAAGCTGCGCCTGCGCCATGCCAGCGGCCTGCAGCTGGACGGCATCTGGTTCCGCAGGGACCTGCCGCTGCCGGCGCAGACACGGCTGGCGTATCGCGTCGGGCTGGATCGCTACAACGGTCGCGAGCGCGTGCAGCTGCTGGTCGAGGCCGAGGAGCCCGGGCCGGTGAGCCCCTAGGCCGCCAGCTTGAGCTCGATCAGGCCGGTCTTGGCCCAGGCCGTGGACTCCTCGCGCAGCAGGTAATGCGCCTGCGGTTGCGCCTTGGCCCAGCCCTCGCTCATTTGCACCTGCACCACGCGGCCCTGACGCTGAACCTGCATGCGTGCGGCCTCGATCGGCGCGCGCGCGTGGCATTTGATCAGCGCCAGGCGCAGCGCCCGCAGTTGCCAGAGCAGGGCGTCGTCCTGCGCCAGCTCGGCCTCGAGCTTGCGCAGGCCGCCACGCTGGCCGAGCGCCAGCAGGGCCATGCGGCGCAGCTGGTTCTGGCTGAAACCCGGCGCATCGAGGTGACCGATCAGGTACTGGCTGTGGCGGTGATGGTCGTGGTGCGAGACCAGCGTACCGAGCTCGTGCCAGGCGGCGGTCCAGCCGAGCTCGAGCTGCTGCTCGGCGTCGGCGTCGGGCGCCAGCTGCATGTGCAGCTGCTCGGCCAGCCGGCGCACACGCTGCGCCTGCGCCTGGTCGACGCCGAAGCGCTGCTGCACCGCCTGCACCGTGGGTTCGCGCAGATCGCGGCTGGCCTGGTGATCGTGCAGCTTCAGGCGTTCGGCCAGGTCGAACACCAGGCCCTGGCGCAACGCGCCCTTGGCCGGGTGCAGTCGCTCGATGCCGAACAAGGTGAGCAGCGTGTAGAGGATGCACAGGCCGCCGGCGACGACGTTGCGGCGATCGTCCTTCAGGCCGGGCAGTCGCAGCTGCTGCACATGACCGGCGCGCAGGCAGGCGGCGATGCACCAGCGCAGGCCGTCGGCGTCGATGCTGCCGTCCTTCGACAGGCCGGCGGCCTCGACGATTCCGGAGACGGCACCGACCGTGCCGGAGGAGCCCAGCGCCTAGCTCCAGGCCGGTTCGCAGCGATCACGCGCGAACAGCGCCAACGCCTCCTCGAGCTCGGCGGCGGCCGCCACCTGGGCCTGGCGGAACGCCTCGGCCGTGAGCTCGCCGCGCGGGAAGAAGCGCACCGACAGGCCGACGCTGCCGACGGCGAAGCTCTCGGCGCGCAGCGGTTGTCCCTGCCTGCCGAGGATCAGTTCGGTCGAGCGGCCGCCGATGTCGATCACCAGCTGCGTCGCCTTGCTCGGCTGCAGGCGCGAGACACCGGTGTAGATCAGCCTCGCCTCCTCGCGGCCGGCAATGACCTCGACCGGGTGCCCCAGCGCCTGCTGCGCGCGCAGCAGGAACGCGTCGCGGTTCCTGGCCTCGCGCAGGGTCTGGGTGGCGACGGCGCGCACGCGCCGGGCGGGAAAGCCCTGCAGCTCGGCGCCGAAGCGGCGCAGGCAGTCGAGCGCCCGCGTCATCGCCGCCTCGCTGAGGTTCTGCTCGGCGTCGAGACCGGCACCGAGCCGGATCGGCTCCTTCCAGTACTCGAGATTCTTGTAGTCGCCGGCGCGCAGGCGCGCGATCTCCAGCCTGAAGCTGTTGGAGCCGAGGTCGATGGCGGCGAAGGCGTCGGCGCCCCAGCGCGAAGGGGTGTCAGCAGGCATGGGCGCGCATGCTACCGGGCTGGGTTTACCGGTCTGCGACAATGAGACTGGATTCTCATCGCCATCCATGACCCTCATCTACATCCTGCTGGCAACCTTCGCCGGTGGTCTGCTCTCGGTCGGCATCGCCGCGCTGCTGTCGCAGGCCCTGCTCGGCCGGCTCGTCAAGCACCTCGTCAGCCTGTCGGCCGGCGTGCTGCTCGGCGCCGCCTTGCTGCACGCGCTGCCCGAGGCCTTCGAGTCCCAGGCGAGCGCGCTATCCCTGTTCCTGACCCTGCTCGGCGGCCTGCTGTTCTTCTTCCTGCTGGAGAAGGTCGAGCTCTACCGCCACAGCCATCACCACGAGGGCGACGGCCACCACCACCATCATCATTTCGATGTCGAGCAGGCAGGGCGCGGTGGCTACTCGGTGCTGCTGGGCGACAGCATCCACAACTTCTGCGACGGCGTGCTGATCGCCGCCGCCTTCCTGGCCGACCCCAAGCTGGGCCTGCTGACCGCGCTGGCGGTCGGTCTGCACGAGATCCCGCAGGAGGTCGGCGACTACCTGGTGCTGCTCAACGCCGGCCTGAGCCGCCGCCGCGCGCTGACCTACAACGCGTTGTCGGGACTGGCCGGCGTGCTCGGCGGCCTGCTCGGCTACCTGCTGTTCGAGCCGTTCGAGGCCTTGTTGCCCTACCTGATGGTGGTCGCCTCGTCGAGCTTCATCTACGTCGCGGTGGCCGACCTGATCCCGCAGATGCAGCGCCGCCTGCCCTGGAAGGAGACGGCGCAGCAGGTGCTGTGGATCGGCGGCGGTCTGACCTTGATGGCGCTGGCCTCGTTCAGCCACGCCCACTGAGGCAGGGCCGCGCCGCGCCTCAGGCCTTGCCCAGCCAGACCTCCAGGCCCTGGGCGTTGAGCTCGATGTCGGTGGCCAGCAGGCGCGCCACCTCGGCCTCGGGCAGCGCGCAGCCATGCTCGCGCAGGCTGTCCAGGTAGACGCCGAGCAGCTCACGCTTGATGCGCTCGTGGCGCTCGGCCTGCGCCTGGCGGGCGACCTCGACCATGCGGTCGGTCAGGCGCCCGAGCAGCGCTGCCAGCCGCTCGACGTCCCTCACCATGCCGTAATGGGTCAGGTACATGCGCTCGGGCGCGGCGGCGAGCAGGCGCGCAATGCTCGCCTTCAGCGGCTCCGGTTCGAACTGCACCGGCGTGCTGGTCGGCAGGATCCAGGGCCTGCCGTCGGGCAGGTCGAACTCGCGATAGGAGAGCCCGAAGGTGTCGCCGGTGAACCAGCCGCGGCTGGTCTCGTCCCAGATGCAATGGTGGTGCTTGGCATGACCCGGGGTGTCGATCAGGCGCAACGGGCGGCTGCCCAGCATCAGCTGCATCTCGTCGCTGCTGGCGCGGGCGCGCTCCGCGGCGACCGGCAGCAGCTTGCCGTAGCTGCGCTGCATCTCCTCATCGCCGTAGACCGCGGTGGCGCCGGCCCAGAGCTGGGTCGGATCGACCATGTGGCGCAGGCCGCGCGGATGGCAGATCAGCGTCGCCGCCGGCAGCTCCTGCATCAGCAGGCCGACGCCGCCGGCATGGTCTAGGTGCACATGGGTGGGAATCACGTAATCGACGGCGTCGCGCGCCAGTCCGAGCGCCGCCAGCGCCGCCAGCAGACGCGGCACGGCGAAGTTGGTGCCGGTGTCGATGAAGGCGGCGCGGCCTTCGGCGCTCACGATCAGGTAGGCCGCGTCGAAGCGCGGACGCTGGAAGCCGGTGTCGATGGCGTAGACCTGGTGGCCCAGGTGCTCGGTGTGCTCGGGAAGAATGGCGGTTTCTCGCATAGGAGCTCACCCTAGCATGGCCCTGCATCCGATCCTGAAGATGGGCGACCCGCGACTGCTGCGCGTCGCCAAGCCGGTGACGCAGTTCGACACCCCCGAGCTGCGCCGGCTGGCCGACGATCTGCACGAGACCATGGTCGCCGCCAACGGCGCCGGGCTGGCGGCGCCGCAGATCGGCGTCGATCTGCGCGTGGTGCTGTTCGGCTTCCAGCGCAGCGAGCGCTACCCGGACGCGCCGCCGGTTCCCAAGACCCTGCTCATCAATCCGGTCATCGAGCCGATCGGCGACGAGCAGGAGGAGGGCTGGGAGGGTTGCCTGTCGGTACCGGGTCTGCGCGGCGTGGTCGCGCGTGCTCGGCGCATCCGCTACCGTGGCTACGACCTGCAGGGACGGCCGATCGAGCGCGAGGCCGAGGGCTTTCACGCCCGCGTCGTGCAGCATGAATGCGACCACCTCGACGGCATCCTCTATCCGATGCGGGTGCATGACTTCCGTCGCTTCGGTTACACCGAGGTGCTGTTTCCCGGCCTCGACGCGGGCGCCGACGACGATTGACAGCCGTTTACAAGCGGGCGGTCCACCGCGGAGCCGCCTGCCGCGTTGCCGCCCCCTAGCCTCCCGCCAACGGGGGCCGTCGGAGACGATATGAGCGAACGAGTGAGCCTCCTGCCATTACCGCTGCGCCGCTGGCTGGCGATCCAGGTCCTGCTGTTGCTGACGGCGCTGCTGGCCTGGCCGGCCTGGGCGCAACCGGCGCCGGACGAGCGCCTGGACGATCGCGACCCGCCGACCCGCGTCGCGCGCGTGGCGGAACTGCAGGGGCCGGTGTTCTGGTACGACGCCGAGCAACGCGACTGGCAGCCGCTGCTGCGCAACCAGACCCTGGCCGAGGGCGACCGGCTTCGCGTCGGCGAGCGCGGCCGCGTCGGGCTGCGCATCGGTGCCCATGCGTTCTGGCTGGACGAGCGCAGCGAACTGGAACTGCGCCGGCTCGACGACGACCGCATCGACTTCGATCTCGAACGCGGCGCGCTGGCGCTGCGCTGGCTCAGCCGCGAGGCGGCGCAGGAGGCGCAGGTGCGCACCCGTGAGGGCCGCTTCGGCTTCGCGCGCGCCGGTGCCTACCGCATCGACCAGCTGTCGCGCGCCAGCCGGGGCCAGACCTTCGAGGGCCGGCTGCGCTTCGACCACAGAGGCGATGATGGGGCGGCGCTGTTCGTCGAAGCCGGCGAGCAGGCCGAGCTGTGGTGGGAGGGCGGCCCGCGCGCCGAGCGGGGCCGCGCGTCACGCGGCGACGATTTCGGCGACTGGCTGGTCGCCAGCCTGGGCTTCGGCCGCCAGGACGTCGCCAGCTTGCGCGACCGCCCGGCCTATCGCTACGTGTCGCCCGAGCTGACGGGCGCTGACGAGCTCGACAACTACGGGCGCTGGGAGACCACGGCCGAGTTCGGCCCGATCTGGTTCCCGCTGCGTGTCGCCGTCGACTGGGCACCGTACCGCCACGGCCGCTGGACCTGGACCCGCCACTGGGGCTGGACCTGGGTCGACGAGCTGCCCTGGGGCTATGCGACCTCGCATTACGGCCGCTGGGTGCACTGGCGCGGCCGCTGGTGCTGGACGCCCGGCGCGGTGCTGGTGCCGCGACCGGTGTTCGCGCCGGCGCTGGTCGCCTGGGTCGGCAGCGGCTCGGTGCAGATCGGCGTGCAGATCGGCGGGCGCTACCACCCGCCGGTCGCCTGGGTCCCGCTGGCGCCCTATGAGCGCTACCGCCCCTGGTACCGCCACGGGCAGCGCTATCAGCAGCGCATCGATCCGGATCCGATCACCGTCCGCCGCCCGCATCAGGGCCAGTGGGTCGGCCACAACCGGGCGGTCCCCGGCGCCGTCAGCACCATCGGCCGTGTCGCCGAGGGCGCCGCCCAGCAGGCGGTGATGCGCCCGGTGCCGCTGCGCGACGAGCAGGCCCTGCGCGCGTTGCAGCCGCTGCCCCAGGCCCCGACGCGGCAGCAGGCGCGCGAGGTCGGCCTGCCGCTGGTGCAGTCGCCGCGTGTCGCCGAGGAGCCGCCACGGCTGCGCGCCGGCGGCGGTGCCGGCCTGCAGGGCGGTGACGGTCGCGAGGCGCAGCTGCCGCTGCGCGAGTCGCGTCCGACGCCGCCGGCCGCCGAGCCGCAACGCCCGGCCCAAGGTTTCGAGCTGCCGACGCGCGACAACGCCCGCGAGGACCCGCGCGACCGGGTGCGCGACCCCGCCCGCGACGAGCGCCAGGAACGCCTGCGCCGCGAGCGCGAGCAGGGCGACGAGCGCGGCCTGCCGTGGCGCCGGCCCGAGATGCCGGTGCAGCCCCAGCCCCAGCCTCGGCCTGAGATGCCCCGCATCGAGCCGCAACGCCCGGCCGAGCTGCCGATCCGCCGCATCGAGGTGCCGCGCGCCGAGCCGCCTCGGCAGGAAGCACCGCGGCGGGTCGAGCCGCCGCGCGCGGAACCGCCGCGTCAGGAAGCACCACCGCGGCGTGGCCGCGATGACGACGGTCCGCGCCGCGGCAACGAGGCGCTCAAGTAAGGGCTCAGAGCAGCGGCTTGAGCGCCGGCCACACCGTGTCGAGCATCAGCGGGTGGGCCTTGGCCAGCGGGTGGATGCGATCGGCCTGGAACCAGCTGTCGGCATCGGCGCGGCCGGCGAAGCCCGCCAGCAGGAACGGCACCAGCGCCACCTTCTCGGTCTTCGCCAGCTCGGTGTAGAGCGCGGCGAAGTCCCGCGTGTAGGCGGCGCCGTAGTTCGGCGGCACCTGCATGCCGATCAGCAGCACGCGGGCGCCGGCGGCCCGAGCGGCGCGCAGCATGGTCAGCAGGTTGTCGCGCGTGTGCGCCAGCGGCATGCCGCGCAGCGCGTCGTTTCCGCCGAGCTCGATCAGCACATGGCTGGGTTGGTGCTGCTTCAGCAGCGCCGGCAGTCGCGCCCGGCCGCCGGCCGTGGTGTCGCCGCTGATGCTGGCGTTGACCACCTCGTAGCCCGGACGCTGCTCGGCGAGGCGCCGCTCCAGCAGCGCCACCCAGCCCTCGCCGCGGCCGATGCCGTACTCGGCCGACAGGCTGTCACCGACCACCACCAGCTTCCGGCGTTTCGTCGCAGCCCAAGCCCCAGGCAGCGCAAGGGCCAGCAGCGCGCCGCTACATTGCGCCATCCATCGACGGCGCGAGGCCGGGGAATCCATGTCAGAAGCCGAAGAACCGATTGCACCCATTGTTGAAGTCCGGGACCTGAGCAAGCGCGTCAAGGACGCGGGGGGAGGGGAGCTGACGATTCTGCATGCGCTGTCGTTCTCCCTGCAGCCGCGCACCTCGGTGGCCATCGTCGGCGCCTCGGGATCCGGCAAGAGCACGCTGCTCGGCCTGCTGGCCGGACTCGACACGCCGTCGACCGGCAGCGTCGTCATCGAAGGTCAGGATCTGTTTGCGCGCAGCGAGGACGAGCGTGCGCAGCTGCGCGGTGCGCGCATCGGCTTCGTGTTCCAGAGCTTCCAGCTGCTGCCGAACCTGACGGCGCTGGAAAACGTGATGCTGCCGCTGGAGTTGCGCAACGATCCTCAGGCCAAGGCCAAGGCGACGCGCATGCTGCAGCGGGTGGGCTTGGGCGAGCGGCTCGCGCACCGGCCGCGCCTGCTCAGCGGCGGCGAGCAGCAGCGCGTCGCCCTGGCGCGCGCCTTCGTCGTCGAGCCGGCGCTGCTGCTCGCCGACGAGCCGACCGGCAGCCTGGATCACGCCACCGGCGAGCAGGTGATGGCCCTGATGGACGAGCTGAACCGCGAGACCGGCACCACCCTGGTGCTCGTGACGCATGACGAGCGCCTGGCGGCGCGCTGCCAGCGCCGGCTGCGCATCGAGGCCGGCAGGCTCAGCGAGGCGCTGGACGGCGCCGGCGCAGTCGCCGCCCTCGTTCCAGCTTGATCACCAGCGTCCAGGCGTAAAACACCACGACATAGGCGGCGACGCCGAGCACGCTGGCGGCCAGCGGCATGCCGACCAGCCAGGCCGGGCCCATGGCCATCAGCCAGGACCAGAACGCCGGTCCCCAGGTCATCGGCGAGGCCCAATCCAGCGCCAGCATGGCCGGCGCGCCACTGCTGCCACTGGTGTCGACGACGAGGCTGCCCAGCCACAGCGCCAGACCCCAGATCGGCACCAGCGTGAACGGGTTAGTCAGCCAGGTGGCGGCGACGGCCGCGGCGACATTGCAGCGGAACAGCACCGCGGCCAGCGCCGCGACCAGCATCTGGATCGGCAGCGGGATGACGCCGACTGCCAGGCCGACGGCCACGCCCAGGGCGACGCGGCGCCGGTGCGCGACCCAGAGCCAGGGGCGAGGCTGCAGGTAGTGGCCGAGCCAGGCCAGACCCTTGATCTGAGCCAGTCGGTCGGGCGTCGGCAGCCAGCGGCGGGCAAGCTTGGAGGCGGGCATGAAAAAAGGCCGCGGGATGAGCGCGGCCTTGGGCTTGGGCTGACTTACTGGCCGAACTTGTAGTCGGTCTTGGCGCTGTCGCGCAGCTTCTTCTGGAACTCGTTCCAGCGGCCCTGGGCGATGCGCTGCTTGACCTGGTCCTTGACCTGATCGAAGGCCGGGAACGTCGACTCGCGAACGTCATCGAGGCGGATGACGTGGAAGCCGAACTGCGACTTCACCGGGGTCTCGGTCAGCTCGCCCTTCTTCAGCGCGACCATGGCCTTGCTGAACTCGGGCACGTAGGCGTTGGCATTGGCCCAGTCGAGATCGCCACCGCGGGCGGCCGAACCGGGGTCCTTGCTCTTCGCGGCGAGGTCCTCGAACTTCGCACCGAGCTTGAGGTCGGCAATGATCTTCTTCGCCTCGTCCTCGCTCTCGACGAGGATGTGGCGGGCCTTGTACTCCTGGCCGCCCTGCTGGGCCTTGACGGCCTCGTATTCCTGCTGCGCGTCGGCGTCGGTGATCGGGTTCTGCTTGAGGAACGACGCCTGCAGTTCACGGATCAGGATGGCCTGGCGGGCCAGCTCGATCTGAGCCTGGTAGTCCTTGCTGGCCGGGATGCCGCGGCGCTGGGCCTCCTGCATCAGGATCTCGCGGTGCACGACTTCGTCCTTGATCTGCTTTTCCATCTCCGGCGAGCGCTGCTGGCCGTTTTTGACGATCTGCTGGACCATGGTTTCGACACGCGCCGTCGGCACCGGCTTGCCGTTGACGATGGCGACGTTCTGCGCTTGTGCGCCGGCAACGGCCGCCAGCAGGGCGGCGGCGATCAGGGTGGATTTCATCGGGGAGGTCGGGACAGGGGGAGGAAAACGCGGCAGGCGCCGCAGCGGTGAATCAGGATTCGTCGGGTGCCCTGGCATCGATCTGCAGAGCGTGGATGCCGGCCGGCCCGAGCGGGCCGAGGGCATCATAGATGAGCCGGTGGCGGCCGATCCGGCTCACGCCCGCGAACCGGGGGCTGACCAGTATCAGTCGGTAATGACCGCCCTCGCGGGCGCCGGCATGACCGGCATGCAGATGGCTGTCATCGACCCACTGCAGTTGCAGCGGGGCCAGCGCCTGCAGGCGCTGCGTCAGCAGGTCGAGGTCGGCGGCCATGGTCTCAGGGCTTGTCCTGCTCGGCGGGCGGCAGGTGCTTGTTCAGGTAGAAGCCTTGGGCCACCATGAAGACCAGCATCAGGCCGGTGGCGCCGAAGACCTTGAAGTTCGCCCAGGTCGATTCGCTGAACGAATAGGCGACCCAGAGGTTGAGCGCGCCCATCGCGGCAAAGAACGCGATCCACATCCAGTTCAGGCGTTTCCACACGGCTTCTGGCAGCGGCAGGTCCTTCAGCACCGCCTTCAGCCAGTTGCGGTTCCAGATCGCGTCGGCGGCCCAGAAGCCGGCGGCCATCACCCAGTAGAGCGCGGTCGGCTTCCACATGATGAAGGTCTTGCTGTGGAAGTACACCGTTGCCAGCCCGAGCACGACGACCAGGCCGAGGCTGACCCAGAGGATGGCGTCGACCTTCTGGCGCATCAGCTTGAGGATCAGCACCTGACCCAGGGTGGCGATCATCACCACCACGGTGGCCAGCAGGATCGGCGCCTCGTCGGGACCGATGACGCCACCGCTGACCATGAAGCCCAGCTGCGACGTGGCGAAGCTGGCCGCCCACTCGCGCTGCCCCTCGGCGTACTTGAACATGCCGAAGAACAGCGCCAGCGGCAGGAAATCGAGCAGGATCTTCAAGGGGGTCTCGGCGGCTCAGCGGGGGGCGAAGTTTAGGGCTGCCGAATTGATGCAGAAACGCTCGCCGGTCGGCTCGGGGCCGTCGGGGAACACATGGCCCAGGTGGCTGCCGCACTGGCTGCAGCGAACCTCCACCCTGACCATGCCATGCGAGCGGTCGACCACGCGTTCGATGATCTCGGCGTTCACCGGCTCGTAGTAGCTGGGCCAACCGCAACCGGCGTCGAACTTGGTGTCGGAGCGGAACAGCAGCGCGTCGCAACCGACGCAGCGGTACTCGCCGTTCTGCCAGTGATCCCAGTAGCGCCCGGTGAACGCGCGTTCGGTGGCCGCGTGGCGGGCGACCTCGTACTGCAGGGGGTCGAGCTGAGCCTGCCACTCGGCATCGCTCTTCTTCACGGGGTAGTCGCTCATCGCATCACTCGGGTTGAGGGCTGGAAGCTGCTCAGTCGGCGGCTGCCTCCCGACCTTTCAGCGCAGTCGAGCCGCAGTCTATGAGGCCGGGTCTTTCCCAGGGGCGGCCGAGGGCTTGCACCGGGGACTGGCGCCTAAGATCGTCGGCCCATGATGCAGATTCCCCTGGACCTCGGCAGCCTGTTGCGCCACGCCGCCCGCGAGCATGGCGCCGCCGCCGTCGTGACGCTGGGCGCCCAGGGCCAGCTGCACCGCTCAAGCTGGAAGCAGCTGGAGCAGCGTGCGCGCTTGTGGGGTCAGGTCTGGAGCCGGCTCGGCCTGCGCGCCGGCAGCCGCGTCGCCTTCCTCGGCTGGAACGCGCAAGGCCTGGTCGAGGCGGTGCTCGGGACGGCGGCGGCCGGCATGCAGTCGCTGACGCTGAGTCCGCGCCAGTTCCCCGAGCAGCTGATCCACGCCGTCAACCGCAGCCAGGCCCAGGCGCTGGTGTTCGATCCGGCGATGGCGATGCTGGTCGAGGCGATGCAGCTGCAGATGCCGTCGGTCGGTCACTATGTGCAGTTCGGCGGCCCCGAGGCGCTGCCGGCCAGCGGCTTCGGCCAGGCGCTGATGGATGCCGACTCGCTGCTCGGCTTCGACGATCCCGACTGGAGCTGGCCCTGGGTCGATGAGCGCGCACCGGCCATGATCAGCTTCACCGCGTCGAGCAGTGGCTGGCCGCGTGGCGTCCCGACCAGCCATCGCGCGGCGGTGCTGCAGGCGTTCGCCGCCGCGCTGCCCGATGCCTATGGACTGTCGCGCCACGACACCGTGATGCCCCTGCTGCCGGTGTCGCACAGCGGGGGCTGGGCGATCTGCCTGGCCGCGGCGCTGACGGGCGCGCGCCTGGTGCTGGTGCCGCCCGGCCTCGATGCCGCCCGGCTCGCCGCCTGCATGCACGACGAGGGCGTGACCCTGGCTGCCGGGCCGCCGACGGTCTGGCAGGAGCTGCTCGACGAACTGGAGCGCAGCGGCGCCCATCCGCCGACGCTGCGCCGTGCCGCCGGCGGCGCCGCCGCGTTCCCGCTGCCGCTGCTGCGAAGGCTGCGCGCCTGGTTCGGCCTCGATGTCATCCACACCTGGGGCATGAGCGAGGTCGCGCCGCCGGCGCTGGTGGCGCGCGGTGAGGAGCTGCAGGCCGATGCCGACGGCCGCCTGCCGCAGGGCCGCGCGGCCTTCGGTGTCGAGCTGGTGCTGGTCGACGACGGCGGCAACGCGCTGCCGCGCGACGGCGTTGCCGAGGGCCAGCTGCTGGTGCGCGGTCCCTGGACGCTGGACGCCTACCTGGGCGACGACGAGTCGCCGCTGCTGCACCTGAACGGCGAAGCCGACGATGCGCCCGGTTGGCTGCCGACCGGCGACATCGCGCGCATCAGCCCCGAGGGCCTGGTGACACTGACCGATCGCCGCAAGGACCTGATCCGCTGCGGCGGCGAGTGGATCAGCGCGCAGCAGCTCGAACGCATCGCGCTGATGCACAGCGGTGTCGCCGAGGCGGCGGTGATCGCGCACAGCGACGCGATGCAGGGCGAGCGTCCGCTGCTGGTGGTCGTCGCCCAGGGTGGCGAACCGACCCCGGGTGTTGACGAGCTGCTGGCGCTCTACGAGGGCAAGGTTGCCGAGCGGCAGCGACCGGCCCATGCGATGGTTTTTCCCGAACTGCCCAAGATGATGAGTGGCGAGGTCGACAAGCGCGAGCTGCGCGCCCTCGTCGAAACCCTGCTGGACTGAGACCCTCCCATGCTGCATGAACTGATCCAGCACGGCGTTGCCGTGCTGACGATGGACAACCCGCCGGTCAACGGCCTCAGCCATGCGCTGCGCGGCAGCCTGTGGAACGCGATCGAGCGACTCGAGGCCGACGCCGCGGTGCGCGCCATCGTCATCACCGGGGGCGACGCCAAGGCCTTCAGCGGCGGCGCCGACATCCGCGAGTTCGGCAAGCCCGAGGCGCTGGCCGAGCCGCACCTGCCGGGCCTGACGCAGCGCATCGAGTCCTGCACCAAGCCGGTCGTCGCCGCCGTCGGCAAGCTGGCGCTCGGCGGTGGCCTCGAGCTGGCGCTGGCCTGCCATTACCGCGTCGTCGCCGACGACGCCCAGCTCGGACTGCCCGAGGTCAACATCGGCCTGCTGCCCGGTGCCGGTGGCACGCAGCGCCTGCCGCGCGCGGTCGGGCTGGCGACCGCGCTGCAGATGATCAGCAGCGGCCAGCCGCAGCGCGCCGCCAAGCTGGCCGCCCTGCCCGGGCAGGCGCTGATCGATCGCTGCGTGCCGGCGACCGAGCTGCTGGACGCCGCGGTCACGCTGGCGCAGAGCGCCGGTCAGCGTCCGCGCCTGAGCGAGCGCAGCGTGGTGGCCGATGCGGCGCTGCTGGCGCAGGCGCGTGCGCAGGCGGCGGCATTGCCGTATCCGGCGCCGGCAGCCTGTGTCGAGGCGGTGGCCGCCAGCGTCGATCGCCCGTTCCTCGACGGCCTGAAGGCCGAACGCTCCGGCTTCGAGACGCTGATGCGTGGCGAGGCGTCGCAGGCGCTGCGCCACGCGTTCTTCGCCGAGCGCGCCGCCGCCAAGGTGCCTGGCATCGAGTCGACGACGCCGCGCCGGGCGCTGCAGCGCGTCGCCGTCATCGGAGCCGGCACGATGGGCAGCGGCATTGCCACGGCCTGCCTGCTGGCTGGCTACCGCGTCGACCTCATCGAGCCGAACGCCGATGCGCTCGCGCGGGGCGTCGGCCTGCTCGACAAGCACATCCGGACCCAGGTCGACAAGGGGCGCTTGAAGGCCGACAAGGCCGAGGCCCTGCGCGCCGGCCTGCGTGCGAGTACCGATGACGCGGCGCTGGCCGAGGCCGATCTGGTGATCGAGGCGGTGTTCGAGGACATGGCGCTGAAGCAATCGGTGTTCCGCCGGCTCGATGCGATCTGCAAGCCGGGCGCGATCCTGGCCAGCAACACCAGCACGCTGGATGTCGACGCCATCGCCGCCGTCACGACCCGGCCCGCCGACGTGCTCGGCCTGCACTTCTTCAGCCCGGCGGCGGTGATGAAGCTGCTCGAGGTGGTGCGCGGCCAGGCCACCGGCCTGGACGTGCTGGCGACGGCGCTGGACTTCGGCAAGTCGATCGGCAAGACCTGCGTCGTCTCCGGGGTCTGCGACGGCTTCATCGGCAACCGCATGCTCGAGCCCTACCTGCAGCAGGCGCTGTTCCTGCTGGACGAGGGCTGCACGCCGCAGCAGGTCGATCGCGCGATCGAGGCCTGGGGCTTCGCGATGGGACCGTTCCGCATGGGCGACCTGGCCGGCAACGATGTCTCCTGGCGGGTGCGCCAGCAGCGCGTCAAGGACGGCAAGGCGGTGCGTGCGCAGCCGCTGGCCGACGCGCTGTGCGAGGCCGGCCGCCACGGCCAGAAGACCGGCGGCGGCTGGTACGACTACGAGCCCGGTTCGCGCGACGCCAAGCCGTCGGCGGCGGTGGACGCGCTGCTCGAGCGCCACCGTGCGACGCTGGGCCGGCCGCGACGCGAGGTCGGGGACGCCGAGATCGTCGATCGCCTGCTGCTCGCGCTCGGCCTGGAGGGCAGGGCGCTGCTCGCCGAAGGCATCGCGCTGCGCGCCTCCGACATCGACCTCGTCTACCTCAGCGGCTACGGCTTTCCGCGCTGGCGCGGCGGCCCGATGTTCGAGCTGGACCGGCGTGGCGCCGACGCGGTGAGGGCGCGCTGTGCAGCGTTCGCCGCCGTCGCCCATGACGCTCCCGCCTTCTGGCAGGCAGGCGCGGCATGAGGCCCCCGGTTTCACGGCGGTCGCCGCCTCGCGGGACGGCTGCAGCGCCCTTCGTGCCGTCCTGCGGGCACTGACATGCGCAGCACCCTCGATTTCCTGCTGTTCGACTGGCTGCGCGCCGCCGAGCTGTGCGCGCGCGAGCGCTACGCCGAGCACAGCGCCGATACCTTCGCGCAGATCCTCGACACCTGCGAGCGCGTCGCCGCGGAGCAGATCGCCCCAGCCAACCGCGCCTGCGACGTCGACGAGCCGCGCGTCGACGCGACCGGCAAGGTCGTGCTGCCGGCCAGCACCGCCAAGGCGGTGAGGGCGTACTTCGAGACCGGCATGCAGGCCGCCAGCCAGGACGCCGCCCATGGCGGCCTGCAACTGCCCTGCGTCGTCGAGATGGCCGGCAACGCCTTCTTCAGCAAGGCCAGCGTCGGCGTGGTCGGCTACTCGCTGCTGACCACCGGCAACGCCAGCCTGATCCTCGCCCATGGCACGGCCAGGCAGCGCGAGGTCTTCGCCGCGCCCGAGCTCGAGGGGCGCTGGTTCGGCACCATGTGTCTGTCCGAGCCGGCGGTCGGCTCGTCGCTCGGCGACCTGACGACGCGCGCCGAGCTCGACGACGCGGACGATCCGCTGGGCCCGCGCTACCGGCTCAAGGGCACGAAGATGTGGATCAGCGCCGGCGAGCACGAGCTCGCCGAGAACATCGTGCACCTGGTGCTGGCCAAGGTGCCGCGCGCCGATGGTTTGCTGCCGGAAGGCAGTGGCGGCATCTCGCTGTTCATCGTGCCGAAATGGCGGGTGGGTGCCGACGGAGCCTTGACCGGCGAGCGCAACGGCGTCAGCCTGGTCGGCCTGAACCACAAGCTGGGCTGGCGCGGCACCACGAACTGCCTGCTGAACTTCGGGGAGTCGGGTGAGGCGATCGGCTACCGCGTCGGCAACGAGGGCCAGGGCCTGGCCTGCATGTTCCACATGATGAACGAGGCGCGCATCGGCGTCGGTCTCGGCGCGGCGATGCTGGCGATGGCCGGCTACGAAGCGTCGCTCGCCTACGCGCAGGACCGCTTGCAGGGCCGGCCGCCCGGCCAGCGCGGCGGGGCGCCGGTGGCCATCACCCAGCACGCCGATGTGCGCCGCATGCTGCTGGCGCAGAAGGCGATCGCCGAGGGCGCGCTGGCGCTGAACCTGTTCTGCGCCCTGCTCGTCGACGAACAGCGCAGCGGCACGGCGCAGCAGGCGCAGGCGGCGGGCCTGCTGCTCGCGCTGTTGATCCCGGTCGCCAAGAGCTGGCCCAGCCAATGGGGGCTGGAGGCGAACAGCCTGGCGATCCAGGTGCTGGGCGGCGCCGGCTACACCCGCGACTGGCCGCTCGAGCAGTACTGGCGCGACCAGCGCCTGAACATGATCCACGAGGGGACGCACGGCATCCAGGGCCTGGACCTGCTGCTGCGCAAGGCCAGCCAGCCGCAGGCGCTGCTGGCGTTTGCCGCGCGTGTCAACGCCACCGTGGAGCGGGCGCTGCAGGATCCCGCGCTGGCGGCCGCCGGCAACCAGCTGGCGAGCGCGCTCGCGCTGGTCGGCAAGGCGACCAAGGCGGCCTGGGCCAGCGGCGACGCGACGCAGGCGGCACGCCATGGCACGCCCTATCTGCAGGCCTTCGGCCATCTGGTGCTGGCGTGGATCTGGCTGGACCTGGTGCTGGCGCTGCCCGACGGTCACCCGCTGCGCGCCGGCAAGCGCGCGGCCCAGGCCTATTTCTTCGCCTACGAGCTGCCGCTGGTGGCGGCCTGGCTGCAGCCGGTGCTCAGCGGCGAGACGCTGCTCGACGAGTTGGACCCGCAATGGCTCTGAGCTGGGTTTGCGAGCGCTTCGCGCAGCTTGGCGTCGAGCGGCTCTACGCCTGCCTGCGCCTGCGTGCCGACGTCTTCGTCATCGAGCAGCAATGCCTGTTCCCCGACCTGGACGGCCTGGATGCGCAGGCCCTGCACCTGATGGCCTGGGACGGCGAGCAGCTGGCCGCCTACGCCCGCCTGCTGCCCCCCGGACTGAAGGCGGCGGCGCCGGTGATCAGCCGCGTCGTCATCGCGCCGTCGCAGCGCGGCCGCGGCATCGGCCATGAACTGAACCGCGAGGCGCTGCGGCATTGCGAGCGCCACTGGCCGGATCAGGGCGTCACGCTGTTCGCGCAGGCGCATCTGCAGGCCTTCTACGCCCAGGCCGGCTTTGCGCCGGTCGGCGCGCCCTTCGACGAAGACGGCATCCTCCACCAGGAGATGCGCATCCACCCCAAGGAATCATGATGGAACTCAAGGGCAAGACCGCGGTCATCACCGGCGCCGGCAGCGGCTTCGGCCTGGAGCTGGCGCGCCTGTGCGCCGCCGAGGGCATGAATCTGGTGCTCGTCGACGTGCAGGCCGACGCGCTGGCCCGCGTGGCCGATGAGCTCAAGAGCAGCCCGCTGCTGGCGCAGCGGGTCGATGTCAGCAGCGCCGCCGAGATGGCGACGCTGGCGGCCGCCGTGCAGGCTCGCTTCGGCGCGCCGCATCTGGTCTTCAACAACGCCGGCGTCGCCTTCGGCGGTCTGGTCTGGGAGGCGTCGCCGACCGACTGGGACTGGGTGCTGGGCGTCAACCTGATGGGCGTGGTGCATGGCGTGCGCCTGTTCACGCCGATGATGCTGGCGGCGGCGAAGGCCGACCCGAGCTACCGCGGTCATGTCGTCAACACCGCCAGCATGGCCGGGGTGCTGAATCCGCCGATTTCCGGCCCTTACAACGTCAGCAAGCACGCGGTCGTCTCGCTCAGCGAGACCCTGCATCACGATCTTGCCCTGGTCACCGACCAGGTGCATGCGTCGGTGCTCTGCCCCTACTACGTGCCGACCGGCATCGCCGACAGCCATCGCAACCGCGACCCGGCGACGATGGCCCGGGCCACGCCGAGCCAGAAGGCCAGCTACCTGATGAGCAGCAAGGCGGTCGCCAGCGGCAAGCTCAGCGCCGCCGACGTCGCGGCGATGGTGCTGGACGCCGTGCGCACGCAGCGCTTCTGGATCTTCAGCCACCCGAAGGCACTCGGCGCGGTCGCGCTGCGCGCCGAGGAGATGGTCGGCGCGCGCAATCCCAGCGATCCGTTTGCCGAGCGTCCGGAGCTCGGCGAGCAGCTCAGGGCGCTGCTGCGATCAGCTTGAGCATCAGGTGCTTGACGACGCCATGGGGGTAGACGTCGTGCAGATAGGCCGTGCGATAGCCCAGGCGGGCGTAGAACGCGGGGGCTTGGAAGCTGAGGGTCTCGAGGTAGAAATGCGTGCAGCCATGCTGCTGCGCGGCGGCCTCGAAGGCCTGCACCAGGCCGCTGCCGACACCGCGGCCGCGCTGACCGTCGGCGACCCATAGCTGCTGGATCTCGGCGCAGCGCCCCCAGCGGCGACCGAGCGCGCCACCGATCACCCGGCCCTCGTCGTCGCGGGCGAAGCTGGCCAGCGTCTGCACCTCATGCAACGGCGCTGCCGCGTGGTTGTAGGCCTCGAGCCCGGCGTCGACGAGTGCCCAGTCGGCCGCAGGCGGGTCGTCGTGCGCCGTGAAGCGAATGCTCACGCCTGCGCCTTCTTCAGTGCAAAGCCGAGCAGCGTGCCGACCTGGCGCAGGTACTCGACATGCTGCGGCGTCCAGTCGATGACATCGGTGGTGTTCTCGCAGCAGAACAGGCCCCAGGGCTGGCCGCCGATGTTGATGCCGACATCGAGCAGCGAGACGATGCCCAGCGGCTCGAAATAGATCTCGGTGAAGCAGTCGGTGATCGGATCGTGGCGCGCATCGGCGGCGACGATGAGGTTGTCGCGGCGCATCGCCTCGAAGTAGGGGCCGAAGTCGTCCTCCTTCAGCACGGTGCCGTCGCCCCAGGCCCGATCGGTGCGGTCGTAGAGCTTCAGGCAGACGATGCTGTCGCGCAGCTCGGCGTCCGGGTAGATCCACAGGCTGGCCCGCGTGCAGGCCATCTCCTCGGCCAGGGTCTGCGTCAGCTCCTGGTAGAAGTCCTGGGGCGCGAGGCTTCCGTCCATCACGCGCTTGGAAATGGCCATGACGCGGTTCTTGTCGAACATGGGTACTCCTGGTGGGCTGGGCAACGGCCGTAGCGTGGCTGCTTTGGCAGAATCGCGGCCCTCGTGTTTCCCCCAGGGCGCCGACCAAGGCGCCCTTTGCGTTTTCGTGGATCGAATCGTTTCGCAGATTGCCGCCGAGCTCAAGGTTCGGCCGGCCCAGGTGCAGGCCGCGGTGGACCTGCTCGATGGCGGCGCCACCGTGCCCTTCATTGCCCGCTACCGCAAGGAAGCGACCGACGGCCTGGACGACATCCAGTTGCGTGAGCTGGAGGTGCGCCTGGGCTACCTGCGTGAGCTCGAGGAGCGCCGCGCCGCCGTCATCAAGGCGGTCGACGAGCAGGGCAAGCTGACCGATGCACTGCGCGCCGCCTTCGAGGCCGCCGACACCAAGCAGCTGCTCGAGGATCTGTACGCGCCCTACAAGCTGAAGCGCCGCACCAAGGGTCAGATCGCCCGCGAGGCCGGGCTGGCGCCGCTGGCCGAGAAGCTGTTTGCCGATCCGTCGCTCGACCCGGCCGTCGAAGCCGCCGCCTTCGTCAATGCCGACGCCGGCTTTGCCGACGTGCTCGCGGTGCTTGATGGCGTTCGCGACCTGCTGTCCGAGCAATGGGCCGAGGACGCGGCCCTGGTCGGCAAGCTGCGCGACTGGCTGTGGGCCGAGGGCCTGTTCGACAGCAAGCTGGTTGCGGGTCAGAACGAGAACGACGCCGAGGTGGCGAAGTTCCGCGACTACTTCGATTACGACGAGCCGATCCGGACGGTGCCGTCGCACCGCGCGCTGGCGGTGTTTCGCGGTCGCACGCTGGGTTTCCTCGATGCCAAGCTGAAGCTGGACGAGGAGCTGGTGCCCGGCAGGCCGACGCTGGCCGAGATGAGGATTGCCGCGCATCTGCGCTGGAGCAACCAGAACCGCCCTGGCGATGCGCTGATCCGCAAGGCGGTCAGCTGGACCTGGAAGGTCAAGCTCGGCATGAGCCTGGAGCGCGACCTGTTCAGCCGCCTGCGCGAGGCGGCGGAAGGCACCGCGATCAAGGTTTTCGCCGAGAACCTGCGCGACCTGCTGCTGGCCGCACCGGCCGGCCGCAAGGTGGTGATGGGCCTGGACCCGGGCATCCGCACCGGCGTCAAGGTGGCGGTGGTCGGCGAGACCGGCAAGGTACTGGCGACGTCGACCGTCTACCCGCATGAGCCGCGCCGCGACTGGGACGGCTCGCTGCACACCCTGGCCAAGCTCTGCGCGACGCATGGCGTAAACCTGATCGCGATCGGCAACGGCACCGCCAGCCGCGAGACCGACAAGCTGGCCGCCGACCTGATCAAGCGCCTGACGGCGATGGCGCCCGACCTGGTGCTGCAGAAGGTGGTGGTCAGCGAGGCCGGCGCCTCCGTGTACTCGGCGTCGGAGGCGGCGAGCAAGGAGCTGCCCGACCTCGACGTCAGCCTGCGCGGCGCGGTGTCGATCGCGCGTCGCCTGCAGGACCCGCTGGCGGAACTCGTGAAGATCGATCCGAAGAGCATCGGCGTCGGCCAGTACCAGCACGACGTCAACCAGAGCGAGCTGGCGCGTTCGCTGGACGCGGTGGTCGAGGATTGCGTGAACGGCGTCGGCGTCGACCTGAACACCGCGTCGCCGTCGCTGCTTGCGCGGGTCTCGGGGCTGACGCAGGGCCTGGCCGGCGCCATCGTGCGCCACCGTGATGCCAACGGCCCGTTCCGCAATCGCAAGCAGCTGCTGGATGTCACCGGGCTCGGGCCCAAGACCTTCGAGCTGGCGGCCGGTTTCCTGCGCATCCGCGACGGCGACAACCCGCTGGACGTCTCCGGCGTGCACCCGGAAACCTATCCGGTCGTCGAGAAGCTGCTCGGGTTGCTGAAGGCGCCGCTGACCGAGGTCATCGGCCGCGCCGATGTGCTGCGCCGCGTCAAGCCCGAGTTGATCGCCGACGAGCGCTTTGGCGCGATCACGGTCAAGGACGTGCTGGCCGAGCTGGAGAAGCCGGGTCGAGATCCGCGCCCCGATTTCAAGGTGGCGCGTTTCAACGAGGGTGTCGAGGAGATCAAGGACCTGCAGCCCGGCATGGTGCTGGAGGGCACGGTCAGCAACGTCGCGCAATTCGGTGCCTTCGTCGACCTCGGCGTGCACCAGGACGGCCTGATCCACGTCAGCCAGCTCAGCAACAAGTTCGTCAACGACGCCCGCGAGGTCGTGAAGACCGGGGACATCGTGCGCGTCAAGGTGCTGGAGGTCGACCTGCAGCGCCAGCGCATCTCGCTGACGATGAAGATGGACGCGCAGCCGGCGCCCAGGGACAGGGAGGCGCCGCGTGCCGGAAGTCACCGTGGTGCAAACCCCACTATGACAAACGCCAAGAACCCGCCGGTCGCCAATGCTCTCGCCGCCGCATTTGCGCGCGCCCAGAACAAGAGCTAATCCATGTCATTCAAGCTTCACGCAGTCGCCGTCGCGGCCGCCCTTGTCGCCACCTCGATCCATGCCCAGCAAGAGGTCGAGAACCAGCAGGCCCAGCCCGGCAACCAGCAGCAGCTGGAGCGCGTCGAGGTGCGTGGCCAGCGTGCGAACGAGAGCGAGATGCGCCGCCGTGCGCCGGTGGCCAAGCAGATCTACGGTCGCGAGGAGCTCGACAAGTACGGTGATACCCAGCTCTCCGACGTGCTCAAGCGCCTGCCCGGCGTCAACGTGACCGGCGGTCAGTTGCGCATGCGCGGCCTGGGCGGCGCGTTCACGCAGATTCTTGTCAACGGCGACCCCGCGCCCCCCGGCTTCAACCTCGAGCAGGTGAATCCGGCCAGCGTCGAACGCATCGAGGTCAGCAAGGCGCCGACGGCCGATCAGAGCACCGCCGCCATCGCCGGCACCGTCAACATCATCCTGAAGGACGCGCCGCGCGTCGTTCAGAAGGACCTGCGCCTGGGTCTGGCGTTCAACGACGACAAGCCGGTGGTGAACGCCAACTTCACCTACGGCGACCGCAAGGGCGGCCTGGGTTTCGTGATGCCGGTGTCCTTCTTCAGCTGGCGCCTGCGCAACGAGACCAGTGGCGAGCGCCTGGGCAAGGACGCGCAGTTGCAGGCACAGAAGCTTGGCTCCGAGGGCTTCGACATTCCCTGGGGCCATGGCTTCAACATCGCGCCTCGCGTGAACTGGAAGCTCGGCGACGAGGAGACCCTGACGCTGCAGGGCTTCCTGATCAGCAACAACTTCCGCAACCGGGGTGAGACCGACACCACGGTGCTGCTCGGCAGCGCGCCGCGCAGCGTCGACGACGTGTTCACGAACCGCGGCAGCTTCAGCGCCTGGCGTCTGGGCCTGACCTACAACAACCGCTTCACCGACGACGACCGCATCGAGCTGCGCGCGAACATCGGTGCCGGCGGCGCCGACTTCGCGACTCGCTTCATCGGGCGTGATGCCGCCGGCCAGCAGACCATCGACCGCCTGACCGACGGCAAGAACGACCAGCAGCAGACCCAGCTGAATGCGAAGTACACGCGACTGATCGGCGATGCGCACACGCTGACGGCCGGAGCGGAGATCGGCCGCATCGAACGCGACGAGAAGCGCCGCACGCTGGAGAACGGCGCCGAACTGCTGCCTGGCATCGAGGGCCAGCCCTTCGACGTCACCGGCACGCGAACCGCGCTGTTCGTGCAGGACGAGTGGGAGATCAACCCGCAGTGGTCGGCCTACATGGGCGTGCGTCGCGAGACCCTGCGCTCGGTCAGCCGCGGCACCGGCGGCGACTTTGTCGCCCGCTCGGCCGTCACCACGCCGCTGCTGCACCTGAACTACAAGTTCGATCCCAAGGGCCGCGACCTGATCCGTGCCAGCCTGACGCGCAGCTTCAAGCTGCCGAACATCGAGACCCTGATCGCGCGTCCGACGATCAACACGAACTACCCGACCACCGGCCCGAACACCGAGACGGCGCCCGACCGGGTCGGCAATCCGCTGCTGAAGGCCGAGTTGGCGACCGGCCTGGACATTGCCTGGGAGACCTACCTGAAGGCCGGCGGCATGATCTCGGTCGGCGTGTTCCACCGCCGCATCACCGGGCTGGTTCGCAACAGCCTGTCGCTGGAGACGGTGGACTGGGCGACGGTGCCGCGCTGGGTGGCCAAGCCCATCAACCTGAGCCGTGCGTCGACCACGGGTCTGGAGTTCGAGGTCAAGGGCCGTGCCAACGAGCTGATGCCCAGCCTGTTCGAGCCGGCCACCGCGCTGAGCCTGCGCGCCTCCTTGTCGATCTATGCGTCCAAGGTCAAGGACATCCCGGGTCCCGACAACCGGCTTGAGCAGCAGCAGCCCTGGTCGGCCAACATGGGCTTCGACTACCGTTTCAAGGCGGTACCGGTCTCGATCGGTGCCAGCCTGGCGTTCACGCCGAGCTACGAAGTGCAGCAAAGCAGCCTGCAGCGACTGGATACCGGCCGTGCGCGCACCATCGACATGTTTGCGATGTGGAACCTGAGCCGCACCGATTCGGTCCGTGTCTCGGCGAACAACTTCCAGGCCGTCGACCAGCGCAGCAACACCCTGCTGTCCAATGGCGACTACAACTGGACCGAGCGCCGGCCCAAGACTTGGTATTCGATCAATTGGGAGCACAAGTTCTAAGCATTCACGCGGGCCCCGCGGCCCGCGCTCGCCTGGCGGAGCGGGGGTTGCGGGCCGAGGATGTCGGCCTGATCCCTGCCGCCGCCGGCGGCCCCAAGGGCCTGGTGCTGAACCATCTGGACCGGCTGCTGTTCGGCAGCTGGCTCAAGGGGCCGCAGCCCTTGCATCTGGTCGGCGCCAGCATCGGCGCCTGGCGCATGACCACGGCCTGCCTGCCCGGCGACGCGGCGCGGAACTTCGCCGGCCTGGCCGAGGCCTACATCGGCCAGCAGTACGACCCCGAGCCCGGCGAGAAAAAGCTGCGCCCGGCGCCGGTCAGCGCGAAGTTCGAGGCCATCCTGGCGGCGCAATTCAAGGGCCGCGAGCACGAGTTGCTGGCGCACCCGCGGCACCGCCTGCACATCGTCACCTCGCGCGGCAAGGGCCGGCTGTTGGCCAGGGAAGGGCGGCTGCGCACGCCGCTGGGCTACCTCGGTGCGTACGCGGCCAATCTGCTGCACCGACCCTGGCTGGGTAGTTGGCTGGAGCGCGTGGTGTTCTCCGATCCGCGCGAACGACTGCCTCTGGCCCTGAAAGACTTCGCCACCCGTGAGGTGAGCCTCAGCCGGTCCAATCTGCGCCCGGCGCTGCTGGCCAGTTGCTCGATCCCGTTCTGGCTCGCCGCCCAGCAGGACCTGCCGGGCGCACCCAAGGGGGCGTACTGGGACGGCGGCATCACCGACTACCACCTGCACCTGGATTACCGCGCCATGCTGGGCAGCGCGGCACCGCTGGTGCTCTACCCGCATTTCCAGGCCGAGGTGATCCCGGGCTGGCTGGACAAGGCGCTCAAGCGTCGCCACCGGCCCAGCCCGTTTCTCGACAACCTCGTGCTGCTGGTGCCACAGGCGGACTGGGTGCGCACGCTGCCGGGCGCCAAGCTGCCGGATCGCAACGACTTCGTGAAGCTGGCGCCGGCCGAGCGCATGCAGCGCTGGCGCCGGGCGGTGGCGGAAAGCGAGCGACTGGCCGACGCGTTCGCCGAATTGGCGGCCGCCGCCAGCCTGACGGTCCGGCCGCTCTAGGCCCCGGGTTCCGGCCGATGCGTGGCCGACCCGATCGCGTGACGATCGCTTCCTTCGTCACTTGATAGGGAGCCATGATGCCTCGCTGGTTGCGCCGCTTGCTGCTGCTGCTCGTTGGCGTGCTCTTGCTGCTCGGAGCCGCGCTCGGCGTCGGGCTGCTGCGCGCGCAGCAGCGCATGGATCGCAAGGTTGACGTGCCCGCGTATGCGCTGACGCTGCCGACCGATGCCGAAGCGATGGCCCGCGGTCGTTACCTCTACCAGACGCGCGGTTGTGTCGATTGCCACGGCGCTGCCGGCAACGGCCGCACCCTGGTTGATCAGGATGGGCTGAAGATCGCCGGCTCGAAGATCGGCCCCGGACCGGGCAGCGTCACCGCGGCGTATCAGCCCAGCGACTGGGAGCGGGCGATCCGGCATGGTGTGGCGCCTGGCGGACGGCCGCTGCTGATCATGCCCAGTGAGGACTACAACCGCCTCACCGACACCGATCTCGGCGCGCTCGTCGCTTACGTGCTGAGCCTGCCGTCAGAGCCCGGTGGTGCGGCGGTCTTGCAATTGCCACTGCCGTTCCGGGTCATGTACGGCTGGGGTCTGATTCCCGATGCGGCCACGCGCATCGACCATCGGCGGCCGCCCGAGCAGCCGGTGGCCGAGGGCGTGAACCTGGCCCATGGCCGTTACGTCGCGCAGATGTGCTTGGGTTGCCACGGTGAACAGTTCGCCGGCGGACGCATTCCGGGGGCGCCGCCGGACTGGCCGCCTGCCGCCCGGCTGGCGCCCGGTGAGGGCAGTGCCATGCCGCGTTACGCCAGCGTCGACAGCTTCGTCGCGATGATGCGCAGCGGGCGTGCTGCCGACGGTCGCCAGATCGCGGTGATGCCGTTTGAATCGCTGCGTGGCATGAGCGACGTCGACCTGCGCGCCATGCACATGTACCTGCAATCGCTGCCGGCGCGATAAACTCTGCCGCCCTCAACGAACAAGAGCGAGAAAGGCAGATCGGGTTATGACACCGCGGACTAGCACTTCGATCGAACGGCGCAGCCCCGCCGCGTGGTGCTGCGCGTAAGTCTTCCTGCCTTTCCCCGACAACGCGGCCCCTGAGGCCGCGTTTGCTTTTCAAGGATTCAGTCCCATGATCTCGATTCAACTCCCCGACGGCAGCAAGCGTCCCTTCGACGCGCCCGTCACGGTCGGCCAGGTGGCCGCATCCATCGGTGCCGGCCTGGCCAAGGCGGCGGTGGGTGGCAAGGTCGACGGCAAGCTGGTCGATCTGTCGCATCTGATTGAACAAGATGCCCAACTCGCCATCGTCACGGAGAAGGATGCCGACGGCCTGGAGTTGATCCGTCACAGCACGGCTCACCTGCTCGCCTACGCGGTCAAGGAGCTGTTTCCCGAGGCCCAGGTGACGATCGGCCCGGTGATCGACAACGGCTTCTATTACGACTTCAGCTACAAGCGCCCGTTCACGCCGGAGGACCTGGCGGCCATCGAGGCCAAGATGCAGGAGCTGGCGAAGAAGGACGAACCCGTGCAGCGCCGCGTGCTGCCGCGCGACGACGCGATCGCCCACTTCAAGGCCATGGGCGAGGCCTACAAGGCCGAGATCATCGGCAGCATTCCGGCCGGCGAGGAAGTCAGCCTGTACCGCGAGGGCGCGTTCGAGGACCTCTGCCGCGGCCCGCACGTGCCCAGCACGGGCAAGCTCAAGCATTTCAAGCTGATGAAGGTCGCCGGCGCCTACTGGCGCGGCGACCACCGCAACGAGATGCTGCAGCGCGTCTACGGCACCGCCTGGGCCACGAAGGACGATCTGCAGGCCTACCTGACGCGCCTGGAGGAGGCCGAGAAGCGCGACCACCGTCGCCTGGGCAAGGAACTCGACCTGTTCCACCTCGACGAGCACAGCCCGGGCACGGTGTTCTGGCACCCCAAGGGCTGGACGCTGTGGCAGGAGGTCGAGCAGTACATGCGCCGCGTCTACCGCGACAACGGCTACCAGGAGGTCAAGGGCCCGCAGATCGTCGATCGCAGCCTGTGGGAGAAGACCGGCCACTGGGACAAGTACCGCGACAACATGTTCACGACGGAGTCGGAGAAGCGCGAGTACGCGCTCAAGCCGATGAACTGTCCCGGCCACATCCTGATCTTCAAGCAGGGCGTGAAGAGCTACCGCGACCTGCCGCTGCGCTACGGCGAGTTCGGCCAGTGCCACCGCAACGAACCCACGGGCGGCCTGCACGGCATCATGCGCGTGCGCGCGTTCACGCAGGACGACGGCCACATCTTCTGCACCGAGGACCAGATCCTGCCCGAGTGCATCGCCTACACGGAACTGCTGCAGAAGGTCTACCAGGACTTCGGCTTCACCGACATCCTCTACAAGGTGGCGACGCGGCCGGCGGCGCGCATCGGCTCCGAGGAGATCTGGGACAAGGCCGAGCACGCGCTGATGGAATCGCTGCGTGCCTCGGGCTGCGAGTTCGTCATCGCCCCCGGTGACGGTGCCTTCTACGGCCCGAAGATCGAGTACACGCTGAAGGATGCGCTCGGTCGCGAATGGCAGTGCGGCACCATGCAGGTCGACTTCAGCATGGCCGAGCGGCTGGGCGCCGAATACGTGGCCGAGGACAGCAGTCACCGGCCGCCGGTGATGCTGCACCGCGCCATCGTCGGCAGCCTGGAGCGCTTCATCGGCATCCTCATCGAACAGCACGCCGGCGCGCTGCCGGCCTGGCTGGCGCCGACCCAGGTGGTGGTCTGCTCGATCAGCGAGAACCAGGCCGAGTACGCCCAGGAAGTCGCGAAAATGCTGCAGAAACAAGGGCTTAGGGCCGTGGCTGACACGCGCGGCGACAAGATTACCTATAAAATCCGCGCGCATTCCCTGCAAAAGCTGCCCTACATCTGCGTCGCTGGCGACAAGGAGAAGGAAGCCCACAGCCTTGCAGTGCGCGCCCGTGGCAACCAGGACCTCGGGGTGATGACGGTGGCCGACTTCCTTAGCAAGGTCACCGCCGACATCGCCGCGAAGCGCTGACACGCCCCTGGCGCGCATTGCGTTTTTGGGGTCGCCGGCAGGGGCGGCCCGACTGAACAAGGATATCCACCATCGCTACCTTCATGGACCGCCGCACGCCCAATGTGGAGCGCAAGCACCGGCTGAACCGAGAAATCATGGCTCCCGAGGTGCGCCTCAACGGCGTCGAGAACGAGCCTTTGGGCATCGTGTCCATCATGGAAGCGCTGCGCCTGGCCGGCGAAGCCGACGTGGATCTGGTCGAGATTGCCGCCACCGCCAGCCCGCCCGTGTGCCGGCTGATGGATTACGGCAAGTTCAAGTACCAGGAACAGAAGAAGGCGGACGAGGCCAAGAGCAAGCAGAAGGTCATCGACGTCAAGGAAGTGAAGTTCCGTCCGGGCACCGATGACGCCGACTACAACGTGAAGATGCGCAATCTGCGCCGCTTCATCGGCGAAGACGGCGACAAGGGCAAGGTCACGCTGCGCTACCGCGGCCGCGAGATCACGCACCAGGACATCGGCCTGCGCCTGCTGGAGAAGATCCGCGACGAGTTGGCCGATGTGGCGGTGGTCGAGCACATGCCCAAGCTGGAAGGGCGCCAGATGATCATGATCCTGGCGCCGAAGAAGAAGTCTTAAGTTGGTTTGAGGAATCAGCCGGGTCGCTTTGGTCAGCGGCCTGACTGCAATAAGCCGAGCAGGCCATCAAGTGCTGGAGTCTCTCCAGCCGCCCAGCCCGGCGTACATAGAAGGAGCATCAACATGCCCAAGATGAAGACCAAGAGCAGCGCGAAGAAGCGTTTTCGCGTTCGCCCGGGTGGCACCGTGAAGCGCGGTCACGCCTTCAAGCGCCACATCCTGACCAAGAAGACGACGAAGAACAAGCGTCAGCTCCGCGGTACCGCGACCGTGCATGAGACCAACATGGGCCACATCGCACAGATGTTGCCGATGGCCGGTCTGTAATCCAGTAATCAAGGAGATCACACATGCCTCGCGTCAAACGTGGTGTAACCGCTCGCGCCCGTCACAAGAAGGTCCTGGCCCTGGCCAAGGGCTATCGCGGTCGTCGTAAGAACGTTTTCCGCATCGCCAAGCAGGCGGTGATGAAGGCGGGTCAATACGCCTACCGTGACCGTCGCGCGAAGAAGCGCGTCTTCCGTCAGCTCTGGATCGCCCGTATCAATGCCGCCTCGCGTGGCTTGGGTCTGACCTACAGCAAGTTCGTGGCCGGCCTGAAGAAGGCCGAGATCGACATCGACCGCAAGGTCCTGGCCGATCTCGCGGTTCACGATCCGGCTGGCTTTGCCGCCATCTTTGCGAAGGTCAAGGCCGCGCTGGCGTAATAGCCGAACAGTCCCCGGTTTGCCGGGGGCGCCTTAGCGAAGGCCGAACACCCCCAGGTGCTCGGCCTTCCTTTTTTCTTCGTAGTTTTTCCGAGTTCGCATGTCTGCACTGCTTGAACTGATCGAAGAGGCGAAGTCCGCTTTCGCGGACGCGGCGACGCCCGCCCAGTTGGAGGACGCGAAGGCGCGTTTCCTGGGCAAGAGCGGCCGCATCACCGAGTTGATGAAAGGCCTGGCCGCGCTTCCCGTCGAGGAGAAGAAGAGCCTTGGCTCCGAGATCAACCAGGCCAAGCAGCAGATCGAATCCCTGCTCACCGAACGTCGCGCCGCGCTCGCCGAGGCGGAGCTGGCGGCGCAGCTCAGGGCCGAGGCGCTGGATGTCACGCTGCCGGGCCGCGCACGCGGTCAGGGCGGCCTGCACCCGGTCACGCGAACCCTGGAGCGCATCGAAGCGATCTTCGGCTCGATGGGCTTCGACGTCGCCGACGGTCCGGAAATCGAATCCGACTGGATGAACTTCACCGCGTTGAACAACCCGGCCAATCACCCGGCGCGTTCGATGCAGGACACCTTCTACGTCGACATCAAGGACGCGGAAGGCCTGCCCTATTGCCTGCGCACGCACACCAGCCCGATGCAGGTGCGCTATGCCCGTGCCCATGCCGCCAAGCATGCCGGCGCCGAGCACATGCCCGAGATCCGCGTGATTGCCCCGGGCCGCACCTACCGCGTCGACTCGGATGCCACGCACTCGCCCATGTTCCACCAGTGCGAGGGCCTGTGGATCGGCGAGAACGTCTCGTTCCGCGACCTCAAGTCGGTGTTCACCGACTTCTGCAAGCGCTTCTTCGAGACCGAGCAGCTCGAACTGCGCTTCCGCCCCAGCTACTTCCCGTTCACCGAGCCGTCGGCCGAGATCGACATCGCGTTTGCCGATGGCCCGCTCAAGGGCCGCTGGCTGGAGGTTGCCGGCTCCGGGCAGGTGCATCCGAACGTGGTGCGCAACTTCGGGCTGGATCCCGACAAGTACATCGGCTTTGCTTTCGGCATGGGGCCAGACCGCCTGACCATGCTGCGCTACGGCGTCAACGACCTGCGCCAGTTCTTCGAGGGCGATCTGCGCTTCCTCACCCAGTTCAACTGAATCGCACCGGTATGCAATTTCCTGAATCCTGGTTGCGCTCGTTCTGCAACCCGCCGCTGTCAACCCAAGAACTCGCCGATCTGCTGACGCTGGCCGGCTTCGAGGTCGAGGAACTGCGCCCGGTCGCGCCGCCGTTCGCTGGCGTCGTGGTGGCCGAGATCGTCGAAGCGGCTCAGCACCCCGACGCCGATCGTCTGCGCGTCTGCAAGGTCAACGCGGGCGGGCCCGAGTTGCTGCAGATCGTCTGCGGCGCGCCGAATGCGCGCGTCGGCATCAAGGTGCCGCTGGCCACGGTCGGCGCCGAGCTGCCGCCGGGTGAGGACGGCAAGCCGTTCAAGATCAAGGTCGGCAAGCTGCGCGGCGTCGAAAGCTTCGGCATGCTGTGCTCGGCGCGGGAGCTGGGGCTGTCGACCGATCACGGCGGCCTGCTGGAGCTCGACGCCTCGGCGACGCTTGGCAAGAGCATCCGCGACCAGCTGGCTCTCGATGACATGCTGTTCACGCTCAAGCTCACGCCCAATCTGGGGCATGCGGCTTCGGTGCTTGGCGTCGCACGCGAGCTCAGCGCGCTGACCGGTGCGCCTCTCACCCTGCCGGCGATGACGCCGGTGGCGCCGAGCATCGAGCAGCGTCTGCCGGTCAGGGTCGAAGCCGGCGATCTCTGCGGCCGCTTTGCCGGCCGCGTCGTGCGCGGCGTGAACCCGAAGGCGAAGACGCCGTCGTGGATGCTCGACCGCCTGGCCGCCTGCGGCCAGCGTCCGGTCTCCGCGCTGGTCGACATTTCCAACTACGTGATGTTCGAGCTGGGCCGCCCCAGCCACATGTTCGATCTCGACAAGATCCACGGTGGCCTGCAGGTGCGATGGGGCAGGGCGGGCGAGCAGCTCAAGCTGCTCAACGGCAACACGATCACGGTCGACGAGACGGTCGGCGTGATCGCCGACGAGCAGGCGCTGGAGTCGCTGGCCGGCATCATGGGCGACGACGCCACGGCGGTCGGCGACGACACGCAGAACATCTACATCGAGGCGGCGTTCTGGTGGCAGGAGGCCATCCAGGGCCGCGCGCGCCGCTACGGCTTCGCGACCGATGCCGGCTATCGCTTCGAGCGCGGCGTCGACCCGGCGACCATTCCCGCCCACATCGAGCGCATCACCGCCCTGGTGCTGCAGATCTGCGGCGGGCAGGCTGGTCCGCTGGACGACCAGGTGCTGCGGCTGCCCGAGTGCAAGCCGGTGCAGCTGCGCGTCGCCCGGGCCGCGAAGATCCTCGGCATCCCGGTCACCCAGGCCGAATGCGAGCTGGTTTTCCAGCGCCTGGGCTTTGCCTTCAGCGCCGCTGACGGCCTGCTCACCGTCACCCCGCCCAGCCACCGCCACGACATCCAGATCGAGGAAGACCTGATCGAGGAAGTCATCCGCGTGCTCGGACTGCATCGTCTGGTGGACGGTGCGCCCATGGGGCCGGTCGTGCCGCGCATCCTGCCGGAGGTGCAGCGACCGATCAGCCGCCTGCGCCGGCAGCTGGCGCAACTGGGCTACCAGGAGACGATCAACTTCAGCTTCGTCGAAGAGCGTTGGGAGCGCGAGCTGGCCGGCAATGCGGACCCGATCCGCGTGCTCAACCCGATCGCGGCGCCGCTGGCCGTGATGCGCTCGTCGCTTCTTGGCAGCCTGATCGAGGTACTGAGGCACAACCTCGCGCGCCGTCAGAGCCGCGTGCGCCTGTTCGAGACCGGCCGCGTGTTCTGGCGCGATGCCGCGCAGGGCGACGGCCCCCTGGACGTCGCCGGCGTCAGGCAGCCGCGCCGTGTCGCCGGCCTGGCCTACGGCGCTGTCGACAGCCAGCAGTGGGCGCTGAAGGAGCGCGCGGTCGACTTCTACGACCTCAAGGGCGACGTCGAGGCGCTGCTGGCACCGCGTGTCGCCAGCTTCCGCCCGGTGGCGCATCCGGCGCTGCATCCCGGCCGTGCCGCTGAGGTCCTTGTCGACGGCCGTTCGATCGGCGTGCTCGGCGAGTTGCATCCGCGCTGGCGCCAGGCCTACGAGCTGCCGCAGTCGCCGCTGCTGTTCGAGCTCGACCTTGATGCCGTGCTGCAGCAGCCTTTGCCGGCGCCGCAACCGGTGCCCAAGCATCCGGCGGCGCAGCGCGACCTGGCCGTGGTCGTCGGTGATGCGGTCACGCACGAGGCCCTGATGGCGGCGATCCATGCGGCCGAGGATCCGATCGTGCGCGATGCCCGCCTGTTCGACGTCTACCGACCCGCGGGCGGCGAACGCAGCCTGGCGGTGCGCCTGAGCCTGCAGGACGACGCGGCGACACTGACCGACGAACGCATCGACGCGGCCGTGCAGGCCGTGCTTGCCAGCCTGCAGCAGCGCTTGGCCGCGCGGCTGCGTGCCTGAACCGGAGCTTAACCATGGATGACCCCGTCAAGCCCTCGGCGCTGATCGCGTCGATCGAGACGCCGACGCTGACGAAGGCCGAGCTGTCCGAATTGCTTTTCGAGAAGCTCGGCCTGAACAAGCGCGAGGCCAAGGACATGGTCGAGGCCTTCTTCGAGCTCACGGCCGACAGCCTGGTGCGCGGCCGCGAGGTCAAGCTCAGCGGTTTCGGCAATTTCGGCCTGCGCATGAAGGCGGCCCGCCCGGGTCGCAATCCGCGCACCGGTGAGCTGATCCCGATCGAGGCGCGGCAGGTTGTCACCTTTCACGCCAGCCAGAAACTCAAGGCGACCGTTCAGGGGGATGACGAATCCTGAACCGCGGCTAGCATCCGCGGCTCGCCATGAACACCGTTGCCCTGCCGTCCATCCCCGCCAAGCGCTACTTCACCATCGGTGAGGTCAGCGAGCTCTGCGGCGTCAAGCCCTATGTGCTTCGCTACTGGGAGCAGGAGTTCACCCAGTTGCGCCCGCAGAAGCGCCGCGGCAACCGCCGCTACTACCAGCACCACGAGGTGCTGCTGGTGCGCCGCATCCGCGACCTGCTCTACGACCAGGGCTTCACGATCAGCGGCGCGCGCAACCAACTCTCTGACGCGTTGTCGGCGCCCAGCGCCCTGCAGCCGATCGAGATCCCCAGCGGCGAGCCGATGAGCTTGCCCGAACTTCGCATTGAACTGCTGCGCCTGAGAGACAGCCTGGAAGACTGAGTTATAGTCGCGGGCTCAGTCGGGGCGTAGCGCAGCCTGGTAGCGCACTTGCATGGGGTGCAAGGGGTCGCGAGTTCGAATCCCGCCGCCCCGACCAACGAGAAAACAGTGGAAGCCCAGCATCGCAAGATGCTGGGCTTTTCGCTTTCTCGGGTTGCTGGTTGCCGTTCGGTTGCCGTTTCGTGGCTGTAGCCGGCGGCGCCACCGCAGCGCCACCCGGCTGGGGTATCAGGGCCTGCCGTAGACCTGTCGCAGCACGGCCGAACGGCTGGCCACGCCGGTGCTGTGGAACTGCACCTCCCCCTCGAAACCGGCGCTGCGGTTGGCGGCCAGCCATTGCCGCAACAGCTCGTCGCTCGGGATGATGTCCGGACCGAGCGCCAGCAGCATGCCGGGAAAGACGCGGGCGAGCTGCCCGGCGGGCACCTGGGCCTTGGTCTCAGCCAGCAGGCGTTCGTAGGACGGCAGGTTGCGGCGGTAGAGCTGGGGCAGCAGTTCGTCGACCAGGCCGGCACGCATCCAGGCGGGCCAGTCCTGCAGGTACTCCTGAAGGGCCCAGGGATAAGGGCTGGGCGACAGGCTGAGCACCGCCTCGGCGCGTACGGCCTTCAGCGCCGTGCGCCAGCGTGCCAGGAACGCGCTCAACTGGTCAGCCCGCCACTGCAGCCAAACCGGGTCCTGCTCGGTCGGCAGGGCCTGACCGGGCTTCCAGCCGAAGCGCTCGAGCACCTCGGGGTGGTAGCCCGCCGTGCTGGGTAGCGCCGGCAGTCGGTCGTCGCCCTGGATGCCGTCGAGCGCCGGGTAGCGCTGAAGCAGTTCGACGCCGAGATCGATCAGCAGCTGCTGCACGTCCGGGTCGAAGGCGTTCATCCAGTGAAAGCCGTTCTTCACCACCGGCCGGCCGTCGCGGTTCAACGCCGTCCACTGCGGGCGGTGGTGCAGCAGTCCCTGGTGAGTCGCCGGGCGGTAATGCGAAGCGAAGCCGAACTCGAGCCAGGCGATGACCCGCAGTCCCAGGGGCTTGGCCTCGTCCAGCAGTTCCTGCATCACATCCCGGTCGCCCAGGTCCTCGAGTTGCTTCACGCCGGTGATCTGCGCCATCCGTGCCGACGGGTAGAGCGTGCGACCAGGCAGCAGCATGACCGCATAGACGCTGTTCAGCCCCGCGGCCTTGAAGCCCCTCAACTCGGCGCGCATCGCCTCGCGGCTGCTCCAGAACTTGTTGTGCTGGGGGCCGGCCACCCAGACGCCACGCACCGGCTCGGCGGCCTGGGCGAACGCGCTCAGCGTCAGGATGAGGAGGAGGGCAAGCAGTTGGTGGATCACGGTGTCGCTAGGCTGAGTTGGTTCCTGTATTGCAGACCAATGGACTATGTTTTGACAAGGTGATTCTGACAAAAATCCAGCTATCTACAGGAAAACGCCGAGGCATTGGCCCAGGGTTGGTCTGGATGTCTGCGCGGCAGTGGTATGCATAATGGTCTAGATAAGCCGATCTCTCAACCCCGCAGACCTCAGGAGTTCGATCCGATGCCCCGCCCCCCACACCGCACCAGCGCCCTCAGTCTGGCCGCATCGCTGGCCTTACTGCCCGCCGTGGCACTGGCCCAGGGCGCCGCGGCGCCGGTTGCCCCGGACGCGGCGGCCAAGCAGAACGACAAGGCTCAGCTGGAGCAGGTAGTTGTCACCGGCATCCGCGCCTCGCTCGAGGCCTCAATCAAGACCAAGAAGGATGCACTGACGAACATCGAGGCGGTGACCGCCGAGGACATCGGCAAGCTGCCCGACAAGAACATCGCCGATTCGCTGTCGCGGCTGGCCGGCATCCAGGTCACGCACGGTTCGGCGTTCGCGTTCGACGAGGCCGAGCGCGTGCAGATCCGCGGCACGCCGCCGAAGCTGAATCTGGTGACCATCAACGGCCACTCGCTGTCCAGCGGCGACTGGTTCCTGGGCGACCAGAACGCGACCACGCGCGCGGTCGGCTTCGGCATGCTGCCGTCGCAGTTGATCGGCAAGGCCATCGTCTACAAGAACGGCCAGGCCGACATCACCGAGGGCGGTGTCAGTGGCGCGGTGGATGTGCAGACGCGCAAGCCGCTGGACCTGCGCAAGGGGCTGACCGGCGAGCTGTCGCTGGGCGGGGTGCACACCACCCTGGCCGACAAGACCGATGCGCAGATGAGCGCGCTGATCGGCTGGCGCAACGAGGCGCGCACCTTGGGTGTGCTGGTGCAGGCCTTCAAGGAGGATCGCAGCCTGCGCCGCGACGGCGTGGAGAACTTCGGCGTCACCACCTTGCTCGGCGGCAACGCGGTCAACCCGGCGGCCTGCTTTGTGCCGCAGGGCGCGCCAGCCGGCAGCGCGCCGATCTGCGGCAACGCGGATCTTCGCGGCAAGCGCCTGCCGAGCAACCTGGCCTCGGCCTTGTTCGAGGGCGAACGCCAGCGCCGCGGCGCCTTCCTTGCCGTGCAGCTCAAGCCGAGCCGTGACCTCGATGTCACGCTGACCGCCTTCGACTCCAAGCTCGATGCCAGCAACTACAACAGCAACAGCTTCACGTTCGCCAGCACGCTGATCGCCAACGGCGCCATCCTGACGAATGTGAAGACCAGCGGCGACGTCATCACCGCTGCCACCATCAACCCGAACCCGGCGCGTGTCAACGCTGCGCCGGTCACCGGCGGCGACCCGTCGCTGCAGTCGGGCCATCAGGTGCGCCTGAACGCTGGCTCCACCGCCGGCTTCTACGACCTCGACTTCAGCCTGCGCGCGAACGAGCGCCTGCGTTTCAGCGGCCGCTTCGGCTTCACCAAGGGCAGCGGCGAGACCGAGACCAGCCCGGGACTGCTGTTCCGCAGCTTCAACAAGACGCTGAATTACGAGCTGCTTGGCAAGGAGGGCGTGAACTGGTCGGCGAACAACGTCAGCCTGACCGACCTGACGCAGGGCGGCTGGAAGCTGATCTCCGACATCCAGGCGGTGTTCCGCACCAAGGACCAGGACCGCTACAGCTACCTGAATGGCGAGTACGACGTCGACAACGGCTTCATCAGCCGCATCAAGTTCGGCGCTCGCCTGGGCAGCCATCGCAATAGCAAGGATCAGATCAACGGCGCCTGGAACTTTGTCACCACCGGCACTGGCCTCCCGAGCCAGGCGGCCCTGGATGCGCAGTTCCCGATGGCCAATCTGCCGATCCAGGGTGGCAGCTACCCGGCCAATTACGGCGCCGGCATTGCCGGCAACTTCCCGCGCCAGCTGCTGCGCCTGGACCGCGGCGCAATGGCCGGCATCAACAGCCTGATCAATTACGACGAGGTGCTGAACAAGAACTGGACCGGCAGCTACATCGTCAACGAGCGCACCACCGCGATCTACGCGATGGCCGAGTTCGAGAGCGGGGCGCTGAGCGGCAACGCCGGCGTGCGGGCGGTCGGCACCGAGGTGCACAGCGTCTTCTACCAGGCGCTACCGAACAACCGCGTCTGTGCCGCGCTGACGCCGACCTGTCCGGCGCCGGTCGGCCTGCCGGTGCTCAATCCGATCCGCAGTTCGCGCCTGTCCGGCTACATGCAGCAGGAGGTCACGACCACGCACAGCGCCATGTTGCCCAGCCTGAACCTGCGCTACGAGCTGGGTCGCAACCTGCTCGGCCGCTTCTCGGTCAGTCGCACGATGGCGCGGCCCGAGTACTCGGAGCTGGCTGGTGCGACCAGCCAGAACAACCTGGTTAATCCCAAGACCGCGAACTCCGGCAACCCGAACCTGCGGCCAACGCTGGGCAGCAATGCCGACGCCTCGCTGGCCTGGTACGCGAGCCCTCGCGCTTATGTGCAGGGCGGCGTCTTCTACCAGGAGCTGAAGGACTATGTGAAGCGCGGCACCAGCATCGTCGAGCTGAAGAACAGCGACACGCAGCAGTTCGAGCCCTATGTGACGAACAGCTTCATTGGTCGCGACGCTCGCCTGAAGGGCGCCGAGCTCAGTGGCGAGACGCCGCTGGGCGCCGGCTTCGGCGTGATCGCCAACCTGACCTATGTGGACGGCGTCGACCAGGATCGTGCCAAGGTCATCGGCACCTCGAAGTGGACCTACAACCTGCGCGGCTACTACGAGCACGGCGGTTTGACGGCCAGCCTGGCCTGGAACTACCGCAGCGACTACCCGGTCAGCTACTTCGGCAACGGCACGATCACCCCGGCCACCGCCACCGCGGCCCGCAACGACCTGAACTACGCCGACGCGCAGTCCAGCTTGTCGGCCTCCATCAGCTACCGCCTCACGCCGTCGTTGAGCCTGCAGCTCGATGGTGCCAACCTCACCAACCCGACGCGCTACTACTACTCGGCCAGCGACGACATGCCGCTGGGTTGGTACAAGAACGGTCGGCAGTTCTTCCTCAGCCTGCGCGCCCGCCTCTGAGCGGTCGCCATGACCCGATCCAGCCCGGCCCAGGTCGGGCTTTTTCTTGTCTGGTAATTCAAGACCATTGGCCCATGTGACTCGGCGCATCACGGGATTGCATCGGCCCATAACCCAGGCTATCCACAGGGGCGACGATGTGAAGCGAGTCGCCAACAGGACTAGGGTTGGTCTGGAGGCGGGATGGTGACTGGTATGAATAATGGTCTACATGGGTGCGCAGACGCCCCGTCCCCCGTTGTTCTTGGAGTCCTGTCATGCACCACCACCGTCTCTCCCCGGTTGCCGTTGCCGTCTCGCTGACCCTGATGCACACCCTCACCGCCGCGCAGACCGCGCCGGCGAAACCGGAGCAGCCCAAGCAGCTCGAACAGGTGGTGGTGACCGGCATCCGCGCCTCGCTGGAGGCCAGCCTGAACGCGAAGCGAAACGCTGCCACCAACGTCGAGGTCCTCACCGCCGAGGATGTGGGCAAGTTCCCCGACAAGAACATCGCCGACTCGCTGGCCCGGCTGCCGGGCCTGAACATCCAGTTCGGCGGCGCGCTGGCCATGGACGAGGCCGAGCGCATCGCCATCCGCGGCTCCAGCCCCAACTTGAATCTCGTCACGCTGAACGGCCACGCGCTGTCCAGCGGCGACTGGCATGTCGGCGACCAGGGCTCCAGCGGGCGTTCGGTCGGTTTCGGCCTGATGCCCTCGCACCTGATCGGCAAGGCCATCGTCTACAAGACCGGCCAGGCCGACATCACCGAGGGCGGCATCGCCGGCACGGTGGACATCCAGTTCCGCAAGCCCTTCGATTTCAAGAAATCCCTGTCGGCCAACCTCTCGCTCGGCGCGGTGCATGCCAGCCTGCCCGACAAGACCGATCCGCAGGCCTCGGGCCTGATCGCCTGGACCAACGAGAACCGCACGTTCGGCGCGCTGGTCCAGGTCTACAAGGAAAAGCGCCACCTGCGCCGCGACGGCCAGGAAACCTTCAGCTTCGCGAATGTCGCGGCCAACTCGGCGGCCGCCATCGCCAACCCGGCACTGGCCGGCAAGCGCCTGCCGGGTAGCCTGAACTCGGCCCTGTTCGAGGGCGTGCGCGACCGCGAGGGCGGCGCCATCGGCCTGCAACTCAAGCCCACGCGCGACAGCGAGATCAACCTCAGCGCGTTCCGCTCCACGCTGCAGGCCGACAACTACAACAGCTCTGCCTTCGCGCTGCCCGGCCAACTCGTGAACCAGGGGGCGAACGGCTACCTGATCCAGAACGCGGTCATCGAGGGCGACGTGGTCACCAAGGCCACGCTGGTGCGCAACCCGGCAGCGCCGGCGAGCTTCAACGTCATCGGCATGCAGTTCGACCACCACCAGCGCCAGGGTGCCGAGTCGCTGAGCCAGTTCGTCGACCTCGACGGTCGCATCGAGCTCAGCGATGCACTGAGCTTCAAGGCGCGCATCGGCAGCACCAAGGGCAGCGGCAAGACCAATGCCCAGCCCAGCCTGACCTTCGGCCTTCTCAACCCGGCGCGCTTCGACTACCAGATCAACAGCACGCGACCGACCGACTACGGCTTCTTCAACGCCAACGGCAGTGCCACCAACCTGGCCAGCACCAGCAGCTTCTCGCAGCTGTCGAACACCGGCGCGCAGGTGGTGTCGAGCGACGAGGAACGCTATGTGCACCTGGATGGCGAATGGCGCGCCGGGCTCGGGCTGTTCCATACCCTGAAGTTCGGCGCTCGCAGCGCCAAGCACGAGCGCAGCTACGACGTGGTGGCGCCGCGCTGGCGCGCCCAGGACGCCAACGGCGCGCCCGTCTCGCCTTCGCCTTTCTTCAGCGTCACCGGCGGCCTACTGGTCGATCGCGGACCGGTGGTCAGCGGCGTGCAGCGCCCGCCCATCGTCACCCCGGGCGACCTGCCCACGCCGGCCACCGCCTACCCCGGCAATTACGCCGGTGGCCTGGACGCCAGCTTCCCGCGCCAGCTGTTCCGCTTCGATCCGGCGCAGATCGAGGCCTTCAACAAGAAGTACATCGTCTGGGATCCGGTCTACGGCAAGACCTGGACCAGCGGCTACACGGTCGAGGAAGACAACCGCGCGGTCTACCTCATGGGTGAGTTCGAGCAAGGGGCCTTGAGCGGCAACGTCGGCCTGCGCTTGGTGCAGACCGAGGTCGACTCGCTGTCCTACCAGGCGTTGCCGGCCAGCGGCGCCGGCTCCTGCGCGCCGTTGGCGCCCTGCAGCATTCCGGGCGCCATCGTCGGCTCGGCGTTCGCCACCTACCTGCCGCAGCGTGTGCAGACCGATCACCTGACCGGACTGCCCAGCCTGAACCTGCGCTTCAACGCCGGCAACGGCCACATCTGGCGCGGCAGCCTGTCCAAGACCCTGGGCCGTGCCAACTACAACGAACTGGCCGGCGCGGTCAGCCTGAACAACACCCTGCTCACCGGCAGCTCGGGCAACCCGAACCTGAAGCCGATCACCGCAACCAATGTCGACGCCTCCTACGCCTGGTACTTCAAGCCCCAGGCCTATGTGATGGCCGCGGTGTTCGCGCAGGAGCTGAAGGACTATGTGAAGACCGGCACCTCGCTGGTCGACTTCTTCAACACCTCGACGAACACCATCTCGACCTACACGGTGACCAGCCGCATCGGCAAGAAGGCGCAGGTGATGGGGGCCGAGATGGCGCTGGACATGCCGATCGGTGGTGGCTTCGGCTTCGGCATCAATGGCACCTACGTTGACGCCAGCGACGAGGACGGCGCACGCCTGCTGGGTACCAGCAAGTTCACCAGCAACGCCACGCTGTGGTTCGAGAACAGCCACTTCTCGGCCCGCCTGGCCTGGAACCATCGCAGCGACTACGCGATCGGCTTCGTCGGCAACGGGACGAACACGCCGAACAACGGCGTGCACTACTACAAGGGCTCGGGCACGGTGTCGGCTTCGGCGACCTGGAAGATCAACCAGCAGTTCAGCCTCACGCTGGACGGCAACAACCTGAACGATCCGGTTCGCCACACCTACTTCATCACCGAGAACGCGCCGGGCTACTGGCACCAGAGCGGGCGGCAGTACTTCCTGAACCTGCGCGCGAAGCTCTGAGGCGCAGCTGGCACCGCCCATCCAGCAAGCCCGGGCTGGTGCCGGGGCACTCAGCGCTCCGCCTGCCGGGGTGGGCGCAGCCGCTGCGTGCCGCGGTGGTTCGCTCCGACTGGGAGCCCGCTCGGCGCTGGCAGACGGAGCGCATGCGGCTCCCCGATGGCCTTGGCCGTCAATCCGGTGCACCGCGCCTGGACCGACTCCCTGACGGCGCCGAGGCGCGAGGCGCCGGAGCGCCGTCAGCAGCGCAGGCTCAGCGTGCGACGAAACACCGCGCCGGCCGGAAGGCGCTGCAGCTGCGGCTTGTCGAGCAGTTCCTCCGGGGCGTCGGCGGCGTCGTCGCGGCCCCACCAGGGTTCGATGCAGACATAGGCGGCGCCGGGCCGCGCCCACAGGCCTAGCTGCGGCGCGCCGCCCAGTTGCACGCGCAGATGCTCCTTCAGCTCGCCGCGCTCGAGGTGCTGCAGGGCCACCCAGTCGGAGCGCAGCGGGTCGAGGATCAGCGCGTCGCGCGCGAACAGGGCCGGGTGCAGCTGCAGACGGCCGGGCGCCGGCCATGGCAGGGCCTCGGGCACGGTGGCGCGCAGGCCCCAGGGTGGCGGATCGGGCTGCAGCCGCCACACCGTGTCCGCCTCCGGCCGCTCGAAGCGCAACTGCCAGTCGCGCAGGTCGCCGGTCAGCGCGAAGCCTGGATGCCCGCCCAGGCCGAAGGCGAGCGTCTCGTCGTCGCAGTTGTGCACCGCCAGCTCGATGTCCAGGCCCTGGGCCTGCAAGCGATAGGCGATGCGCAGCTCGAAGCGGAACGGGTAGCGCGCGCGCGTCGCTTCGCTGTCGCGCAGGCGCAGTTCGGCCGCGTCCGGGCACTGCGAGGCAAGCCCGAAGTCGCAGTGCGCGGCGAAGCCGTGCAACGGCATCTCGAACCAACGTCCGCGGTGCCGGTAGCCGCCGCCGCGCAGCCGGCCGACGAAGGGAAACAGCCAGGGTGCGGTCTGGTGCCAGACGCCGTCCTGCGGCTGCCAGAGCAGTTCCTCGTCGCCGCGGCGCAGCGACTGCAGCTCGGCGCCGTGCGGGCTGATGCGCGCGGTGAGCCGGCCTTGACGAAGTTCGATCACCTCAGGCTGCGGCCTTCGGCATCGAAGGCGTAGACGGCCTCGGGCGATGCCTGCAGGGCGAGCTGCTCGCCGGCGCTGACGCGCAGATCGCCCGGCAGCTGCACGCAGACCCGGCCCAGCCGCTCGGTCTCGGCGTACAGGTAGCTGAGCGCGCCCAGGCGCTCGACATGCAGCGCGCGCGCCCGCACCGCGCCGGCGCTGCCCAGCGCGACCAGCTGCCAGTGCTCGGGGCGCACGCCCAGGCGCGCCGCGCCGGCCGGGGCCAGCGCCGGCAGCGCGGCGGCGTCGAACAGATTGATCGCCGGCGAGCCGATGAAGCCGGCGACGAACTCGTTGACCGGGTGGTGGTAGAGCTCCAGCGGCGCGCCGGTCTGCTCGATGCGACCGTCGCGCAGCACCACGATGCGGTCGGCCAGCGTCATCGCCTCGACCTGATCGTGGGTCACGTAGATCATGCTGCTGCCCAGCTCGCGGTGCAGCGCGGCCAGCTCCACGCGCATGTGCAGGCGCAGCTCGGCGTCGAGGTTGGACAGCGGCTCGTCGAACAGGAACACGCGAGGCTGCTGCACCAGCGCGCGGCCGATCGCCACGCGCTGGCACTGGCCGCCGCTGAGCTCGCCGGGCTTGCGCTGCAGATAGGGCTCGAGCTTCAGTGTGCGCACCGCGCGCTCCAGCTTGGCCGCGATCTCGCCTTTGGGCACGCCGCGCATGCGCATGCCGAAGCTGAGGTTCTGTGCCACCGTCATGTGCGGGTAGAGCGCATAGCTCTGGAACACCATCGCCAGCCGGCGCTCGCTGGGGTGGGCGCGGGTGCAGTCCTGGCCGTCGATCAGCAGCTGGCCGCCGCTGGCTTCCTCGAGTCCGGCGATCAGGCGCAGCAAGGTGCTCTTGCCGCAGCCCGAGGGGCCGACGAAGACCAGGAACTCGCCTTCCTGCAGCTGCAGGTCGACGCCCTGCAGCACCGTGGTGGCGCCGAAGGATTTGCGCAGGCCGCGCAGCTCGATGACGGGAGTCGTGCTCATTCGATGGATGCGATCAGCGCAGGGTCCCATTCGGTGGGAATGCCGGCCTCGTGGAGGCGTTGCTGGAAGGCGCGCACCGCGGCCGGGTCGTCGTGCAGCGCGCGCGGGCTGCGACGGCGACGCAGGGACTCGCTGGCGATCAGCGCGGCGACTTCGCCGACCAGCCATTCGGTCGGGTGCACGCGGGTGCTGGCGGCTGCCAGCTGCGTGGCCGAGAGGTTCTTGCAAGCCGGCAGCAGGTTGTCGCAGTCGGGGCTGATGAAGCAGCCCATCGGCAGCACATAAGGCCGGCCCTTGGCGTTCAGGCCATGGCCGCTGACGACGGTCGGGTGGATGTCCAGGTTGTACCAGGCGATGCCGACCGAGCGCGGGTGGGTCATCGGCTCCATCGAGCCGGTCGACAGCAGGGTCTGCGTCAGCGTCGACAGGCCAACCAGGCGGCGCGACTCGCGCACATAGACGGCCTGGGCCAGGCCGTCGGGCGTGCCGGTGACATCGGGCGCCGGCTGCAGTTCCGGGTAGCCTCGGCCGTCGGCCTCGGTCTGCAGCCAATGAAGGAAGCAAAGGCTGAGCTCGCGGGCGGCGAGGCCGACCTCCTGCTGGCTCAAGGGGCCGTCGAGCAGCGGCGCGGCGGCGTAATCGTTCTGCGCCCAGTTGACGAGCGAGACCTCGTCGCGCGGCGGCTGCCATTGCTGCGCGGCGACGACGCGGCGGTAGCGCCACCAGTCCAGCGTGCTGCCGTCGGCGAACAAGGGCAGACGCACGACCTCGCCGCGGCCGCTGCCGGGCATCGCGTCGCTGAACAGGCGGTGGCCGTAGTGCGGCACCACATGCTCACGCCATGGCGCGTAACCGGCCGGGCGGGCGATCACCGGTCCGGGCTGCGCATGGCGGCGCAGTGCCAGCACCCAGGTGACCGGTTGCTGGTCCAGCGGGTCGGGCTGTGTGGGGGCCAGGGCCTCGGCGAAGTCTGTGGCACTCTCCTTGCCGATGCGGTACGGCAGGCCGGCCAGGCGCAGCAGCTCACCGGTTTCGGTGGCGTCGAGCACCTGCTCGGCCTCGATGCGCTGCCCGGCGATGGTCAGCGACACGATGCGCGTCCCCTCGCGTTGCAGCGCCTGCGCGTCGCCGGCAATCAGGCGCAGGCGGCCAGCATCCAGATGCGGCTGCAGCAGCGCGCGCAGGTACTCGTGCGCCACCGCGGGCTCGATGCACAGCCGCGAGACCCAGCCGTCGCCGGGGTTGCAGCCCTCCGTCATCGTGGCGCGGTCTTGGAAGCCGGCCTGCGCGCGGTAGTGCGCGTGCATCGCGTCGCGGAACCTGCGGTAGCTGGCCGAGCAGCCGCCGCGTTCGATCAGCTTGTGTTCATCGGGCGGCACCGCCTGGCTGGTCAGTTGGCCGCCGATCCAGGCGTGCTGAGTGACCAGCACGGCCTGATGGCCCTGGCTGCAGGCGGTGTGCGCGGCGAGCACGCCACCCAGGCTGTCGCCGACGATGAGGATCTCGGTTCTCATGCGGATAGTTCCAGGCCGATCTCGAAACTGCGATCCCAGGGCAGCCAGGCGCGCCGCACCTGCTGCGCAAAGCCGTGGCGCCGCAGCCAGGGATTGGCTTGCTCCAGCATCAGGGTCTCGGCCGCAGCCGCTCGCTCGGCCGGCGACAGGCGGGGCGCGTCGACGCTGCTCCTGAAGGCCTGGCGCCACTGCGCCTGCCAGAGCAGGTCCTCGGCCAGTCGCAGCACCAGCACATCCTGGTTGTCGCTGCTTGTCCAGCGGCCGCGCGCCAGCACCAGCTGCGCGAGCAGGCTGCCGATGCGGTTGCTGGAGGTGTTCCAGCCGGCGTAGGCGGCGAGCTGCGGCAAGGGCAGGCGTTCGGCCAGCTGGGCGACAAAGACCGGGTCGCCGCCGTTCGCATGCGCGTCGTCGATCACGGCGACCGGCAGGCCGTCGCCAAGGCGCGTCCACAGCGCCGCGTCGACGCCGGGTCGCGCCGGCAGCGGCTTGCGCATCGCCCAGTCGCCCTGCGCCGTTCCCTGGCTGTGGATCAGCAGCAGCGCATCGGCATCTCCCTCAACCGCCAGCGCGCCGACCGCCTGCAGCTGCGCGGCTAGCGAGGCGGGCAAGGGCCTGTCCTCGTACAGCGGCACCAGTTGCCGCCAGTGCGCGGCGTCGCTGGGCTGCAGCGCCAGCCGCAGCGGCGCGTCGCCGCGCAGCTGCGCCACGGTCCAGGCGGCCAGCGTGTGCATGACCTCGTCGGCACCCGGGTAGATCAGCACGTGCTCAGCCAGACCGCGGGCCGCGCCCTCGGCCTGCAGGCGGCGGCGCTCGGCGATGTTGAAGCCGTACTCCGCGGTGTCGTCCTGTGGCAGCACCAGCCGGTCGATCACGCCCTGTTCGAGCAACTCCAGCGCGGCGAGGTTGATCGCGAAGTTGCGCGCCCGGGTGGCGCGGTAGTCGTCGCGAATCGCCTCCGGAACCCGCGCCGCCGCCGCGGCGGCCAGGGCCTGCGACGCCGCGTCACCGGTCTGCGCAAAGCGGTCGCTGTGGAAGCTCCAGGCCCAGAGGTCGGCGCCATGTGGGTTCCAGTAGGGCTTTTCTTCCTCGGCGACGCAGTTGTTGGAGATGCGCATGGTCGCAGCGAACGCGGTCAACGGCACGCCCGGGCGCTTGAGCTCGCGCAGCAGCGCGAGGCGCTCGCGCAGGCTGGTCTCGCTGTCGTCGATGAAGCGACTCGGGATCAGGCCACCGTAGACCAGCATGTCCAGGCTCAGCACCCAGCCGGCCGCCTCATCGGCCTGCGCGCGCAGCCAGCTGGCGACCTGCTCGCGGTCGGCCGGCACGCGGAAATGGCCGAGCTGCTCGATGGCCGGGCAGCGCAGCTCAAAGCCCTCGGCCAGCGCGACCAGCTGCTGCACCTGGGCACGCACGACCGGCCGGCCGTCGACCGGCAATCCGACGATCGTCTTCATGCGAGCGCCTTCTTGAACGTGGCGATGCGGTGCGGGGCGAGCTGCTCGCCGCCCTCGTCGGTTCGCGTCCAACCCGGCAGCGCGCAGGGCAGGGCCTCGTCGAGCGCGTTCCAGACGCGCAGTTCTAGCTCCTTGCCAACGCGGCGCAGGCTGCTCGGAATCAGCTGGGGATGCGGCAGCGTCAACGGTTCGCGCCAGGCGCTCGCTTGATGGCCCGGCAGCGCGAGCAGCGGGCGGCGGCGCCGCAGGCTGGTCTGCAGCAGCTCGGCGGCGTCGAGCGAGGCGTCCAGCGCAAAGGCAAACGGCGTCTCGCCGTGGAACGCCTGCTGCGCGCCTGGCGTGGCCAGGTCGGGTCCGGCGCCGGCCCCGCGCGACACCAGGTCGCGGCGCGACAGCCAGCCGACCGAACGCTGCAGCGTCAGCGCCAGCGCGTGATGGCCGTCCGGCGCGTTGACGATCTCGAACTCCTGCAGCCCGCGATGGACGACGCTGATGCGGCCGGCCTGCACTGCGCTCAAGCTCGGGTTGACGACCACCGGTGTCTCGACCTGTTTCGTGGCCTGCGCCGGGTAGTCAGCAATGCGAACCGGGCGCTTGGTCCAGTGGAACGCGGTGTCGCCGGCGCTCTCGCTCAAGGTCTCGCCGGCGGCGAAGACCAGGCGGGTGCGCTGGTCCTCGGCATAGCCGTGATGTCGCAGCGCGGCCTCGACCCAGGGCTGGCCCTCGCAGAGCAGCAGGCTCAGGCTGCCGCGCACCGTGAGGCGACGCTCGTGCGGCCCCTGACGGTCGTCGGACAGGCTGCGCGCCTGCTCGTAGCGGGTGTCCAGCTCCACCCAGGTGAACGGCCCGCTGCGGCGCAGCGCGCGCGGCTGGAAGGCGGCGTGCCATTGCCGGTCCGGCTGCGCGGGCGGCGAGAAGTTGTAGCTGTCACCGGCGTCCAGCTCGGTGTGCAGCAGCAGCTGCAGGCGGCCGGCGGCGGTCTGCCAGAACAGCCGGCCCTGCTCGTCGCCTTGCAGCTGGCCGGTGCCGGCGTCGAGGCAGAAGGGCAGCTCAAGCGCAGGCATCTCGCTCATCACCGCGGCGCCGGCCGCGTCGGCGTCGCAGGGCTCCAGGCGCAGGCTCCGCGTGGCCATGCCTTGCATTGGCAGCGCCAGGCGCAGGCCCAGGCGGTGGCCGATGACGGGCTCGGGGAAGTCGTCCAGCGGCGAGCGCAGCTCGCGATGCGGCTGCAGGTCCAGCCAGTGCAGGGGCAGCGGATCACCGTGTTCGTCGAGCACGCGCACCGCCGTGGGCTGGGGACCTTGCAGGAACAGCTCGACGGGCTGCCAGCCGTCGCGGGCCAGCGGCAGCGGGTTGAACAGCGTGAACTGGCGGTCGTCGGCGAACACCGATGCGCCCGCACCTTTCCCATTCGCTTCGTGCTGCATTGCCGACTGCAGGCCGGCGGCCTGCAGCGCCCGGCCGCGCAGGCTGCTCAGGCGCTGTTCCAGCTGCGCGAAGCGGCTTTCCCTCTCGGCATGCACCTCGTCGACGCTGCAACCGCAGATCGAGTCATGCGCCTGCTGCTGCAGCAGCAGCTTCCAGCTTTGTTCCAGCGCGCGCGTCGGCGGCTCGGTCTCGCGCAGCCAGGCCCAGAGCGGCTCGGTCTCGCCGAGCAGGCGGTCTTCCAGGCGCTGGTGCGCGTCCTTCAGGTAACGGCGCGTCGACAGCACATCGGGCAGCACGAAGCTTTGCGCGTTGTCGCGCAGCTCGCCGTGCAGGGCAGGGCGGTCGACCGCACCGATGGCGTCCAGATGCGCCTGCAGGCTTTCCTGCACCAGCTCGTAGCGCTGCTGGCTGGCGTTGAATGCCGAGATGCGTTCGGCCAACTGGCTGTGCGGCGCCAGGTGGTCGCCGCCCTGGGTGAGCAGCAGCCTGCCGCTCAAGCTGCGCGGCGCGATGGACTCCAGGTACTTCGTCAGCGCGCCCTGCCAGTCGTCCACGTTCAACGGGTGCTGGTAATAGCCCTGGGTCAGGTAGAGCGCGTCGACATCGGATCCATCGGGCGCGACCCAGCGGAACTCGGCATGGCGCAGGTCGATGCCGCGCCAGGTCACCGCCGAGGCGATGCCGTGATGGCGCAGCAGCTGCGGCATCTGCGCGATATGGTCGAAGCTGTCGGGCAGGTAGCCGATGCGCTGGGCTTGACCATGCTGGTTGGCAATCGCCAGGCCGATCTCGAGGTTGCGCCACAGCGACTCACCGCTGACCAGGAACTCGTCGGCCATCACGTACCAAGGGCCGAGGGCAATGCTGTTTTGCTTCGCGTGCCGCAAGACGCGCTCCGCGAGCTCTGGCTCGGCCTCGTGCAGCAGGTCTTCCAAGGCGGCGGTTTGACCGTCGAACAGGAAGTGCTGCAGCGTGCCGGCGTCGAGCTGGTCGCAGACGCGCTGCATGACGGCCAGCAGGCGGCTGGCGAAGGTCTGCTGCGGGAAGTACCACTCGCGGTCCCAGTGGGTCTGGACGACGACGGAGACGCGGTAGGGCTTGGCGAGTTCTGTCATGGGCTTGTTGCGGGCTCCAGCGCTTGCAACGGTCATCAGGATTTCACCGCCCCCTTCATCGCCCCTTCGATGAAGAAGCGCTGCGAGAAGGCAAAGACCGCCAACACCGGGATCAGCGAGAACACCGCGCTGGCGGCGACCAGGCGCCAGTCCAGCGAGAACAGGCCCGCGAGCCGGTTCACGCCCAGCGGCAGCGTGAAGGTCGACGGGTCGTCGTTGAGAATCAGCGGCCAGAGGAAATCGCCCCAGGCGGCGATGAAGCTGAACACCGCCAGCGTGGCCAGCTGCGGCCGCACCAGCGGCAGGCAGACGAAGGCCCAGATGCGAAAGCGGCTCACGCCCTCCATCACCGCGGCCTCTTCCAGCGCCTTCGGGATGCTGTCGAAGGCCTGACGCATCAACAACACGCCAAAGGCGGTGCAGGCGTGCGGCAGCACAAGGCCGAGCAGGGTGTTGCGCAGGCCAAGCGACAGCGCCAGCTGGTAGACCGGGATCATCAGCAGCTGGAACGGCAGCATCATGCTGGCCAGCAGCGCGGCAAACACCAGCGGCTTGGCCCGGAACTCGATGCGCGCCAGCGCGTAGCCGGCCATGGACGCGAAGCAGCCGTTGAACAGCACCGCCAGCACAGCCACCTGCAGGCTGTTGCCCAGGTAGCTGAACATCGGCTGGCTGTCGAGCACGCGGGCGAAGTTGCTCAGCGTCGGCTGGTCAGGCAGCAGCTGCGGCGGGTTGGCGAACAGGTTCTCCCCCGGGCCCTTCAGCGCGGTGGACAGCAGCCACAGGAAGGGGCCGATGGTGACGAGGCCCCAAGCGAGCAGCGCGAGGTAATGGAGCGCGCGCTTCATGCGGTCTTCTTCCTGAGCAGGCGCAGCTGAATCAGCGACAGCACCAGCGTGATCGCGAACAGCGCCATGCCGGCTGCGGCGGCCAGGCCCATCTCGAACTCGACAAAGGCGGTCTCGTAGATGAAGTAGACGAGGGTCTTGGAGGCCGCCATCGGCCCGCCCTGGGTCATCACGTAGATCTCCTCGAAGACCTTCATCGCCGCGATCGACGACATCACCGCGACGATCGCCATCGACGGCCGCAGCAGCGGCACCGTGATGTGCCAGAACTGCTGCCAGGCGCTCACGCCTTCGAGCCGCGCCACCTCGTACAGGCTGCGCGGAATGCCCTGCAGGCCGGCCAGATAAATGACCATGTAATAGCCCATGCCGCTCCAAAGCGTCACCGCCATCACCGCAAAGAGGGCGATGCCGGGATCGGTCAGGAAGGCGACCGGTTCGCTGGCCAGCCCCAGCGCCTGCAGCGCGTGGTTGAGCAGTCCCTTCTCCTCGTAGACCCATTTCCAGATCAGGCCGGAGATCACCAGCGAGGTCACCACCGGCAGGTAAAAGAGTGCGCGGAACAGCTTGATGCCGGGCAGCGCGCCGTTCACGCCGACCGCCAGCACGATGGGCAGGAAGACCAGCAGCGGCACGATGACCACCAGGTAGAGCAGGCTGTTGCGCAGCGCCGCCCAGAAGAAGGGGTCGGCGGCCAGGCGCGCGTAGTTGTCGACGCCGACAAAGCGCGTCGGCGAGATCATGTTGTAGTCGGTGAACGAGAGCCAGAGCGCCTGCGCCGCCGGGTAAAGCACCAGGCCGCCGAGCAGGCTGCAGGCGGGCAGCAGGAACAACAGCGTGACCCAGGGCTTTTCCCTCATGGCCTGGCCTCCAGCGCATTCCAGGCCAGGCGCGCGGCGCCGAGCAGGCCGGCGCGGGCGCCGAGTTCCGCCGGGCGAACGTCCAAGGGCAGGCCGGCCAGCAGTGGCTGCAGGCGCGGCCACCAGTGCGCGCGGGCGTCGATCAGGCCGCCGCCGATCAGCACGCAGCCGGGGTCCAGCAGCCAGTGCAGGTTGTGCAGCAGCAGCGCGAGCTGCTCGGTCCAGGCCTGCAGCGCGGCGTCGGCGCGCGGCTCGCCGGCCAGCAGGCGGGCGATGACCTCGCGACCGTTGGCGGCGCTGCCATGCAGGCGCGCCAGGCCGCTGCCGGAAAGGATGGACTCCAGCGGCATGCGCACGCCTTCGTGAACGATCTCAGTGCGGCCGACATGGCCGGCCAGATGGCCGCTGCCCTCGTGCAGCCGACCGTCGACGAGGAAGGCACCGCCGAGGCCCGTGCCCAGGGTCAGCAGCGCGCCATCGCGGCGGCCGCGCAGGCCGCCGAGCCAGGCCTCGCCGAGCAGGGCGGCGTGGACATCGTTGCGCGCGGCGACGGGCAGTGCGAAGCCGGCAAGTTCCTGGCGCAGATCGCTGCTCTTCCAGCCGGGCAGAGCGTCGGTGGCGTCGATCACGCGGGCGCTGGCCGGGTCAATGACCCCTGCCAGCGACAGGCCGATGGCCAGCGGCTTCGCGTCGCCGCGGGCGTCATTGAGCAGCGCACGCAAAGTCGCCAGCACCGCCGCGGCGCCGTCGGCGGCGGGCGTGGGCGCCTCGTGCAGGCGCCGCAGCTGACCGCTGGCATCGACCAGCGCGGCGACAGTCTTGGTGCCGCCGAGGTCGGCGGCGAGCACCCAGGCGTTGGATTCAGGCGTGGACATGGTGGGCACCCTTCAGTCGCGGCAGCCGAGCAGGGCTGCCCATTGCCGGCCGGCGGTGTGCAGCGCGTCGGCCGGCTCGCGCTGGCCCAGCATCTGCGCCTGCAGCTGCAGCGAGTAGCTGTTCCTCAGCTTGCTGTAGGCGCGCATCGGCGGCACCAGCACGCGGCCTTGCAGCGCGGCGGCGGCCGACAGCGCGCGGGCACGATCGATCAGCGCGTCGCTGGCCGGTGTCGTCGACAGAAACGGGTCGGCGTAGCTCGCCCGGGTGCTGGGCAGCACCGGCACCGTCTTGGCAAACGCCAGCTGGTTGTCGGCATTGCTGACGAAGGCGGCGAAGTCGAAGGCTGCCGTGCTCTGCTTGGACGCGGTCGGTACCGCCAGGTTCATCATGGCCAGGTTTGGCGGCACGCCGGGGCCGCTGAGCGGCGGCGCGACATCGATCTGCGCGTACAGCCTCGCGTTGCTGTTCTGGATGAAGCTCAGGAACTGAATGCCGGTCGAGACCATCGCCAGCTCGCCGGCGACGAACAGCTCGACCGCCTTGCGATGCCCCTCGGTGACGACGTTGCGCGGCACGTAGCGGCGCTGGTAGAGCTCGCGGTAGAAGCTGAAGGCGGCGGCGCCTCGCTCGTTGACGAAGCCCGGGCAGCCGCGCGCGTCGAGCAAGGGCGCGCCGAAGGCCACCAGGGTCTCCAGCGGGTGCGAGCCGTCCAGCGCCGGGAAGTAGGTGTGCACGCCCTGTGCAGCCAGCTTCGGTGCCGCGGCCAGCAACTCGGCGTGGCTGCGCGGCAGGCTCGCCACGCCGGCCTTGTGCAGCAGGCTGCGATGGAACAGCGTCAGATTCGTCGTCAGGTACCAGGGCAGCGCGAAAGTCCTGCCGTCCAGGCGGTTGCCCTGCCAGGCCGCTGGCAGGTAGGACTGCACGACGGCCGCCGGCAGATGCTTCTCGGGCTCGGCCAGCGCACCGAACTCGGCCAACTTGGCGGCGAACTGCGGGTTCAGGTTGACGACATCGGGTGCCTGGCCGGCGGCGATCGCCGTCAGCACCTTGCGCTCCATCTCGTTCCAGGGCAGATCCACCCACTTGATCCGGCGACCCGGGTGCGCTGCCTCGTAGCGCGCGATCAGTCCCTGCACATAGCTGTCCAGGTGCGGCGACAGCTGCATGGTCCAGAACTCCAGCGTCTGGGCCTTGGCGAACGGCGCGAGCAGCGCAAGAAGGAGGACGAGAAGTCGCTTCATGAAGGCGCGCACCTTAACCGAACTGGACCGGCTGATCAAGCAATGGTCTACAAATGGTCTCTTTTCAATGCTCTATGAAGCGGCTATATTGCTCTCACTTTGGACCAGGGTTTCACCCTAAGAACTTAGACCAATCAGGTACCAGCATGCCCTCTGACCGCGCCCTCAAACGTCAGCAGCTGAAGGAACAGCTGCTGAACCTGGTTCAGCAGCACAGCGGCGGGCGCCTGCCGCCCGAGCGCGAGTTGTCCGAGCGCTTCAGCGTCGCCCGCGAGACCCTGAGGCGCTGCCTGCGCGAGCTGGAGCAGGACGGGCTGCTGGAGCGCAAGCAGGGAGCCGGGACCTTCGTCAGCGGCCAGCCGCTGGTCAAGCAGCTGCAGCTGATGAGCTTCAGCGAGGACATGCGCGAGCGCGGGCTGCTGCCGAGCAGCGAGGTGCTGGGCGTGACCGAGCTGGGGGCGAACGCCAAGCTGGCGCAGAAGCTCAAGCTGACGCCGGGGGCGGCGCTGCTGGAGATCCGCCGCCTGCGCTTCGCCAACGACGAGCCGATGGCGCTGGAGACCGTGTACCTGGTCAAGGGCAGGGCGCCGGAGATCGACGTCGAGCGGCTGAAGAGCGGCTCGCTGTACGAGTTGCTGCAGCAGTCCGGCATCAGCATCCGCAGTGCGGTGCAGCAGGTGCAGGCCACCGTGCTCAGCGAGGACGAGGCCGACCTGCTCGAGGTGCCGCCGTTCTCGCCCTCGCTGCTCGTCGAGCGCCTGGTGCTGAGCAATGCCGGCGAGATCGTCGAGTTCGCACGCACGCTTTACCGTGCCGATCGCTACCGCTTCGAGGTCAGCGTGATGCGCGCTCCGCAGACTCAGCTCGGGGACGACGCGTGAGCCTTGCCGAACTGGATGCCCGCCTGCGCGGTGGGCTGGTGGTCAGCTGCCAGCCGGTCGACGACGGCCCGCTGGACCACGACGAGGTGGTGGCTCGCCTGGCCGAGGCGGCGCTGGTCGGAGGCGCGCGGGCGCTGCGCATCGAGGGTGCGGCCCGCCTGGCCCATGTCCGTCGGCGACTGCGGGCCTCGTATCCGCAGGTGCCGCTGATCGGCATCGTCAAGCGTGACCTCGAAGGCAGCGCGGTGCGCATCACGCCGCTGCTGTCCGACGTGCAGGCGCTGGCCGATGCCGGCGCCGACGTGATCGCGGTGGACGCGACGGCAAGACCGCGTCCGGTGACCGTGGCCGCGCTGCGCCAGGCGATCGCCGACGCCGGGTGCATTGCCATGGCCGACTGCGCCACCCTGGCCGAGGGCGAGTCGGCCGCCGCCCTGGGTTTCGAGATCGTCGGCACGACGATGAGCGGGTATCTCGGGGGTCCGGTGCCGACGGATCCCGACTGGTCGCTGCTCGCCGAACTGGTGCGCCGCCACCCGCGGGTGATGGCCGAAGGCCGGATGCACACGCCGGCCCAGGTCGGCCGCGCCTTCAGCCTGGGTGCCTGGGCGGTGACCGTGGGCACCGCGATCACCCGCACCGAGCTGCTGACGCGCAGCTTCGCCGAGGCCTGCCCGTGAGCGCACCGGACTTCTGGGCCCCGGCGTTTCTGCAGGCGCACATCCGCCACACCCTGGCCTTCTATGCGCCGGTGGCCCTCGACCCCAGCGGCGGCTTCTTCCATTGGTTCAAGGACGACGGCAGGGTCTTCGATCGCCGTCGGCGCCACCTCGTCAGCAGCGCGCGCTTCGTGTTCAACCACGCGATGGCCTACCGCGCCTTCGGCGATGTCGAGGACCAGCGCCGCGCGGCGCACGGGCTGCGTTACCTGAACGAGGTGCACAGGCAGCCGAACGGCGGCTATGCCTGGCTGCTCGACCACGAGACTCGCGAGCTCCTCGACCCGGCCCAGCACTGCTACGGCCTGGCCTTCGTGCTGCTGGCCCATGCCCACGCGGCCATGGCCGGTGTGGCCGGCGCCGACGCCGGCATTGCCGACACCTTCGAGCTGATGGAGCGCCGCTTCTGGGAGCCTGAGCAGGGGCTCTACGCCGACGAGGCCGATGCCGACTGGCGGCTCAGCCCCTACCGGGGCCAGAACGCGAACATGCACAGCTGCGAGGCCTTGTTGGCCGCGCACGAGGCGACCGGCGACGTGCGCTACCTGGACCGTGCGGCCCTGCTCGCGCGCAACATCTGCGTGCGCCAGGCGGAGCGCTGTGGTGATTCGATCTGGGAGCACTACGACCGCCAATGGCAGCCCGACTGGGACTACAACCGGGACGATCCGGCGAACCTCTTCAGGCCCTGGAGCTACCAGGTCGGCCACCTGACCGAATGGGCCAAGCTGCTGCTGATCCTGCACCGGGTGCGACCCGAGCCCTGGCTGATCCCGCGCGCCGTCGCGCTGTTCGATGAGGCCTGGTCCAAAGGCTGGGACGCGACGCACGGCGGCCTGGTTTACGGCTTCGGCCGCGATGGCCAGGTCTGCGATGCCGACAAGTACTTCTGGGTGCAGGCCGAGAGCGTTGCCGCCGCCGCGCTGCTGCACCTGGCCACCGACGAGCCGCGCTTTCGCCAGGCCTACGAGCAACTCTGGGCCTACAGCTGGGGGCACTTCGTCGATCACCGCCATGGCGCCTGGTACCGCATCCTGGGGCCCGACAACCGCAAGCTGAGTGACGAGAAGTCGCCGGCCGGCAAGACCGATTACCACACCATGGGCGCCTGCCACGAGGTGCTGCTCGCCCTGGACCTGGCGGGGCGCGGCTGATGGAACTTGATGTCGTCAGCTTCGGGGAAGCGCTGACCGATCTCGTCACGCAGGGAGGCGACCGCTTCCGTGCGCTGCCGGGCGGCGCCGGCTGGAACGTCGCGCGGGCTTGCGCCGCGCTGGGCCTGAGGAGTGCATGGGCGGGCTGTCTGAGCCGCGACAGCTTCGGCGATCAGCTGTTCGCCGCCAGCCGCGACGCCGGCCTGGACACCGCCTTCATCCGCCGCGTCGATGCAGCGCCGCTGCTGGCCGTGGTCGACCGCGTGGATCCGCCGCATTACTTCTTCCTCGGCAAGGGGGCTGCCGACCTGCAGTTCGATGAAGCCCTGCTGCCGCCGGGCTGGCAGCAGGGCCTGGGCTATGCGCACTTCGGCGGCATCAGCCTGGTTCGCGAGCCGCTGGGCAGCCGGCTCGAAGCACTGGCGATCCGGCTCAAGGCCGAGGGCCTGCGCATCAGCTTCGACCCGAATCACCGCGCGCTGATGCAGCCGTCCGACCTGCCGCGCTTGCTGCGCTTCGTCGAACTCGCCGATGTCATCAAGATCAGCGACGAGGATCTGCGCGGCTACTTTCCGCAGCTGCCGCCGGAGCAGGCGCTGCAGGCCTTGCGCGATCGCCATCGCGCGGCGAGTTGGCTGCTCACCCGCGGCGCCGACGGTGCCTCGCTGCTGACGCCCGACGCCGAACTGCATGCGGCCGCGCGTCAGATCAAGCTCGTCGACAGCGTCGGCGCCGGCGACGCCAGCCTGGCCGGTCTGCTGCGGGCGCGGCTGCGCGGCGAGCCGGCGCAGCGTCAGCTGCAGTTCGCGCTGGCCAATGCGTCGCTGGCCTGCGAGGGCGCCGGCGCGGTGGCGCCGAGCTGGGCGCAGCTGCAGGCGGCGCTGTGAGATCGCGGGCCTGGCCCTGCCTGCTGGCGCTATGGCTGCTGGCCGCCTGTGCGCCGCTGCTGCCGCAGCAGCCTGGATGGCATGCGGTCGCACCGGGGCTGAGTTACTGGCGTGGCGAGCCCGGCCTGCATGCGTTGCGCGTCGACCTGCGGCAACGCCGGTTGCGGCTGACGCCGTTCGCCGAGCGCGGCCGCCCGCTGGACGGCTTCTCGGCGGCACCGCAGGCGCTCGCGGCGTTGAACGCGAGCTTTTTCGACCGCCGCTTCTACCCTCGCGGCCACACGGTCAGCGATGGCGAAGCCTGGCCCGAGCCGATGAGCGTGAACGCCAGCCCGCTGCTGCATTGCGACGCCGGGGACGCTGTGCAGGCCCAGCGTTGCCGCCTGCAGCTGGCGCCGCCCTATCAGCTGCCCAGCGGCACCCGCACCGCGGTGGCCGGTACGCCCTGGCTGATCCGTGCCGGCCAGGCGCGCACGGCGACCGATGACGCCAGCTGCCCCGGCCATTGCGACGGCCGGCATCCGCGCACCGCGCTGGGCCTGTCGGCCGATGGCCACCACGTGATCCTGCTGCTGGCCGAAGGCCGGCGCGACGGCGTGCCCGGGCTGTCGCTGGCCGAGACCGCGGCCCATCTGCTGCAGCTGGGTGCGCACGAGGCACTGAATCTGGATGGCGGCGGCTCCAGCAGCCTGCTGATCCGCGGCCAGTCGGTGATGCAGCGCCCGGCCAGGGAGCCCGGCCTGCGTCGCATCGCCAATGCCTTGCTGATCGATTGATGGCGAGCTTGCCCAGCGACGCGCCGCCCGCGCAGCACCGGGACCTGGCCCTGGACGCACTGCGGGGCCTGGCGGTGTTCGGCATGGTGCTCAGCGGCAGCATCGGCTTCGGCGCCAACGCCTTGCCGGCCTGGATGTACCACGTGCAGGTGCCACCTCCGCTGCATCGCTTCAACCCGGCGATTCCCGGCGTGGGCTGGGTCGACCTGGTGTTTCCGATGTTCCTGTTCGCGCTGGGCGCCGCGCTGCCGCTGGCGCTGCGGGGGCAGGGCATGGCGGCGGTCGCGCTGACGGCGCTGCGTCGTGGCGCCTTGCTGCTGTACTTCGCGCTGTTCACGCAACAGTTCAAGGCGACCGCGCTGGGCGGCGATGCGTTCGCGCAAGCCCTGTCGCTGCTCGCGTTTGCGCTGCTGGCGCTGCAGCTGACGCGCCGCGTGCCGCCCTGGCTCAAGCTGCTCGCCTGGGTGCTGGCCCTGGGCCTGTGGTGGTGGATCGGCTTCGATCCGAAGCGCAACGACATCATCCTGGTCGTGCTGGCGGTGATGGCGACGACGGCATCGCTGCTCTGGGCCATCACGCGGGGTCGAGAGGCCTGGCGCTGGTGGCTGCTGCCCGCCATCGTCGCCGTGATGCTGGCGCCGCCCGACGCGTGGACGCGGGCGCTGACCTGGACGCCCGCCTCCTGGGCCTATCAGTTCGTGTTCCTCAAGTACCTGCTGATCGTCGTGCCCGGCATGGCGGTCGGCGAATGGCTGGCGCGTGGTGAGCGCGGCGACGGTGATCGCTTGCTCTGCTGGCTGGCACTGACCCTGGTCGTCGTCAACCTCGCGCTGCTGTTCGCCCGCGAGACGGCGCTGAACGCCTTGCTCAGCGCCGGACTGCTGGCCTGGGGCGCGCTGCGCGCACGCCGCGCCGGCGGCCTGGCGGCGCAGGCCTGGCCGCTGGCCGCGGCCTTGCTGTTGCTGGGTTTGCTGCTGGAGCCACTGCAGGGCGGCATCCGCAAGGACCCCTCCAGCTTCAGCTACCTGGTGGTCTGCGCCGGTCTTAGCCTTTTGATGCTGATCGCGCTGCAAGGCCTGCACCGGCGACCGGCCTCGCTGCTCGCCGGCCTGGGCCGCAACCCGCTGCTCGCCTATGTGGTGGGCAGCCTCTGCCTGCTGCCGCTGCTGCAGCTCAGCGGTCTGCACGCGGCCTGGGCCGGCCTGGTCGACGGCCCCGTGCAGGCGCTGCTCAAGGGCCTGCTATTCAGCGCCGCAATGCTGTTCATCACCCTGGGCGCGAACCGCCTCGGCTGGATCTGGCGGGCCTGATCCGCCGCAACCCACCACACGTCTGCCCATGAACGCCATTGCCAAGCGATTGCTACGCCTGCTGTCCTGCCTGTTGCTGGCCAGCGCCGCGCAGGCCGAGGAGCCCAGCTGGGCCGATGGCAGCGGCGCCGACATCGAGGTCCGGCCGCACCTGGTCTACAGCCAAGCCGGCGGCCAGGACCTGAAGCTGGATCTCTACCTGCCTCACGACCGCAGGCGGCCGCGCCCACTGATCATCTGGGTGCATGGTGGCGGATGGGTGGGCGGCACCCGAGAGGTCGCGAACCTGCGTTTGCTGCCCTGGTTGCAGATGGGCTGGGCGGCGGCCAATGTCTCCTACCGACTGGCCAAACAGGCGCATGCCCCCGCGGCGCTGGAGGATGTGCGCTGCGCGCTGCACTGGTTGCACGCGCGCGCTGACGAGTTCAAGCTGGACCGCGAGCGCTTCGTCATCACCGGAGGGTCCGCCGGCGCCCACCTGGCGCTGATGGCCGGCATGCTGCGCAGCCCGAGTCGCTTCGACCAGGCCTGCCCGACCGAGGGGGCGGCGCGCTGGCGCAGCGGCGAGCAAGCCAGCGTGAGGGTCGCGGCCATCATCAACACGATGGGCATCACCGACCTGCCGGCCCTGCTGAGCCCGGACGGCGACGGCAGGCATTTCGCGATCGAGTGGTTCGGGTCGCTGGCCGAACCGGCGCGCAGCGAACTGGCCCGCGAACTGTCGCCGGCTCACCAGGTTCACGGCAGCACGCCGCCCATCCTCAGCTTTCACGGTGACGCCGACGACGTCGTGCCCTTCAGCCAGGCGCAGCGCCTGCATGCGGCGCTGGCCGCCGCATCGCGCCCGCAGCGCCTGATTGCGGTCCCCGGCGCCAGGCACGGGTTCGATCGTGCGCAGATGCAGCAGCTCATGGCCACCACTCGCGCCTTCCTGACCGAGCACGGCGTGCGCGTCGAGCCCTGAGGCGGAACTCGCCAGCCGTCACGCAGGCGCTGTCGTGCCGTCACCGGGAGATCGGCGATCGCCGGCCTCCGTTCAACCCGATGCAGGTCTGCCGCGTTGCTGGCATCCTTCGGCCCGGCTGACGTGCCGACCACAAGCTCGAGGAGACGACATGCAGAGAAGGACGATGACCGCCTGGCTGACCGCGCTGGGCGCGAGGCAGGTTTCCGCGGCCCGGGCGGCGCGCAACGACGACGACGGCGACTACCGCATCCAGCAGGCCTTCTACGGCACCGAGGAGCGGCATGTCGATGTGACGCAGCGTCTGCGCGAGCTGGCGCGCGCCGACCAACGCTTCCTGCTGGGGAACGACACCTTCGGCGTCGATCCTGACCGCGGGCGGGTCAAGGTGCTGCGCATCGTCGCGCGCAGTCCGTCAGGACGGGTCCGCACCTTCGAGTACACCGAGGGCAGCTGGGTCGACGGCGCGCAGTTCGGCGGCTGGCGGCGCGGCGACTGGGGCGACGACGGTTCGCAGGGCCCGGGCTGGGGCGATCGCCCGGGCTACCAGGATGGGGGCGACGGCGAGTTCCGGATCCTGCGCGCGCATTACGGCACCGAGCAGCGCCATGTAGACGTCACCGATCGCCTGCGCGAGCTGGCGGCCCGCGATGCGCGCTTTCGCCTTGGCAACGACACCTTCGGCGTCGATCCCGACCGCGGCCGCGTGAAGACGCTGCGCATCCATGCGCGCCGGTCCGGCGGCCCCGCGCGCATCTTTGAGTACATCGAAGGCAGCTGGGTCGACGGCGCGCAGTTCAGCGGCTGGGGCGGTGGTCGCTGGGAGCAGGACAGCGGCTGGCGTGGCGGCTGGAACGGCGAGGGGCGTGGCGGCGGCAGCCTGCGCATCGTGTCGGCCGAGTACGGCAGCGGTCGTCGCCAACGCCAGATCGGCGCGCGACTGCAGGGCCTGGTCATCAACGGCCGGCTGGAGCTGACGGTCAGCAACAGCATGGCAGGCGGCGATCCGGCGCCGGGTCAGGTCAAGCAGCTGTCGATCCGCTACACCGTCAACGGCCGCGAGCAGCGCCGCGTGGTGCAGGAGGGCGAGCGCCTGAGCCTGCCCTGAGCGGTGCTCGCATAAGCAAACAACGAAAGCGTCGTTGTGCGCGGCGCGGGCACTGCCGACACTGGCGCCTGCCCAACTGCCGCCGCCGGCACCATGAACTTCCAACAACTGCGCTCGGTGCGAGAGACGGCGCGCCAAGGCTACAACCTCACGCTGGTCGCCGAGGCGCTGCACACCTCGCAACCCGGCGTCAGCCGGCAGCTCAAGGAGCTTGAGGACGAACTTGGTGCCGAGTTGTTCGTGCGCGCCGGCCGGCGCTTCCTGGGTCTCACGCCGACCGGTGAGCTGGCCCTGCCGATCATCGAGCGCCTGTTGCAGGACGCCGAGAACCTGCGGCGCGTGGCCGCCGAGTTCGCACAGACCGACCGGGGCACGCTGACCGTCGCGGCGACCCATACCCAGGCCCGCTACGCGCTGCCGACGGCGGTGCGCGATTTTCGCGTCAGCCATCCGCGCGTGTCGCTGCACCTGCAGCAGGGATCGCCGAGGCAGATCGCCGAGCTGGTCGCCAGCGGCGCCGCCGACATCGGCATCGCCACCGAGGCGCTGGCCGAGTACCCCGAGCTCGTCGCCTTGCCCTGCTACCGCTGGTCCCATGTGGTGGTCGTGCCCAAGGGCCATGAGCTGGCCGACGGCGCCCCCCTGAGCCTGCAGCGCCTGGCGCAGTTCCCGATCGTC